>Ga0160428_1001055_pt1 | contig 23263 bp, 20 predicted proteins | sample SolpanmetagenomM_FD_108198 | JGI IMG/M metagenome (GOLD analysis project Ga0160428, IMG submission 108198) | Solar panel surface microbial communities from Lawrence Berkeley National Laboratory, California, USA - M | ecosystem: Engineered > Built environment > Solar panel > Unclassified ... | reverse complement strand
GGCCGACGTGCGCGCCGCGATCGCGGCGCTGCCGGCGGCCGACGCGGGCGACGAGGACGCCGCCTTCACGGTCGAGTCCGTCGAGGGCCACGACCTGCTCTGGTACGACCAGAGCGAGCTGTCCCTGCTCATCGCCGTCGGCGGCTGAGCCCCGCTCGCCCGCGGCGGCTCAGCCGCGGGCGAGCCAGGTGCGGGCGAGCTCGGCCTCCGAGCGGATCATCGAGGTCACGACCGGCGCCAGCGCCTTCTCGATGCTCCCGCCCACCAGCGGCACCTTGGCGCGCAGCTGCCCGTCCAGCACGTGGGTGCAGCCACCGGCGCTGGGGCGCAGCGTCATCGTCCCCTCGAAGGTCACCGGCACCCCGCGCACCGTCAGCCGGGCCGTGCCGTTGCGTCCCCCGTCGGAGGCGGGCGCCGACCACTGCTCGACCTGCTCGACGACGACGGTGCTGCCGACGAGGCGCCGCGCGGCCTCCGGCACCGGGCCCGTGCTCACCGTGCGGCTGCTGACGATGCGCGTCGTGCCGTCGACGTCCTGCACGTCCGCGCTGTGCTCGAGCGACCCGGACGAGGCGGCCCTCGCCTCGGCGAACCCCTCGTCCCTCATCACCGCGAACAGTTCCTGCGGCGTGGCGGCGTACTGCGTCTCCTCGTGGACCTGCACGGTCGTTCCCCCTCCGGGCTCAGCGCGCGGGAAGCGCGCCCGCCAGTGTCCCGAGCGGCCGGCGCAGCTCCTGCGCCAGGGTCTCCTCGACGGCGTCGGCGGCCGCGTGCGCCTCCGCGGGCAGCTCGCGCAGGCGCCCGGCCGCCGTCGAGACGGCCGCGGCCGCCGCGCGCAGCGCCTCGGCCACCGCCGTCGCCTCCGCGGCGACGTCCGCACCGCCCGGGGCCTCGTCGACGCCGGCGCCGGTGACGGCGAGGGCCGCCGCCGCGGTGCGCTCCGCGACCGCGGCCGCGCGGTGCAGCGCCGCCGCCAGCGCGGCGAGCCCCGTCGCGTCGCCGGCGGGCCCGCGCAGGTCCAGGACGCTCACGCGGGTTCCCGCGGCAGGCGGTCGGCCAGCGCGGCCAGCGCCTGCCGGGCCCCGACCCGCAGGTCGACGAGCGCGTCCGCGGTGCCCGGGCGGCGGGCGTCGGCGTGCGTGCCCGCGACGTCGGCCCCCGCGGCGAGCAGGTCCGCGCGCAGCCGCGCCGCCGCGCCCGCGGCGGCGCCGTCGTGGGTGTCGGGGGACAGGCGCGGCACGCCGCCACCCTAGGACCGCGCGACCTCCGCGTCCCCCGGCCGGGCGTCGTGAACGGGCTAGTGTCGTCAGGGCAACCCACCGGCCACTCCCGGAGCACCCGATGCCGACGTCCGCGTCCCCCGTACGACCTCTCATGCGCTCGGCGAGCGCTGCGCGCGGAGCCGGCTGGGCGGAGGAGCTCCCCGAGGCGCTGCAGCCCGCCACGGCCGCCGAGCGCCTGCTGCTCGACTACTTCGCGCACACGGCTCCCGAGGACCTCGCCGAGCGGGACCCGGCCGACCTGGCCGCGGCCGTGGCCTCCCACGTCGTGGCGGGACGCCGGCGCCGACCGGGTACGACGCTCGTGCGCGCCGTGGAGGGGGAGGCCTCGGGTGCGGGCGCGAGCCGCTCGACGATCGAGGTCGTCACCGACGACATGCCCTTCCTCGTGGACAGCCTCACGGCGGCGCTCACCCGCGGCGGCCACGGCATCCACCTGCTCGTGCACCCCCGGCTGGCCGCGCGGCGCACCGACGACGGCGTCCTGCTCGACCTGCACGACGTGGACACGGCCGCACCGAGCGACCTGGCCGAGTCCTGGATCCGCATCGAGGTCGACCGCGAAGGCGGCCCCGACTTCCTGGAGGGCCTCCTCGCCCAGCTGACCTCCGTGCTGGACGACGTGCGCGCGGCCGTGCGCGGCTGGCAGCCGATGCGGGCCAAGGCGCTGCAGATCGCCGACGAGCTGCAGGTCGACCCTCCGGCCGGAGTCGGTGAGGACGAGCTGCGCACGGCCGAGCGGTTCCTGCGCTGGATGGCCGACGACCGGTTCACCTTCCTCGGCTACCGCGAGTACGACCTGCAGGCCGACGGCGACGACGTCGTGCTGGCCGCGCGCCCCGACACCGGCCTCGGGGTCCTGGCCGAGCGCCCCGGCCGCACGTCGGGCCGGGTGCGCCGGTTGTCCGGGCCGGTGCGGGAGAAGGCGAGCGAACCCCAGGTCCTGCTGGTGACGAAGGCCAACGCCCGCGCGACGGTGCACCGGCCCTCGTTCCTGGACTACGTCAGCGTCAAGACGTTCGACGGCGCGGGACGGGTGACGGGGGAGCGGCGCTTCCTCGGGCTGTTCACCTCCAACGCCTACACCGAGAGCGTTCGCCGCGTGCCCGTCGTGGCGGAGAAGGTCGCGGAGGTGCTGCGGCGCGCGGGTTTCGGCTCGGGCGGGCACTCCGCGAAGGACCTGCTGAGCATCCTGGAGTGGTTCCCGCGCGACGAGCTGCTGCAGGCCGGGGTCGACTCGATCCTCGACACCGCGATGGCCGTCCTGCGCCTGCAGGAGCGGCGGCGCACGCGGCTGTTCCTGCGCCAGGACGCCTACCGCCGCTTCATGTCGTGCCTGGTGTTCCTGCCGCGCGACCGGTACTCCACGCGGGTCGGCGCCCGCGTGGAGACCCTGCTGCGCGAGGCCTTCGACGGGGGTTCCGCCGAGAGCACCCTCGCGGTGACCGAGAGCGTCCTGGCGCGCCTGCACGTCGTGGTGCGCGCCCGCCCGGGCGAGGAGCTCACCGACGTCGACGCGGCCGAGCTCGAGGCCCGCGTCGCCGAGGCCGTCCGCAGCTGGGACGACGACCTGGCCGACGCGGCGCGCGAGCAGCTGGGCCCCGAGGCCGGCGCGGCGCTGGTGCGCCGCTGGGCCCGCGGCGTGCCCGGCAGCTACCGCGCCGACGTCGACGCGGGCGTGGCCGTCGGCGACCTGGTGCGGGTGGAGGAGCTGCTGGCGCAGGTCGACGCCTCGGGCGACCCGCCGCCCGTGCTGGCCCTGCGCGACGCCGCGGACGGCGAGCCGCGCACGTGGCGCCTGGCCTCCTACCGCACGAGCCCCGTGACCCTCAGCGCCGTGCTGCCCGTGCTGGCCGACCTGGGCGTCGAGGTCACCGACGAGCGCCCGCACGTGGTCGAGCGCGAGGACGGGCGCCGGGTGTGGATCTACGACGTCGGGCTCCGGCTGCCCGTCGACGTCTGGCAGCTGGACGCCGACCCGGCCGCCGCGCGCGCCCGCTTCTCCGAGGCCTTCGCGGCCGCGTGGACGCAGGCCGCCGAGAGCGACAGCCTCGCGCGCCTCGTGCTGGCCGGGCAGCTGACGTGGCGGCAGGTCGCCGTGCTGCGCGCCCTGACCCGCTACCTGCGCCAGGTCGGGCTCGCCTACTCCGTGGACTACGTCTCGGGCTGCCTGCTGGGCAACGTCGCGACGACGCGCCTGCTGGTCAGGCTCTTCGAGGCCCGCTTCGCCCCGACCCGCGCGGGCCACGAGAGCGAGCGCGCGGAGACCGTCGACGCCCTGGTGGAGGAGACCCGCGGGGCGCTGGACGCGGTCGAGGGCCTGGACGCCGACCGGATCCTGCGGGCGCTGCTGTCCGTGGTGCTCGCCGTCGTGCGCACCAACGCCTACCAGAAGGACGCCGCGGGACGTCCGCACCCGTACCTGTCGTTCAAGCTCGACCCGCGCGGGATCGCGGGGATGCCGGACCCGGCCCCGCACGCCGAGGTGTGGGTGTACTCCCCGCGCGTGGAGGGCGTGCACCTGCGCTACGGCGTGGTCGCCCGCGGCGGGCTGCGCTGGTCGGACCGGCGGGAGGACTTCCGCACCGAGGTGCTCGGGCTGGTGAAGGCGCAGATCGTGAAGAACGCCGTCATCGTGCCCACCGGGGCCAAGGGCGGTTTCGTCGCGAAGCGGCTGCCGGACCCGGCCGTCGACCGCGACGCGTGGTGGGCCGAGGGGATCGCGAGCTACCGCACGTTCATCTCGGGCCTGCTCGACGTGACCGACGACCTGCGCACCGAGGGCGGGGCGCAGGTCACGCTGCCGCCGCAGGACGTCGTGCGCTACGACGGCGACGACTCCTACCTGGTCGTGGCCGCCGACAAGGGGACCGCGACGTTCTCCGACATCGCCAACGAGATCGCGGTGTCGCGGGGGTTCTGGCTCGGTGACGCGTTCGCGTCGGGCGGGTCCGTCGGCTACGACCACAAGGCCATGGGCATCACGGCCCGCGGTGCGTGGGAGAGCGTGCGGCGGCACTTCCGCGAACTCGGCCACGACGTGCAGACCGACGCGACCACGGTGGTCGGCGTCGGCGACATGAGCGGCGACGTGTTCGGCAACGGGATGCTGCTCTCGCAGCAGGTCCGCCTCGTCGCGGCGTTCGACCACCGCCACGTGTTCCTCGACCCCGACCCCGATCCCGTCGCGGCGCACGCGGAGCGGCAGCGGCTGTTCGCGCTGCCGCGCTCGTCGTGGAACGACTACGACGCCTCGCTCATCTCCGCGGGCGGCGGGGTGTACCCGCGCACGGCGAAGGCGGTACCCGTCAGCGCGCCGGTCGCGCAGCGCCTCGGCCTGCCCGGGCCCACCAGCCTGAGCCCCGTGGACCTCGTGCAGGCGATCCTGCGCGCGCCCGTGGACCTGTTCTGGAACGGCGGGATCGGCACCTACGTCAAGGCCGCCACCGAGTCCCACGCCGACGTCGGGGACAAGGCCAACGACCCCGTGCGCATCGACGGCGGGGAGCTGCGCGTCCGCGTCGTGGGCGAGGGGGGCAACCTCGGGCTGACGCAGCGCGGCCGCATCGAGGCGGCGCTGGCCGGGGTGAAGCTGAACACCGACGCCATCGACAACTCCGCGGGCGTGGACTGCAGCGACCACGAGGTCAACATCAAGATCCTGCTGGACCACCTCGTCTCGCAGGGCCACCTCGACGCCGCCGACCGCGACGCGACGCTGCTGCGGATGACCGACGAGGTCGGCCGCCACGTCCTGCGCGACAACTACGAGCAGAACGTCCTGCTGTCCGTGGAGGGCACGTTCGCCACGGGGCTGCTGCCCGCGCACCGGCGCTTCCTCGAGGCGCTGCAGGCCTCGGGGCAGCTGGACCGGCGCCTGGAGGCGCTGCCCTCGACGGCGGAGCTGGACCGCCGCGCCCGCGAGGGGCGCGGGCTCACGATGCCGGAGCTGTCCGTCCTGGCCGCCTACGCGAAGATCTCCCTGGGGGCGGCGCTGCTCGCCAGCGGCCTACCGGACGAGCCGTGGATGGCGCAGACCCTGCGCAGCTACTTCCCGGCCGAGCTCGCGGAGCGCTTCGGCGAGAACTTCGTCGAGCACCCCCTGCGTCGCGAGATCGCCACGACCGTCGTCGTGAACCACGTCGTGGGCACCGGGGGGCTGACGTTCGCGTTCCGCGCCGCGGAGGAGACGGGCAGCGACCTCGCCGACGTCGTGCGCGCCTTCGCCGTCACGCTGACCGTCTTCGGGCTGCCGGAGCGCGCGGCGGCCGTGGAGGCCCTCGACGGCCGCGTGCCGGCCGAGGTCCAGTCCGGCCTGCGCCAGCAGCACCAGCGGCTGCTGGACCGCGGCGTGCGGTGGTTCCTGCACGCGCGGCCGGAGGGCATCGACGTCCCCGCGGAGGTCGAGCGCTTCGCCGCCGTGGTGGCCGAGCTCGCGCCGCGGGTGCCGGAGCTCGCCGTCGGCGTCGACCGCGAGGTCGTGCTGCGCGAGGCCGCCGAGTACGAGGCGCAGGGCGTGGGCGCGGACGAGGCGCTGCGCACCGCGGCGCTGCTCTCGGTGTACCCGCTGCTGGACGTCGTGGAGGTCGCGCGGGCCAGCGGTCGCGCGCCCGCCGACGTCGCCGCCACGTGGTTCGCCATCTCCGAGCGCTACGGCATCGACGCGCTGCTCACGAGCATCTCCCGGCTCGAGCGGACCGACCGCTGGCAGGCGCTGGCCCGCGCCGCGCTGCGCGACGACCTCTACTCGGCCCTGCGCGACCTCACCGCCGCCGTGCACGCGCACGCGGGGGCGACGGCGCCGGCGGGCTGGGACGCCCCGGCCGCCGTCGCGGCCTGGGAGGAGGCGCACGGGCCCGCGGTGCGCCGGGCCCGCACGACGATGCAGGAGATCGAGGCGTCCGACCGCGCCGACCTCGCGTCGCTGTCGGTGGGCCTGCGGGTGCTGCGCACGGTGCTGCGCAACGGCTGAGCCGGGAGGCCCGCCACGGGTGGGCGTCCCGGCCCGGGCGGCGGCCCGTAGTCTCTGGGTGTGCCCACCATGGCTGACCTCCTCCACTCGGAGACCCGCACGGGTGCCCCCGAGGCGGAGTGGCTGCGCCTGCTGGTGGGCGACTGGCAGCTGATCTCGGACCTGTCCTTCGCCGACCTCGTCCTGTGGGTGCCCTCGCACGACCGCCAGCACTTCGTGGCCGTCGCGCACTGCCGCCCGACGACCGGCCCGACCGTGCACTACGACGACGTCGTGGGCGCCGTCCTGGAGCGCGGCCGGCGCGCGCAGGTGGACACGACCTTCGACGAGGCCCGCAGCCTGCGCGGGCGCGACCCGGAGTGGGACGACGACGTCCCCGTGCGCGAGGAGACGATCCCCGTGGTGCGGGAGGGCGTCGTCCTCGGCGTGCTGGCCCGCCACACCAACCTGGCGACGTCGCGCACGCCCAGCCGGCTGGAGCTCAACTACGTCAAGTGCGCCGACGACCTGACCCGGATGATCGCGGCGGGGGACTTCCCCCAGGTCTCCGCACCCACCGGCCCGCGCCGGGGGGCGCCCCGCGTGGGCGACGGGATGCTGCGCCTGGACGCCGACGGCGTCGTCACCTACGCCAGTCCCAACGCGCTGTCGGCCTTCCACCGGGCCGGGCTCATCGGGGAGCTGGTCGGCGCCAACCTCGCGGAGGTGTCCTCGAGCCTCGCGGCCAGCCACCTGCCGGTCGACGAGTCGCTGCCGCTCGTGGTCACCGGGCGGGCGCCGTGGCGCACCGACCTGGAGACCGACGCGGCGACCCTGTCGATGCGGGCGATCCCGCTGACGCGGCGCGAGGCCGGCGGCCCGCCCGCGCGCGTGGCCGCGCTGCTGCTCGTCCGCGACGTCTCGGAGCTGCGCCGTCGCGAGCGCGAGCTCATGACCAAGGACGCGACGATCCGCGAGGTCCACCACCGGGTCAAGAACAACCTGCAGACCGTCGCGGCCCTGCTGCGCCTGCAGGCCCGGCGCATCGAGTCGCCCGAGGGACGCTCGGCCCTGCAGGAGGCCATGCGCCGCGTCGCCACGATCGCGCTGGTCCACGAGACGCTCTCGCAGGGCATCGACGAGCACGTCGACTTCGACCAGGTCCTCGACCGCTGCCTGATGCTCGCCGCCGAGGTGGCCATGTCGAACTCCGAGCGCGTGCGCACGGTGCGCGAGGGCAAGTTCGGTGAGCTGCGGCAGGAGGACGCGACGGCGCTGGCCCTGGTGCTGACCGAGCTCGTGACGAACGCGGTCGAGCACGGCTTCGGCGGCGGCCGCGCGGGCACGGTCGTCGTGCGCGTCGAGCACCCCGAGGACGACCGGCTCGAGGTCGTCGTCAGCGACGACGGGGTGGGCCTGCCCGACGACTTCCAGGCCGGCAGCTCCGGGCTGGGCACGCAGATCGTGCGGTCGCTCGTGGCGGGGGAGCTGCGCGGCCGGATGGACTTCGGCGCCAGCTCGACCGGCGGCACCGAGGTGCGCCTGGACCTGCGGGTGCGGCGCGGCCCCGCGTCCATCGGCAGCGTCCGCAGCCCGTGAGCCTGCCCGTGAGCGCGGCGGCCGCGTGGGCCGTCAGCGGCGGGAGGGCCCGGACGCACCGATCGCCCCGACCCGGCGTGCGGGTGGGGCGATCGGATCGTGCGGGGTGGCGGCCCGGGAGCGGGCCGCGGGGAGGAGCCGGTGCAGAGGTGGTGCCCCGCAGCGGTCCTCCGGCTGAGGCGTCAGCTCGCGCGGCGGGCGCGGGCGGCGCGGCGCTTGAGGGCGCGGCGCTCGTCCTCCGACATGCCGCCCCACACGCCGGCGTCCTGGCCGGTCTCCAGCGCCCACTTCAGGCAGGAGTCGACGACGTCGCAGCGACGGCAGACGGCCTTGGCCTCCTCGATCTGGAGGATGGCCGGCCCGGTGTTCCCGATGGGGAAGAACAGCTCGGGGTCTTCGTCGAGGCAGGCGGCTCGGTGGCGCCAGTCCATGAGGCGTTCTCTCCTTCTAGCGGTAGCGGTCTCAGTACGCGTGACGGACCTCGAGCATGAAGTCGCCACACAGATCCCTGAGCACCGGCATCGCCGGCGGTGCCGGGACGCACGTACCCAGGACGAGGATGGTGATTCCTGGTGGTGACGTGCGTCGGGGATCGCGTCGCACCCAGGGTCACACTCTCAAGCGCGTCCCACAAGGGGTGGGCCGCGCCCGGTCGTGGGGAGATCGTGTCGGGTTCGTCACATGGTCGTAACACGCAGGACCCCTCCCGGCAATCCCGTGGCTGGCCCCCGGTCGGGGGACAGGATCCCGTGGACCTCTACGGTGGCTCCGTGCCGACCAAGCCTGGTGCCTCCGGCTCCCGCCCGCCACTGCTGCTCGCCGTGGCCGCGCTCGTCGGCCTCGAGGCGCTCGTGCTGGTCGCCGGTGCGGTCTACGAGGTCGAGGGCCTGCTCGTCGGCAAGCAGGCCGTCGACCCGGTCGGGGCCGGAGCGCTCGCGGCGACCGCGCTGCTGATCGCGGCGGGCCTGGCTTTTTGCGGACGGGGGCTCGCCCGCGGCGCCGCGTGGTCGCGCTCGCCGATCCTCGTGTGGCAGCTGCTCCAGCTGGCGGCGGGCCTGCCGGCGTTCAGCGGCGGCAGCGCGTGGCTCGGGGTCCTCATCGGCCTGCCGCCCGTGCTCGTCCTCGTCGGGCTGTTCCTGCGCCCGGTCGCGGCCGCCACCCAGCGCTGAGGCCGTCGGCCCCCGACTCGCACCGGGGGGAGACGTCCGTCGCGCTCAGCCGTCCTCGTCGCCCAGGGACTGCCGCAGCTCCGCCAGCGTGCGTGCCAGCAGCCGCGAGACGTGCATCTGCGAGATGCCCACCTCCGCGGCGATCTGCGCCTGGGACATGCCGCGCACGAACCGCAGCGCGAGGATGCGGCGCTCGCGGGGCGCGAGCGCGGCCAGCAGCGGCCGCAGCGCCTCCCGGTTCTCCACGTTCAGCAGCCGGTCGTCGACGCTGCCCAGCGACGCCACGGGCGACGTCGGCGACCCGGTGTCCAGGGGCAGGGTGGTGTAGGCGTTCGCCGACTCCAGGACCTCGACGACCTCGTCCGCCCCGCGGCCGGTGCGGGCCGCGAGCTCGGCGACGGTGGGGGCCCGGCCGAGCTCGTGGGTCAGGGTCTCCCGCGCGTCGGCGAGGCTGCGCCCGGCCTCCTGCCAGCGCCGCGGCACGCGCATGGCCCAGCCGCGGTCGCGGAAGTGCCGCTTGATCTCCCCCAGCACGGTGGGCACGGCGTAGGCGCCGAAGGGCACGCCGCGGCCGGGATCGAAGCGGTCGACGGCCTTGAGCAGGCCGATGGTCGCGACCTGCACCAGGTCGTCGTGCGGTTCGCCGCGGCCCAGGAAGCGCGCCGCGAGGTGCTCGGCCAGCGGCAGGTGCCGGTGCACGAGCTCGTCGCGCAGGGCCCGCCGCTCCGGGGAGCCCACCGGCAGCCGGGCCAGGCGCTCGTGCAGCGGCGTGAGCTCGTCGTCGTCGTCGGGCGCGGTGCGCGCCGCGGGCGGGGAGGTGCGGTCACCGGCGCCGGGGCCACCGGCGCGCGAGCTCCCGGACCCCTCGTGGTCGCCGCGCCCCGGGCCGGTGTCGCCGCCCTCGTCGTGGTCCGCGGTCTCGTCGCGGTCGGTGGCGGTGTCACGGTCGGTGTCGCGGTCGGTGTCGTGATCCAGGGCGTCGTCGGGCCGCCCGTCCGGGCCGGCCCCGGCCGCGGCGGACCGTCGCCGGGTGCGGGGGTCCTCGCCCTCGGACGTCGGCCGGGTGGTGGGGGCGTCGGCGTTCACCGGACCCCCGAGGCGCCCGTCGTCGACCCGGCGGTCCGGGTGTGGCGCAGCACGATCCAGGCCCCCTCGGCGGAGGTGCCCGTGAAGACCTCGCCGACGAGCGCCTCGAGGACGGCCCACGCGAAGCTGGAGCGCTCCGGCAGTTCCCGGGCCGGGCCGCGGACCTCCACCTCGAGGCTGCCCTCGCCCAGGCGGAAGGTCGCGACGAGGTCCTGGTCCGTCGCCCCCGGGTCCAGCAGCAGCGTGCAGGCCTCGTCGACGGCGATCCGGAGGTCCTCGATCTCGTCCAGCGTCAGGTCCAGGCGGGCGGCCAGCCCGGCGCTCGCGGTCCGCACGACGGTCAGGTACGCCGGGTCGGCCGGGACGCGCAGCTCCACCAGGTCGGTACCGGCCTCGCTGTGCGCGGTTCCGTGGGCGAGTGGGGTCGACACGTGAGCGTCCTCTCGGGTCCTGCGACGGGCGGGTCCTGCGACGGGCGGGGCCGGCGGGGTCGGCCGGCGGGTGGAGCGGTCCGGGGTGGTGCAGTCAGCAGCTTCGCAGATGCGGAGCGTCCCTCGCGCGTGACGGTCGGTCACGTGTCGTGGAGCGCCTCCAACCCGGTGCCGTCGAGGCGCCACACGGTCCACTCGTCCTGCGGAGCCGCGCCCAGCGAGCGGTAGAACGCGTGCGCCGGGGTGTTCCAGTCCAGGACCCACCACTCCAGGCGGCCGAAGCCCCGCTCGGCGCACAGCCGGCCGAGCTCGCCGAAGAAGGCCCGGCCGATGCCGAGGCGGCGGTGCTCCGGACGCACGAAGAGGTCCTCCAGCCACATGCCCGTGCGGCCCTGCCAGGTGGAGAACGTGGTGTACCAGAGGGCCATCCCCGCGACCTCGACGCCGTCGGCGCCGTCGACCTCGGCGAGCAGGCACCCCACGCCCGTCCCCGCGGCGAGCGCGCGCTCGAAGTCCTCGCCCGTGGCCGTGGCCGCGGCGGGCTCCTTCTCGTAGTCGGCGAGCTCGCGCACCAGGGCGGCGATCACGTCGCCGTCCCCGGCGCGGGCGGTGCGCAGCCGGAAGGGGGGCGGCGGGCTGTCGGTGGTCACGGACCAACGGTAGGACGCCCGGCCCCGGTGGCGGGAGGTGGTGGCCCGGTCGTCCGCACGGCCGTCCAGGTCCCGTCGACGACGAGGAACCCGGCGCCCGGGCCGGTCGCCGGGGCGAGCACCGGCCGCCGGCCGAGCAGGTCGGCGGGGACGAGCCCGCCGCGCCCGAGGAGCAGGAGGGTGCGGGCCCCCCGCAGCGCCGCCGGCAGCCCGCGGAAGCTCCCCGCGAGCTCGGCGCCGTCGGCGCTCGCGACGATCCGCGCGGACCCCGCTGCGCCGCCGCGAGCGAGCAGCACCTCCTCCACGGGGCTGTCGAGCAGCCGCAGGACGTCGTCCAGCAGCACGACCGTCCCCGGCGCGGCCGCGAGCCGCCGGGCCAGCTCCGCGCCGTCCCCGGGGCCGAGCAGCGGGACGCCCCACGTCGGGGCGGCGGGGTCCGCCGTGACCAGCACGCCGCCCGTCGGCACCGCCTGGGCGAGCGTCCGCAGCACGGTGCTGCGCCCGCTGCCCGGAGGGCCCGCGACCACGACGGGCGTGTCCAGGCGCAGGACGACGGGGGCGTTGTCGTCGCCGCCGACGCCGAGGACGGCCGACGCGTCCCCGGGCGGCCGGTCCGTCGTCGGGTCGCCGGGCGCGACCGCGGCGGGCAGCCGCTGCACCCGGGCCCGCCACCGTCGCGGCGCGCCCGGCCCCGGGGGTGCGGCGAGGTGGCGACCCGTGGCGGGCGGGAGCGCGACCTGGACCTCCTCGGCCCGCCCGTCGCGCACGAGGAGCCCGCGCCCGGGCGGGGCCTCGCGGGGGACGTCGCGAGCTCGCAGCCCGACCAGCGCCGCGTCCGCGCGGTCGGCCAGCCGCAGCAGCAGGACGTCGGCCGCGGCCGCGGCGACGGGCGACGTCAGCAGGCCCCGGTCCCCGGTCAGGGCGATCCGCACGCCCGCGGCGGAGCCCTCGCGCAGCAGCCGGTGCAGCGCGTCCACCCCGGCGCCGAGGTCCACCTGCGCCAGCGCGCTCGCCCAGCCGTCCCAGCCGTCGACCAGCAGCAGCAGGTGCGGCTCGGCCACCGCCACCGGCCCGGCGGACCGGCGGCGGTCGACCTCCTCCTGGAGCCGGGCCAGCAGCCGCCCGGCGCGCCAGACCTCGTCGCGCCCGACCACCGAGCCCACGTGCGGGTGCCGCGCCAGGTCGGCGAGCGCCCCGCCCCCGTCGAGGACGTGGACCTCGGCGCCGCCGCCACCCGGCGTGGCGGCGCTCGCGGCGAGGGTGCGCAGGACGGTGCTGCGCCCGCTGCGGATCGTCCCGACGACGAGCAGGTGCCCGCCGGCGGCGAGGTCCCACGCGGCCCGCCCACGGCGCTGCTCGTCCGGGAGGTCGAGCAGCCCCCACGGCAGCGCTGCGGCGTCCTCCGGCGCCGCGCCGCGAACGCCGAGCTCGGCCACGGCCACCGCGGCGGGCAGCGCGGGCAGCCACGGTCGCGGCGGTGCGGGGCGCGCGCGGCGGGCCACCGCGTCGGCGACGGTCGCCAGCAGGCCGGGCAGGTCGTCGTCCACCACGAGGTCCCCGGGGAGGGGCCGGGTGCCGGCCTGCGCCCGCCGCACCCGCGGGCCGGTGCCGGGCCGCGCGCTGCGCAGCGTCGCGGTCTGGAAGCTCTCCAGCCCCGCGCTCCCGCGCCGCAGCACGGCCCGGCCGGGGAGGCGGTCGCTGAGGCGCGCGGGGGAGGGATCGCCCACGACGTCCTCGGCGTCGGCGCGGTCCTGCACGCGCAGCGCGATCCGGAGGTTGCTGTTGGCGCGGATCTCGGGGCTCACCACCCCCGCCGGCCGCTGGGTGGCCAGGACGAGGTGGACACCCAGCGAGCGCCCGACCGCGGCCAGGCGCACGAGGCCCGCGACGAAGTCGGGCAGCTCCTCGGCCAGGACGCGGAACTCGTCGACGACCAGGACCAGGCGCGGCAGGTGCCGTCGCGACGCCTCGTCCGGCGCCAGGTCCGCGACGTCGGCCACCCCGGCCCGGCGCAGGGCCTCCTCGCGGCGGCGCACCTCCGCGCGCAGGCTGCGCAGCGCCCGCTCGGCCAGCTGGTCGTCCAGGTCGGTGACCAGCCCGGCGACGTGGGGGAGCGCGGCGCACCCCGCGAAGGCCGCGCCGCCCTTGTAGTCGACGAGGACGAGCTGCAGCGCGTCCGGCGGGGCCGCCACCGCGAGGCTCACCACGAGGGCCTGCAGGAGGACGGACTTCCCGGCGCCCGTGGTGCCGGCGACCAGGGTGTGGGGGCCGTCGGCGGCCAGGTCGACGACGCACGTCCCCGTGCCGGTGCGGCCCAGCACCGCCCGCGTCGCGGGACCACCCGCCGTCCACGCCTGCGCCAGCGCCGCGGCGTCGCGCGCGGCGGGCGGCAGCAGGTCGAGCAGCCGGCACGTGCTGGGCAGGTCCGCGCCGACGCCGGCGGGGGTCGCGTCGCGCAGCGGGGCCAGCCCGCGGGCGACGGCCTCGGCCCACGCGGCGCTCGTCCCGTCGGCCCGGACGGGGCGCTCACCGCCGGCGTCGAGCAGGACGGCCCCGCCTCCGTCCTCCCCGGCGTGCAGCAGCACCGCGCCGCACTCGGCGGGCAGCCCGCTGCGGGAGTCGTCCAGGCAGACGGCGTGCACGCCGACGGCGGGTCCGTCGCGCAGCAGCTCCGCCAGGTCGGCGAGGTGGCGCAGCGCGTGGGCCCCGTCGACCAGCAGGACCAGGCGCCTCGTCGGCGTCTCGCGACCCTCGGCCCGGCGGCCCCGCAGCTCCCGCACGAGCTCGGCCAGGAGCCGGGGTGCGTCGGCCCGGCCGGCCACGGGCGGCTCCGCGCCGAGGGGTGTCGCGTGCGGCAGCCGGGCCACCCAGCGCCACGCGTCCGGCTCCGCCGCCGCGCTCACCACGGCCAGCGCGGTCGTCTGCGGCGAGTGCCACGCCGCCACCTGCGCCAGCACCGCGCGAGCGCCGGCGAGGACGGCCGGGCGCGGCCCGGCGATCCCCAGGACACCGGCCTCGGGCAGGGCGACGACGAGCGGGACGTCGTCCAGCCGGCGGTCGGGCGGGTCGTCCCCGCCCGGCTCGCCCGGGACGTCGACCCGGCTGCTCGTGGCCTCGACGGCCCCCAGCCCCACGCGGAGCACCAGCCGGTCGGCGTCCTGCCCGCCGCGCTCGAAGACCCGCGTCCCCCGCTGCGCGACCTCGGCGAGCAGGGCCGCGGGGTCGGGGGCGTCCGCGTGCCGGCGGGCGTGCTCCGCCGCGAGCGCGGCGGCGTGGCGGTGGCGCACGTCGGCGCGGGCGGCGGTCTCCGCCGCCCGGCGCAGCGCCTCGTCGTCGCCCGTGCGGCGGCGCTCGCTCCACCACTGACCGAGCACCAGGACGGGTGTGGCCAGCCCGAGCAGCAGCGACAGCGGCGTCCACAGCAGCGCCAGGACGACGGCCACCGCGAGCGGGACGAGCAGGGCCAGGACAGGCAGGCGGGCCGGGCGGCGGACGGCCTCGGTGCGCGGCCACGTCAGGCGCTGGACCGGCGGCGCGGCCCGCAGGCGCGGCGAGCGGTTCAGCAGGAGGTGTCCCGCCCCGTCGGCGCGCACGGCCGCGGGGTGCGGGTCCGCGGGCTGCACGTGCAGGACGGTGTCGCCCACGGCCAGCCGCTGCCCGGCGGCCACGTCGCCGCCGGTGGCCACGTCGCCGCCGGTGGCCACGGGCGTCCGCCGCCCGTCCGCCAGCAGGTCGGTCCCGTTGGTCGAGCCGAGGTCCCTCACGTGGTGCCCGCCCGCCGCGGCCAGGCGCAGTACCGCGTGCTCGCGCGAGAGGGCGGGGTCGGCCAGCGCGGTGCCCCCCGCGGCCCCCGCGCGGCGGCCGACGAGGTGCTCACCGACCGGGAGGTCGAGGCGGGCGCCCGCGTCGGGGCCGCCGGCCACGTGGACGCGGACCGTGGGTTCCGGCGGTGGGCCGGGGACGGGGGGACCGGCGTGCACGACGGCGTCCTGCAGCAGCGGGGGCAGGCCCAGCGGGGCGTCGGCGGCGACGGCCAGCCCGTCGACGCGGACGGGCCCGGCCCAGGACCCGGTGATCACCTCCAGCTCCTCGCGGACGGCCGAGAGCGGGGTCCCGGCCGCGACGTCGAGCTCGACGTCGACCGGGTGGTCGACGACGACGGTCAGGCGGAGCAGCACCCGCGCAGCGTCGCAGCGGTCGAGCCCCTGCCCGGCGTCGTCCACAGGCCCGGGGCGGCCCGCGGGAGTTGTCCACATCACCCGAACGCCGCGAGGCCGCGAGCCCCTACCGTCGCTCGCGACCCGGACGTCCGTCCGCGGCGGGACGGACCGGACAGCGGGGGAGGTGGCGCGCGTGGACGCCGCACGGCTGGTCGAGGCGGACGTGCGCGAGGAGCTGCGCCGCCGCATCTCCGCGGGCCGCTCGCGCGGTTCGGAGGCCGAGGTCCGCGCGCTGGTGGAGCAGGCCGTCGTCGACTACGACCTGCGCTCCCTCGACGGTTCGCTGCCGGACCTGCGCGACCGGGCCGCCGTGGCCCGCGCGGTGGTGGCCGCGGTGTCCGGCTTCGGTGCGCTGCAGCGCTACTTCGACGACCCGGACGTCGAGGAGATCTGGATCAACGAACCCGGCAAGGTGTTCGTCGCGCGCGGGGGCGTGCCGGAGCTCACGACGACGATCCTCGACGCGGACACCGTCGCGGACCTCGTCGAGCGGATGCTCGCGTCCACGGGCCGGCGGGTGGACCTGTCCAGCCCCTTCGTCGACGCGTCGCTGCCCGACGGTTCCCGGCTGCACGTCGTCATCCCCGACGTGACGCGGCAGCACTGGGCGGTGAACGTGCGCCGGTTCGTCGCGCGCGCCCGCCGCCTGGACGACCTCGTCGGCCTCGGGTCGCTGAGCGCGCCCGCGGCCGCGTTCCTCGCGGCCTCGGTGGCGGCGGGCCTGAACGTGGTCGTGTCCGGGGGGACGCAGGCCGGGAAGACGACGCTGCTGAACTGCCTGCTGGCCGCCGTGCCGCCGCAGCAGCGGGTCATCACGTGCGAGGAGGTCTTCGAGATCCAGGCCCCCGCCCGCGACCTCGTGGCCATGCAGTGCCGCCAGCCGAACCTCGAGGGCACCGGCGAGATCCCGCTGCGGCGCCTGGTGAAGGAGGCGCTGCGGATGCGCCCCGACCGCCTCGTGGTGGGGGAGGTGCGGCAGGCGGAGAGCCTCGACCTGCTCATCGCGCTGAACTCCGGGCTGCCGGGGATGGCGACGATCCACGCGAACTCCGCGACCGACGCCGTGGCGAAGCTCTGCACCCTGCCGCTGCTGGCCGGCGACAACGTCACGAGCGCCTTCGTGGTGCCGGCGGTCGCGTCCTGCGTCGACCTCGTGGTGCACGTCGACCTGGACACCGACGGCACCCGGCGCGTGGCCGAGGTGCTCGCCGTCCCCGGCCGCGTCGAGGGGGGCGTCGTCGAGACGGTGACCGTCTTCGGGCGCGAACCCGGCGGCACCCGGCTCGTGCGCGGCAGCGGCTGGCCGCCGCACCGGCCCCGCTACGCCCGCGCGGGCTTCGACCTCGCCCGCCTGCTCGGGGCACCGGCGTGAGCGGCACCGTCGTCGGGGCCGTCTTCGGCTGCGGGGCGTTCTGCGTGTGGTGGTCGTGCTGGCCGCGGCCGGTCCGGGCGGCCCGGGTGCGCCGCCGCCGGGTGGCGGACCTGCTGCGGCGCGCGGGGTTCCCGGGCGTCCCGGCGGCGCTGCTGCCGGTGGGTTCCGCGGCGGCCGCCGTCGCGGCGCTCGTCGTCGTGGCCGCCACGAGCGGTGTCCTCGTCCTGGGCGCGTGCGCCGCGGTGGCCGCGGCGTGGGCCCCGGTCGCCCTGCTGCAGCGGCGCGCGAGCACCCGCACTGCGGCCCGCGCGGCCCAGTGGCCGGACGTCGTGGACCAGCTCGCGTCCTCGGTGCGCGCCGGGATGTCGCTGCCCGACGGCGTGTGCGCCCTGGCCCAGCGCGGGCCGGAGCTGCTGCGCCCCGACTTCGCCGCCTTCGCGGCCGGCTACCGCGCCTCGGGGGCCTTCGAGGTCGAGCTCTCGCGCCTCGCCGACCGCGTCGCCGATCCGGTCTTCGACCGCCTCGCCGCCGCCCTGCGCATGACGCGCCAGGTGGGGGGCAGCGACCTGGGCCGCACGCTGCGCACCCTGTCGTCGTACCTGCGCGAGGACGCCCGCACCCGCGGTGAGCTCCTGGCCCGGCAGAGCTGGACGGTCTCCGCCGCGCGGCTCGCCGTCGCGGCCCCGTGGATCGTGCTGGCCCTGCTGGCCAGCCGCCCCGGGGCGCTGGACGCGTACTCCTCCGCGACCGGTGCGGGCGTGCTGGTCGGGGGCGCGGTCGCCTCCGCGCTGGCCTACCGGCTGATGCTGCACTGGGCGCGCCTGCCGCAGCCCCGGCGGGTGTTCGCGTGAGCGGGCTCGGCGCGGCGGTCGGCCTGCTGGGCGGCCTCGGGCTGGTCCTCGTCCTGGCGCGCCTGCCCTGGTCGCGGCGCCTCGACCTCGCCGACCGCGTCGGCCCCTACCTCGGGGAGGCGCCCCCACCCGCCGCCGGGGCCGCCAAGCGCCTGCTCGCCGCGGCGGCCGCGACCCTGGGCGGCTGGCTGGGGTCGACGAGCGCCGTCCGCGCGCGCCTGCACGTCCTCGACCCCGACCGCGAGGTGCCGCAGCTGCGCGCCGAGCAGGTCCTGTGGGCCCTCGCCGGGGCGGGGGTGGCGGGGCTCGCGGTCGCGGGACTCGCGGCGCGGCAGGCGTTCTCCCCGCTCGGGGCCTTCGGGCTGCTGGTCGCGGGAGCGCTCGCGGGAGCCCTGGCCCGCGACCACGTCCTCGGGGTCCAGGTGCGCCGCCGCCAGGAGCAGCTGCTCGCCGAGTTCCCCGTCGTCGCGGAGCTCCTGGCCCTCTCGGTCGGGGCCGGGGAGAACGTCGTCGCGGCCCTGGAACGCGTGGCCACCGGGAACGGGGCGCTGTGCAGCGACCTGCGGCGGGCGCTGGCCGCGGTGCGGACCGGGACCGGCGTCGTCGGCGCGCTGGAGGCGTTCGCGGCCCGGACGCAGGTCCCCGAGCTCGGGCGGTTCGTCGACGGCATGGCCGTCGCCATCGACCGCGGCACGCCCCTCGCCGACGTGCTGCGCGCCCAGGCTGCCGACGCCCGCGACGCCGACCGGCGGCGCCTGCTCGAGGCGGGCGGGCGCCAGGAGGTCCTGATGATGGTGCCCGTCGTCTTCGTCGTCCTGCCGGTCACCGTGGTGTTCGCGGTGTTCCCCGGACTGGCTGTCCTGCAGGTGGGTCCGTGACCCGCCGCCCGAGCGCGACGACCACCCGGCCCCCCTTTCGAGAACCCGTCCGTCCCCCTCCCCCAGGAGCACCCGTGAACCGCGCCGTCTACGCCCTGCACCTCCTCCTGCACACCGCCGCAGCCGGGGTGCGCGCCCGCGCCGACGGGCGCGACCGCGGCGACGTCCCCGGGTGGGTGCTCGTGACCCTCATGACCGCCGGCCTCGTCGTCGGGTTGTGGGCGCTGGCCGGCCCCCGGTTCGAGGCGCTGTTCACGCAGGCGATGGACACGGTCGTCGGGCAGCTGTGAGCGGGCCGTGGTGAACGGGCCGTGGTGAGCGGGCCGTGGTGAGCGGGCCGTGGTGAACGGCCAGCGCGACCGCGGGTCCGCCGTCGCCGAGTTCGCGGGGGTGGCGGGACTGCTGTCGCTGCTGTTCGTCGCCGTGCTGCAGGTCGCCCTGGTCCTGCACGTGCGCTCCACGGCCGTCGACTGCGCGGGGGAGGGGGCGCGCACCGCGGCGCTCGCCGGGAGCTCGCCCGCGGCGGGCGTCCAGCGCACCCGCGACCTCCTCACCGCGTCCCTGTCGCCGCGCTACGCCACCGACGTGACGACCCGCGTGGTCGACGTCGACGGCGCCGCGGTCGTCGAGGTCCGGGTGCGCGCACCCCTGCCGCTGATCGCGATGTTCGGTCCCGCGCGGGGCCTCGACGTCGTCGGTCACGCGCTGCGGGAGGCGGCGTGAGCGGGCGCCGGCTGGCGGGGGACGAGGGCAGCGCGGCCGTGGAGTTCCTCGCCGTGGGGGTGCTGCTGCTCGTGCCGCTGCTCTACCTCGTCCTCTGCCTCGGCCGCGTCCAGGCCGCGACCTTCGCCGCGGAGGCGGGCGCCCGGGAGGCGTCGCGCGTGCTGGCCACGACGCCGGGCCAGGACGTCGCGACCCGGCGCGCCGAGGCCGAGGTCGCGCTGGCGCTGGGCGACCAGGGCTTCACCGCCGCCCCCGGCGCCCTCGTCGTGGACTGCGACGCCTCGCCGTGCCGCACGCCCGACGCCCGCATCGCGGCCACCGTCTCCGTGGACGTCCCCCTGCCCCTCGTGCCCGGGTTCCTCGCCCGGGCGGTGCCGACGAGCGTGCACGTCGACGTGCGCCGGGTCGCCGTCGCGGACCGCTTCGCTACGACGGGTGTGCGGTGACCCGCGTCCGCCGCGGCGACGACGAGGGCCGCATCGCCCTGCTGTCCCTGGTCTTCGCGCTGATCGCGGTGCTGCTCGTGCTCACCGTCGTGAGCGCCTCGGCCGTCCACCTGCAGCGCAAGCGGCTGTTCGCCGTGGCCGACGCGGCGGCGGCGGACGCGGCCGACGCCGTGGACGAGCGCAGCTACTACGCCGGGGGCGGCGTCGCGGGCGACGGCTCGGTGCCGCTGACCGACGCCGGGGTCCGGGCGAGCGTCGCCGCCTACCTCGCCGACGCCGACCCGGGCCTGGCCGGGCTCGCCGTGGAACCCGGCACCGGCTCGCCCGACGGCCGCACGGCCGAGGTCGTCCTGACCGCGCGCCTGGTGCCGCCCTTCGCGGCGTTCGTGCCCGGCCCCTTCGCGCAGGGCGTGCGGGCGCAGGTGACCAGCCGGGCCGCCGCGCTCCTGCGCTGACCCGCCGCCCGCCGGGTCATCCGCGCCCGGCGCCGGGCTAGGTTCGCCGGGACCAGGGCCCCGGCCCACCGCCGCCGACGCTGGAGGACCCCGTGGTGCCACCCCCCGCCGCGAGCGCGGACGCCGTCGTCGAGGTGGACGAGGCGACGCGGACCTTCGGCGCCGTCACGGCGCTCGACCGCGTGAGCCTGCGCGTCGGGCGCGGCGAGGCGGTCGGCGTCCTCGGGCCCAACGGGGCCGGCAAGTCGACGCTGCTCAGCCTGCTGGCCGGGCTGCGGACCCCGTCCAGCGGCACGGTCCGCGTCGTCGGCGGCGACCCGCGCTCGCCCGCGGTCCGCGCCCGCCTCGGCTGCACGCCGCAGTCCACCGGGCTGCCCGGGACGCTGACGGTCGCCGAGGTCGTCGACTTCGTCGGCGGGCACCACCGCGACCCCGTGCCCCGGGCGGAGCTGCTCGAGCGCTTCGACCTCGCCGAGCTCGCCCGCAAGCAGTGCGGCGGTCTCTCCGGCGGACAGCAGCGCCGCGTCTGCGTGGCGCTGGCCTTCGTGGGCCGCCCGGAGCTGGTGCTGCTGGACGAGCCGACGACCGGGCTCGACGTCACGGCGCGCCTCGCGCTGTGGGAGGCCGTGCGGGCGTTCGTCGACGGCGGCGGCACCCTGCTGCTCACCAGCCACTACCTCGAGGAGGTCGAGGCGCTCGCGCAGCGCGTCGTCGTCGTCGACCGCGGCCGCGTCGTCGTGCAGGGCACGGTGGCGGAGGTCCGCGGGCGCACGAGCCTGCGGCGCGTCCGGTTCGCGGCGGGCCCGGACCCGGAGCTCGCCGCCGCGGTGGGCGTCTCGGAGGTCCTCGCCGACGGCGGCGACGGGCGCTGGGAGGTCCTCGCGAGCGACGCCGACGCGTTCGTGCGCGCCCTGGTCGCCCGCGGGACGGCCTTCCGCGACCTCGAGGTCGCGGGCGCCACGCTCGAGGAGGCCTTCGTCGCCCTGACCCGGGACGCGACCGGCGGGGGCCCCGCGTGAGCGCCCCGGCCCGCCCCGCGCCCGCCCTCGTCTCCGCGTTGCGCATGACGCTGCTGCACACGAGGTTCCAGGTGCTGGAGAACCTCCGCGTGCCGGTGGCGATCGTCTCCTCCGCGGCCTTCCCGGCGCTGACGATGCTCGTGTTCATCGTCCCGCAGGCAGCGGTGGCGGGGAACGCGGCGGCCGCGACGAGCGCCGTCGCCCAGCTCTGCGTGTTCTCCGCGATGAGCGTGTCGCTGTTCACCCACGGGGCCGGGATCGCGGAGGAGCGCGCCCTGCCCTGGGACACCCACCTGCGCACCCTGCCCGTACCCGCGGGGCCGCGCTTCCTCGCCCGCGTGGCGACCGGCGCCTTCTTCTGCGTCCTCGGCGTCGTCCCGCTGCTCGTGCTCGCGGGCCTGCTCACCGAGGCGACGACGACCCCGGCGCGCTTCCTGACCGGCGTCGCGGCCCTCGTGCTGGCGGGCGTCCCGCTGCTCGCGCTCGGCCTGGCCATCGGCTACTCGCTGCCCAGCAAGGCCGCGCTGGCCGTCGCGCAGGTGCTGCTGCTGCCGCTGGCCTTCGCCGGCGGGCTGTTCCTGCCGCCGGAGGTGATGCCGGGCTGGCTGCGGGCGATCTCGACGCTCACGCCCACCCGCGCCGGCCGCGACCTCGTGGTGGGGGCCGCGACGGGCGGGCCCGTCCCGGCCACCGCGCTGCCCGTCCTGATCGGCTGGACCGTGGTGCTCTCGGCGCTCGCCGTGCTCGCCCAGCGCCGCGACGAGGTCGCCGCTTCCGCTGAGCCACGCCGCCCGAGGGCCGCCGGCGGGCGTGACGCACGCCTCGCCGCCCCCGCGTGCGCGGAGATCACGAGCGTGTCAGCGTGCGCAGGTGACGAACCTCGACGGCGCGGCCCTGCTGGTGACCGGTGCGAGCGGCGGCCTCGGGGCCCCGCTCACCGAGCTGCTGGCGGCCGCGGGCGCCCGGCTCGTGCTCTCCGCCCGCGACGGCGAGCGGCTGCGGGCCTCCGCCCCCGACGGCGCCCACGTCGTGCCCGCCGACCTGCGCCTGCCCGGCGACCCCGAGGCGCTCGTGGCCGCGGCCGTGGAGCACCTCGGCCGCCTCGACGGCGTGGTGCACGCGGCGGGCGTCGTCGCCTTCGGCGCGGCCGCCGACGCCGACGACGACCTCCTGGACGAGCTCTTCCTCGCCAACGCCCTCGGCCCGCTGCGCCTGCTGCGCGCGGCCGTCCCGCACCTGCGCGCCGCGGCCGCGGAGCGCCCCGGTGCCTTCGCCGCCGTCCTGTCCGCCGTCGTGGCGGAGAAGCCCACCGCGGGCATGGCCGCCTACTCCGCGTCCAAGGCCGCCCTGACGGCGTTCGACGCCGCGCTGGCCAAGGAGCTGCGCCGCGACGGCGTCCGCGTCCTCGACGTCCGCCCGCCGCACACCGAGACGGGCCTGGCCACCCGTCCCGTGGCGGGCAGCGCGCCCAAGCTCGCCGAGGGCCTCGCGCCGCGGGCCGTGGCCGAGCGCATCGTGCGGGCCATCGCCGACGACGAGCGGGACCTGCCGGCGAGCGCCTTCGCCTGAGCGGACGGAGGGGCGCATGGCGGGAGCGGCGTAAGCTCGACCGTCGTGGCCACCGACTTCCCCGCCGAGATCTCCGCCCTGCGAACGACGTACGCCTCGATCCGCGAGGTGTCGGACCTGGACCAGCTGCGCTCGGAGCTGCGGGACCTCAACGCGCAGGCCGCCGCGCCCGAGCTGTGGGACGACCCGGAGCACGCCCAGACCGTGACGAGCCGGCTCTCGGCGGTGCAGGCCGAGCTGGACCGCGTGGAGAAGATGGGCTCGCGCATCGACGACCTCGAGGTGCTCGTCGAGCTCGCCGAGTCCGAGGACGACGAGGACACCCGCCAGGAGACCGAGCGGGAGCTGGAGGCCGTGCGCAAGCAGCTCGGCGAGCTGGAGGTCCGCACCCTGCTCTCCGGCGAGTACGACCCGCGCGAGGCCATCGTGACCATCCGCTCGGAGGCCGGGGGCGTGGACGCCGCCGACTTCGCCGAGATGCTCATGCGGATGTACCTGCGCTGGGCCGAGCGCCGCGGCTACAAGAGCGAGGTCTACGACACCTCCTACGCCGAGGAGGCGGGC
>Ga0160428_1001054_pt1 | contig 23264 bp, 18 predicted proteins | sample SolpanmetagenomM_FD_108198 | JGI IMG/M metagenome (GOLD analysis project Ga0160428, IMG submission 108198) | Solar panel surface microbial communities from Lawrence Berkeley National Laboratory, California, USA - M | ecosystem: Engineered > Built environment > Solar panel > Unclassified ... | reverse complement strand
GCTTCAACATGGAGCAACTGTTGCGAGACCTCGTCTGGATGTAAGGCGCCTAACTGAACCAGCTTGCCCGGCCCGAATGCACTGGCTGCGAAGGCGGCTTCTTCGGCTGCGAACGCCGTATCGATGGGGCCAATGGCGGTGATCTGTTTCAGTTTGCCCTGCGCAAACAGCGATTGAAGGAGTGGCTGATGGGCCTGCATCGCCCACAATCGGGTGTGCGACAAGCCGAAGAGTGCCCATACGCCCGACTGACGGTCGCTCTGAAAGCCGATTTCCTTTTCAGCCGGTTCGATGTTAGCCCCAACCAGCCCCAGGCGAACGTCCGTCTGTGGGCCAAGTAACTGATGAAGATTGTCCTGTTGTCCGGTGGTAAGGGTCGTGATGCCGTCGGCCAGTTTGCCGATCTGGTAAGCCGACCAGCGGGCCAGCCGGTTGCGGGCGATCTGGTGAATGCGAAGTTCGAGGCTGTTGCTCCAGAGTTCGTGGAAAAAGACGAACACGCGGTTCTGACTATTCATCCGGCGAAATCGCTGGAGTGTCCGTACCAGGTTAAGCGGCAGGCCGGTCCAGGCGTAGCTGGTGGGGGTAAGGTGCAGCAGTACGTCGGTCGGCTGTGCCGACGGGGTTGTCAGGGCGTCGCGCCAGTGCCTGACCGGTAGCGAAGCCGCTCCGGCGGGCAGCATGGGGACGTCATTGACGCCGATCGTCGTCGACAGGTAATGCGCAGCCAGCCGCTGAGCGGTCAGGTACGCGTAGTCACTCACTCCGCAGATGTTCGGCGGGGCGGTGGGGGTTATAACAAGTAAATGGCGGTCGGTCGTCATCAGGCTGGTTGCAGGGCGGGCGTCTGTTTACCAGCGTACGCGTTACGGTAAAAAATCATGGGCTTCAGGAAACTGTCCAGCGACTGCTGACCAGTCAGGCCGCGCTGTGCGTACTCTACGCTGCTCATCTGGGCGGCCTGTTGCATACGCTGGGCCAGATCGGCTACGTCGCCGGGTTCGGCGATCAGGGCTGCCGGGCCACCCGCTTCCGGCAGGCCCCCATCGCGGGTGACGATGGCGGGTACGCCCACGCTGCGGGCTTCGATCGGGGTCAGGCCCAAGTCTTCCTGCGTCCGGGCCGGTGCCAGCAGCCATTTGGCCGAGGCCAGGTACTGTTCTTTCTGCTCGTCGTCGACGAAGCCCGGCATACGTACGCCTTTCAGCCCCAATTCCTCGATCAACGCCAGTACGGTCGGCTTCAGTGGTCCATCGCCGAGAATGGTCAGTGGCCATTCTTCGGGGTCGAACTGATTCTGCGCGTACGCTTTCAACAGTTCTTCGATGCCTTTATTGACAATCCAGCGACCGACAAACAGAAATCCCTTCCGATCCTCGGGGGGGCACCAGCCCATCGGTAGCCGACACACCGTCGGTACGCAGCTGCTGTTACTCGCTTTGTTGTCTCTCTCCCAGGTTTGCCAGACGAAGTTGGAGTTGTACCAGCGCTGATTGGCTGTTTTGATAGACAGGCGCCAGATCAGGTTATGCAGGCTGGCACCAGGCAGCCGCCGGTTATGAACCGTCAGCAGGATTTCCTTGCCTAGTAGCCGGGCGGGAAACACGATGTCGGGCGGCATATTCTGTACGTGTAGCACATCGGCCCAGCGAACCAGTGAGAGCAGTTCGTTCGTGCTCCGTCGGACGTAGTGAACGTCGGTGCAGGCGTTGCGGGCTGAGTTGATCAGATTGCCAATCGGTTCCATGCCCTGCACGATCTTGAAGCAGAGTTTTACCTCGTACTCGTCCCAGGCAGAAGCCGCTTCGGCCAGGGCAATCATGTAGGCTTCGATGCCGCCGTAAACGCCCTGCGATGAGCCAATAATCAACAGCTTCTTTTTCTGCGTAGTCATACCGATGAGTAAGTTCTTAGTAGGCAATCAGGGCTGCGGGTTCGGGTTCCTGCTCTCTTACTTTGCGAATGGAATAAAGTGCGTAAGTCGCGTGCATAACCAGCTGAACGCCAGCAGTGAGAATATCGAGCGTGAAAATGCCGCGCAGGGTGGATATGTCGAGTAATCCGATGCCGATAGCGGCCGAGAGTACACTGATCGAGATGGAAATGATGGGATTGATAACCCAGCCTTTGCTGGTACACAGCAGAAACAGCGATGAAGCGATGAAGCTCATGCACTTGCCCACCATCATCAGTACCATCTCGGGTCTCAGTCCGGTGTAGTCGCGTCCCAGCACCCATAAAATCTGGCTGGAGAACAGGTAAACACCCCCAATGGTGACGACACTTATCGCCAGCAGCCCCATCGAGATACGGCCAAACGTCTTCAGCAACAGCGCTTTGTCATCGGGCAGACGGGCAAAGCGGGGCAGCACCAGCGACGCAAAGAGCGTGCTGAGCAGTGTAAGCGTGATAGCCAGCCGACCCAGTGCACCCAGTTGTGCAACGGCCGCCGTTGATCCGTAAATAGACACTAACCAGACCGCAAACTGGCACCAGATGCAGTAGTATAGAGCGTCGGGTAGCAACCGCTTTACTTTTTGCAGTACTTCCTGCCGGATAACCGGATCGGGCCGTTGCGTATTGTCGGCAAAGCGACCCGAAATTTTCGTTAGCTGTCGGTTGGCCCATACTTGCGGCAAACCAGCCGCCAGGATAGCTACGCCCGCGAAGGGTAGGGCAAACATGCTTAGCACCAGTAGGGCCAGCCGCCCCAGATTAGTGGCGACCTGTATGCGCTGAACCGGGATGATTTCCTGCCGGAGCCGGGGTACGATTTCCAGCAGCGTGCCGGATAGCGACGTAAAAAATGACGGAATCAGGGCCAGCACCAGCAGGATGGCGACGGGCCAGCTGGCCTCATGGTGCCGCAGCAGATACAGCAGTACCGGCAGGGCAATCAGCAGGCTGATAGCCGCGAACTTCCGGCGCAGGTCCAGGCCCGTAGCCAGCACCGCGCCCAGCCGGGTCGGGTTTTGCCACACCCGGCCACCCTGGGCCATGATGCCCGACGAAATGCCGCCATCGGCCAGCAGCAGCATGGTACCCAGCATCGTGTTGGCCAGCGTGTAGAGCGCGTACTCTTTAGTGGGCAGTAATCGAATGACCAGGATGCCGCTGGCAAACCCGATTGCCTGCACCGACACCTGCGCCAGACCCGTCACGGAGACGAGTTTGGCGGTGTGCATCAGCCGACCGACCAGTGGATTTGCCTTCATCGTTGCTATAGCTCTCATGCGTGATAATCGGTCCTGCGGCTGGAGTTGGGTCAATCCAGTGCTTAATAAGCTTTGCTGCTGGCGTAGGCGTATCCGTAGCCGAAGTCCTCCCCGCTGGGGTAATTGACGGCGTTGACGATGACGTTCAGCGACCGGAACCGCTGACTGTCGTGCAGGTCAGACAGCAGGCGCATGTAATTACGGGGTGTGTACTCGTGCCGGACCACGTAGAATGTTGTATCGGCGTGCTCGCTCAGCAAACCGGCGTCGGCCAGCATACTCACCGGGGGCGTATCCATGATGATGAAATCGTACGCCTGCCGCAGGTCGTCCAATAGTGCGTCGATACGCCCGTTCGACAGTAACTCAGTCGGGTTAGCCGGAATCGGCCCGCTGGGAATTACGTACAGGTTTGGGTTCACAACTGACTGCCGGGCTATCGGGTCGGATACAGACTCACCCGACAGATAGTCAGACAGCCCGGTTTTGCACCAGTCCATACCGAGGTACTGCGCAATCTGGGGCTTGCGGAGGTCCAGCTCCAGCACGACTACTTTCTTGTTCAGCGTGGCCAGGCTAAGAGCCAGGTTGACGCTGATAAAGCTTTTGCCTTCGCCACTGACCGATGAGGTAACCAGCACGACCTGCCCCCCTGACGCCGTTGTGGGGCGGGCTGCGTATTGCAGATTGGCCCGCAGCATACGAAACTGCTCGGCAATGATCGACGGGCTTGTCAGATCGACAAGGTTGGTCTGCTGCTGTTTTGGTTTTTTGACGATTTCGGCGAAGACTGGTACACCCGATTCCGTTTCAATATCCCGCTTCGACTTTACTTTGTCGCTCGCAGCCTTGCGGGCCTCAATGAATCCGGCCGGAATCAGCAGTCCCGCAAACAGGGCCAGTAGGTAGATACCACTGGCACTGGGCTTCACCGGGCGGGGTGATGCGTAGGGTTTATCCATGACCCGACTATCCTGCGATTTTGACGCGTGCGCAATGGCCGTTTCTTCCCGTTTCTGGAGCAGCAGCAGGTAGAGGCTCTCTTTAATCGCCTGTTGCCGCTTGATGGTCAAAAACTCCCGCTCTTTACGGGGAATCGTACGGATCGACGAGGTTAGCTCCTGGCCGCGTGCTTTCAGGCTGGCCTGCATAACCTGCAGATTCTGGCGTTCGTTGACCACATATTCATCGATGGCTTTTCGGGTGTTCGATACCTGCGCTTCCACCGTTTGCCGGAAGGGGTTGCCCGGCTGTGTAGTGCGGTTGTACTTTTCCTGTTCGCTCTGCAAATCACTGAGTTTAGTCAGCAGGCTCGTCAGGATCGGATCACTGATCGATGCCGCGGCCGGAGCCGCTCCGCTGCCGCTGCTTTTCAGGTACTTCTCTACGCCGTTGAGACTCTGCACCTGAAACTGGAGATCGTTCAGCTTTGAGTCGTTCGCTTTGGCCGCTTCGAAAACCAAGTTGCCCTCGGCACTCAGGTCGGTGATACCTTGCCCGGCTTTGTACGATTCCACGCTCTTTTCCACGCTGTTGAGTTCACCTGTAATGAGCCGGAGCCGCTCATCGATCAACCCGATCACGTTGTTGACTTCCTGATTGTGTTCGTTGGCGATCGACAGGGCATAATCGGTCATGAGCCGACTCAGAATCGCTTTGCCCTGATCGGGCAGCGTCGTTTCCAGGCTCAGCTTCAGCGTCGTTCCTTTCAGGTTGACCAGATCGGCCTTCAACGACGACTGAATACCCTGTGCCACCTCTTCGGGATCGGAAAACGTAACCTCAACGGGTCGGGTGTCGAGACTATCAGCCGGGTGGGTTAGTCGCACCCGGAACGTCCCGTATGCCCGCTTCACCGGTTGATCGAACGCAAAGCGGGTACCGGTTTCGGCATCTCCTTCCCGCAACTCAAACTGTTGCCGGTTCAGTATCTGAATATGCAGCGGTGTCGTGTAGGCTTCGGGAGCCAGCGAATCCTGAAGCGTAACGGCAATCGGCGACGTTGAATACACCTCATCGCGCTTCCGCACCTGCCCCGGCTGAAAATAAGCCACCGACAGCGCCAACTCATCGACAACCCGGCGAATCAGGCTGCGCGACTTGATGACTTCAATTTCATTCTCGATGATTTTCTCTGCCGCAGGCCCTTTCTGTGCGTCGATAATATCGGCGTTCGTCGGGTTCTTGGCTTCTTTCTGGATCAGCAGTACCGAGCTGACCTGATACACCGGCGGAGTAATACGCAGGTAATAGTAGGCACCAGCCAGTGCCAGGGCTATCGTCAGGGCAAACCAGTACCAGTTCCGACTGTATCGGGCAAAAAAAGCGCGCATATTGACGGGTTTTTTTACGGCTGAATAGGCTGGGTCGATCATAATATGTGGAGGGACGTTTCGGTTAACAGGTCAACCGGACCTTAGCGCAGGATGTTGACCAGAAAAAGCAGGGCGGACGCGACACCGACGTAGACGGGCAGCAGCTGAACAGTACGGTCCGAAGCCGTCAGGCGGCCTTTACGGGCTTCTACGTACAGCATATCGTTGTTCTGCACGTAGAAATAAGGCGAATTCAGGACGCGTCGATCGGTCAGGTCCAGCCGGATCACTTCGCGCTTTCCATTGGTCATCCGCATCAGCATAACATTGTCCCGGCGACCGAAAATGGTCAGGTCACCGGCCATACCCATCAATTCGGGCAGTGTCGTTTCATTGTTAGGCAGGTTAAAAACGCCGGGCCGATTTACTTCGCCCAGCACCGTAATACGGTGGTTCAGCTGACGAATCGTCACAACGGGGTCGCGCAGAAACTCGCCCACTTTCTTTGTCAGCAATGCACTCGCGTCTTTTATCGACAACCCATCGACCAGTACCCGGCCAACGAGTGGTAACGTTACGTACCCTGCATCATCGACCAGATACCCGAGTGGCTGCTGTCCCTGCGCGGTCGAGCCGGGCAAGACCGTAGTAAACACCGGATTTATGTTCTGAAAATTAAACAGCGTATTGGATTCAGGACTGGTGCTCGACACGAAGATGGCCAGAATATCACCGGTTTGAATGGTTACTTTGGGGGGCGTTACGGGCAGAAGCTGAGAGATTTTCGCGCTGTCGACCAACTTTCCTCCCTGAAAATAGGTGACGGATCGGGGCGCTACGCAGCTTACTGTGACAACGACGAGCAATAGAAATAAAACATGTTTGAACATAGTGGCCAGGGTATGGTGGGATGGGCCGGTCGCCCCAGCAACCGGTTACAGAGTAAACTGACTGGTACGGATTACCAGGCGTTTTTGTCGCCTTTGACCATCGTTTCGATGGTCCAGAAGAAAATTGCCGTGTCGAGTTGCAGGCTCTGCCGGGTAGCATAGAAACGATCGTACTTCACCCGGTGCAGCATCTTCTGATCGTTTTCCGTTTCGCCCCGGGAGCCCCTGATCTGGGCTAGTCCGGTGATGCCCGGTTTGATACTGTACCGGCTACGGTACTCTCTCGAATCCCAGTAGAATGCGTCGTGCTGAACCGCGTGGGGCCGTGGACCAACGATGCTCATGTCGCCCAGCAGGACATTGACAAACTGGGGTAGTTCGTCGAGATTAGTCCGGCGTAGAAAGCGCCCCGACTGGGTAACCCGCGCATCGTTCTGAGCTGTCTGCTTAAACTCGCGTTGCTGCTGACTGGCAGACTGATGCTGCATAGTGCGGAATTTAAAGCAGGGAAACGTTACACCTCTCCGTCCGGTCCTGGGCTGAATAAAGAAGACAGGTCCTCGGGAATCGAGGAGAATAATTAAGCTGATTATAGGAATGACCCAGCTTAGTACGAATAAAATTACCAGTGACGAAATAATGATATCAACTACTCGTTTTCCCGCGCTGCTGTATAGGTCAGATTCATCAACTGGCAACAAATCTTCATTCTCATGCCAGTTTAATGCAGTAGTATAAGGAGCAGTCGAATAGCGGATTTCCAAACGGCTGTTTACAATATCCTGACCAGAAAGAATGTTCTGCGAATATATTGTTTTTGAAGAGTCGTTCATCGTGGTGTGAGTAGCAGTTAATGGTGAGAATTCAGTCCCGTCGAGTAAGTATTTTTTACATTTTTACTGAAGGTAGTTTGTAGAAAAAAGTCAAAAAAAATAGTATCAAGCGGGTAATTCTCTGTTGCTGTTTAACAAACGAATTTAGGCTATTAACTTTTATTAGTGATACCTTTTGTTCTCCACATTACCGATCAGAGCACGTTGTGCTGGCTGTTTAAAAAAGACATCATACTGTAATATGGAATAAGACTTATGTTACTAAATTGTTATTTGATATAAACAAAAATTACCCATAAATGATAAATTGTTGTCATTGCGTTCTTTTAATGCTGGTATGAATTTTTTTTTGAATTGTATTTTTCAATGTTGGCCTGCACGGTTCGCTTGGTCTATTTCTTTTTAAATGGGTATTTTTATCTGCATTATCGAATTGGTTAAAATAAAATATCTACGAAATGTCCTAAAAGTAGTATCGTGAACTTACAACTGACAGTGTTTCTTCAACATAAACGGTAAGGGGCCATCATGGCATAGTGTGTTGATTTAGACTGTGATAATTGATAATCAACCAACGTATAAGTGCCCCGTTAGCTACAGACCATCATTGCGGAATACTCATATAATTACTGATACCCGTACTAGCTTCACTACCACTATCAGAGGAGGTGAGAGGAGCCTGTCAGCTTGGCTGCACTCTATTACTTTACCGCGAATCTGGCCAGTTTGGGCCCGTTCTGAGCCAGATTCGCAGTTGGTAGTACCGGCTACACAATATGCTGGGACCGAACGCTTACCGCTGGGTTTCCCTTATAGACCTCGTACCGGTTCAATGGCCGGGTAGCCACCGAGTTAACGGCCAGTATGGCATGTGAGTGGCAATGAACGCCCGGGCACACTACTGACTGAGCGCCAATCCAGACGCCGTCGTCCAGCACGATAGACTGAGCGGTAAGGTCGAAGGTTTGCTTTTTATAATCGTGATTACCAGTCAGTAACATAGCGCCCTGTGACAAGCAAACGTTTGCGCCAATCGTGACTTTGCATAGGTTATCGATCCATACTTTTTCGCCTATCCAAGTGTTGTTACCTGTCGACAATAATCAGGGATATTTGATATTCACAGCCGGTTTAATAATGACACCTGTACCTATTTTTGCGCCAAATAATTTTAGTAGTATCGTTTTTATGTTTACTGGAATTGGTAGATATGTATTGATAGAAAGAGAATTTATAATAAACCATAGAATAATTTTCCATCGTGGGCCGGGTTCAAACCAGTCATTATTGAATTTTGAAAGATCTGTTTTATTTTCTGGTAATACCGTTTCCGTTTTCATCACGTGAGTATAATAGATTGTTGACTGCTTGATTAGGTGCAAATATTCAGCATAATTTATCTCTAACGGAATGGCAGATGCGAAATAAGATGAGAAAAATTCACCGATGGAGGGGTGGTTTCTGGTCATTTTTTGTTAATGCTGGAATATCAATACCGTATTTTAGAATAATGATGAATTCCAGCGATAATCTGGATGAGCAGCGTAAAAACTATACCGACTGGGAACAATTTAGCAGATAAGGATAGCAGACATATAGCTACTCGATATTGACAGAACTACCGTCAGCATCGAGCGAATGAATCGTGTCCATGATGCATTGATGCGTAGCAGCATGGGCTGTTTTCTTCGATCCGATTGACAATCAGGTTCCGATGCCTGCTATGATGGTCTACTGCCGTGCTTATTAGGTGAGCCAAACAGACAGGCTATGGGTAAGGTGGCGAACAACGCCCCCACTGTACAGTGATCAACCGCTTCGAAAACTGCGTCTGTCAGGCAGCTACGCCAATGGGTTGATAAGCCGTCCGGCAAATACAATGTAGTGTCCGCCCAGTCGAGCGATAAGGGATCGGCCTGTTGTTCGTGGCAAAGCGGGGCGGTGCTCAACGCAACAACGATTAGTACCTGGGTGGCGTTGTGGGTCCGCAAAAAAGCTAGCACATTCGCTGCGTACCGGCCCTGTACGGACAGGGGAGTATAAATACCGGTCGAGAACAGGGTAGGTTGCTGCTGCCGTAGTTGCAGGAGCCGATGGGTGAGCCACTGCTTGATGCGCCCACTGTACCGGTCTGTCCACAGGTCACGCCAGCAGGTGTCGGATGTGTTGTCTGGCCGGGTCAGTAGCGCCTGTAGATCACGTTGACGTCGTTCGTAGGGGACCGGGCGTCGGTTGTCAGGATCGACCAGGCTCAAATCCCAGCTCTCATTGCCCTGAAACAAATCGGGGACGCCGGGCGTGGTACAGCGCAGTGTAGTTTGCACCAGTGAATTAATAATGCCGAAATCAGCTACGTTACGGTGAAACGACTCGAACGACGACCAGAACGGCCGACGCTTGTCGAGCAGGTGTTCAATGAACGAAGCGGTTGCCTGCTGGTACGTGTCGTCGGTATGGCGCTTCGCTTCCGATAAGGCTTTTTCCATAAACGCCTGCATCCGGTCGGCAAAGTCGTCGTTTGTGCCGGGCATGGGGCAGGAGCCAAGCAACGACTGGTAAATCAGGTATTCGTCGATAAAGTCGGGGGCGTCAGCCGTTTTAGCCCCTGCGTTTTGCTGCCGCCAGTGGCGGACGGCAGCAAACCACTCGTCGGCCAAATCCGGCAGCACGGCCAGTCGGGCCCGGACGTCTTCGCCCCGTTTGGTGTCGTGCGTGGCCGTTGTGTTCATGGTCAGGGGCCAGTGCTGCTGCCGTTGTTGAATGAACTGGTGAAACCCAGTTGTCGATAAGCCAAAGCGTTCGATGGAATCGCCGACTTCGTTGTGCCCGATGAAGCAGGTGTTGGTGTAAAACAACGTGTCTTCGACGCCCTTCGCCATCAGCGGCCCCGCATACTGCATACACCGCTGATAAAACAGAGCGACCCGTCGCAGCCAGTCGATGCCCAGCCGTTCGGTATCGGTTGTGTCGGCATGATCGAACAGCGTTCGGGCCAGTTGGTCGACGGAGCGGCTCAGGGCGGGGCGGGTGTCGCGAATCTGAGCGAAGATCGTCCGGTGGGCGTCTGCTTCGGCGTCTGTCAGCGGGAAGCGGGTGCCAAAATAGCGGTACACCGGAAAGCGGATCAGCCATTCACCAATGGTCAGTTTCAGTGAACCGACAGGTAGTTCGGCTAACTCGTTCTCATCAATCAGACCGAGCGTCTGGTAGTAAGTGGTGAGATTTTCCAGTTCACCCCCCATTTGCTGATACAGCAGGTACGCCTTGCGGCCATACGTCTGATCGGTCAGTGAAGTTGTATCGCCGGTTTGCTCCGCATAAAACTGTCTGAAGGCAGGTTCCCATCGTTCGTCGGTCAGCAGATTGTTGACAGCCGCCAGAAATTCGTAGCCCGTCGTGCCGGAAACGGGCCACTCGTAAGGCAGGTCTTCGTCGGTCTGTAAAATTTTCTCGACGACGATGTAGGTATCGTCACCCGCAGCCTGACGGAGTCTGTTCAGGTAGTCGTGGGGGTCAAACAGGCCGTCGACATGATCGACACGCAGCCCATCGATCACCCCCGTTTTCAGCAGGTCGATGATGAGGTGGTGGTAGTCGTCAAAGACCGTATCGTTTTGCATCATCAGGCAGATCAGGTCGCTGACCGTGAAAAAACGCCGGTAATTGATGTGCTGATTCGCGTCGTCGGCCAGGCAGAGCTGGTACTGCTGTTCATCGAGCAGCGATAGCAGTTGCGTTGGGTTCGCGTTTGTCTGTTGCAAACGATGCTCTATATACGCATTGGTGAGGGCGTTACTCGTCAGGCCCGTCAGTTGCTCCCGCCACTCATCCCAGGCAATCGCATACGCGACAGGATCATCAGTCCGGTGCAGATCGGTTAGCTGACTGAGCAGTTGCTGAATTGCGTCGGGCGCAGCGATACCCGCCAATACGGTAGTATATGAGCGGGGCGTCAGCGGGTAGATGGTATCATCAACGCGGATTGCAAACCGGCCATCCCGGTTAATCAGCGTTAGTTTATGCTGATCGATCAGCCGATCGGGCGTTTCGGTCAGAAACGGTGCCCTGATGCGGCCCGCAAATAAATCACTCGCCAGCGCGGTGTCGAAATATGAGGCATAGCGCGACAGCGGCCCTTTTTCGAGTACATCGGTGAGCCAGGCATTGTCAGGGTGAAACGCCATGTGATTGGGCACGATATCCTGCAACCATTGCATGTCGTGTTGATGCAGCCACGAACAGATACGCTCCAACTCTACCCGTGTGCCCAGGTCAGGGGCAATGCGTAGCGGGTCGACGCCGTCGTACCCGTGTTCGCTGCCGGGTGTCGCTTCGGTGATGGGCGATGCATAGATGGTTTTGATGCCAAGCGCCTTCAGATACGGCAGAATGGCTTCCAGATGGGCAAATGTAAAGTTGGCGTGAAGTTGTATTCGGTACGTGGCAATCGGATTCCTCATACCAGAGCAACTACGGAAACGGGGCATTGTTGACTAATTCGCTCGATTTTGAGGGTTTACGTTGTGGTGTCAGGCCGGGTGTTCCAGACCTGACACCACGACCCATGATATGATTTGTCTCAGACAGCATCCCTGCTGTCGAGCCGCGATAGCGGCTAAGCAGGCCAACCCAGAACAGCCTTCGGTTACGACATCGGGGCGCCGAAGCGGCAGGATGCTGTCTGAGACAAATCAACGATCGTCGTCGTGGTTGGTGTAAAGAAGCAGCGATTCGGGCTGAACAAGGACTTCTGTGTCGCCGGGTGCCCGGTCGGGACCGGCGGCTGGTCCACCCCAGACGGGATCGGCCGAATCGAAGCGCCGGGTCCACGGCTGGTCGCTCCGGGGCAGGCAAACCGGCTGCGCGACCCGCGAAAAATTCATCAGACAAACTACCCGGCGGTGTTCGTGCCAGCGTTGCAACACCAGCGTCTGCGCGTCGTCGCTGTAGGTTACGTACACGTTATTGCGATTCGGGAACCGCAGTACCGACGTTTTGCGCAGGTTGATGAGGGCTTTGTAATACTGAAACATTACCTGATGGTGACTGTCGCCAAGTAATGACCATTGTAATTTCGACTGCTGAAACGTTGCTTCCGATTGCGGGTCGGGTGCCGGAACGGCTGTCTGGAAAGCGGCAAATTCGCGCTGACGCCCTTCCCGGACGGCTTCGATCAGGGCCGGGTCGGAATGGCTGACGAAGTACAGAAACGGGTGCTGTTCGCTCCACTCTTCGCCCATAAACAGCATCGGCAGATACGAACTCGTCAGCACGGCCCCCGCCATAAGCCGCTGCATGGCCTCGCTGACCAGCTGACTTGGCCGTTCGCCCAGCATCCGGTTACCAATCTGATCGTGATTCTGTGAAAACACGACGAACTGACGGCCGGGCAGGTTGGTGGTGGGGGCCCCCACGATCGTTGCCCGCCGGGGCATATAGGTGCCGTCGTACACGTACGCGTCGCGGTAGGCTTTGGCGAGGTGTTTGATCCCGTCGTAGTCCGCGTAATAACCCTGCTGCTCGCCCCCCGCCGTCACGCGCAGGGCATGGTGAAACTCGTCGTTCCACTGCGCATCCATACCGTATCCGCCCTCGGCAATGGGTTTGATGTAGCGGGGCTCGTTCTGGTCCGATTCAATGACCAGGTAGTGTTGCCGACCGGTCTGTGCCGATAGCTGATCGACGTGCAGGCGGATGTCGCGGAGAATGTGCGACTCGCTGTCGTCGCGGATAGCGTGGACGGCATCGAGCCGGAGCGCGTCGATGTGAAAGTCGCGGAACCACATCAGGACGTTTTCGATCACGTACTGCCGGACGGCCTCGCTGCCGGGGCCGTCGAAGTTGATCGCGTCGCCCCAGGGCGTGCGGTGGCGGCTGGTGAAGTAGGGGCCGTAGCTGGAAAAATAGTTGCCCTCCGGTCCCATGTGGTTGTACACGACGTCGAGCACGACAGCAAGCCCCCGGGCGTGGCAGGCGTCGACCAGCTGTTGCAGGCCCTGCGCCCCGCCGTACGAATGCTGGGCCGCGAAGGGACAGACGCCGTCGTAGCCCCAGTTGCGGTCGCCGGGAAACTGGGCAATGGGCATCAGCTCGACGGCATTGATACCCAGGTCAACGAGGTGGTCGAGCCGGGCCGCGACGCCCGCAAAGGTACCCTCGGGTGAAAACGTACCGGTGTGCAATTCGTAAAACAAGTAGTCGTCCAGCGCGGGATTCTGCCAGTCGTAGTCCGTCCAGACAAAAGACGTTGGATCATATACCTGCGAGGGGCCGTGTACCCCCTGCGGCTGCGCCAGCGAGGCCGGGTCGGGGCGGAGTTGACCGTCGAGCGAAAACCGGTACAGGTCGCCGGGGCGTAGCTGATTGGTCGTCGTATGCCAGCAGCCATCCGTCGCAGGCTCAAGTGATACTGTGTTGCCTGTGGTTTCGAGTACCAGTTGAACGGTGGTTGCATTGGGTGCCCAGACCTGCACGGTAGCGGTGGTGTCGGGCGAAAAGGTAACGCCCAGTGTCCGCCGGGCGATGGGTACTTCGGTCATAACGTGTAGCTCAGACGTCCACGTCTGGAGGCTGTCAGGCCAATTAATGTAGTAGGTAGCTAACCCGGTCGCTGTCGCGCCCGTCCAGACGTGGACGTCTGGGCTACACTCAGGAAACTGCCACCCGCTCCGGGTGTTTAACGGGCCGCGAGACAGCCCACAGGCCCAGCGTGGTAATCAGGCCATTAAGCAACAAGCGCTCGAAGCCGAACTGGTATCCGCCGAACCAGGCGGCTGAGTTCTGATTGATGATGTACGTCAGCACGGGCGACGCCAGGCAGATCCACGGTACGAACCGGTCGACAACGGGACGGGTGCTGAAAATGCCGAAGGCGTACAGGCCCAGCAACGGTCCGTACGTATAGCCCGCAATGTCGAACACGGCCGTAATGACCTCCTTGCTGTTGAGTTGCCGGAACAGGATGATGACTACGTAAAACAGCAGCGAAAACCCGATGTGTACGATGTGTTTGATGCGGGACCGCTCGGCTTCGGGCCGTTTCTCGACGTTCATGAAGTCGATGCAGAACGAGGTTGTCAGGGCCGTCAGGGCGGAGTCGGCACTGGCGTAGGTCGCGGCCGTGATACCCAGCAGAAACGTGATGCCGACCAGCGGGCCGAGGTGATTCAGCGCCAGCAGCGGGTACAGATCGTCGGTTCGTTCGGGAATGGCGATGCCTTCGCGGCCAGCGTAGATGTAGAGCAGTACGCCCAGGCACATGAACAGGAAGGTAACGACGACCATCGTGATCGTGAACCAGAACATATTTTTCTGGGCTTCACCGATGTTCTTGCAGGTCAGGTTTTTCTGCATCAGATCCTGATCCAACCCCGTCATGACGATGGCGATGAAGATGCCCGAAATAAATTGCTTGTAGAAATTCTTAGGGTCGTTGGCGTCCCAGAAAAAGAGTTTCGAGTTGGGACTGGCCTTGACCGAACTGACCAGTTCACCGAATGAAAAGCCCAGTTCCCGCGAAATCAGCACGATGGTCAGCACGACGGCCGATACCAGAAAAATCGTTTGCAGCGAATCGGTCAGGATAATGGTCTTGACGCCCCCTTTGAAGGTATAGACCCAGATCAGCGCAATCGTAATCAGCACCGACACCTCAAACGGAATGCCCAGCGCGTTGAAAATGGCCAGTTGCAGCACGTTGGCGGCCACGTACAGCCGCACCGCCGAGCCGACCGTCCGGGCCAGCAGAAAGAAGCCGGCCCCGGCTTTGTACGACCAGAAGCCGAAGCGTTTTTCGAGGTAGCCGTAAATCGAAATCAGGTTGAGCCGGTAATAGAGCGGCATCAGCACCGTGCCGATGACGAGGTAACCGATGATGTAGCCCAGCACGACCTGAAAATACGAAAAACCGATCTTGCCAACGGCCCCCGGCACCGAGATAAACGTAACCCCCGACAGCGATGTGCCGATCATGCCAAACGCGACCAGCCACCACGGCGATTGCCGGTTTGCGGTAAAAAACGTGGTCGTGTCGGCCCCACGGGCCGTGTAGAAGGAAACGCTAATCAGCAGCCCGAAATAAGCGATCAGAATGAGCAGCGCGAGGGTGGGATTCATGGGCAAAAAAGCAACTTTATACGGGCAGAAACGGTTAGTTTAACAGATCATTACCTATTTCGTAAACTGCCTGATTTGGCGTAAATTTGCTAAATAAACACGTTTTTTTTGCCCATGCAACCTTTTGAAGAAAGCGAAGTAGCCCTGCTGGAAGACGTAGTCGAAACCGACGTGCATAATCTGGTCGTTTTCAACGACGAGGTCAATACATTCGATCATGTCATCGATACGCTGATGGATGTGTGCGAACATACGTCCGAGCAAGCTGAGCAGTGCACGCTCCTGATTCACTACAAAGGCAAATGCACCGTTAAGAACGGTTCGTGGGATGAACTGGTACCCATGCGCAACGAAATCTGTCGACGCGGCATCAGCGCAGAGGTGTTAAATTAATTAGTGAATGAGCGAATGGGTGAATGAGCGAATAATCCGGGCGTCATAATTCACACATTTGCTCATTCGCCCATTCGCTCATTATTTATGGAGTACCCATCCAAATTAATAGAAGACGCAGTCAATGAGGTGGCCAAGTTGCCGGGTATCGGTAAGAAAACCGCCCTGCGACTGGTACTGCACCTGCTCAAGCGCGACGAAGAGCAGACGGAGACGCTGGCGACGAGCCTGACCGCCATGCGGATGGGGGTGCAGTACTGCCGCAAATGCCACAACCTGTCTGACCACGACCTGTGCTCGATCTGCGCCAGTACCAAACGCGATCAGTCGACGATCTGCGTGGTGGAAGATACGCGTGATGTGCTGGCCATCGAAAATACGGCCCAGTACAAGGGCCTTTACCACGTGTTGGGCGGGATCATCTCGCCCGTTGAAGGCGTCGGCCCCAGCGATTTGCAAATCGATTCGCTGATCGAGCGACTCAAAGGGGGCGAAGCGGAACAGGTTAAGGAAATTATCCTGGCGATCAGCCCGACGATGGAGGGGGACACGACCGCGTTCTACCTGCAAAAGCGACTCAGACAGTTTCAGCTCAAAATATCGACTATCGCGCGGGGGGTTCCCATTGGTGGTGACCTTGAGTACGCCGATGAAGTGACCCTAGGTCGCAGTATCCTCAGCCGCATCGCCTACGACTAAGGGTTGTAGACAGGATTACAGCCGGGCCGCCGGGCGGATGAACAGGATTTTATTGGTTGCGCCGGGTTGGATACCCGGCGCTTTTTTGTGGTGTCGGGCTGGCGATCCAGACCCGACACCACGACAATACCAGTCGGGAACCCAGCGTTTTCCGGGCTTAAACCCGGCGAAAAAAACCAAATCCTGTTGATCCTGTAATCCTGTCAAAACAAATCCAAACCAAAAAGGCGTTTCTTTGCGAACGACAACACACGTTTCCCAACGTAGGTCGTCAGGACAAAACGTTATTTGTTGCCTATAAACCAACATTCCATGAATCGCTCTGAATTTTTGAAACTGGCGTTCGGTGCTTCGGCCGGACTGGTCGCTTTCCGCTCGTTTGGCCTGTCGCCGACCCAGACCGAGGGTCCGTTCAAGCTCCCGCCACTGCCTTACGAGTTTGCTGCGCTCGAACCCCACATCGACAAGATGACGATGGAGATTCACCACGACCGGCACCACAAAGCGTACGTAGACAACCTCAATAAAGCCGTAGCTGGTACCGACATGGCGAAAATGGACATCGACGCGCTGGTGAAAAGTGTGAGTAGCAGCACTCCGGCTGCCGTCCGCAACAACGCCGGTGGTCACTGGAACCACTCATTCTTCTGGACGATTCTGAGTCCGAAGGGGGGCGGAGCACCGAAGGGCGCACTGGCCGAAGCGATCAATAAAAAGTACAGTTCGTTCGACAACTTCAAAGCCGAATGGGCCAAAGCCGCTACGTCTCGATTCGGGTCAGGCTGGGTGTGGCTCATTAAATCGGGCGACGGCGTAGAAATCGTGACGACACCGAATCAGGACAATCCGCTGATGGCACTGGCCGAGAAAAAAGGGACACCCGTAATGGGCCTCGACGTGTGGGAACACGCCTATTACCTGAAGTACCAGAACAAACGCCCCGAGTATGTCACGGCTGCCTGGAACGTATACGACTGGGACAAAATCGCCAAGAATTACGGGGCGTAGGTGAAGTTATAAAGTTATAAAGTCGTAGGGTTGTAAAGTTGCTGGCGCGTCTGGGCTGACGCCGGATGGCAACTTTACAGCCCTACGACTTTATAACGCTACAACTTTATATCTTTTTTATATTTGTACAAATAGACTATCCGAATGCAGTCAGACGAACTATATGACGAGATCCCGTCGCTGGATCTGGCCGATTTTACCGCCGGTGACCCCGACCGCAAAGCCCGCTTCGTACAGGATCTGGGCCGGGCGTTCAACCAGATCGGCTTCGTAGCGATAAAAAACCACGGCCTGACCGATGAACTGACCGGTCGGCTGTACGCGTCGGCGAAGGAATTCTTTCAGGCTCCCGATGAGCTAAAGCGGAAGTACGAACGGCCCGACCTCAACGGGCAGCGCGGCTACATCGGCAAGGGCAAGGAAACGGCCAAAGGCTTTAAAGTGGCCGACCTCAAGGAGTTTTACCATGTGGGTCAGCCCGAACCGGTGGGCGACATGCCGGGCAACGTGTTTCCCGACGAATACCCCGCCTTCACCGACGCCACGCTGACGACCTACCGGACGCTTGAAAAAGCGGGCCGGGAACTGCTGCGGGCCATTGCCCTGTACCTCGAACTGCCCGAAACCTATTTCGACGATAAGGTGCAGAACGGCGACAGTATCCTGCGGGCTCTCCACTATTTCCCCCTCGACCCCGACACCACGCCCGACGGGGCCGTCCGGGCGGCTGCCCACGGCGACATCAACCTGATTACCCTGCTGATGGGCGCATCGGCCGACGGACTGGAAGTACTTCGGCGCGACAACAAATGGATTAGCATCACGGCTCTGCCCGATCAGATCATCGTCAACGTTGGCGACATGCTCGACCGGCTGACCAACCACAAACTGAAATCGACCATTCACCAGGTGGTGAACCCCCCGCGCGAACGGATGAATCAGTCGCGCTACTCGATTCCGTTTTTCATGCACCCGCGCGCTGACATGAACCTGAGCAGCCTGCCTAGCTGCGTCGACGCGCAACACCCCAAACTATACGTCGACATGACGGCGGGCGACTTCCTGAACGAACGCCTGATGGAACTGGGCCTGAAAAAAGCCTGATTATATAGCCTGCGCCGGAGTCTGCACGACTTCGGCGCTCTTTTTTTGGCTGGTCTATGGCCTACAGTTTACCCCAGATTGCACCGGTTCGCCGGATTCGCTACATCATTTTTCTGAAAGACGTACTGATCCTGGCCCTGACCACGTTTGGCGGGCCGCAGGTGCATTTTGCCATGATTTACGAACGCTTCGTCAAGAAGCGTCGGTATATCACGGAAGCCGAACTGCTGGAGCTGAACGCACTTTGTCAGATTCTGCCCGGCCCCACGTCGACACAGACGATCACGGCGGTCGGCTACAAAATCGGCGGACCGAATCTGGCGTATCTCACGCTGCTGATCTGGGTGCTGCCCGGGGTAAGCCTGATGACAGCGTTCGGTATGGGCATGTACTACCTGGAGCAGCACAACCTGTCGCTGCGGTTTGCCCGGTTCATCCAGCCGATGGCCGTGGGGTTCCTGATCGTGGCCGGGTATCGCATTGGGCAGAAAGTTATCAAAAACCGCACGGGGCTGGTGCTGGCGCTGCTGGCGGCTGTGGTAGCGTATTTGTTCCGGTCGCCGTACATGACCCCCCTCGTTATCATCGGTGGTGGCCTGACTACCGGGCTGACTTACCAGAAGCAGGAGCGAATGGAAAAGCAGCCGCTGCGCATCGAATGGTCGAATTTCCTACTTTGGCTGGGGGTGCTGATCGGCGCGGCTACGCTGGGAGCCCTGACGCAGTCGCTGCCGGTGCGTTTATTTGAGAACTTCTACCGCAACGGCAGTCTGGTGTTCGGCGGGGGGCAGGTGCTGACGCCCATTCTGTACAACGAGTTTGTGGCGTTTAAGCATTACCTGACCCGCGAGGAGTTTCTGTCGGGGCTGGGGCTGGTGCAGGCCGTGCCGGGGCCGGTCTTTTCGTTTGCCTCGTACATCGGTGCCCTCTCCATGCGCGACGCCGGGCCGCACGGCCAAATCTGGGGCAGCTTCGTCGCGACGGCGGGTATCTTCCTGCCGGGGGCGTTTCTGATCTTCTTCGTCTACCGCTTCTGGGAGCAACTCAAACGCTACCGCGTCGTGCGGGCGTCGCTGGATGGCATCAACGCAGCCAGCAGTGGCCTGACCGCAGCCGCAGCCACCGTACTGCTTCAACCGATGGTACCGCACTGGCCATCCGTCGCCGTCGTGCTAATCACGATGGCCCTGCTGCTCTACACCCGCATCCCGCCCTTCGTCCTGATCCTCGGCGGGTTGCTGGCAGGCGTTGTACTATAAATTTTTCGTGATTTTGCGTATAATAGTATGTTGCTTGACGCCCATGCCTACGCGCTGCACGGCGTTATCTAACGACGAGTTATTTTACGGCTGTTACTGGCGCATCAGCGGGCTATCTCCCAACAACGCCAGCGTAGTAAGACGGGCGTGCTTGTCAGCGTAAATCCAGTAGCCAGCCGGACGGGTATACTGGGTTGAATGTAGTTTTATTTTAAACTTATCTAAAAAATGGAAGAGCATTGTTTCGTAATAATGGCTATCAGCGACCAACGCTATGATGACATAGAAGTTACTGCCGAAAAACTCAAAGATGATTACGAAAACGTCATTAAGGCTGCGATTCAATCAGTCAAACCTAGAATGAGCATATTAAGGGCCGACGAGTGCGCGGTTCCGGGTACAATAACAACAGATATTCTTACGCATTTAATGTATGATAACTTCGTTGTTGCGGATGTTACGTTTCCAAATCCTAATGTTTATTACGAATTAGGACTTCGCCATTGTTTTAGGCCGGGAACTATACTAATAAAGAACGCAGATATAAAAATCAAAGCCCCTTTTGATATTTCCCAGCAACGTTATGCAGAATATGAATGCACCCCGAGGGGAATTAAAGATTTAGCCAAGCAACTTAAAGAGTTCTTTGCATGGTATGAACGGTTCCCTGAAAAACCAGATAATCAGGTATTGCACTTAGCACAACTTATTAAGTTTGGCTTTCCATCTTACGAGTCTAAACAAGCCAATAAAAACGACTTACTATTACAGATGTTTTCATTAGTAGCAGGGACACCCGGAGCCTTTGATATGTTTACGGATACCACTTTATCTAATGAAGAAAAGGGAATGCAAGCTATATTAATGGCAAAAGACAATCCTGAAATGCTTAGGCTACTTTTGGAGATTGGGCAATCTGAGCAAGGTGGATAGCCCTAACTATGGCCTGTTGTATAACAGGTTGAACAACATCAAACACATTATCCAACAGCTTATCTGCAATGGCCTGACTACGTTCCCTCGCTTCTCGGTTTGCAGGCGTGAACAGGTTAAGCGCAAGGCTTTCCTGTTCGCTGATAGTTGGTCTGTCAGTGTGGATGTAATGGTGTCTGACAACATGATTTTGAAGGCAAATCCAGCCGCGGGCTTGCTTACTTACATGCAATACTGTGGCACCCACTAGCGCTTGGAGGACGCAAGGGCTGCGTTACGCTTATCATGGCTCCCCGGGCGTTGGGCGGCCTAGCACAAAGCGTCAGTTCCCAGGACAACCTACAAACCGATTCTACCCTCAGCTTGCTAAACGCATTCTACCAATTTGCTCAAATGCTGTATCCTGACATTGCCCGCGAACTGGTCGAACGGCGGGAGCATGATTTTGCTGTTCGACAGCGGCTTATCGCGGAGGGTACGTTGTTTCGGGGCTATAACCCGGGGATGGAAGCGGTGCATCTCGATAATGCCCAGCGGCTTCAGGCGATACTTGATGAGATCGGCTGGCCGGCGCAGGAACAGGTAGGGGAGGAAGCGAGTCAGGCTGCGTGGCTGATTGTGCAGCACGCGATCAGCTTACCTCAATTCATGAAAAGTACGCTTGCGTTGATGCACGAGCAGAAAACGATGCGGACGATCGACCCCGTCGCGCTGGCGTTTCTGTCGGACCGGATTGCCATGTATGAGGATAGACCGCAAGTATACGGCACTCAGTTTGTCGATGATGAATGCGGTCGGCTTGTCCCGTATCTGCTTGCCGGTTCCGTCGATGCGGTGAACCAACGTCGGCGGCAGGTGGGTCTGAATACGGTTGAGGAACGGTTAGCTGAGTTGACTGCCCAATTGACTACCGAGAAAGGAAAAGGGGCCACGGCAGACGAACGGCAGCAGGAGCGGATCGCGTATGATCGCTGGCGTATAAAAGTTGGGTGGATTGCCGCGTAGCCTTCTAACGGACACCAGCGACACAGCCTTGGTTGACCCCTACCTTCTGCCAATGTGCTCCGGTCGTGGCCCCATACCGATCATGCGCCCGATGAACCGCCGGAGGGCCGGAACGTGATTGAGTGCCCAGACGAACCCCGCCGGAATGGATGCGTTCTGCCCGTTGATGATCCGGCGATGCACGAAGACCTGCGCCGACTGAATCAGCCGGACGGGGAGCAGTCGCCGACGCTGAACCCGCCGACAAACGGCTTCGCTGACAGTACCGTTCAGCAGCGGCCCGGCCAGATAACGGGCAGCCGCAACGGCATCCTGAATCGCCATGTTGATACCGACACCACCCGCCGGCGACATGGCATGGGCCGCATCGCCGATGCACAGTAGCCCCGGTTGGTACCACTGCCGAAGCCGGTCGATTTTCACCGTGAGCAGGCTGATCTGATCCCAGCTATCGAGCTGCCGAACGTGTTCACCGACGAACGGGGCCATCCGCACGATGGTGTCCTGCAAGGCCGTAAGCCCCCGCTGTTTGATTACGTCGAACTGCCCCCTGGGAATCAGGTAGCCGCACTGAAAATAGTTGTGTCGGTCGATGAGCACCATAAACTGCCCCTGGTCGATGTAGCCGAGTGCCTGATCGGTTTGGGCAGGGTCTTTGGGAATCCGCATCCAGAGCACATCGATGGGGACCTGAAAATCCTGAACGGGTAGTCCGGCTTTTTCGCGCACCCGCGAATGCCGCCCGTCGGTACCCACGACCCAATCGGTGTCAATCGTAACTTCGCCGGTTGGCGATGTGGCCCGTACCCCCACGACGCGCCCATCCTGCCGAACCAGGTCGGTCATCTCGGTTTGCATCAGCAGGTGAAAGTTGGGGTGCTGCCGGGCTTTGTCGCTGAGAAAATTCAGAAAATCCCACTGCGGCATGAACGCAATAAACCGATTATGCACCGGCAGACGGGAGAAATCGGCGACGGGCACCATCCGCGCGTTCAGCGACAGACTGACCGAGCGGAGTTCCTGGTGCGGCAGTTGCAGAAACTCGGTGTCGAGTCCAAGTTCGTGCATCAGTTCCAGCGTCGACGGGTGAATGGTATCGCCCCGAAAGTCACGCAGAAAATCGCCGTGCTTTTCCAGTACCGTTACGTCGACACCGGTCCGCGCCAGCAGAAAGCCCAGTATCATGCCCGCTGGGCCACCCCCCACGATACAGCAGGTCGTTTTCATACGGTTTTCAGTTTTCGGTATACGGTTAGCCCAGACCGGCCACCGCGTGGCGGCCACCGCGTGGGTCCACGTCTGGACGGGCGCGATAGCGGTCGAGTTAGGGACCTACTTGGCCTGACGGCCTCCAGACCTGGACCCACGCGGTGGCCGCCACGCGGTGGCCGCCACGCGGTGGCCGCCACGCGGTGGCCGCCACGCGGTGGCCGGTCTGGGCTACAGCGTGTACCGCTACAATTGATCGGATAGAAACTGACGGATCGTCTGGTAG
>Ga0160428_1001053_pt1 | contig 23280 bp, 27 predicted proteins | sample SolpanmetagenomM_FD_108198 | JGI IMG/M metagenome (GOLD analysis project Ga0160428, IMG submission 108198) | Solar panel surface microbial communities from Lawrence Berkeley National Laboratory, California, USA - M | ecosystem: Engineered > Built environment > Solar panel > Unclassified ... | reverse complement strand
CAAGGCCGTCTTCCCATATCAGCATTACAATCTCGTTGATAAGCTTTGAAGCTCTGTCAAGAATTTCACGTGGATCATCCGCCCACAGAACCAAACAACCTCGATCGGCCACGAAAGCCGCAGACTGATGCTTCTGGCAAGTAGGAAGTGCTGACATGTTTGGAAGCACTTGGAGGCGTAGTCCATTGGGAAGCGGAATGAAAGTCGCATCGTGGTTCGACAGGAAAAGGCTGATTACTTCGGTTGATATCGTGACAGCCACCTAGTGATCTTGTTAGTTGATTACAGCCTATCATATACTTATACTGCTGATACATACTCTGACATTCAGCCCTTCCACGGCATCAAAGAAACCTTCTGCCTGATATGCCAGATTGGCTGGTGAACATGTGTAGGCATCTCGAGTTATCTTCAGTACCACACCCTCGTCAGTCGCATTCTCAGATAGCCATAGACGCTCTTTGAGTTGATGGTATAAATGCTGAACCATTATGTTACACTTCGTCTGCAGATTCTGCGAAATCTCTTCTTCTTCTTGATTCGCGAGCGCCAGATTGCCTAGCGACCCTTGGCGATACACAGAAGCACGTCTGTCGTTGCCACCTGCTACCGACCTTGTCCTTTGTCTCCATGAAGATGTAGATTCACGTCGGGCTGTTGAAGGTCGACGTGGTGTTGTGCTCAAAGAGCGAGACCTGAAAAATGCGGACTGATCTACTGCTGGTGCTGGAATTCGGCCATGAACATCATGCGATTGAGCTATACTTGCTGACGAAACCAGGTCAAACGCGGTTTTACCCTCTACTGGCGAATGTCCAACTGAGGACCTCCTTCGTTGTGCTGAGGTAGCGCCAAACAGGTTGTCATGACTGGCACCCCAGCTGAAATTTGTTGGTGAAGTTGGAGACATTGAATATTAGTATATTAGAACAAGTAGATTAAACGAGTGTAAGGTCGACACTGTCCAGCAATGTGACGTATTGGTAGAGTCAACGAGTGAATAGACGAGTAATTAGCAGATGACTGATGGTAGACTTTTATTCTTTCATTCTTTCATGCACAGCATTGAGTGAGTCAACATAGCCAAAGTTCTTGATCAAAAGCTATAAAAGCTTTCTATCTCTTTGTCGTGGGAAGTTCGAATATTGCTTGGCAAGAAGCTACGCATTGAGTGCCTCTGACAGTGGTGGCATGGGAGACACACGAGCCTCTAGTCGGTGGGGCCAGTGTCATGCGTCAGTGTCATGTCAAATACGAACTGCGTGGAATGCCCTCGGCAGGATCTGCCATTCGAGAAGGATCGCGTGGGGGAACATTTGACGACTTTTTCTGGAGCAAGTCCCTGTGATGGACGATACGCACAAGGTCCTCCGTCACTGTGCCCATCAAGAAGCTCATCATTGTTAGAGAGGAGATGTTGGCCGAAGTGTAAGATGGTCTTCGATATTGGTTGTACTCGACGGATGATATCTGACTTCGAAACGAAACATTTCACGACTCAACCTGTAGATACCGTGGCTCCATGCCCTCCATCGCTTTGGAGATCGTGAATCGTTGTATTCTCCATACAGGTTGTCTCCGGGTGAGGTGAACTTAGTTGTTGTTGGTGGATGATCTGTCGCGAGTCAAGTCACGCGTCATGATACGACAACAAAACGAACGGTGGCAAACTGTTTCTGTACGAGGATTATGAATCTTTCAACGAAAGAAAGGAATACGCCGACGACTCTCCGCAGTTGCGCCCCCGGCAGTTGCGGCTCATCCTTCGTCGGCACGAGCGACTTTTTTCTGCCACTTGCGTACGAGAGGCGTGAACGATGGAGCTTGGTTGCCAGCATTGAAATCCTCCGCCAGGCAATGAGTTCATCCAATATTATCTACCTCGACATTCTTCCGACCATTCAATGCCATATTTCGAGGTTAGCCGAGGAGAATGTCGAGTCTCGTACTCATCTCGCTCTACGATACCCAGAGAGAAGGGAATCTCTAGTTTGCTAGGTGGGATCTTTGTTGTCTCCAAGACCCGTTGATGTATAGTTCTATATTTCCAAGTGTGACTGCTTTTCACCTACCGCGATTGTGACTCCTTGTGATGTTGTACTATCTGCCTGTGCTGCCTTCCTGCATACCCATCCAACATGCCAAACAAACTGCAAAAGAAGCGCCCAGAGGTGAGAGTGAATCAGGTAGAAGATGAGAAGCGTGGGGAGTCTTCTGCAACTAGACCAGTGCAAGCTGTGACAAGTCCAGTGATATCTGTGACCAGTCCAGTGCAAGTTGTGACCAGTCCAGTGAAACCGCATTCGCGCCGCGTCTCGACAGCAACCCTCCGTTCAGCACTCGCAAGACATCTTGCCGACCTCAGCACCAGACTAGAAAAACCATCAACATCATTCTCAACTTCATCTACAGCATACGTCAAAAGTCTCACAGACAAAGCTACTCCACCATCTACAAAGTACTTTCGATCGCGTCGCATAAATCGAAAGGAGCTAGACATTAGTTGGCTACAGAAAGCAGGTTTTGACTGGATTGGGTTCATATTACCCATTCTAGGAGGACTCATAGGACTTGCGGTGGCTACCATACTCATCTGGAACAAAATCAGAGTCATTGAGAATGCAAACTACTGTCCTGTTCTCCTCGAAGATTGGAGCAATGGCTTCAACGAGCTTGTTTGGCAGAAGGAGGTACAAACTAATGGGTTTGGGTAGGTACGACATATGTAACTATGATGATATATGCTAATTGAAGTGCAGAAACCGCGAGTTTGAGGTTACGACAGATACAGAGGAAAATGTGTTCATCGAAGATGGAACTCTTCACATCAAGCCGACTCTTCAAGATGCCGAGCTAGTCGAATTTAACAATACGCTCGACATGCGAAACTCCTGCACAGCCACTTCTGACTTATGGGCCAGCTGCGTCGCAGTCACCAACACCTACAACGGCAGTATCATTCCTCCCACGAAATCAGGCCGGATCAACACCAGACGCGGCGCGTCTATCAAGTATGGTCGTGTCGAAGTGGAAGCACAAATGCCTGCTGGAGACTGGCTTTGGCCTGCCGTAAGTAGAACAGATACAGTTGTTATTTTCGCATCGCTAACGTGCTACTACAGATTTGGCTCCTCCCAGTCGAGAACATCTACGGCGACTGGCCTCGCTCCGGCGAAATCGATATCATGGAATCTTGGGGCAACAACGCCAGCTATCCAGGGGGCGGCTCAACAATCATGAAGAGTTCAATCCACTGGGGTCCCGATTCCGGCTCTGACCGCTACTACCTCAATGTCCGCGAACAAGCTGCAAAGCTGTCGACTTTTTCCGATGGCTTCCACATCTTCGGCCTTGAGTGGACGCCGAAGTACCTCTTTACGTACATGGACTCGCGCCTGCTTCAAGTCACGTTTGTGGACTTTAATCAGCCGTTTTGGCAACGTGGGAAGTTTAACAGCGCTATTACCAACCCGTGGGGGCAGACTGGATTGGTTTCTACGCCGTTTGATCAGGATTTCTATCTTATTATAGTACGTATCACCGGAATTGTATGCATGTGATTCACGACTAATAGAATGGTGCAGAATGTGGCTGTGGGAGGCAGGAACAATTGGTTTCCGGACGGCTTGGCAGGTAAGCCTTGGGTTGATAGTAGTGATCAGGCACCGCTGCAGTTCTGGAATGGAAGGGATCAGTGGTTGCCGACGTGGGAGAAGGGCGGCGCGACGATGAAAGTTAGGAGTGTGAGGATGTATCAACAGGAAGGTTTTAATGGCTGCGTTAATGGTACCCAGGTTTGGAGATGAGTTGGGGGGTTGATGTGCACGATGAAGCTGATAAGGTAGAACGTATGCGTGTACGATATCGCCAGATGCAAAATACTTCGAACTTTCGTCTTCTGTGTATAGTCTGCATACGCTCTTCTCCTCCACTAGGCAGTTGATCAATCCGTGGCGACGCGAAAAGATCTGCATACCAACGCGAACTACAGCGGCATTAGCCTCTCCACAGCATCAAACCGTACTCCGAATATCTTGCCCGGGAGTTGACCGACTTCCAATCTCTACCCTGGCTGATTCCATCCTGCTCTGTCATGTCATTCAGACGTCGCGATCGTCGTTGTCAAACCGATAAATGTGACGGCGATGTGATCAAATCCGTGTGACTAAACGATCAATGTGATCAGATCTTAGCCTTGCGTGCTCGCCTAGCCTCGTGGCATATTAAGCAGGCATTTAGCTAGACCGCTATTTTCACATGGAAGCGTCTGTGATACGTTGCTCGTGCTTGATCTACGCTGAGTGGACTTGGTGAATATCATTTCGGGCTAGGAGTGGCAGGAGGGTAAGAGCAATAGGTCTAGAGCAAGAGATGAATGTTGTGCGAAAGATGAGAGTTAGAGCTGATGTGTGGCATGTGTTAGTCGGCAGAATTGCTTGAGGGTTTGAAGTTCTGGGAGAAGATGATTATGTTTAAATCCTTAATTATATACAGAACAGTAGCAATAAGACACTGTAGAGCATGATACATTGGAGCTCAAAAGGTGATTACAAGTGTTATCGTCCCGTCCACATCCACCATTGTAAAATGAGAACGTCATCCCAAAATTCCTCGCTATACACAATGCATGACAAACAGCAGGTCCAGCCCAGAAGCTCACTTCCTCTAAACATGTCTCAACCAACTCGCCATCTTCGATCGCAGCGGGCTTTTCGGCGACTGCCTTGTATACGACATTGACGGTGCAACACCAGGAGAAGACGGCGGCGAGGAGTTGGGCGTGGAGAAGGCACTCGAGCAGGGAGATGCAACATCCACGTCCATCATATCTACATCTTCCTCTTCGTGGATAGATTGAGCTACTGGGGATCCAGCGAAAGAACCTGAAAGAATGCTGGTTGACTGCCGACGACCAAAAGTGCTCGGTGATGGTGATGAGCCAGCCATGTTGGTGTTGGTAAGAGAAGTAGGAGGCGGCAGCATTTGAAGAGGTGACATTTGTGTCGAAGCACGACGTAAAGGCATGGTTTGGGCGGCGGAGGACCAGTCGCTGGAGTTGCTGGGCTGGGAAAACGTGCTCGGGCTTAGAGAAGCGCGGCGGTCCCAAGGTTGTGATGCAAGACCAGGACGGCCATCTGATGTGCCTCCTGATGATGTACGACGAACGACTACTGCATTGCCACGACTATAATGGTGTTAGTATTGCTCTGCAGAGAAGTTTTGTCTAAGCTGAGATGAGACTCACAGATGCTGAACCACATAGGTCCTACCAGAAGACTGCTCATAAGTCACAGGCGGTTGGTCCTCAGGAATAAGGCCGAGACTGCTTCCACGACGAGTAGTGGAGATGGTGCTTGGGCGGCGCGACATTCTGAAAGAGTAAAAGGTATTGGTGTAAGTGGAGAGTGTAGTTGGCTAGAGCTGAAGACTGCAAGTGCGGGAGTGACTGCTCGTGTTTGGCGTAGTCTAGACAAGATGGACACAGCTAAGAAGGATGATCGATCGATAGGCCAAAAAGTGTAGAGGCCGTGCCGTGGTGAAATACATAATGAACCTCTAGCGATCGACAACGCCAACGCACGTCATAGAATCATGATTGTCACTCTCGTGGATTGAGACTGGGATGCTCGGACTGCCACGTGAGGAGGCAATATATTCTTTCCATAATGGATTGCTAGGATTGATGGGATTGGGTTATTCGGCATCGAGCAAGTACGATGCACGATTCATACATGTGGTAGACACGAGGGGAGCCAAGCATGAGCTGAGTAATGGGAGAGTTCTACACGACAGGAATACTCGAACCGAGATAGAGAGAGAAGTGGAGGAGGAGGAGGTTGTGAGTATGGAAGGAGGTTGGAAAAAGGGCTAGTCGTCGGCGACAAGTCCGCTTCGCAGAAACCGCTGCGATTTGCTAGCCATACCTTTAGCCGCTGATGCCTATTTACGACAACAACAATAAATCCAACGGCAACTCCTTCTCGAAAGATAAGACATGTTCGTGTTCGCCATTCATTCCCTGTCACACTCTCAATAGCAGTCGGAGACGATGCCCGTGCCTCGGACACGCTGTCATGTGATGACACGCATGGCAAATATCGTTCTGCGGAGACGATCTAACGATATGATGCGAACTGCTCGTATTTCAGAGTTTTCAACCCATTAGCCTTTGTTATGGCTCTTCGTTGCCATCTTAGTGCTGCTGGGATGCTTATTGTCCGTGTTTGAAGCCAAGCAGAAGCAACATGACACAAAATCGATATGTCTGTCCTATACCGAGGCAGAGCTCTTTTCCAATAGAGCACGAGTCGTCATGAGCATGCATTCAGATGCTCCGATTCTCCAGATTATCTCCGATGTCAGGTATTCGTGTTGCTCATCTTACATCCTCCTTGGCTCTGGTTATGAGCTGACCAGGATTGTTCAACATAATGCGAGATCAGTATTGCATGAAGTGAAATGGGTATGTGTAGATTGCGGTTTCCACCTAGGACTCCTTTCATTCGCGTGGTAGTATTGTCTTTCACACAATAGTCGTGTGTCCTGTACAGTTGGCCAAGCGTCTACACATCATCATCATTATTCTGCTCTGCTGGCAGTAGTAGAATCCACATTCATTCATTTGTTCTAGTCACGATAATGATGTTGTCACTACTACTTCCTGCTCTAGTAGGGCTTTTCGCTCATGCTGTGGATGCCCAGCAGTTTGCTGGCAGTGTCATCAATAACACTTTGCAGACCACACCTGGATCAGAGATTACTTTCTGGAATATGCCTGATGCCGCTGGCAAGAACACCACACTCATTAACTACTCTTCCCTAACTAACGCTGGACAACGACTGGACCCTTCCGCCATTCAACGCGTCCTTCTTTTTGTTCATGGTAACAACCGTGATCCATACAATTACATGAGCTATATGCTCAGTGCTCTTGGATCAGTTCAGGGCCACCCTGAAGTCAATCGAAGCTCGGTGCAGCTGGTCGCACCTTACTTTCCAAATGGCGACGACAAGGGTATTGGCTACCCTTGGAACGTGTCTGCACCAGCTGGTGGTTATGGGTCTTACACGAATGCTCTCGTCTGGTCCGGAGCAGGATGGATGAATGGCACGAACAATCAGTACCCCAACAAGCAGAAGACCTTTTCGTCATATCAGATTCTCGACACAATGATTCAGTACTACGACAACAAAGCCATGTTTCCGAATATTAAGCAAATCGTAGTCGGTGGCCACTCTGCAGGTGCTCAGACTTTGCACAGATATGCTGCAGTCGGCAACAAACTCAATCTGAAAACGCCAATCACATACTATATCGCGAATCCGGATAGTTACCTTTGGCTCTCTGATGCGCGACCTTATGATACTTCCTCCTGCCAAACCTATGATTACTGGAGATCTGGCCTCTCCGCATACACCAACACTTATGGCGCAGACCTTGTGGCCTCGGGACGCCAAAACGTTATGGCAAATTACCAATCCAGATCCATTCGCTATGCTCGTGGTACAGACGATGACGGACAGGACTCTTCGACTTGTGGAGCTTTCATGCAGGGAGCCAACAGAAATGAGAGATTCTTCAACTTTATTAGTGCCTTTCCTCCCGAGTGTACACCAGGAGGCGTTTGTGACACGGTCGATTACGTCCCAGTTGGCCACGATGCTGGTGGAATGATGTCTTCTCCCGCTGGGCAAGCTCGTTTGTTTTTCGATAACTGGTCTGGAGATGGCAGTATGGCTTATGATATGGGATGTCCGCGTCAACAAGTCGGCGATGATCCTTTCCCAGACCCTCAGTGTGGTGTCATCGCTACGCCTCAGGATGCAGGTACATACGATGGCTATACGTACATGGGTTGTTATACGTAAGCTGAACTGAAGGAATATTTTGACCAAGTACATTCACTAACCCATCCTCAGTGACACTGAATATCCATCCAATGCTTTGTCTCACCAAGCGTACGCTGGCTGGACCAATGCTACAATCGAGACATGTGTTGCAGTGTGTTCTGCAGCTGGATACTCCATTGCTGGTACTGAACAAGGAAGCTACTGCTTCTGTGATAACTCCATGTTCTGGCAGACTATGGGACCTTTGCCCGAAGCTGGATGTTCTGTCAACTGTACTGGTGATGCTACTCAGATCTGTGGTGATAGTCAGAGAATCTCCATCTTCTCCTTGGATGGAGCGACTCCAGCAGTGAAACCCAAGCCCTCTTCTCTTTCGACTTATGGAACCTTCTCTTACGAAGGATGCTTTAATGAAGTCCCTGGTCGCGCGCTCACTGGACCGTTCTCATTCACAAACTCGTTGACTGTAGAGATGTGTGTTGACTTCTGCACATCGAAGGGTTACAGTGTTGCTGGTGTTGAATTGTACGTAACAATCTCTTTAGTCTGTTTTTATGATGCTAACTATAAATCTGCAGTGCGACCCAATGCTATTGTGGCAACCAGCTTACTTTCGGCGCCAATAAAACTGTGGATGGACTCTGCAACGCTCCTTGTGGCGGCAATCAAATGGAGTTCTGTGGCGGCAATGGCGTCCTCAATGTCTACGCTGTCAATTCCACCTTCGTTCTTCCCACAAACAGCAGCAGCAGCAGCGCAGCTGCCCCATCTGCTCCTGCTACCAGCACCCTCGCTGTGTCGTCCACCACCTCATCCACTACCTCATCGACAACCACATACCCAGCTGCGACTGGTGCTTTGTCTTGCCCAAGCTCGGATCAGCAGACTTTTACTACCAATGGTGAAACCTTTGTCGTCGAGTGTTTCAAAGATCGTGCTGGTGGCGACATTGCAGGCCAAACTCCATTTGTGTCTACTTTGGAAGCCTGTATCGCAACTTGCGCCACCACCTCAGGATGTGTCGACGTCTCCTGGGTTCCTGGGACAGGCTCTGGTGTATTCGCTTGTTACATGAAAGGTGCTGTTGGTACCGCCAGTACCGCTAGCAATGTCTGGGGTGCCAGATATATCGGTGCTTCGAACTCGTCGTTTATTTACACAACGACTGCTTCAACAACAAGTACCACAAGTACTTCAAGCATCTCGACGATCAGCTCGAGCAGCTCAAGCTCTTCTGCGATTGTGACTTCCAGCTCTTCTCCAAGCTCCAGCACACCTTCCACCATCTCATCCACCACATCCTCCACGATCCCTACACCAACATCCCTCCAATGCCCCTCAGCCAACGCAACAACCTACACAATCGCGAGCAGCACCTTCGAAATCGAATGCTACCTCGACCGCGGCACCGGCTACCTCGCCGTCAAATACGTAGACACGCTCAACGACTGCATCAATTGGTGCGCAAACACCACTTCTTGTATGGACGTGTCATGGTCCCCTGCCATCAACTCGCCTTGTTATCTCAAAGCTGATATTGGTGCGCCGGTGGCTAACGCGGGCATCTGGGGTGCGAAGCTGGTGAAGAAGAATGGCAAGCCTGTTATTGTCCCGACTTCGCCTACGACGAGTTCGACGGTGGCGGGCGTTAGTACTACCTCAAGTGTAGCTGGGAAAGGCTCGAAGAGTAAGACTTGGAAGGTCACTTCTACTTCTGCTTCTGCTACGACTAGCTCGAGTACGACGTCAGCGTTGTCGTCGATTGCCACAACCAGCTCTACAAAGGCAGGCAACAAGCCTGCTAAATCGTCGAGCATATCGTCCTCGCCAAGTTCAATATCCTCGTCCAGCAGCATCTCCAGCTCTTCCACAGGCAAGGCGGGCAAACCTGGTAAAGTGTCTAAGTCAACTACCGCGATGACCACCTCATCCACACAAGTGACCTCAAGCACAAGTATGACCACAAGCACAAAGTCCAGAGGCAACAACAAACCCACCACCTCTTCCTCTTCCTCCACCTCATCCCCAGCAACAACCACCTCTTCTTCCGGCAAACCCACCAAGAGCAAAGCAATCCCATCCTCCTCCTCCACCTCCTCCTCCATAACCACAACCACCACAACCACCACAACCACAAAAGCCAAACCCAACAAAGCCAGCAAATCTTCCATCGCATCACACGCCGCAGCCGCCACAACCTCCCTTTCCACATGCACCAAAGACGCCTGCCTCGCTGCTTTCAAAGGTCATGCCAAAAGCGCTAGTAAAGTGTGCAGTCAGTACAATGCGGCGCAGACTGGAGTGGTGAGGCAGATTGATGTATTGGCTCAGGCTTGTTTGGAGGAGGGGCAGAGTGAGAAGGAAAGGAAGGCGGAGTGGGGGATGAAGGTTAGCAGTGTTTGTGGGTGTCTTGGTGGTGCGAAGGCGACGGGGGCGTAGAAGGTGCTTGATAGAGGGAAAGTAAAACAGTATGACTATGCATAGATGATAGCTGTATAGAAATTGATCTACAGGAATTCGTATCGTTCATAAATTCATTACGAAATCTCTGTCTCTATCCTCCTCATCTTATATTCGTATGCCCTCCCCTCTCCTGCTAAGCGGTAACAACCCCATCCCCATCGCTTCGGCTGCGGCCTTTTCTCTGTCTTCCTCGTTCGCCGCCAGAAACCTGCCACTACGCAACCTGCCACTACGCAACCAAAGCTTTCGAATGAAAGAGCGACACCATCCCGTGACCAATTCGATGCAGGCTAGGAAGCCAAGGACGAAGAGCAGCGGTAGTATTGATGAATGTTTGTCCGTGTTCATTGTTGTTGTTGTTGTTGTGCTCGTTACTTCTGCGAACGATTGTGATGACTCTACCGTCGCAGCAATACTGTCTCCCTGGTTATACTCGAATCCTCGAATACAACGATCCGCGCCGCAGATGTTTGCGTCCAGCGAAGACTGAGCTGGGATGAAGATGGGAGTCGATGTGGCGCCAATGACGTTGCCTTGTGCGTCTAGTGCTTGGACGTGCACTACATCGCCAGAAAACTGGCGCAAGTCGGCTCTCGTCTCGAAACCTGACTTGTCAACCTTCACCCAAATATCCTTGTCATCGACAGCAAATCGCCACGCCTTCACCTCCGTGGCACCATTCCAACTAACATACGCCCACATCGCCTCAGAATCGCGCTCAGACTTATACACCACCATTTTGGCATCCCATGTTGGCATACCAACCCATTCCCTCTTAAAGACCCTATAACTGCGTCCATGCCCGCCTGCATAGCTGGCGTGGAACAACACGTCTCCTTGTTTCGAATATTCGGAAAGCGTTGGTAGCGAGCCCCAGCCTAGTACTGCATTGCCGTTGCCCAAGACGTCCATGGATCCCTCGGCAATGGTAACGGAAGCACGCCAGCCGGCCGCAGAATCTGGATGGATGTATTCGTGGAGGAGTTCTGCGGTCTTGAAGGCTGTGTCCAGACGGATGATCTGTCCGCTACTGGCCAGACCTTCTAGAAGTGCAGAATTTCTGACGTTGAAGCCATTGTTGAAGAGGGAGATGCTCAATGTGTCTTTCGCGCTGTCTTGGGAAACAACGCGGACGTGATGTTGGCGGGAAAAGGCGAAGTCGTTCAAGTATTCAAACTCATTGGCCTTTCCACCTAGATGCCACAGGACCTTTCCTGGTTCAGCAGAAGACGGACCAGCGACGCAAAAGATGGAGTTGAAATGCCGAGCGGAGACGATGTAATTGCCATTTTCCAACTTATCTACCGCGTTGAGATGAATGAAATCCCAACTCCGCTTGTACGATCCATTTCCCGCAATCGCCTCTGTGAAGTTGTGCTGGCTGGGTACATCGAGATAGACGTAGCTTGAGTCCAGAGAGAAATGATCACTTGCGCACCACGAAAATACTGCAGCACCAGTCACCGTGTCAATTTCCTGGAAGCAGCCATCGTGGACGAATCCTTCTTCTGGGCCGTTGTAGGATGATAGATTCCATGGCACGATCTGGTAGACTGCTTGGATTAAACTGGTGCCGGACGGGAGCATATTGTACTCGTGGCTGTTTGGGAACTGCCAGCCTGAGATTGCGCCGTACGGTTCGTGGACGGGCGTGTAGGTGTTGTCGAGGACGTGGTTTGTGACGTATTCGTGTCCGTATTTGGCGTCGTGGAAGACTTCTGACCAGCAGAGGTGGGACGTTGGGGGACTGCCTTGGTAGGAACAAGGGAGGAAGTTTTTGATGCGTGGTTCGTGGGTTTGAGAGGCGCCCCAGTAGATGAGTTGGCCATCTTGATCAAATACCTGCGGACCTGCCGCACCTGTCTCGTATGGACCGTAGAAGTAGTATCCTGGCGCTAGTTGACTTCTGTCTTCTGTAATGTTGTGGATGGTAATCTTTGGCGTCTTGAATGTGGGTTCTGTGACAAAGGTATTGAATTTTAAGTCAACCTCCTCTTCTGATATCTCTGGCTCATGCTTGGATGGCCGCATGTCCAAGTCTTTGTCTGCATGGTTGCCGTGGTAGAAATCCAGCTCTACACTTGGCTTCTTGTCCTGATCTTGGATTGAAGCGGCTGTTCTCAGGAACTCTTCTCCAGCTTTCAGAAGTTCGTCGTCGTGGAAAAGTGCTGAATTGATTATGCTGTCTTGAGCAGCAGCCAACTTATGGCAAAGTACGAGGAATAGTAGCGATCTGCCTAGTGAGTAAAACATTTTGGAGGCCTATCTTCGATACTTTGGACAAAAGAATGAAGCAGAGTATGCCTAGATGGGAAGACAGTAGGCCAACCGAAGGCAGTCAAGGCACAAGTCTGAGGATGTCAATATGAAAGAGACGTGGTCAAGATGAGGAGATGAGGATGATGAGTGAACGAGAGACTGCGAATACATGTAGTGATTGCACGAGAGAAGTCTTCCATCTCCCGCCAGGTACTAAACAGCCTCACCGGAGCGAACAACCGCGACGGCAAGCCATCTGTCGGCGGCAGGAACCACATGGGTAGATGGACGTTGTGCCGTACCGACCCAGACATTGTGATTTTAATGTTGTAATCATACAGGTAATGTATTGCCAATAGCTGTTGATTTTGGAGAGGTCGTACTATTATTGAGCTGCCCGTAAATCGCTTCTGCGTTCTAGAGACGACATGAATTTGACAGACTCGTCAACACTTCGCAGAGTCGCCAACATCGTATTGGAGCTAAGAAGGGTGGATGAAGGTGGCGATGTAGTTGCTTGGAAGATGTCGTTGATGGATTAAGCTTCCGGCACGGGCCTCTTGGCGGGTGCGTTCCATGGTTGGAAACGTTCTATGGATCTTCGAGAAAGATCCACTTTAGCTTGCACTTTGTTTCATCATTGCTTCGCTCTTTACCTCTGCAGTTCTAGACTAACAGACACAGAACATACATCAAAGGTGATTGAACGCAGTATGACTGCTCTACGCTGCATTCTTGACAAGATACAAAACGTGAGACCAGACGAGATTAAGAGTTGAAGGAAATAGAGATGAAACGGCCCGCCGACGCCCTTGAAAGCCGAAAAGCTAAAGATGCATCTTTTCGTCTGATATGGATTTGTGTATGATGGGTCGAGGCTAGCTTGTATCGGGCCTTGGCCATGGCGAGGAAGACAAAGATGAAGAAATTTAAGGCACATTCTCTTCCTCCCGACATTGTGATGCTTGATAGTCATCTAAAATACTTGCTTTCCATTGTCTATCTCTTCTACCTATCCGAATACTGGATCATCAAGCACGCTTGTTTTCTGCCCGTCTCACTCTAGCTCACGAAACACCTGATTGTTTTGAAGTTCAGGGCGATTCAGCATTCAATATTTGCTTGCAATATGTTGAGCTCTACTGCTCTTGTGACCTTGCTTGCAACCTGTCCGTTCTCTTTCGCCACTGCTTTAGCCAAATGGGAGACTCTCGATTATGAACGATATGTGACTGTAAGAAGACGAGGAATGTGGGAAGTTGTAGGACAAGAAAACTGATACCCTCTGGCAGGAACCACACATTCGGCAATTCAAACTAAATACCATCGAAAGAACAACAGACGAGTCCACGCTTAGTCCAGGCTACATTTTTTACGCCCCTTTCCCACCATCCAAAGGACAAGACAGGCAATGGATAGGTCCCCACATACTTGATTCTAATGGTGTATGTATCACATCAACATCACTTCGCAAAAAGATACTGACCATGAAAAAGGATCTTATATGGTGGGGCAATTCTTCCACAGATGCACGAACACAAAATCTTCGACCATGCAGCTATCTTTCGGACGCAGAAGACCATCTCTGCTGGAGTGAGGCCACATTCACAGATCTTGGCCGAGTAAACGGGACGAATCATATCTTAGACAACACATACAGCCCTGTAACACTACCATTCGGCAAAACAGGCACACTCAACTATCCCAATCCGCACGAATTCATGACGACTCAAGGCGGTGAAACAATGCTGAATGTAGTATACGAAGTGAAACAAGTCGACCTCACTCCTTACAACGGACCAGCTAAAGGCTACATAGAAGAAGCATGCTTCCAAGAAATCGACGTCCAAACAAATACTGCCATTTTCGAATGGTGTGGCTTGGATTCTCTTGAGTTGTGGCACAGTTATATTTTTCTCGACATTCCCGAAAACGTAGTCAATCATACTGGTGAAGCATATGGTAAAGGCAGCCTCGAAAAGCCTTGGGACTATTTCCACATTGTATGTCCACTTACATTTAGTTATTACCCACCACCCACCTCGATTCTCAACTCACCACAATCATCTCTCAGACCTCCGTAGACAAAACACCATCAAACGACTACATCGTCTCCGCCCGCCATCTCAACACCATCCTCAAAATCGCCGGTCCAAACAGCACATCCCCCAACTCACCCACACCAGGCTCGATAATCTGGCGTCTCGGCGGCAAATTCTCCTCCTCCACCAACTCCTCCATTCTCGACCTCTCGCGCCAACATCATGTAACCTATCTCAACACAACACCCTCCGGACTAGAAAGCTACTCCGTCTTCAACAACCACTGGCAAGCAGGTCCGTACGACCGCCGCATCAGCAACGCCCAAATCTTCACGATCGATACTGTCAACATGAGCGTCGTCAGCACGCAGAAATACTATAATCCCGAAGGCCACCTCTCACTTGCTCAGGGATCCGCCCAAGTCCTCCAGAATGGAAACATGTTCGTTGGATGGGGCACTGTGCCGCAGTTTACGGAATTCAGTGCAGCAGGAGATGTGCTGTGGCATGTGCATTTGGAACAGTATCAAGAAAGCAAGGGATTGGGAAATATGCAAAATTATCGCATTTTCAAGGCGCCTTGGGTGGGCAAACCGCGCACGGAGCCGAAGTTGGTGGCGTATCGACAAAGCTGTGAGGATGGGCCTTTGGTGGGGTATGTGAGTTGGAATGGAGCGACGGAGGTGAAGTGGTGGCGCTTTAGCGTCAGTGATGGATCTAGAGATGGTAGGTGGAGGAAGGGTTCGGTTGTTAAGAGAGACGGCTTTGAGACGATGGCGGTTTTGAAAGAAGGAGGAAAAGGGAAGTCCGGTTTTGAGAGATGGGTCAAGGTCGAAGCTTTGGATGAGCGGTATAATGTTTTGGGCAGTACGGTGGCAGAGACTTTTGTGCCTGGGCAGGAGGTAGTCGGTGGCTGTGATGAGGTGAGCTGTGCTCTTGGGCATGAGTGGTTCGAGTTTGGGGAAGACAAGAGTGTGGCCTCGCTGTGTCCAGTCAGGCCGCAGAGTGAGTGGGGTGTGTGGATGCTGATGGCATTAGCACTTGTGGCTGTACTTTTGGTGTCGAGGTATACAAAGAAAATGAGAAGAGGGCAGCCTGGCAATGCGTCTGGAGAAGAGATGGAAATATTCATAGATCGTGAGCAGCGTGGGCGCCGACGAGAGCAGGTATGAGGCCTCGCGAGCTTAATGGAAAGCGTGCATTAGTTGATTGACGAGCTATTAGTGATTACTGACACATTTCACCGCAAGTGCTTACGCCAAGAGTTTTAGCATTTCCGAGCTGAAGTTCTAGACTGCATATAATTCCTTCAACTACATCGTGTCAAGCTGTACAGGAATATTTCCAGAATTGTCGCGGTCTCATTCGTCGCTTGCTTGCATAATCTGCGCCTGCCGCGGTAAGCGCACAACAACGCCATGATCCCGGTTCTCTTCAGAAGCGTTGACCAGCAATCGTACTTATACAGCTCTCTTTCTTTCGTCAAGCATTTTCTTACACACTTTCTTGAAACAAAAACACAGATTTTTCTCTTTGGCCGATACCAAGATGTCGGCAACGACCAAAGCTTTTAAAGCACCCGTAGTCATGGTTTTAGCCTTGGTGGCTGCTGTGGAACTGCTGTTGGCCACCACTTCTTCAACAGCTATCTCAACGGACGAGTTGTGAACGATACACGACCTCCACAGAGGGCTGTTCGTGGTATTGGTAATGGATTCGCCACTGTGGTGCAGATATGTCTTGCTATGGCGATTGCTGCAGCATATACACAGAAGTTCTTTATCACGACCACTGACAACGCACATCAAGTGAAGGATATTGACACCACGTTTACCGCGCGAACTAGTTTCTACAACTTCATCAAGTTAGGCTTGAAATTCTTCAAGTTGGGCTCGAAGAAACAGCCTCATCTGTGGTTCTTGGCCTTTCTCTCATGGTAGTAGACCTGCTCGAATTGAAAGAAGTCAGCCTGACATGTCACCAGGAGTTTTTCCACTGTGACTCTCATCCCACCCACAACGCTTGTTGTTGAGCTCGCTCCATTGCCTGACCAAATCAGGCACTTGACGACGAAAAGTGTCGACTTCAGTAATATCGGGCTTTACGCGTATCACCAGAACCTCTTGCCACCTCATGCTATCTTTACCGAGTACGATACCTATGACGGCCCTCAGTTCGCTCTAGACTCTATCGTACAACGCGTCGTATCGTCTGGCAAGATCCTCGAAATACCTTCTCCAGTTCCCGAGCTGAACTCTTCTCACGTCTTGACCTACCTCGCGCCAGCTCTGCAATGTAAACCAGCAAGCGTAAAGCGTGGTGGCTGAGCTGGAACAAGTACTGGGCTGCGTACCTGGCGGCATTCAGCACAACGCTTCGTCCTGTGATGCGTCATCTGGTCAGATGCCAATATACTTCTCCTGGACAGTGGCTTCCAATTCTACACCACCCAGTCCCGCCGCGCCAGTCGCACCTAGAATTTCAAGCTACGTCAATCAGTCATTAACGTTTTATGTTGGCTGGGCTTCAGATGAATATCACATCTTGAACTGCTCACTCTGAAATACGACTTACACAACAACACTCTCCTATGTCAATGGAACACAGAGTGCCAAAACAGTCCGAGGTGATTTGCAGCCAGATCCTGGTAGTTTGCCTTTTGGTAACACCATTAACAGCCCCATTCAATCTTTCGCCGACCAGAGCGGGGTGAATTATATAGCGATGATGGATGCTATTAGCAAGGTGCTGCTCGGCGCAGTACAAACATTCCAGGTTACAAATGGCAGATATGCCACGAGTACTACGTCTGCTCTGTCTAGCAGTCTCGTTTGGTCGACTGAGCTTTCACGAGTCGGCGACTGTTATGCGAATTACACTTCGGGCTCCATGGCTACTCCACCAATACGGACGATCGCCGTTGCTGATGCGATTGAGGAGCTCTTCGAGAATGTCACTGTAAGCTTATTCAGCGACGCTAGATATAGAGTGTAAGTTTCCCAATCAAAATATACCCCGACCTGTGATTGACACGATGCAGAGCGAACGTTGCCACCGATGTTATCGTGAGCAGGTATGATACAATCTATATCTACACACCTCGAAATCTCTGGATTGCATATGGCGCTGTCTGCGGAATCACGGTCATAGCTACGCTTTTTGCTTTGATGAGCATGGCTAGCAATAAGAAAAGTATTCAGTAACGAGTTCTCGACCATCTTACGTACTACAAGGGGTCAAACGATTGATAACCTGGTTCCGTCTCAAGATGTTAGTGGAAAAGACCCCTTATCAAAGCAGATTGAGAAAGCATCGATCATGCTCGGAGTCGATCATAAATCTGTTAAGTTGGCTCATTCCGGGCCGTCAGCTATAGGGGCTTCCAGTGGCCATCTTCTGGACGTTCAAACAAGTCAATCTCCTTTGTTGCGTAATTAGCCCACAAGTAGAAAAGACGCCACTAGTAAGAGCGACAGAAGATATACCTCTAGCGAGTCCGGTAAAGGTGACTTTCACGGCGGTAACGGTGAGCTAAGGCAGTGATGGCGCGTTAGGAGCATCTGCACTCTTTCACAAGTCCAATCGCACCTCTTACTATATCCGGGTCGAAGGCGCATCCGGAAGTCAAGTATGAAAAGTACAGTGCGTTCTCGGCTCGTAACCAGCCTTCGAAAGGAAGAAGCCATTCATCATCTATACCGTCGTATCCTAATCGTCTTCAACTCTAGCGTCGATGAACCGGACGTAGTTATTTCGGACCGCATCTTGGGGGGGAATAGGTGCATCTAGCTCTTTATACTTCTCGTTCTCGACATTAAACTAAGCCCTGAATATTACGAAGCGGTGGGCTGTCAGTGCTGTTATAGTCAGTGGGTACGTTTGAGGGCTCTTTCCGCGAGTCTTTGTCGTCGTCTGATCTGATTGTTGGCGTGTCTTCTAAAGGGTGTCCAGTACGTCTCTCCTTTGTAGCTATTGATCAGAGCCATCTATGCTCTTAAATAGACGTTATTCTAGCAATTCACGATAACGATACACACTATACAATTACTGCAGTAGTGCAAAATTAGAAACAAGCGATAGCTCGCAGCATTGTCACGTACGAATCGCTCTTTCTAGCTATCCATCTCAAATTACACGAGCTCATAGCTGCCGACCTGTCTCATCTAGACAAGAGGGCTTAGAAACAGCAACGAGTTATAACATCACAGCCTCTCTACTCTCGATAACACGCTAAGAAGGGGAGTCAACAAGCGTAATGGCTAAAAACGGCATTTATATGCGATCGGAACTATTCCTTGTATGGTGGATTGTCTAACAGTTTAACACTCGGGAACTGGTCGTGGTTACTACTATTAGAAACTTCCTAATAGTAGTAGCTATGCAACTACTATATAGTTACCATTAGTGCTCGCACGTAGTTGAAGTTCTATATAATCAATCTACTCATTCATATCTATCTTTTCCTCCACTTCTCAAGTTGGATCCACGAAGTTGAACTTGAGCCTTAGCGATGACATGACGGCCCGGCGAGTAGCGCCACCCCAGTGTTAAAACGCAACTTGAAAGGCTGTAAGGCTGCGAGCTGATCTCAAGCATAGCCTCGTGGTAATTGCTGGTTTCAGACCGCAGGTTTCCGAATGGTCGGATACAGGGTCTCCGTGAGGCTAAATAAAGTCGCATTCTTGGCACGTGGCTATGCCAAAATCGCGTCTGGTTGCGCCAATCAGAAGAGCTCGCTTGTATAGCCGAAGAAAGGGCGCCTATTCCTGAAACACGCCGACCGCACTCATTCATTGCTTTTGTGTTTACAGCCTTGTCAAGGCCCCATTCTTCACACAATGTCTTGCCCGCAACTTGATCCATCCTTTTTTTGTCCTGCGCTCGGGGTTCAGTGCGACCGTGCTGTGATTTTTATGAGGTGATATCGCATTATTAAGCCGGCAAGAAAGAAGTCATCCGAGAGCAGTGGTACCATCGTCAATATATACAAAGTTACAGTACCTCTTCCCCTCTTAGCGATTACGCCTTGCTACAATCAACGCCACGTCATCAGTCACCAGACTGTCACCAGACTGCCAGCGAGCGAACATACCTTTGCCTTGTCCTACAGGCGCACAAGGCTGTCCTGAAAGGCTTGAGCCTTCCTTCTTCGTCTGTCATTTCGTCTCCTTGCGCAGCTCATAAAGACCAAAAAATCAAAGAATAGATCACTCGCAATGACAAAAGACGACTACGAACAATCTTCACTTCTGTCAACCATGCAGCATCACCAATCACTACACAAGACAGCCTCCCAAGACTCTGACATGGAATCCGGCTCCTCTCTCACACAGCTCAACGACGAAGACGACGATGGATGGATGGTAAAGGATAGCACAAAAGGACGAGCGCGATCAAAGGACTATCGTTTCACACTAACAATCCCACAAACGTCATTTCGAACACATCTCGCATATGGTGCCACTATATTTGCGTTATTTTTCATCGCTGTGACTTTGTTGCGGATGGCATTTTGGAGAGCGCCGCCGCCACCACCATCGCGCTCGATTGCTACGACGACTATGGTGATACCGCATAATTACAGAATTCAAGCGAGTGTCTTTTGTGCGTAAACACGAGTCGTGATTTTGTTGTCAAAGCTTTGACTGACATTTGCTTGTAGATGGGAGACGTGCCTACGTTGATATATTAGACTGCTATCTTCAACGCAATCTCAAGAAGAATGGCGGATGGCTCGATGAAGTCAACTTTCTAATTCACACAGATGACGAGGAAGACGTCGCATGGGTAGAAGAGCTGATCTCCCAACATCCCGAATTCACAGCTTCGTACGTCGTGGATTGGAAATGGGCTCAAATCTGGAAGAGACACATGTCCCGTTCCGACACAATCTACATCAAGATGGACGACGATGTGGTAAATATCTACTATTCTCCATCTACATTCTTACAGTACCTAACGTTCTACCCAGCTATGGTTCTCAGACGACGCCATCCCTCACGTCGTCACAACTCTCCTCTCCAACCCCTCCTCTCTCGCCGTCTCTGCCAACGCAATCAATTCTCCAGAAGGCAACTGGCTGCATTACCACCAAGACGCCATCCACCCCTTCCTCCCCACTCCTTTCAACACAAGCGTAAACCACTCCAATTCCCTCACCGAATGGCGCACAAGCAGCATGCTCAGCTACCCAACGCACCTCGCCGACCGCTACCCCGGCTGGAATTTCTCCACAGGTGTTAATAGCATCGGCCTAGAATGGTCCCGCATGGAGCGCACCTCTCGCAACCTGCACAAAACACCCATCGCACTAGGAACGTACGACCCGTTCGGCCCAGCATGGACGTCCTGGGCAATTGCGGCACAGCAACACTACAGTCTTCTCGCGAACCTGGAAGACCACACTCTCGACCGCTATTACATCAGCGATCGCCCCTGGAACATGCAATACGGGCGCTACTCGATCAACTTCGTCGCAATCAAAGGCAGCACGGTGCAAGTCCTCGATATCCACGGCGACGACGAGAGCGATTTGACTGAAGCCATGCCTAAGAAGTTGGGAAAGCCGTTTTTGCTGGAGACGAGAGCGTTGGTTAGTCATTTTAGCTTTGGGCCGCAGGCGACGGGGATTTTGGGCACGGATTTGCTGGGGAGATATAGAGGGTTTGCTAATGAGATGGTTTGCGAGAGTGGGAATAAGAAGTTTCCGTGGAGTGGGTTTGAATGATGCTGTGTTTGGGACGGTATGGTGTACGATATATTGGGGTCTAGCACTTCGGGACAATGTTGGGAATGGATATGGAAGGAAGGTGCGCATTATACCCAACCATGGAGCGCTTGGTAGGCTTGTGTGTTTTGAATGTACGTTATAGAAGGTTCTTTCACTGGCTGGGACGAGTTTCCGTGGAAGAATGCTGCAATGGTATGTAGCTTCTTTGGATTTTTGGCAATATCCTCCTTCGGCTAACCGGTAGTGTTGACGTTATCTTCATCTCTTTAAGCCTCCTCCCTATCCTCCTCTTCATGGTTATTTTCCGAGTTCATCTGCAAACTCAAAGTTTCGTAAAGCCTTACCGGCCAACCACGCAGTGATGTACTCAGATATGAGTTGCTGAGTATTCTTACAACCGCCATTGCTCTTGCGCCTTCGTTATGCATGTACATAATGATGCAGTTATGGCTATAATGATTCGGGGTCTTCTGATCTTGACTAAGATGTCAATGCTTGTCACGAAAGACCGCCAGAGTACGTAACAAGGCTCGATCAGTCCAAGCGCTTGTACTTGGCTGAAAAAATACCAGCAGCTCATAATATTGTCTACAAATCTTGATAGCGTTTCTTCATCACAATAAGCTGGCCATTCAACTCTCTTTTGAGTGCCATTCTGTAGTCCGTCTCGGGGCTTATTGGCCGTGACGACATGACAGCGAGAGGTACGATGGTAGTAGAGTGTTGCTTCGTGTTGGGTTATTGAGAGATTGAGCAGATGGCTGATGGTATCGAGAAAGTGATGATGAACTTGTTAGCAAAAGGGAGGAAAGCGATGAGAGACAGAGGAGCGGCGCATATGACACTAGACTGTCAGACGGTGAGACGTCGAGTCACTTCTGTTAGGATACAGCAGTCGAGACATAGATTGATGCTTGAATGATAGGGCGCGGGAGCCTTGGGGAGCACGTCTACGAGGCCAGAACTTCCAGATGTTCTTGATAATAATGACTAGATCCTAGTTAGGTGCTAATTAACGCATACTTTTGATCAAATCTGGAATGAGCAGCTGAACTGGTCTGTGAGGAGCGCTGAAGCCTTTCCTATTCCGCACTTGCCTCCTGCTGCTCGTGGTGGATTGTAGTCAACACTCCAATATTTCTAGCCGCTTCCTCAGTCAGGTCCCGAGCATCCGTTCTTTCAGGCTCCTCGAAAATATCTGCTCCGTCGACGTCTTCTGCAATATATTGCGCCAAGACTCGAAGTGTTGAGGTCTTGAAATACCTGCCGAATGTCATCCATGGCTTTGACTCTGTGTTTCGTGTGAGAGGTGCCGTGGCTTCTGCGGCCCAATTCATTATGGTCTTGCGTTGCATGCGCAATTGCGCTAAAACATATTGGCTGTACAAGTAGCGGTGGCGAGGTCTCATTGCGGCACCGTGGAAGTCGAGTGGCTGTAGGTGGAGTTCGCCGAATGTCCGAGTACCTCCTGCCTTTAGATGGGCAATGCTGTCGTCCAAAAGCCAGAAGATAAACTTACCATGATTTTCTCCGGGAATACTAGTACATTGCGCCCTAGCGTATGCTTTCTGCTACATGATTGGCGAGGAGTAATTCGTTGCACCCATCCCAGCAGATGTTCCTTCCTTTCTGAAAATCGCCAGCAAACATGAGCCCGATAGCCGCGTAAGATAAGTGGTGAGGCACAAGATGCGCGACTATGACGTGTGGGACGTGTTCACCATTGACTGGACACCAATGATATCCGGCGTCGACAAAGCCATAGATGGCGACGAGATCTTTCCTAAAGGTATCCTGGAGCTCTGACTGGTGTTTATGCCATTGAGCATCGAGCTTTCCGGAAAGATTCGTTACTAATGTAGCACATTCAACACCGATAGGCTGAATCTCGTCCGCTTGTTCATATTGTCGAACATCAAGGTACTTGTTCCTTTG
>Ga0160428_1001051_pt1 | contig 23360 bp, 17 predicted proteins | sample SolpanmetagenomM_FD_108198 | JGI IMG/M metagenome (GOLD analysis project Ga0160428, IMG submission 108198) | Solar panel surface microbial communities from Lawrence Berkeley National Laboratory, California, USA - M | ecosystem: Engineered > Built environment > Solar panel > Unclassified ... | reverse complement strand
GCGGGAGACGAGGTTCGAACTCGCGACCTCGACCTTGGCAAGGTCGCGCTCTACCAACTGAGCTACTCTCGCTTGAGGTTTGTTCGCCGTTGTGGCGATTGGTGATACAAAGGTAGGCAAAAGTGGCTGCGATGCAAGTAGTGGCCTCTTTTATTTTGATTGAGGGCAGCTTGTTGCTTCATTTTCAAGCCGAAAAATTTTAACGCTGCGGCAAGCTGACTGGCTAGCCAACTTTTTTTTGAGGTTCCCTCAATCCAGTTTTCCGAGTGCTGCCGTAGGTGAGACAGGTTTTAACCTCTACTATTTTTCTCTTTTTTCCCCTTTTACCCATGAAACTTTCTTTTGCAACCCTCGCTGTAGTCGCTCTGCTCGGTACTGCCGGCGTTCAAACGGCTTCGGCCCAAAAGGCTAAGACGGTAATGGTGGGCGGTGCCCCCATGTACCCCACCAAGAACATCGTTGAAAACGCCGTTAACTCAAAAGACCACACCACCCTGGTGGCCGCCGTGAAGGCCGCTGGCCTGGTTGAGACCCTCTCGGGCCCGGGCCCTTTCACCGTATTCGCTCCTACCAACGAAGCGTTCAACGCCCTGCCCGCTGGCACGGTAGAAACCCTGGTGAAGCCCGAGAACAAGGCTACGCTCACCAAAATCCTGACCTACCACGTGGTAGCGGGCCGCATGACGGCCGCTGACCTGATGAAGGCCATCAAAGCCGGCGGTGGCTCGGCCAAGCTGACGACCGTGCAGGGCGAAACCCTGACGGCTATGCAGAAAGGCAAAAAAATCGAGTTGAAGGACGAAAAAGGCGGCATCGCTACCGTCACCATCGCTGACGTAATGCAGAGCAACGGCGTGATTCACGTAGTAAACAAAGTGCTGATGCCCTAGTGCCTGGCACTCTCGCGGTACTTGTGAGCCGGCTACCCTCCCTGGGTAGCCGGCTTTTTTATGGCCGCCCGCCCCGGTACTTATATCGCCGCAGGGCAGTAACTTGGTACTCCCAAAATTATACTCTCCTTTTTCCCACCCATCTATGTTTCTTTCTACTCGTTATTGGTTTCATTCTTTTTTAGCACTAACTGTCTGTCTTTTACTTGCACAAACTGCCGCGGCTCAGCGCCTGCGGGAGACGAAGTATGAGAAAGGTGCTCTTACCAAAGGACAAAAAACGGGCGTTTGGGAATATTATGGCTACACGCCCTCGGGCGAGAAAGTAGTGGTGCAGCGCTACGACTACGACCAGCGCCGCCTGCTCTACTTTCGGCCGGGGCCCGATATGATGTGCCACACCGAGGTAAGCCCCGGCAAGTGGAGCTACGTGCGCCCCGACCAGCCGCCGCTCTTCATCGGCAGCGACGCGGCGCTGGCCGAGTACACGGGCCGCCTCAACTACCCCGAAATGGCACAGTCGCGCAACATCCAGGGCAAAGTGGTGGTGGCCTTTCTGATTGACACGCTGGGGCACGTCAGCAACCACCACCTAGTGCAGCGCATTGGGGGCGGCTGCGACGAGGAGGCGCTGCGCGTGGCCCGCACCGTGCCCGAGCTGTGGGTGCCCGCCCGCCTGGGCCGCCGCGCCGTGGCTGTGGAGTATGAGTTGCCGCTAAACTTTCGGCTGGCGCAGCCCTAGCGCGGCCGGGGCCGTATGTTGGCGGCATGAAAGCTGCTTTTTTTACGCCCCTGGCTGGCCTGGGCCTACTGCTGACCCTAGCTGGCTGCGACTCGACCCCGCGCGAGCGCCAGGAAATAGTGCGCCAGGAGATGACCAAGCTCGATACGGCCGCCCGCCACACCGGCCGCACCGTGCGCCGCTTGGGCCGCCAAACGGCCCGCTTCGACTCGGCCAACCACGCGCGCCGGGCCGTGCCGCTAGCCCCGGCCAAGCAAAAAATAATGGACCAGGCATTGCTCGGCAGCTACGCCGACCAAGTGCCCAGCCTCACGCCGGCCACCATTGCGGGAGCCTACGGCGAACTACTGCGGGCCACCCGCGTGCGCCAGGTGGGCTGGCAGGCCCGCGACTGGGACTATGCCCAAAACACCTACCGCCGCCTCAACGAGCAGTTGGGCCGCATTCGGCTCGACCTGCCCGCCCGCGACGAGTTGCGCATCCGGGCCTGGCAGGCCGAGTTTACGGCGCTGCGCGCTAAGCGCACTGCCAAAGACCTGCGCGCTGCCACCAAAAAGTAGCCTAGGCTGTTTACCCTACGTAGGTGCCGGCCCTGGGCTAGCCCCGCCTTATCTTGGGGCGGCTAGCTGCTATTAACTTGCTGGCAAATAACGCTGTATGACCACTGGCCCCACGCCTCCAAAGGCGGAAAATATCATTGTGTTCGACTCATACTACGAGCCGCTGGCGGCCCATTTGGCCCGTACCAAACTGGAGGCGGCGGGCATTCCGTGCTTTCTGACCAATGAAAACCTGGTGTCGCTCAACCGCATGTACAGCCCCGTGGCGGGGGGCGTGCGCCTGCACATCTATCAGCGCGATGCGGCCCGGGCGGCCGAAGTGCTGCACGAGCCGCCCGTGATGCAGGCCGTGCGCGGCGGCCAGGCCCCGCCCCTGCCCGAGGCTGAGACCCTCACCTGCCCGCGCTGCGGCTCGCACGAAGTCACGTTTGATGCGGCGGCCCGGCCGGGTGCGGCGCACTGGTTTGTGGCACTGCTGTCGCGGCTGCGGCGCTACCCGCTGCAAGGCCGGGCGCACCACTGCTTTCACTGCGGCCTCAATTTTTGAGGCGCCGCGCCGGGGCCAGCCCCAACTTTTTGCGGGCCTGCTGGCTTTATACGGCATGAAAAACCACCCGCAGCCAGTTGCCCTCATCACGGGCGCCAACAAAGGATTGGGCCTCGAAATAGCCCGCCAGCTCGGCCAGCAGGGCCTCACGGTGGTGCTGGGTGCCCGCCAGGACAAGGCCACCGCGCCCGCCGCCGCGCTACGCGCCGAGGGCCTCGACGCCCACGCGCTGACGCTGGATGTGACGAATGCTCAGGATATTGCCACGCTACCCGGCTTTTTCGAGCAGCAGTTCGGCCGCTTCGACGTGCTGGTTAACAATGCCGGGGTGCAGCTTGACCAGGGTTTTGATAGCAGCCCCGATACGCTGCGCCAGACGTACGAGGCCAACGTTATTGGGCCCTACGCCATTACGCAGGCGCTGCTGCCGCTGCTGCGGCAGGCGCCGGCGGGGCGCATCGTGAACCAAAGCAGCGTTCTGGGCTCGCTCACAACCATCAGCCAGGGGCAGGGCGGTAGCTGGGCCACGCCGGGCTACACCTCGTCCAAGGCGGCCCTGAACATGCTGACCGTGGTGCTGGCGCAGCACCTGGCCGGCACCGCCATTAAGGTAAATGCGGCCCACCCCGGCTGGGTGAAAACGGACCTCGGCGGTGCCGACGCGCCCCTCAGCGTGGCCGAAGGTGCCCAAACCGCCGTGCGGCTAGCCTTGCTGCCTGCCGACGGGCCCACCGGCGGCTACTTTCACGGCGCCGAGCACCTGCCGTGGTAAGCGCCCGCGCTTGCAACGAATAGATGGCCGCGAAGCTCCTTGCTGCATGAGAAAGTGCGGCAAGGAGCTTTTTTGCGCCTGGGCGCTGCTAGCGGCGGGCAGCGCTTGGGGCCAGACGCGGGTGGGCAACGGGCTGAACGGCGCCTACTACGCCGGCCGCGAATTCGAGAAGCTCGTGGTGAGCCGCCGCGATGCCACTATCGACTTCGACTGGCACGAGGCCCGACCCGTGGCTGGCCTCGGGGCCACCGACTTTTCGGTGCGCTGGACGGGCTGGCTAGTGCCCCCGGCCACGGGCCGCTACGTGCTGCACATCAGTGTAGACGACGGTATCCGGCTTTGGCTGAACGACCGCCTGCTGCTCGACGACTGGCGCGGCCAGGGCCTGAGCTATTACCAGGTAGAGGCCGACCTGCGGGCCGGCGAGCCCTACGCGCTGCGGGTTGAGTATTGCCAGTACGCCCTCGCCACGCAGGCGCGGCTAGCCTGGCGAGTGCCCACCCCGGCGCCTGACCGGCCGGGCGCCGCCCCCGGCCTGACTGAGCCCACCGTGATACCAGCGCGCTACCTGTTTAGCCGCTACCCCGATACAACTGCCACCAAGCAACCGGCACGCCGGGCTAGCCCAACGGCCCAACCCGCGCCGCTGGTGGCCGCGGCCCAGCGCGATGGGGCTCCCACCAAGGCCGCTCTGGTGCCTACCCCGGCCCCGGCTAACCTAAAGCCCCGGCCCGTGAGCTACCTGCGCCCGCCAGCGTCGGCGGCAGCCCCGGCACCAACGGCAACTTCATCACCAGTGGCGGCACCTGCTCCGGCACCCCGCTCCGAAGCTAGCGTAAGCTCGGCCGCCGCGCTGGCCAGCCAGCTAGCCAGCGGGCGCGCGCTCACGCTGCGAACCTTGTATTTTGAGCAAGGCAAGGCCGAGCTACTGCCCCAAGTGCTGGCCAGCCTCGACACGCTGGCGCTGGCCTTGCGGAGCCAGCCCACCCGGCGCTTTGAGGTGCAGGGCCACACCGATAACCAAGGCGACCCGGCCATCAACCAGCTGCTGTCGCGCCGGCGCGCCGAGGCCGTATGCCAGTATCTGACCGCGCACGGCGTGGCGGCTAGCCGCCTGCGGGCCGTGGGCTACGGGGGAAGCAGGCCCGTGGCCAATAATAGCCAGCCGGCCCAGCGCCCACGCAACCGGCGGGTAGTGCTATTACCTATCGGAAAATAATTAGCTTATATCTAGCACTTTACAACCTTACTTAGTAGCTACCCGGCGCGTGCGGGCGCGCATTGGCGTCAGGGCCTTGGGGCGCGGGGCGGGCCGGCGCACAGTGACGGGCAGCGGGGCTTTGGCCAAACGGGCACGCTCCAGCAGCCAAGTGTGCAGGTAGTCGAGGCCCTCGGGCGAGAAGGCCGCCTGCCGCTCGCCGGCCACGATGGGCCACTTGGCGGCGTCGTCCTGAAACCAGTGGTTGACGCCCCCCAGCCGGTGGGCCTGCACGGCCTGGCCCGACTGCCGCAAGCCCTTCTGAAGCAGCGACATATTGCGGCCTGCCGCCACCTGTAAGTCGGCAGTGCCATTGAGCAGCAGCACCGGGCAGCGCACCAGCGAAAGCCGGTTGGCGGGGTCAAAATCGAAGAAATAGCGCGACCAGGGCGAGGTGAGCTGCACGGCGCGGGCGCGGGCCATGGGCTCATCGAGGGCGGTGTTGCTGCTGCGCAGCAGCGTCACGATTTTGGCGCGGGCGGCGGCCGTGTTGGGCGTCTGGCGCACGGTTTCCACCAGGCGGTCAAAGAGGCCCTGGGCGGCTTTCACCTGCGCACCATCGGCCCCGATGAGGCGCATAATTTCGCCCTGCTGGCGGCGCAGCACGTCGCGCCCCGGCTGCCCCGAGGCGGCTAGGGTCACCACAAAGTTGGGCGCCTCCAGCGGCTCGGAAGCGGCCAGCAGCGCCACGTTGCCGCCCTCGCCGTGGCCCAGCAGCCCCACTTGCTGCGGCGCAATGAGCGACCGGTCGCGCAAGTACGCGAGCGCCGCGCGGGCATCGGTCACAAAATCGGCGGTGGTGGCGCGGCTGAAGTCGCCGCCCGAGCGGCCCACGCCCCGGTCGTCGTAGCGCAGCACGGCCACGCCGTGCCGCGTCAGGTAGTCGGCCAGAATCCCGAACAGGCGGTAGCCCTGCAAGTCTGAGTCGCGGTCCTGCGGGCCGGCGTCCGAAACCAGCGCCACGGCCGCAAACGGGCCCTCGCCGCTCGGTATCGTGAGCGTACCGCTGAGCTTGACCTTCGCCACGGGGTTGTAAAACGTCACTTCCGACTCGCGGTAGGGCGGCGTGAGGCGCAGCTTGCGGGTAGCCTGCGCGGCGGCTGGGGCCCCGCTACGCGCCAGCGTGAGGGCCGTTTTGAGGCCCGGCTGCTGCCAGGTGCCCACCAGTTTCTCGCCCCCTTCCGTCACCTTGCCCTCGAAGTGGCTGCCCGCTTGCTCGATGCGCAGCACCAGGTTATCGTCCTTCAACTCTACCTCCACCGGCATCCGGTTGATGCGCTGCTGGGGCACGTCGAGCGCCGCGTAGTAGGTGCCGTTGCTGAGCGGCACGATGGTGATGACCAGCGTGAGCGTGCCGCCCGGCACTTGAAGCGGGCCTTGCCACTGGCCGTTCAGGCGGGGGGGCTCACCGGCGGCCGGGTGGGCCCCGGCTAGGCTTCGAAAGCTAATAATACCCAGCAGCACGAAGAAAAGTAATAATTTTTGCATAAAGTTTAACTCTACAAAGAACCCTGAATAAGACACTTTTACTTAGCCGCAAAGTACCGCAGCGAAGGCGTTTGGACTTGGGTGGGCCGCCGGGGCCAGCGGCAAGGCAGTTGCCGGGCGCCCAGGGCTATCCGTTCGGCCTCAGCTAATTGGCAGCGCCGGCAGCCGGGTTTGGCCAATTGCAAAAACGCCACTAGGGCGCTGGCTAGCCACAGTGCCGGTTTTTACGTAGGCAAGGGCAGTTCTTTTAGCCTTTTCCACTATGTCTGCCAAGAAAGCCGCTACCCCCGCGCCTCCCAAGCGCCCCACCGCCAAAGAAATGAAGGAGCACGCTCAAAAGCTGCCCTACCCGGCCAAGCAGGCCGATATGAAGTTTCAGCCCCAGACTAGCCTGGCCGCCTACCGCGCCGCCGGCAAGCTCGAAGACAAGGTGGCTCTCATCACCGGGGCCGACTCGGGCATTGGCCGGGCCGTGGCCATCGCCTTTGCCAAAGAGGGCGCCGACGTAGCCATCCTGTTCAACGAAAACCAGGTAGATGCCCAGGAAACCAAGCGCCTCGTGGAGCAGGAAGGCCGCAAGTGCCAGGTACTGCAACTCGACGTGCGCGACCGTGAGCAGGCCTTCCAGGCCGTGCGCCTGGTGCGCGAGGAACTGGGCGGCCTCAACATCCTGGTCAACAACGCCGCTTTCCAGATGGCGCAAGAGAAGTTTGAGGACATTCCGGAGGCCCAGATTCGCCGCGCGTTCGACACCAACATCATGGGCTACATGTGGATGGCGCAGGCCGCCATTCCGCACCTGCAAAGCGGCGACTGCATCATCAATACGGGCAGCATCGTGGGCATCGTGGGCATTCCGATTCTCGTGGATTATGCCTGCACCAAGGCGGGTATCCACGCCCTCACCAAGTCGCTGGCCCTGTATCTGGGCGAGCGCAACATCCGGGTGAACTGCGTGGTGCCGGGCCCCGTCTGGACGCCCAACATTGTGGGCACCATGCCGATGGATGAGATTGAAAAGTTCGGCCACGAGGTGGCCCTCAAGCGCCCCGGCCAGCCCGAAGAGCTAGCCCCGGCCTACGTGCTGCTGGCCTCGCAGGACGGCTCCTTTATGACCGGCGCGCTCGTGCACGTGACCGGCGGCAAGCTGAGCAGCGACGAATAAGCAAAGTTCTGAAATCGCCAAACTTCTGGCGGAGTTACCCGTTCAGGTTGAAGTAATTCTGAAGCACGACAGTGCCGCGGAGTTATTTCAACCTGATTTTTTTGGTATGACCTCCCAGGAATTGCTTTCCTCGGCGCACGTTTCGGCGGCGACCCGCGCGGCCCTCACGCAGCGCCTGGCCGATACGGGCGCGGCCTATACGCCCCAGTTTTTGGCTCCCGAAACCTACCGGCTGCTCGAGGCCGTGGCCGCCCGGCTGTTTCCGCAGCCCGAGCGCCCGGTGCCCATTCCGCTGGCCCCGTCCCTGGACCAGCGCCTGGCCGAGGGCCGCGCCGATGGCTGGCGCTACGACGCCCTGCCCCCCGACCGCGAAACCTACCGCCTGGGCCTGGGTGGCGTGCAGGAAATAGCGCAGGTGCTGTTCAAAACTGATTTCGAAAGCCTCGACGCCAGCCAGCAAGATGAAGTCATCAAGGCCCTGGCTAGCGGCAACCCGCCCGGCGCCACCTGGCAAACCCTGAACGCCGGGCGCTTCTTCGAAGAAATGCTGGCCGAGCTCACCGAAACCTACTACGCCCACCCCTGGGCGCAGGATGAAATCGGCTACGTGGGCTACGCTGACCTGCCAGCCTGGACCAAAATCGGCCTCAACGAGAAGGAAGCGCGCGAAGTGTAACTGCGCGATAAGCGCCAGCTTGCCGAGGGTAGATTATGCCGACTTAATCTACTGATTGTCTTTTTATTATTCTCTATCGGCGGCAAGCTAACGCTTACCGCACCCTATATGCCCGACGAAGAAATTGCCGAAGAGGGTGTCATCAGCCCGACCGAGCCTGCCATTCAGGACCCGCTGCTGCGCGAGCTGATTGCCGAAAACGAAACTCAGGCTGCCAATACCCCTCAGGAAAAGCCCCAGCCCGTGCCCGCTGCCAGCGAAACCGTCGATTGCATCGTCATCGGCCTCGGGGCGGGCGGCGCGCCGCTGCTGGCCCGGCTAGCCCAGGCTGGCCTCAAGGTGGTGGCTCTCGAAGCCGGCCCTTGGCACAACCCCGAGAAAGATTTTGCTACTGACGAGAAGGCGCAGGACTTCCTGTTCTGGAACGACGAGCGCCTGGCCGCCGGCGGCGACCCGCTGGCGATGGGCAAAAACAACTCGGGCACCGGCGTGGGCGGCTCTACGCTGCACTACACCGCCTACACGCCCCGCCCCCTGCCCGACGACCTGCACATCAAGCGCGACTTTGGCAAGGGCGAAGACTGGCCCCTGACCTACGATGACCTGGCGCCCTATTTTGAAGAGGTTGAGCAGTTTATCGGCGTGTCGGGCCCCACGCCCTACCCCTGGGGCCCGGCGCGGCCCAAGGGCTACGCGCTAGCCCCGCTGCCCCTCAATAGCGCCGCCCAGCTGATGGTGCGCGGCGCCGAGAAGCTGGGTATTGCCACGGCGCCGGCCGCCAATGCGGCGCTTTCGGCCCGCTACTTTCAGGAGGGTGTGGGCTGGCGCGAGGCGTGCACCAACCGCGGCTTTTGCCAGGCCGGCTGCTCCAACGGGGCTAAGTCGAGCATGGACGTTACCTACATTCCGCTGGCCGTGAAGTACGGGGCCGACATCCGGCCCAACAGCTACGTGACCGAGATTGAGCGCGATGCCCGCGGCCACGTGGCAGCCGTGGTGTACACCCAAAACGGCCAACCGCACCGGCTGGCCTGCCAGAACCTGTTTCTCTGCGGCGGCTCGGTCGAAACGCCGCGCATATTGCTGCTCAACGAGTTGGCTCTGACCAGCGGCCAGGTGGGTCGCAACCTTATGGCCCACCCCGGACTGCAAGTGTGGGGCACTTTCCCCGACGAAGTGCGCCCCACCAAGGGTATTCCCGGCGGCCTCATCTCGCAGGACACGCACCGGCCCAAGGATGCCGACTTTGCGGGCGGCTACTTGCTGCAAAGCATTGGGGTAATGCCCGTTACGTTCTCGGGCCAGGTGGCGCGTGGGCGTAAAATGTGGGGCCAGCCGCTACGCGACTACATGCGGCAGTTCAACCACATCGCGGGCATCAATATTCTGGGTGACTGCCTACCCCACGCCGACAACTTTCTGGAGCTGAGCGACGAGCAAGACGCCCGCCAGCTGCCCAAGCCCCGGCTACACTTCACGGCGCAGGAAAACGAGCACCGCATGAACGTGCACGCTGAGAAGATGATGCGCGACATCTGGGCGGCGGCCGGCGCCACCGATATCTGGGCCTTTCAGCGCTACGCCCACGTCATCGGCACGGCGCGCATGGGCCTGAGCGGCGACGATGCCGTGGTGGACCGCGATGGCCGCGCCTTCGACGTGCCCAACCTCTACATCTGCGACAACTCGGTGTTTCCCAGCGCCCTCAGCGTTAATCCGGCCCTTACCATCATGGCACTCAGCCTGCGCACGGCCGATAAGTTTTTGGAGCGGCAGCGCCGCCGCGACGCCTGATGCCGCTAGTACCGGATAGGTAGCAGCACGCCGGCAAAACGCTGCGCTTTCTCACCTATTGTTTTTTACTTATTATTAAGTAGCCACCTATGAAATCCTTTCTCACCGAAATCAAGAAGAATTTCGGCAATGGCAACTATGAGGGTGACGAGTTTGGGGGCGCGCGTGGGCACAATGGCAACGGCTTGCCCACGGGCTTGCCCAACAACTTCATGTTTGCCACCGGTATTGAGTGCAGCTACCCCACTATCAACCACGGCAAAACCCGCCGCGACCAGCTAGCCGAGTGCGACCACTACAACCGCTACAAGGAAGACCTGGGGCTGGTGAAGGATATGGGCCTCAAGGTACTGCGCTACGGCCTGCCCTACTACAGCATTCAGCAGAGCCCGGATAAGTACGACTGGGAATTTGCGGACCTGGCGATGGCCGAGATGCAGCGCCTGGGCATCACGCCCATCCTGGACCTCATGCATTTTGGGGTACCCGACTGGTTGGGTAACTTCCAAAATCCCGAGTTGCCGGTGCACTTCGCGGCCTACTGCGAGGAGGTGGCCAAGCGCTACCCCTGGGTGCGCTACTACACGCCCGTAAATGAGATTTACGTCACGGCCCGCTCCAGTGCTAAGGACGGCGTCTGGAACGAGCAGTTGAAAACCGACAAGGGATTCGTGACGGCCCTTAAGCACTGCGTGGCGGCCAGCATCATGGGCACCCAGAAGATTGCCAAGCACCGCCCCGATTGCGTGATTGTGCAGAGCGAGTCGGCTGAGTTTATGCACGAGATGCGCGCCGAGCGCACGCCCGCCGTGCAACTGGAAAACAAGCTGCGCTTCGCTTCCCTCGATTTGCTCTACGCGCATCAGCCCGACGGTGAAGTTGTCAACTACCTGTACGACAACGGCATGACCCGCAAGGAGTACGACTGGTTTATGGCCGGTGAGCCTCCCGGATACCAGATAATGGGCAACGACTACTACGGGCGCAACGAGAAGATGATATTGCCCAACGGCGAAATCTGCACCAGCATGGACGTGCTGGGCTGGGCCTCCATCACCCACGACTACTACCAGCGCTACAAAAAGCCAGTAATGCATACCGAAACCAACGTGTTCGACGCTAAGGAGGCGCCCACCTGGCTTTGGAAGCAGTGGGCCAACATCCTGCGTATCCGCAAGGAAGGCGTACCGGTGCTCGGCTTTACGTGGTACTCGCTCATCGACCAGATTGACTGGGAAACTGGACTGGCTGAACAGAAAGGTACTGTGAACGCCTGCGGCCTCTTCGACCTCGACCGCAAGCCCCGCCCCGTGGCCGATGCTTACAAGATGCTGTTGCAGGAGTACGGGCAGATTACCATCGTGCCCCACGGCGAGCTGTTTGAGGTTACCGAAAAGCCCGCCACGCTCAAAGTTGAGGTATAACTGCTGCCGCCCGCCCGGCCAAATACCCCAGCTAAACCAGCGGCCCGGAAGCAATTTCGGGCCGTTTCGCGTTGCTTATTTCTTGTAAAAATCTGTTAATCAGCACCTAATTAAAATGTGTTTCGGCCTCAAAATCGCGCCCCGGAACTACTTGCTAGCTAACACGCCTTGCGTAACTTGCGTGCGTGTCTCTGTTCTAAGGTCTTGCGTATCGCTCTAATTCTATGAAATTTACCGTTTCGCTACTGTTGCTGGGCCTGCTGTTGACTGGCCAGCTAGCGGTGGCCCAACGAATCCTCGTGAGCGGGCAAGTGGTGGAAGCCGCCACCGGCGAGCCCGTGCCGTTTGCTTCCGTCTTCGTGCCACGCACCAGCACGGGCATCACGGCCGACGTAGAAGGTAAGTTTAAAATGGCCCTTTCGGGCTCGCCCGACTCGCTGGCGGCGTCCTCGCTGGGCTTCCTCACGCTCCGCAAAAAGCTCAGCAACGAGCCCAGCCAGACCATCCTGTTTCGCTTGAAAAAAGGGGGTGGCGTGGCGCTGGCCGAAGTAGTCGTAAGCTCGCGGCAGCCCGAAAACCCCGCCTTCCGCATCCTGCGTGAGGTGCAGAAACACAAGCCCGAAAACGAGCGCACCGCTCTCACCTCGGCTGAGTTTGACTCTTACAACCGCATCGAGGTCAGCCTGTCGGATATCCCGAAGGCCCTGGCTAACCGCAAGGTGGTGAAAGACATGCGGGCGCTGGCCGCCCGCCACGGCTCAGCCGCCGCCGCCGATGCCGATGCGCCGCTGCCGCTGTTTGCTTCCGAAGTAGGTTCGAAAGTGTATGTGAAGTACGGCCCGCCAATGCACCGGCGCGAAGACATTCTGCACAAGCAGATGCGCGGCGCCGGCCCCCGCGAGGGCTCGGTACTGAGCCAGATGCTGGGGTCGAACTTCCAGAACTTCGACTTTTACCCCAACTGGCAAAATATTCTGGGTAAAGACTTTATCTCGCCCATTTCGGCCAGCGGGCGTGTCACCTACGACTACACCCTGCAAGACTCGCTGCTGGTGGGCCAGGATATGTGCTACAAGATTGCGGTGGCGCCCAAGCGCGACCACGACCTGGCCTTTGCCGGCACCATCTGGATTACGAAGGACAAGTATGCCCTGCGCCGCATCGACGTGGTGGCCAGCGAGCACGCCAATCTCAACTTTGTCAGCGATTTGCGCATTCAGCAGGAGCTGACGCCCCCCGAGCAGGGGCCGGGCATAGCCGCCCGCACCCGCCTGGTAGTGGCCGTGCGCCCCGGCGAAAAGCAGGCCGCCATGCGCGTGCGCTTTACTACCGTCAACTCGGGCTTCCAGCGCAATACGCAGCACCCGGGCAGCTTCTACGACCAGCCCATCGTGAGCACGGTGATGGAGCCGGGGCCCGACAATGCCACTAGCGGCCTGGTAAGCGGGATGCTCCCTAGCGGCGCCACCGAGGGCTACTTCGACAAAAACCGCCCCGACACCCTGAGCCTGAGCGAGCGCCAGACTTTTGCCGTGCTCGACTCGGCCCGCGAACTGCCCGCCGTGCGCAACACCCTCGACTGGATAGATTTGTTTATCAACGGCTACCGGCGGGTGGGCAACCACGGCCTGATTGAGGTGGGGCCCATCATCAACACCTTCGCCTACAACAACTTTGAGGGGGCGCGCTTCCGGTTTGGCTTCCGTACCACGCCCCTATTCAGCCGTAATTGGGTGTTGCAGCCCTACGTGGCGTTTGGCACAATGGATAAGCGCCTCAAGTACGGGCTGAAGGCCAACTACATTGCCGAGCGCCGGCACTGGACGGTTTTCACCGGCGAGTACCGGCACGATGTGGAACAATACGCGCTGCTCGACAACGACTTTTTGCCTGATAATAATCTCTTTACGGCGGCCTCGCGCTGGGGGCGTTTCCGCGAGGGCCTGCCCATCATGCGCGACTTGTCGCTGCTGAGCGTGCAGCGCGACCTGTTTCACGGCTTCACCCAAACCGTGATACTGCGCTACCAGAACAGCGTGCCGCAGTTCATGGTGCGCACCCAGCCGCGCCTGCCGGGCGGCGACCCCAAAGAGCTGACGCCCGACAAGCTGCACCAAACCGAGGTGGTGCTGGAATCGCGCTACGCGCCCGACGAAAACCTGGTGCAGGCCGAAAACCGCCGTCGGGCCATCGGCCTCAAGCGCTGGCCGGTGTTCACCTTCCGCTACACGTTCGGCACCATCGACTGGTTCCGGGGCAACAACACCTACCACAAGTACAACCTGCTCGTCAACCACAGCCTCTCGGCCGGCCACTTCGGGCGCCTCAACTACCGCGTGGAGGGCAGCTACATTCCCTCCGAAGTATCGTACTTGCTGCTGAAGGCGCCGCTCGGCAACCAAACGCCGTTCTTCAACATCAACTCGTTTAACCTGCTCAATTACTTCGAGTTCGTGACGGACCGCTCGGTATCGCTGCGCCTCGACCACCACTTCGAGGGCATCATCTTGAACGCCATTCCGGGCGTGCGGCGCCTGAACTGGCGCCTGGTAGCCACCGCCAACTTCCTCTACGGCGGCCTCACCGATGCCAACAAGCTTTCGCCCGTAGACGGGCGCGGCAACCAATTCCTGCTACCCTCGCTGGGTAAGTCGCCTTACATCGAGGCTGGCTACGGGGTCGAGAATATCTTCAAATTTCTGCGGGTCGATTTCATTCACCGCGTCACCTATCGCAATGAGCCGCCTCGCAACGGCGTAACTCCGCCCAACTTCGGCGTGAAAGTGGGCGCGCAGTTCAGGCTGTAATCTTGGCTAACTACCCCTTACAAAAAAGCCCCTGGCATTGCGTCAGGGGCTTTTTTGTTGCACTCCTGACTTACTATCTATTGCTGCTTGGCTAGCCAGAGCGAGGCGTTGAGGTGCAGCGGGGCGTGGCTGGAAATTTCCGTCCAGCCGGGGTACACGGTGTTGCTGGGGCTGCCGGTGCCGTCGTCGGCCGGCGAGGAGTCGGTGATGACGAAGACGCGGCCCGTGCCGAAGGTGCTGGTGGCGCACATGATGTTGCTGAGCCCCTGCGCCGAGCTGCCCTGCCAGATGAGCGGCTGCGCCTGCGAGCCGCTGGTTTTAGTAATGGTCGCGCCGTTCGAGAATTTGAGCTGGCTCACGTTGCCCTGCGAGCCGTGCAAAATGACGTTGGTGGAGCTAGCCAGCACGTTGGCGCTGGTTTCGGAGATGTTGGTGAGCGCAATGCTGTAGCCGAAAGGATTAGCCTGCACCGAGTTGTTACTCATCAAATCGTTCCAGATGGCCGGCGAGTCGTAGCCGTCGTTGTTGCGGTCCGACACGTCGTGGTCGGAAATCATGAACAGGCCGCCGCCGTTCTTCACAAAATTCAGGATGGCCGTTTTCTCGCTGGCCGTGAACAACGTGTTCGGCTCATCAATCACGAACACGTTGTAATTGGCCAAATCCTGCGGGTTCGAGGTGTTGCCGTAGGTGATGGCCGTACCGCTGGGCAGGTTCTCGACCGAGTTGCCGAGCTTCACCAGGGCCACGCCCCACGAGGAGAGGGCGGCCGTCCAATACGTTTCCGAAGTGCTGGCCGTGATGCCGGAGGCGGCCGGCGTGGGATAGCGCGGCACGGCGCCGTTGTCGACGTCGAGCACCCAGTCGGCATTGCCGGCCGTTTCGGCGTGGCTGGCATCGAAGAGGAATTTCTTGCCGCCGGTGGTAGTGCCCCCGCCGCCCGTGCTGGTGCCGCCGTAGCTTTCTACCGTGATGTTGTCGAAGTTGAGGCGGTTGGTGCTGCCGTCGGTTTTGCGCACTTGCAGACGCACGGTACCGGCGATATTCACCGTGAAGCTGGCCGTGCTCAGCGCAGTGCTGCTCGTGGTGATGGTGCTGCCCACCTTGGCGTACGACGAGCCACCGTTGGTGCTGACCCACAGTTCCCAGGTGCCGCTGGCATCGGTGCCGTAGAGGGCGTGGGCTACGGTCACGACGCCCGCGCCGGCGCTCAGGTCGAAGTTCATGCTCAGCGAGCCGCTGTTGCGCACACGGGCCGACTGGCTGCCCGTTTTGGCATCGGCCGAAGTGTTGCCGAGCAGCGCGTCGCTAAGCGTCCACGACCCCGAGCCGAGCGTGACGCTGCCGCTGGTGTAGGCCGTTTTGGTGCCCGTTTCGAAGCTCTCGGGGAAGCCGGCCGCCGAGGCATTCTGGGTGATGTTGACGGCCTGCGGCAGCGTGGGGCTGGCCTCCTGACGGGCGCAGGAACCTAGCAGCAAGGCGCCGAGCAACGGCGCGGCAAGGTAACGAAGTACGTGCTTCATGGTTTGGTTTGAAATGTGAAAAAGAGAGAGTTATGCCAGAGCAAAGCTACACTTTTCCGCGAATCAAGCTCATGAAGAACAGGTGAGTAAGAAAACCCTAACACCTACCCTAGCCTCGCGCGGCAGGGCTTCAAAGCAAAATACCCTTGCTTAGGCCAAAGCAAGGGTATTTTGCAAATTATGTATGTAGCCACGAGCAGATTCGAACTGCTATCAAGCGTTTAGGAAACGCCTATTCTATCCCTTGAACTACGCAGCCAGGCCCCAAAGTTACGCCAGCGCCGCGACGCGCCTACATCTTGTAGGCGAGCACAATGCCAAACGAGAGCGCCGTGAGGATGAGGCCCACCATAAAAATGGAGTAGCTCACGCGCAGCAGCTTGTATTTGCGGTCAAGCACCTCACCGAGGTAGTACACGTCGGTCACCATGTTGTTGTAAAGCGTGTCTTTCTGGCGCATCAGCTCACGCATCCCCTCTTGGAAGTGCTGGAGGCTGAGCTTAGTGAACTGCCCGAAAAACAGCAGGTTGACGCGGCGGTTAGTAGCGATTTCGGGGTTTTTCTTCAGCCACTTGAAGCTTGTGACGTCGGGCTGGGCCGAGAGAATGGCCGAGGTCACCGACCCGAGCGCCGTGATGAGCAGCACGCCCATCGGCACGGCCAGGATGGGGTTGCGGGTGAAGCTGGCGTTGCCGGTGGGCGACAGCCCCGACGACTTGGCGCCCAGGTAAGTGATTATTACCGACAGGATTACCGCATTGAGCTGAATCATCATGCCCGCCTTTTTGTCGGCCATGTCCGAGAGCTTCATGTGGTTGGAATACATGGTGCGGAACATGGTTTCGATACCGCGCTTGGGCTCGGCCAGGGTGCCAGTTTCCTTTTCAGCCTTCTTCTTGGCCTTTTTCTCGGATTTTTTGAGGTGGTCGCGCTGGTCTTCGATATTCTGCTTGAGGCACTTTTTGTAGCGCGCCTTGCCGGCTTCCGACTGGTACTTATGGGCCAGCATGAAGTTGAGCTGCAATTCGGCCCAGTCGGGGGTGGTGTACGACTTGTCGAGGGCCAGCTCCCACTCGTTGCGGATAAGCTCGGCGCGGGCCCGAAAGTCGTCGGCCGCCAGGTTGCTCATGTCGGCATCGACGAGCATTTTTTCGAGCTCGGTATTGGCCGGCTCATCGCGGTGCGTGGCCCGGATGAGGTTTTTGATGACCTCAATGCGGGCCGGGTCGTACTTTTTCTCCCGTAGCCAAGTCTCGGCGCGGGCCATGCTTTTGTACTCGTGGCCGTCGTAGGTATCCAGATAGCCGGTGTCGTGAAACCAGGCGGCCAGCAGCAGTTCCTCGGTTTGCGCGGGGCCGAGGTGGGCGTCGTCGGCGAGGTTGCGGGCCTGCTTCACCACGTAGGCGGTGTGGACCAGGGTGTGGTAGGTGAGGCGCGGGTCAAGTTCGGTGGTGAGCTTGGGCTCTATGTAGGCCTGGGCTTCCTGCACCAGGGCCGAGGGCTCAGGCTTGGGCGCCTTGGCGGGCTTGTCGGCTTTATCTAATTTATCTGCCTTGTCCGATTTCTCGGGCGCGGCGGGGTCAGCAACGGGGGCAGCCGGCAGGTCGGCTTCGGCGGGGAGAGTAGGATTGGCCATAATGCAACGCAAGAAACAACCGCCGGCTGGCGTTGGGTTCGGCCCGGGGGCGGGCTTTCAACGGGGCTAGCGGGGCGCGGGTTAGCGGACAAGCTCAACCGCGGGAGCTGCCTTTGCGTAGCTGCGGCTACCGCCGCGACCAAACCGGGTTCATTTTTGCTTCATGGGTAGCTGGCTGGGGTGCCCGCGCTGGGGCAGCCCTAGCGGAGTGGTCTGGTCGCCAAGGATTAGCCCTGTTTTTTTGCACTTTACGAATGGCCTCGTCTGCGGGCCGTAATTTTGTCTTTATGACGCTTTTTTTCCGCTTACTAGTTTGTCTGGGCCTGCTGGCTACCCTCCCTTTTACCGCTGCCGCGCAGCTGGAAGAATTGGGCGAGGCCGGCGAATCCGATTTTAACCCGCCGGCCGGCTACAAGCCCAACTACCGGGGCAAGGCCCTGGGCTGGGAGAAAAACCTGCCGCCCGATTCAAGCCGCATCCGCTACTCGGTATTCCTGATTGGCGACGTGGGCAGCCCCATTCCCATTGAGAAGGGCGGCGAGCCCTCGCTCAACTTCATGCGCAAGCAAATGCTGCAAGCCGGCAGCAAGAGTGCGGTAGTGTTTCTGGGCGATAACATCTACAACCAGGGCATGCCGCCCGAGGGTGCCTACGACCGCAAGATTGCCGAGGGCCGCCTCAACACCCAGCTCAACATCCTGAAGGGCTACCAGGGCGAGAAGTACATGACGCCCGGCAACCACGACTGGATTCAGGGTTACAAGGGCGGGCTGGCCCAGGTGAACCGCGAGCAGGCCTACGCCGAGCACTACCTGGCCCAGGACTCGGCGGCGTTCTCCTACACCGGCGACTTTCTGGTGCCGCGCGACGGCTGCCCCGGCCCGTATGAAATTCGGCTGCGCGACGACCTCGTGATGATTGCCCTGAACTCGCAGTGGTTTATCACCGACCAGGCCAACCGGCCCTTTGGCGACGCCTGCGGGGCCGATACCGAGGAGGAAGTGTACGGCCAGCTAGAGGAGGTTATCAAGCGCAACCAGGACAAGCACATCCTGATTGTGACCCACCACCCGCTGTTTTCAGACGGTATTCACGGCGGCTACTTCACGTTTGCCGACCACGTGTTTCCGCTCAGCATCGTGCAGAAATACGCGTTTCTACCGCTGCCCATCATCGGCTCGGTGTACCCGCTGGCCCGCAAATACGGCGGAATTTCGCAGGATTTGGCCTACCCGGCTTACCAGAACTACAAGAAGAACCTGCTCGACATCTTCAGCAAATACCCCAACGTGGTGTATGCCAACGGCCACGAGCACAACCTACAATACTTCGAGGACGCCCGCAGTAAGGCCCACTTCATCACGAGCGGCTCGGGCTGCAAAACCCAGCACGTGAAGCCCGGCAACGGTGGCGACGCTATTTTTTCGGACAAGGAAAAGGGTTTCGCTAGGCTCAACTACTACAACGATGGCCAGGTGTGGGTGGAGTACTTCATCCCCAGTGACGCCGACCACGGCCAGACCGCCCGCCGCGCCTACCGCCAGCGGGCGTACGCCGACCTGGGCCGCGGCACCGCTACCGCCGCCACCAAGGGCCCCGGCGGCCCGGTAGCCGGCAACCCCAAGCAAAGCAAGGACGACCTCGAAGACGCTGCTGCCAAGGCTAGCGGCCAGCCGGTGGGCGCCCCCGCCGTGAGCCCCAACGTGCGCCGCCCCGACTACAAGGATAGCACCGTGACGGTGGCCGTGAACCCGACCTACAACCAGCACGGCCGCTTCCACAACTGGCTGCTCGGCGACCACTACCGCAAGGAGTGGGCCACGCCGGTTACGTTTCCGCTGCTCGACATCAAGACCGCCGAAGGTGGGCTGATACCCTACAAAACCGGCGGCGGCAAGCAAACGGCCTCGCTGAAAGTGCGCAACGAGGACGGCTACTACTTCACGGTGCGCGGCATCGACAAAGACCCCGCCGCCGTACTGCCCGAGAACTTCCGCACCGGGCTGGCCCGCGCCGTGCTGCAAGACCAGATTTCGGCGCAGCACCCCTATGCCTCCTTCGTGCTGCCGCCGCTGGCCACGGCGGCCGGCATCCTACACACCAACCCGCGCCCGGTGTACATCCCCAACGACCCGGCGCTGGGCCAGTACCAGCAGCGCTTCGCTAACACGCCCGCCGCGCTGGAGGAAGACGCCAAGGGTAGCCAGGACAACGACGCCTCGCTGGGCTTTGCCAAGAAGCTCGTGAGCACCGACAAGATGCTCGAAAACCTGCTCGAAGACAACGACAACCAGGTGGACCAGCCCGCCTTTGCCCGCTCGCGCCTCTTCGATATGTGGATAGGCGACTGGGACCGCCACGAGGACCAGTGGCGCTGGGCCCAGCGCAAAACCAAGGACGGCGACAAGCTCTACACGGCCGTGCCCGAAGACCGCGACATTGCCTTCTTCAAGGGTGATGGCGTGCTGCCCAGCCTCATCTCAAAGAAATTCGCAGTGCGCAACTTCCAAAACTTCGGCTACACCTACGGCGACTACAAGGGTCTGAACCAGACCGGCCTCAGCAACGACCGCCTCTACCTGAGCGGCGTGAGCCGCGAGGAGTGGGTGAAGCAGGCCGAAATCATGAAGGCCCAGCTCACCGACGCGGTGATTGAAAAAGCCTTCGCCGAAAAGTGGCCCAAGCAGATTTACGCCGAGCACGGCGCCGAAATCGTGGCCAAGCTCAAGAGCCGCCGCGACCTGCTGCCCGACGTGGCCGCCAAGTACTCCGACCTGATGAGCGACATCGTGGAGGTGCGCGGCTCGCAGAAACGCGAGAAATTCACCGTGACGCGCCTGCCCGACCACAAAACGCGGGTCGTGATGCAGAAAATCAGCAAGAAGGGTGCCCTCACCAAGGTGCTCTACGACCGCACCTTCGACCGCGTGACCGATGAGATTCGCCTTTACGGCATCAGCGGGCAGGACGTCTACGACATGAGCGGCGACGAGCGCCAGGGCCACAAAATCCGGGTGATTGGCGGCACCGGGCGCGATACCATCATCGACAACTCGCGGGTGGCGGGTATCCGGCACCGCACCCAGATTTACGACGCCGACACCGGCAACGTCATTCAGAACCGCCTCGGCGAGGCCCGCCTGCGCCTGGAGCCGGGCGTGGACGTGAGCCGCTACGACCACCCGCACCGCTTCGACCTCAAGGACTACCGCCTCAACTACACCGGCCCGGCGCTGTTTTTTGGCTACAACATCGACGATGGCATCTTGCTGGGCGGCGGCATCACGCATCGGCGCTACGCCTTCCGCCGCGAGCCCTACGGCTCGGAGCAGAGCCTGACGGCCAACATTGCGCCGGCCCGCAGCGGGGCGTACAACCTGCGCTACATGGGGCACTTCATCAGCGTATTTGGCGGCAAAACCAACCTGCGCGTGGCGGCCCAGTTCTACGGCCCACAGCTGCTCTACAACTTCTTCGGCATCGGCAACAACACCCAGAACTACACCAGCGACCACGAAGACAACCCCACCAACCGTTCGGTCAACAGCGCCTACCGCATTCGCTTCGACCGCCTCTACATCGCGCCCACCTTCGAGCGCCAAGTATTTTCGTTTGGCAAAATCGGTTTTGGGCCGCAGTACGACCGGTTTCGGGTGGACCGCAGCCAGATTGGCTCGGTCATTCGCGACAGCATCACGGCCAAAGGTGCCGATTTTGAAAATCGCCGCTTCGGCATTCGCAGCTCCGATTTCCAGGTCAATACCTACCTCGGCGGCCTGTTCTACGTCGATTTCGGCGCCCAATCGACTCCCAAGGACCCGCGCATCGGCATTCAGTGGCACAACGAGTTTCAGTATAATTTCCAGCTCGGGGGCGACCAGCTCACCTACGGCCGCTACGCTACCGAGCTCAAGGCCTACCTCACGCCCAACTTCCCCTTCCGCATCACCTACGCGGGCCGGGTGGGCTGGCAGCACAACATCGGCGACTACCGCTTTTATCAGGCCAACACGCTGGGCGGCACCACCAACCTGCGCGGCTACCGCCGCACCCGCTTTGCGGGCCGCGACGCGCTCTACGCCAACTTCGAGGCGCGCCTGCACCTGTTCAAGTTCAACGCCTACCTCTTCCCCGGCACCTTCGGCGTGATGGGCCTGGCCGACGCCGGCCGCGTGTATTCGGGCGTGGACACGCGCAGCGGGCTGCAAGCCTTCCATACTGGCTTCGGCGGCGGCGCGTTCGTCAACATTCTCGACGCCACGGTTATCAACGTCACCTACTCGGCGGGCGAGGAGAAGCTGGTGTTCGTAGGTTTCGACTTCCTGTTTTAAGAGGACAGCCCTAACCTTAAAAAAGCCCCGGCCACGTGCGTGGTCGGGGCTTTTTTGGGTCTATTAGGAGCCGGCGGCAAGTAGGCTGGGCTATACCCTTTCGAGAAGGCTGCCGTTAGAAAAGCGGATTATTTACTCCCTTTTTTCCACTTCTTTTTCCACGTTATGAACAAGCCCATCACCCGTGTGCAGCACGGCTTCACCGACTACTCCTACATTCCGCTAGTGGCGAGCGCGCCGAGCCTGGTCGGCTTCACCCACAACAAAACGGCCACTACGCTGTGCTACGTGCTCAGTAGCACCATCCTGGCCTCGTCGCTGGTGACGCGGGCCGAGTGGGGCGCCTTCAAAATCATGCCCTACAAAACCCACCTGGTGCTCGACGTGGTGGGCGGGCTGGCGGGGCTGAGCGCCCCCTGGTTGTTTGGCTTTGCCAAAGACCGCAAGGCCCGCACTACCTTTTTGGCGGCGGGCCTGTTTGGGCTGCTGGCCGGGCTGCTCTCCAAGCCCGAGGAAATGCCGCAGGCCGCCTAGCCACGCGCAGCCGCAGCCATTCACCAGTTATTCACGTAAGCAGGCCGGCTCCCGCGCGCAGCGGAGCTTCGGCCTGCTTATGTCGTTAGCTACTACCCCACTCTGCCTCAAGAAGTACCTATTGCCCGGCCTGCTAGCCCTGGCCGGCGCCGCCCAGGCGCAGGATGTGCCCCGCATCTACCCGGCCCCGGCGCCCACGGCGCTCGACACGGCGCGAGGCGCCGCCGACTTGCGTGATAAACAGCAGTTTGCCAACCCCTCGGTGCTGGGCATGGGACCTAGCAAAGGCATTATTATCCGCTATGAGCGCCTACCCGCCTTCGGGGTGAGCGCCGCCAGCCAGGTGCCGGGCATTGCCAACTATGACACGGACGCCACCAAAAACGCCCGCCTCACCATCAAGGGCTACATTCCGGCCTGGAACCGGCCGCACCTCAAAATCATCGTGGGGCTGAACTACGACCGCGAGGAGTTTCAATTCCGGACGGTGCCGAGCAACTACGAGCTATTTGATAACATTGAGAACAAGGGCCTGAAAAGCACCGGCGCGCAGGTGGCCATCATCCGGCCCGTCGATGCCGTGCACTGGTACCTGGCCCGGGTGAAGGGCGAGCTGGCCGGCGACTACAACTCGCAGAGCGACCTGCGCACCACCAACTACCTGCGCTACTCGGCCGAGGCGTTTTACGGCTGGAAGCGTAGCCCGCGGTTTTCGTGGGGCGTGGGCTTTCAGTACGGCTACACGTTTGGGCGGCTGAGCCTGTACCCGGCCATCATCTACAACCGCACCTTCAACGACCGCTGGGGCGTGGAGGCGCTGTTTCCGGCCCGCGTGACGCTGCGCTACAACGCCTCCGAGCGCTCGCTGTTCTACGCCGGCTACTCGGTCGATGGCTTCAATTACATCCTAAACCTGCGCCAGCCCCTGCCCCGACCCGACCGCCAGCCGCTCAACACCCTGGAGCTGCGCGAAACGGAAGTCAAATTCCGCCTGCGCTGGGAGCGCGAGCTGCTGTCGTTTCTGTGGCTGGGCGCCGAGGCCGGCTACCGCTACAACTACGCCTTCGATGCCTTCGACCGCACCAACGTCGAGCGCGAGCGCATCATCCGCACCAAGCTGGGCGGCGCGCCCTACGTGAGCCTGGAAGTATTTGCCGTGCCCCCGCGCAAGCTGCTGGAAAAAGCCGGCGTGCGGCGGTAGGCGGAAGTAGCT
>Ga0160428_1001049_pt1 | contig 23406 bp, 19 predicted proteins | sample SolpanmetagenomM_FD_108198 | JGI IMG/M metagenome (GOLD analysis project Ga0160428, IMG submission 108198) | Solar panel surface microbial communities from Lawrence Berkeley National Laboratory, California, USA - M | ecosystem: Engineered > Built environment > Solar panel > Unclassified ... | reverse complement strand
TGTTCAACTCCTTCGTCTTCCTCCTCGCCTTCCTGCCGGCCGCCCTGATCCTGCACGGGCTGGTCGCGCGCGTAGCGCCCGCGTGGCGCCTGCCGCTCCTCGTCGGCCTGTCCTTCGTGTTCTACGGCTGGTGGGACGTGCGTTTCGTGCCGCTGCTCGCCGGCTCGATCGTGGCGAACTGGTGCGTGGCCCGCGCCTATCGCCGGTGGCCCGGCCGCTGGCTGATCCCGGCGGCGATCGCCGCCAACCTCGGGCTCCTCGGGCTGTTCAAGTATCTCGACTTCTTCGCCGACCTCGCCAACCTGATCCCCGGCCTGGAGGCGCCGCGCCTCGGGCTGGCCTTGCCGCTCGGCATCTCGTTCTTCACGTTCCACCACATCATGTACCTCGCCGACCTCAGGGCCGGCCGGGCGCCGAGCTTCGGGCTCGTGAAATACGCCCTCTACATCGCCTTCTTCCCGCAGGTTCTCGCCGGCCCGCTCGTGCGCTGGAGCGAGATCATGCACCAGTTCGACGAGGCGCCCTACGCCCGGCCCGACGCCGCCGAGCGCTTCGCCCGCGGCTTGATGCTGCTGACGGTGGGTCTCGCCAAGAAGGTGTTCCTCGGTGATCCGCTCGCGCAATACGTGAATCCGGTGTTCCAGGCCGCCGCCGCCGGCAAGGCCGTCACGGTGGTGGAGGCCTGGCAGGCGACGCTGGGCTTCACCTTCCAGATCTACTTCGACTTTTCCGGCTACACCGACATGGCGTTGGGGATCGCGCTGCTGTTCGGCCTCGTCCTGCCGCAGAATTTCGACGTCCCCTACCGCGCCACGTCCCTGCAGGATTTCTGGCGGCGCTGGCACATGACCCTGTCGCGCTTCCTGCGCGACTACCTCTACATCCCCATGGGCGGAAACCGGCGCGGGCTGCCGCGGCAGGTCGGGGCCCTCGCCGCGACCATGACCCTGGGCGGACTCTGGCACGGGGCCGGCCTGACCTTCCTGGCCTGGGGGGGGCTCCACGGGCTCGGTCTCGGCGCCGGCCTGCTGGCGCGGCGGGCCCGGATCGCGATACCCGCGCCGCTCGGGTGGCTGCTCACCAGCCTCTTCGTCGCGCTGACCTGGGTGCTGTTCCGGGCGACGAGCTTCGAAGCGGCGCTGCTGATCTTCAAGGGTCTGTTCGGACTGGCGCCGCGGGGGGTCGGCTTCAAGTGGCGCACCATCGCGGTGGCCGCCCTGGTCGCCACGGTCGGGCCGACCGCCTGGGCGGCGGTGCATCGCCTGCCGCCCAGGCGGCTCCTCGCCTTCGGATTCGCACTCCTGTTCGTGATCGTCCTCCTCAAGATCGGCGACGATGCGAATTACGAGTTCATCTACTTCCAGTTCTGAGGATGGCGGATCCCCGACTCACCCCGGACCGGGACTGGCGCGGCGACTGGCGCGGCTTCGCCCGCACCCTGCTCCTGTCGGTGGCCGGCCTGTTCGCGGGCTATCTCGCCCTCGCGGTCCCGGTCGACCCCTACGACACGGGCCGTTCGGAGCTGCTCGCCCGCGGCGCCGTGCGCCCGCAGGGTCCGCGCACCGCCTCGGCCGTCCGCGGGCGTGATCCGGCCTACACGGGCGCGGTGATCGGCAACTCGCACATCCAGCTCATCGAGCCGGCGGCGCTGAGCCGGCTCACCGGCATCCCCTTCGTCCAGCTCTCGGTTCCGGCGACGGGTCCCACGGAGCAGTTCGCGCTGCTCGGCTGGTACCTGCAGCACCACGCCCGGCCCGACGCGATCGTGCTCTCGGCCGACGCCTTCTGGTGCGCCGACGACCCGTCCTTCCCGAGCGAGCACGGGTTTCCGTACTGGCTGATCGGCGACTGGCCCGCCTATCTGCGGGGCCTGATCCGCTTCTCCGCCGCGCAGGAGACGGTCAACCGCCTGGGCTGGCTCCTGTCGCCCCGGCGCAAGACCGCCGCCGCGGACGGCTGGTGGGATTACGAGCGCAACTACCTCAGCCAGGGCTTCGGCATCGACCCCGCCAAGAAGGCGGCCCTGGAGAAGCCGGCCGGCCCCGACGCCGAGCCGCACCACGGCGGCCCGTTCCCGATCGCCGACCGGCTGCGGGCGGAGCTGGCGCGGGTCCCGGCGCGGACGCCGGTGGTGGTGGTGTTCCCGCCGGTCTACGTCCGCGCTGAGCCGCCCCCCGGCAGCCCCCGCGCGCGCGCCGAGGCCGCCTGCCGGGCGCAGGTCCGGTCGGTGCTCGCGACGCATCCCGCGAACGCCGTGGTCGACTGGCGCGACGGCCGCCCCGGGGCGGCCGATCCCGACCAGTTCTTCGACCAGACCCACTATCGATTGCCGCTCGCCCGCGCGCTCACGACTGACATTGGCGCCGCAATCGTACGATTGCGGACTCAGATGACAGAGTAAAACATCTGTACCGTGTCCTGTTTGCCGCACGCGGCCGTGCAATGACGCCCTGTTACCGGCCTCGCTCGTCTGCGCGTTGTGGCGCCCAGGCACCTCGACTATACGGCACCTCACGTTAGCGCCGCGCACCGGCCATCCCCTGGTGGGCGGCTCGAATCCAGCGAGGGTGACGCATGGCGAAGGTGACGCTGGAGGACGGCTACGTCCCGTCCGACGACGAGCCCTTCATGAATGACCGGCAGCGCGAATATTTCCGTCGCAAGCTGCTGAGCTGGAAGAACGACATCCTGCGCGAGGCGCAGGACACCCTCGTGGCGCTCCAGAGCGAGAACGAGAATCATCCCGATCTCGCCGACCGCGCCTCGTCGGAGACCGACCGGGCGATCGAGCTGCGGGCGCGGGACCGCCAGCGCAAGCTCACCGGCAAGATCGACGCGGCCCTCGCCCGGCTGGAGGACGGTTCCTACGGCTTCTGCGAGGAGACCGGCGAACCGATCTCGCTGCGCCGCCTCGACGCCCGGCCGATCGCCACCCTGTCGCTGGAGGCGCAGGAGCGGCACGAGCGGCGCGAGCGGGTCTACCGGGACGATTGAGGCCGGCCCGGGCCGGCCCCGCGGCTACTGCGTCAGCCGCAGCGCGCCGATGCTCGCCTGGATCTTCTGGAAGGCGCCGATCAGGTCGTCCGCATTGTTGGCGAGGAAGAACTGGCTCGGCGACGAGGCGCAGTTCTTCAGGAGCGTCTGGCCGGCCGCGTCGATCGGGTCGGACGCGATGCTGAAGCCGATCGTGTAGATCGAGATGTTGACCTGTCTCGCGTTGTAGCAGGCCTCTTTCGTCAGCTGATCGAGGGCGTTCCGGGCACCGTTGGCATCCGAGACGTTCTGGTACTGGGTGGGCATCCGCGCGTTCGCGCTGGTGTTGTTGGCGTTCTGGAAATAGCCGGCCGCGAAGTACAGCGAGCCGGTGGGCGCGCTCGTATTGGCCGTCCAGCTGTTCGTGCCGTCGGTCATCAGGATGATGATCTTGTTGATCGTCGTCGCGTTCGTCGTGCTGGAGGTGACGGCATAGGCCGCGGGCGCGTTCAGGCTCGAGTAGCTGCTCGAGAACACGCTCTTCGGCGAGAGCGTCCGCCAGCCCCACATGAAGCCCTCGTGGATGTTGGTCGAGCCCAGGGGCGCCATCTTGCCGATGAGGGTCTTGAGCACGCCCTGATCGTTCGTGAGCGGCTGGAGCGGCTGGGTCGTGCAACCGAAATTCGGGCCGTTGGGGATCCCGACATAGCTGCTCGAGATGGGGTTGCGCGGGCTCACGTACTTGCACGCCCGGCCGAGCGAAGCATCGTACGACAGGTTCTTATTGATCGCGCAGCTGCCGACGGTGCTGCTCGTGTCGTCGTCGATGTAGCTGTTGTACGACCAGTAGCTGCCGCTGCTGTCGGTGTAGCCGCGGTAGGTGCTGGTGGCGTCGCCCGGCTCGTCGGGGGCGAAGAGCGGCACGAAGTAGGAATCCTTGGATCCGGAGGTCGGTGCGCCGTCCTGCACGTTCAGGGGATAGGGCAGCGATTCGAGGCAGCCGCCCCAGCTCCAGCCGGAATTGACCGCCTGCAGCTTCGTGAAGATGTCGAAGCGGTTCACGAAATTCGAGCTGGCGGCCGAGAGCACGTTGGTCCAGTGGTAGGCGGATTGTCCCGCCTGATCGATCCAGGTGGCGTAGCGGTAGGTGGCCGGGTTCACCGCCACCGCCCCCGCGAACGGCACGATGGCGATGCGCGTCGCGCTCGAGAAGGCGTTGCTGCTGTAGACGTAGTTGACGAAGTTCGTCGCCGCGGTCTGGGCCGCCTGCAGCTTCGACTGGCCGCCGCTCGACGCGGCCATCGAGCCGGTGTTGTCGAGAACCAGCGCGATCTCGAAGGTCTTCGGCAGCGGCGTGGCGCATTGCGACTTGGCGCCGGGATTGATGCGCGCGGTGCCGGTGAGCTTGCCGAAGAAGGTCGTCGACACCTTGTGGGCTTTGAGGGTGATCTGGCGGGGATTGTCCGTGATGATCAGGGGATCCACCACGAGATCGGTCAGCCCCATGGCGCCGGTCATCGTCGTCTGCGCCATCGCGTTGAGGTCGGCCGTGGTCGTGGTCAGCGGCGTCTGGCACAGGAGCAGCGCGGTGGCGTCGGTGGCCGCCTGCAGCTTGGTCTCGAGGCGCGTCGCGAAGCCGTAATCGATTGCCGCGCCGGAGAGCATCAGCATCGGCATGCTGAGGACGGCGAACAGGATCGCGACGTTGCCGCGCCGGTCCCGGAACGGGCCGGGCCGGTCCTGCGGTGCGGGGCGGTCAGGGTGCCGTGCCATCGCAAGCCTTCGCGTTGGTCATCGGCATCACGACCTCGGTGTAGGTGTTGGTGCCGTAGGTCTTGCCGCCCCGGGTCGGCCAGGGGACGCTGCTGGAGAAGTTGATGGCGCTGCTGACGCCCTTGGCGAGCTTGACCAGCGCGCTGCCGATCATCGGCGTGTAGGTGATGCTGACCTCGGCCAGGACGTAGCGCATGCCGGCGGTCTGGTAGCCGAGCGGCACCGTCAGGTCGTTGGCCGCGCCGGTGATGCGGGGGATCGCGTTGGCGTTTGAGACGCTCGAACAGACCGTCGGGATGACGGTGGCGCCCTTCACGCCGACGCCCATGGCGCTCACGATGATCTTCACGTTCGCGGTGTCGAAGGGGCGCATCACCAGGGTGGCCGAGGCGACGATGTCGTTCATCACACCCGTGCTGATCGGGTTCTGCGCGTCGCCCTGGGCCGTGAGGTCGGCCACGGTGCGGGCGAGCAGCGTCAGCTTGCGCCACTCGTCGATCGCGTGCGCCAGTTCGGTCATGCCGGCCCAGATCGCCAGCAGGACCGGCAGGATCACGGCGAATTCCACCATGGCCGTGCCCCGGCGGTCGCGCCGCAGCCGCCGGGCTCCGCGGGCGACGCGCCTCAGCACGGACTGGCTCCGACGATCTGATAGGGCTCGGTGCGGAACACGGCCGTCGAGGTGAGGAGGCTCGATCCGGCCCCTTCCCCGCTGGTGAATCGCCGCGTGCCCAGGCCCAGCAGGTTGAAGAAGGTCGGGAACTGCACCGCGGCGGTGACGACGACGATCGTGCCCGGCTTGGCGCAGGCGTAGTTGGTGCCGAAGCCGGTGCTCCACGTGCCCGTCGCGGCGTTGATCGGCGTCGCCGGCGCGGCGCCCGCGAAGGTGTTGGCGGTGGCGACGTCGATCTTCACGCCCTGGCAGTTGAACAGGGTCGGGATGAGGGCGTTGGGCGGACCGCACATCGTGGTCTTCAGGTTCGCGAGCAGCACGGCCGGATCGGTCTGGCCGGAATTCGCCAGCTGGAACTGGCCGGTGAAGATCGTGCGGACGGCGGTCTGGAGGGCGCGGTCGAAGTTCTGCGTGGCCCAGATCTGGAAGGCGATCTGGAACACCGCGCCGCACAGGGCGAGGAAGGGGAGCGCGACGAGGGCGAACTCCACCGCAGCCGCGCCGTCGGAGTTTCTCCGAAAACGGGCCGGGATGCAACCTGAAGTCTTGTTCTCCAACCGGAGCGATCTTGCCCAACCAATCATGCGCTTTTGCGGCTGCTGAAAACAAGCATCCAAGCAGATGTGCCGCCGAGACTTTGCAAAAGTCTTAAGCACGAGGTGCCGACGGTCTATCGGCACGCTATTTCCCGGTACAACCTCGACTTGCGCGAACGCCGCTTCGTCTCGCGGTTTGGGTTCGAAGAGTCGTGACCCTGGATCAGTGCCGGCCCCCGGCGGCCGTGCCGGCATCGCATGTCCGGACCGGTGCCCGGCGACCGTCCGATCCCAGGGTGTCCGGCCTCCCCGTCATCCTGAGGCGGTCGCGCGGCGTGCCGCAAGGTCGGGCTCCCGCAAAGCCTTCGCCGGGCTCCGGGACCCGAGGATGAGGGCGGGACGGGAAAGCCGTTTCGTCCGTGGACGCCGGCCTCGCCGTCGCATCGTGTCCCCGGGTGCGGCCCTGCCGGCGTTCCGGAACCGTTGACGCGCCGTCGCTCAGCGCCACCTCGTCGGCAGCAGGCGGGGCCGGAGTGCCGAATGAGATGTTCCCGGATCGCGATCGTCGCCGGCGCGGCGCTCGCGCTCGTCGGCTGCGAGGCCCCGAAGCCGGGAGCGGCTGGTCCGCCTGGGCCGAAGGGCGAACAGGGTCCGGCGGGGCCACAGGGACCGGCGGGCCTGAACGGTGCCACCGGCGCGCGCGGCCCTGCGGGCGAGCGCGGTCCCGCCGGCCCGCCGGGCGCCGCCGGGCCGGCCATGAACGCGCAGATCCGGCTCGACGTGGCCTGCCACCGCGACGAGGAATTGATCGGTGCCTATTGCCGGGGCATGGCAGTCGTGCCCTCCGTGACCGTCACGGAGGGCGTCGCCACGGTGGGCTGCCTCGACATGACCGCCAAGGCCGCCAAGGACGCGCAGCCGGTCGCCGTCTGCATGAGGAAACCATGACACCCCGGATTCCCGCCGCCCTGCCGGCGTTCCTGCTGGTCCTGCTGGTCTCCTCGGCGTCCGGAGCGCAGCCCTTCGTGCCCGCCGAGCGCGCGGCGATCGACCTCGTCCGGGAGCGTCGCACGACCGGCTTCACGACGATCGGACGGACCCTGGCCTATGCCCAGCGGGCGACCGGCGGCGCCTTCCGGCTCGGCGGCTACAAGGTGGATTATCGCCCGGACGCGCCCTTCGCCCGGGTGCGGATCTGCTACCGTCTGGGCATCGATCCGCCGACCTGCGGGCTGGATTACCGCGTGGCCGTCAACCCGCCCCATGTCGAACCGGCCGACCGTTTCAACGGCCTGACCCGCGATCTCGAGCACGGGCCACAGGCCTTCCTGCGGGCGCTCGCCCGGGAGACGGATCTCCAGCGTCAGCCCGACATCCTGCGCAGGATCGAGGCGGCGCTCGACCCCTACAATCCGTACGACTGGCGCTGAGAACGCGGATCCGGCGGCGGGCGTGACCGCTCTGACGGCCGGTCGCCACCGGTCGTGGCCACCGGCACGCCGGAGTCGCGCCGGTCGACGCAGGTCGTCGGCCGACCACGCGGGCCGCCCGATCCGTATCCGGCAGGCGTCGACAGCCCGTCCAGGTGGCGCAAACGCTGTGGTGGCGGTGCAACAGGCGGACCTGGCGACGCCGCGGGTTACAACGATTCCAGGATCCGGCCGAGCCACATTCAAATGCGTACAAACTAGGATTTTTTGCGCAGGCGCGTGCAAGCTTGACCAGAAATGTTTCCGAACTGTAGCGGACGCTTTTTACCCTGAGTTGGTTCGCGTTCGTGGCCGGTCTGAGCACAAAACCCAAGCGCAGCAGCGCGCGCGCCGTTTCAGCGGCTGTCATCCTCGCGGCCCAGACCGGCACCCTGAGCGGTCTGGGATCGAGTCCGGCGCGGGCGCAGCTTGCCGCCGACGCCACCCAGGAGGTGCAACTCGACGAGCTGTCGGTCGCGGGGACCGGCGGTCCGCGCGTCGCCGTGGACGGCTATCTCGCCCGGAACAGCGTCGGCGCGACGCGCACCGACACGCCCCTGCGCGAGGTTCCGCAGACTGTCGTGGTCGTGCCCGATCAGGTGCTCACCGACGCAGCAGCGACGCGCATCGACACGGCCCTGGACCTCGCCGGTGTCGGCCGCGCGAACAACTTCGCCGGCCTCGGCCTGAGCGAGTTCACGATCCGCGGCTTCTCCACCGGCGAGTATTTCCGCAACGGCTTCCCGATCAACCGGGGCTATCCGAACTCCCCCGACATCGTCTCGATCGAGCGGATCGAGGTCCTGAAGGGACCCTCGGCCTTCCTGTACGGCCGCGGCGATCCGGGCGGCACCTTCAACATCGTCACCAAGCAGCCGCTGGCCGAACGGACCTTCGCGTTCGGAACCCAGTACGGGAGTTTCAATCAGAAGCGCAGCACCTTCGACGCCACCGGCGCGCTCGACCAGGACGGCCACGTGCTCGCCCGCGTTACCGGCGCGGTCGAGGACAACGGCAGTTTCCGCGACTTCGTGCACGGCGATCGCTACTACGTCGCGCCGGTCATCGCCTGGAAGCCGTCGGCCGATACCACGATCACGCTCGAGGGCGAGGTGCTGAGCACCGCGACGACCTTCGACCGCGGCGTCGTGCCCATCAATGGCAACCTGCGCGCCCTGCCGCGCAACCGCTTCATCGGCGAACCCGGCATCCAGCCGGTTCGCAACGACAACGCGCTCGGCCAGCTCCGCATCGAGCACCGGCTCGATCCGGACTGGGTGGTCACCGCGGGTGCGCAGGCGCTCGGGGGCCGTCTGCTCGGCGACGGCGTGGGTGCCATGAACGTACTGGGCGACGGCCGGACCCTGCGGCGCACCTTCGAGCACCGCGACCTGAGCTGGTCCGATCTCGACCTCCAGCTCAACCTCGCGGGCAAGTTCGAGACCGGCCCGTTTCGCCACACCCTGCTGATGGGCCTCGAATACGACAGCTACCGCTACCGGGAGATCTTCAACCGCTCCAACGCGAATACCAATCCGTTCGCCCTCGACCTGCTGGCACCCCGCTACGGACAGGTTGCGCTGCCGCCGCTCGGCTCGATCACGAACTTCCTGCAGAACATCCAGAGCTACGCCGGCTACATCCAGGATCAGATCGACCTCACGCCGCGTCTGCACGCGCTCGTCGGCGTGCGCGTCGAGGATCTCGGCCTCGTCTCGACCGATTATCGCACCGGGCGCACCACGAGCCTGCAGGACACGGTGGCGACGCCGCGCTTCGGCCTCGTCTACGATCTCACCGACGCGGTCGCGCTCTACGGCAATTACGGGCGCTCCTTCTTCCCCAATACCGGTACGGACCGTTCGGGACGCCCCTTCGCGTTCCAGCAGGGCGAAGGCTACGAGGCCGGCGCGAAACTCAATCTGCTCGACGGCACCCTGAGCGCCACCGCGGCCGTGTTCGACATCCGGCGCACCAACGTCCTCACGGTCGATCCGGTGGACCCGAACTTCAGCGTCGCGGCCGGCACCGTGCGCAGCCAAGGCTTCGACCTGACAGTGGCCGGCTCTCCGGCACCCGGCTGGCGGGTGTTCGGCACCTACACGCATGTCGACGCCGCCGTCGCCCGCGACACCACGCTGCCCGTCGGGACGCGCCTCGCGAACGTCCCGGCCGACAGCTTCGCCCTGCAGAGCGTTTATGAGTTCCAGAGTGCCGGGCTGCGCGGCCTCGGCCTCGGTGGCGGCGTGACGTATGTCGGCCAGCGGGTCGCCGGGACCGCCCTATCGACGTTCAAATTGCCGGACTACACGGCGCTCAACCTGATCTCGTACTATTGGATCACGCCGGAGGTGCGGATCTACCTCAACGTCGACAACCTTCTCGACGCACACTACTACGACCGTGCCTTCCAGAACCGCTACGCCACGCCGGGCGCACCCCGCACCCTCATGGGCGGCGTCGCGGCACGGTTCTGAACGTCGAGGCCGCCGAGACGCGCGTATCCGCCCTGCCCCGCCGCCCGGACGGGCCCTGGCTGCGATCCACCCGGGCGGCCCGCACCCGGTCAGGCGCCGTCGGGCTCGGATCTCAGAACAGGCGCGGCCAGCCGAGCAGCCGGTCCGGCGCGAAGGGGGCGACCGGCACCTGCGGCTCCCGTCCGGTGGCGAGGTCGGCCACGATCTCGCCGGTGATCGGGCCGGTGGACAGGCCGATATGCCCGTGGCCGAAGGCGAAGAGCAGGCCGTCGTGCCGGGGCGCCCGCCCGATCACGGGCATTCCGTCCGGCGTGGAGGGGCGCGACCCGAGCCAGGGCTCGTTGTCGAGGGGGCCGCCGAGGCGCAGGGTCCCGGCCGCCTCGCGGGAGGCCGCCTCGATCTGGGTGTGGTCGGGGGCGGCGTGGCGGGCGTTGAGCTCCACGCCGGACAGGACCCGGACCCGGTGATCGCCCATCGGCGACAGGATCGATCCGGCGCCGGTGTCGAGCACCGGCCGGGTCAGCGGCGGACTCTCCGGGTGGAGGGCGTAGTGGCGATGGTAGCCGCGCTCCGCCGCCACGGCGAACCGGTATCCCAGGGTCCGGGCGATGGCACCCGAGGCGGCCCCTGCCGCCAGCACGACCTGCCTCGCGCGGACCGACCCGGTCTCGTGGGCCACGCGCCAGCCGCCGGCCTCCGGCGTCAGGCGCTCGACGCTGCCCCGCCTCTGCCGTCCGCCGATCCCGGCGAACAGGGCCTCGCAGGCCTCGATCAGCCGGCCCGGCTCCCGCACCGATCCGGTCTCGGTCAGCAGCATCGCCCGGGCGAAGGGGCGCACCAGGGCCGGTTCGAGGTCGCGCAGGCCCGCGGCGTCGAGGATCTCGAAGGCCACGCGATGGTGGCTCAGGATCTCGCGCTCCAGCGCGGCGGCCTCGAATGCCGCCTGCGTCCGGTACGTCTTGAGCCAGCCGGTCTGCTGCAACCTCTCGTTGGTGCCGGCCCGAGCGGCCAGCCGCTCATGGGCCGGGTAGGCGGCGCTGGTCAGCGGCAGCAGCGCGGCGGCGGCCCGCCGCCATCGGGATGTACGCGCGGCCGCGAGAAAATGCGTCGCGTACGGCAGGATGCGCGGGAGATGCGCATGGTGCAGCCGCAGCCCCCGATCGGCATTGCGCAGATAGGCTGGCAGCTTGCCCCAGAGCGCCGGGCTCGCCATCGGGAGGATCGAGCCCCGGCTGACCACGCCGGCATTGCCGTAGGAGGTCCGGGCCCGCGCCTCGCCGGGATCGCACAGGACGACGTCGAGGCCGCGGTCCCTTAGCGCGATGGCGCTGGCGAGCCCGACCATGCCGCCGCCGATCACCACGATGTCGGCCGTCTCCTCCGCCGCCATGCCGCCCCATTCCCAATCGCGCTGAGCGGTGCCTTCTGACGGGTTTTCGCGGCCCGGGATAGCGTGCCCGGGCCCGGTCGGCCCGATGTGGGTGCCTGCGAAGACCCGCGCACATTCGCCCGAAGATCGGCTAAGAGCGCTGCATGACCCTCGTCCGCTTCGCCCCGTCGCCGACCGGCTACCTCCACATCGGCAATGCCCGGCCCGCCCTGCTCAACGCCCTGTTCGCCCGCCGGACCGGAGGGCGATTCCTTCTGCGCCTCGACGACACCGACGCCGAGCGCTCCACCGAGGTCTTCGCCGACGCCATCCGGGAGGATCTCGCGTGGCTCGGCATCGAGCCCGACCTGTTCGCCCGGCAGAGCGCCCGCAAGGCCCAGCACGATGCGGCTGCGGACCGCCTGCGCGCGGCGGGCCGGCTCTATCCCTGCTACGAGACGTCGGAGGAGCTGGAGCGCCGCCGCAAGCGCCAGCTCGGGCGCGGTCAGCCGCCGATCTATGACCGCGCGGCGCTCAATCTCACCGCCGAGGAGCGCGCCGCGCTGGAGGCCGAGGGCCGCCGGCCGCATTGGCGCTTCCTGCTGGAGGCGCGGAACGTGAGCTGGGACGACCTCGTCCGCGGCCCGGCCCACGTCGATTGCGCGTCGCTGTCGGACCCGGTGCTGATCCGTGCCGATGGCAGCTACCTCTACACGCTGCCCTCAGTGGTCGATGACGCCGATCTCGGCGTCACCCACGTGATCCGCGGCGAGGACCACGTCACCAACACCGGCGTCCAAGTCCAGATCTTCGAGGCCCTGGAGGCCGCTGTACCGGTCTTCGGCCACCACAACCTGCTGACCACCGCCGACGGCGAGGGGTTGTCGAAGCGTCTCGGGCACCTCTCGCTCCGCGGATTGCGCGAGGCCGGCTACGAGCCCGCCGCCGTGCGCTCGCTGGCGGTGCTCACCGGTTCGGCCGAGGCCGTAAGGGCGGTGCCCGACCTCGATGCGCTGGCCGAGTTGGTCGACCTCGGCGAGATCTCCCGCGCACCGGCCCGCTTCGACCCCGCGGAGCTCGACGGCCTCAACGCCCGCCTCGTCCACGCCATGCCGTACGCCGAGGTCGCCCGCCGCCTCGCCGATCTCGGGATCCCGCCGGATCGCGCGGAGGCGTTCTGGATGGCGGTACGGCCCAATCTCGGTCGAGTCTCGGAAGCCGCTGATTGGTGGCGGGTCACCGTGGGACCGGTGGAACCCGTCATCACGGAACCGGCCGTCATCGAGGCTGCGCGAGAGAGTTTGCCGATCGAGCCGTTCGGCCCGGAGACCTGGAAGGCATGGACCACGGAGGTCCGGGCGCGCACCGGCGCCAAGGGCCGTGGCCTGTTCATGCCGCTGCGCCTCGCGCTCACCGGGCTGGAGCATGGGCCGGACCTCGCCGGTCTGCTGCCGCTCATCGGGCGGGAGCGTGCGGCGCGCCGGCTCGCTGGCGAGAGCGCCTGATCTACTCCGCCTCGGCTTCCTGCAATCGGGCCGCCAGCAACTTGTCGACGCGCCGCCCGTCGAGATCCACCACCTCGAAGCGCCAGCCGGCGATGTCGCAGGTCTCGCCGGTCTCCATCAGGTGCTGCAGCGCCGCGATGACGAGGCCGGCAGCGGTGGCGTAGTCGCGAGAGGGCGGCAGCCGCAGGCCGAGCTCGTCGGCCAGCTCGTCGGCCAGCTCGTCCGCCGGCATCGAACCGGCGATCAGCCACGATCCGTCCGGACGGCGGACTGCGTCCGCCTCCTCGGTCTCCGTGGAGACGGCGCCCGCGATGGCATCGAGGATGTCGGTGGGTGTCACGAGCCCGCCGAAGTGGCCGTATTCGTCGTGCACCAACGCCATCGGCACGGGCGCTCGGCGCAGGGCGCCGAGGGCATCGAGGGCGTCCAAGGCATCGGGCAACACAGGAACCCGGCGGATATGGGCGCGCAGATCGAGTTGCTCGCCGCGGAACAGCGGGCCGATCAGATCGCGGACCTGCAGAACCCCAATCATCGCGTCGGGACCGCCATCGGCAACCGGCAACCGGGCGTGAGGGCTCGCCAGGAGCTGCGCCCGCACGCTCCCCGGGTCGTCGGCGAGATCGATCCAGACCACGTCGGTGCGCGGTGTCATCACCGCGCGGACCAACCGGTCGCCCAACCGCAGCACCCCTGCGCTCATCGCCCGCTCGCCGCCCTCGATGACGCCTGCGGTTTCGGCCTCGGCCACGAGGCCACGGATCTCCTCCTCGGTCACTGCGCTGGCGCTCTTCGTCTCCTGGCCGATCAGCCGGAACACGGCCCGGGTCGAGGCATCGAGGAGCCAGACAGCCGGCAGCGCCACCTGGGAGACCACGCGCATGCCGGGTGCCACCGCGCAGGCGATACCCTCGGGGTTGCGCAGGGCGAAGTGCTTCGGGACGAGTTCGCCGATGATCACCGACAGGACGGTGATCAAACCGATGACGAGTCCGTAGCCGAGGGTATCGGCCCAGCCCCGCGACGGGCCGAGTTCGATCAGCACGACGGCAACCCGATCGCCCAGCGCCGCGCCCGAGAGGACGCTCGACAGGATGCCGATCAGCGAGATGCCGATCTGCGCCGTGGAGAGTAAGCGCCCCGACTGCTCGGCCAAAACCAGGGCCGCCTTCGCGCCGGCGCGGCGGTCCTCCGCGAGGGCGCGCACCCGGCTCTTGCGCGCCGATCAGGACCAGATCCGAGAGAGAAAAAACCTCGTTCAGCGCGATCAGAAGAGCGACGATGAGGAGCTCGAGCAGTCCGTTTGCAGAGCCGCAATCCCGTGGGCCGGGCTTTCTCTGTTGGGGTGGGACGCCGACATCGGAACATCGACCTGGCCGTTCAACGGCCAAGCCTTCGCGCATCGCGGCGTCAGCGCGGCCGGGACTCGATCAGGACGGAGTCGAGCAGGAAGCTACCGTCGGCCTCGATGTGGAAATACTCCATGACCTCCGTGGGCGCGGCCGCCTGCAACGCGCGGATCGCCGCAACCTGCGGGCCGGGCGTGCGCATCCGGGCGATCCAGCTCGCGAACTCCATGCGCGGGCGGCTTGCCATCAGGGCACCCGGGGTAAAGCCGGCCGCATCCAACATCGCCCGCCATTCGGATACGCGGTAATCGCGCACGTGGGACGGATCGCGCAGCAGTTCCACCGCCTGGAGATGCGTGTCGAGGAGCGGATCCTCGGCCGAGACGATGTCGCAGACCACGAGGAGACCGTCCGTCTTCAGGACCCTGCGGGCCTCCGTCAGGGCCCTCGGGACCTCGCGCCAATGATGCGCGCTGTAGCGAGTCAGAACCGCATCGAAGGTCGCTCCCGGAAAGGGGAGCGATTCCGCGGAGCCCTGCCGGGTCTCGATGCGATCAAGCCCGCGGCGGCCAGCCTCGGCGACGACGGCCGACAGCATCGCCTCGGACAGGTCGTACGCCGTCACGGTCGCCCCCGCCGCCGCGGCCGCGAAGGCCACGTGGCCGCCGCCGCAGCCGAGATCGAGCACGCGCGCTCCCGGTATGCCGCGAACGAGCGCGCCGATCCGGTCGAGATCGGTGCCCGCCGCGTGGACTGCGCTCGCCACGTAGGCCGCGGCCTGCGTCCCGAACTGGTCGACGACGTGACGGGCGTGACTACGCTCGTTCATGCGGAAGTCCCCGGTTCCAGAGCCAGCGGCGCGAGGCGGGACAGCCGCAGGGCGATCATCAGGGCGAGACCGTACAGGCTGCCCACGAACAGCACCACACCGGTCCAGCCGGAATGCGCGAAGAACCAGCCGCCGGCCGTGCCGAGAACCGACGAGCCGAGATAATACAGGCAGAGATAGATCGAGGAGGCCTGCGCCCGGTGCCGCAGGGCCCGACGCCCGACCCAGCTGCTTGCCACGGAGTGTGCCCCGAAGAAGCCGACCGTGGTCACAACGACCCCGCCGACGATCAGCACGAGATTGTTCGACAGGGTCATCAGGATTCCGGCCAGCGCCAGGCTCGTGGCAAGCCACAGGACCCGCCGCCGGCCCAGGCGGCTCGCCAGTTCTCCGGTCACCGGGCTGCTTACCATCCCGGCGAGGTAGACCGAGAAGATCAGCCCGATGACGGTCTGGCTCAGCGAGAAGGGCGGGTCGAGCAGGCGGAAGCCGATGTAGTTGTAGAGGCAGACGAAGCCGCCCATCAGCAGGAACGCCACGGCGAACAGCCAGGGCAGGCCGGCGTCGCGAAAATGGTGGCCGAAGCTGCCCGGCACCTCCCGCCAGGCCATGCGCCGCGGCACGAAGTTGCGCGCGGGTGGCAGCCAGCGCCAGAACGCGGTGGCCGCCGTCAGCGCCAGAACGCCGATGGTGGCGAGGCCGATCCGCCAGCCGAGGTGGTCGGCCATCACACCGCTGATCAGGCGCCCCGACATGCCGCCAAGGGCGTTGCCGCCCACGAGCAGCCCCATGGACAACCCGATGGCCCGCGAGTCCATCTCCTCGGCAAGGTAGGCCATGGCCACCGCGGGCAGGCCGCTCGCGGTAAGCCCCGTCAGCGCCCGCAGGGCCAGGAACCCGTGCCAGCCCGGCACCAGCGCGGCCACGATGGTGAGCGCCGCCGATGCGAAGAGCGAGGCGAGCATCACCGGCTTGCGGCCCCAGACCTCGGAGAGCGGGCTCACGACGAGCAGCGCGACGGCCAGAAGTCCGCAGGGCAGCGACAGGGCCAAGCTGCTCTCGGCCGGCGAAACGCCGAAGGCATCCGCGTAGATCGGCAGAAGCGGCTGGACCGCGTAGAGGACCGCGAAGGTCGAGAACCCCGCTGCGGCGAGCGCCAGCGCCGTGCGGCGGAAGATCGGTGTGCCCGACCGGATCAGCCGCCCGTCCGCTTCGTCGTGCATCACCGTCCCGCGCCGCTGCTTTCAGCCGGTGGTGAGGCGATGCGCCAGAACCGTCAAGCGCCGTGCAGGCCATGCCTGCACGGCGTCGACATCAGCGCGGCGGCGGTGGCGGCGGAACTGCAGGTCCCTGCCCCGGCCCCTGTCCCTGTCCCGACCCCTGCTGCAGCAGGGGCGTGATGCGCTGGACCACAACCCGGCGGTTCTCCCGCGATGGGCCCTGCGTGTTCACCTTCAGGTACTGCTCGCCGTAACCCTGGGTCGTGAGGTTACCCGGCGGCACGCGAAACTGCTCGGTGAGCACGGTCGCCACCGACTGGGCACGGCGGTCCGACAGGGACAGGTTGTCGATGTCGGAGCCGACCGCATCGGTGAAGCCCTCGATCAGGAACACCTCGCGCGGATTGTCCTGGATGGCCCGGTTCATCGCGGCGGCGATCACCGACAGCTTGGCTGCCTGATCCGGCAGCACGGTGAACGACCCGGTGTCGAAGGTGATCGTGTTGATGTCGACCGAGCGCAGACGCGCCCGGAGATCCGGGCTGTAGCGGATCTGGTCGAGCGTGTAGCGGCGGTCGACTGCGACCACCGGCGGTGCCGTCAGCGCCTCGTAGACCTCCGCTTCGTTGGCCTGGGCATAGTCCACCACGTAGCGGTCCCGCGGAATCCGGATCTCCGGGGCCGGGAGCGCCACCACGTCGTCGTAGATCGGGCGCCGCGGGCCAGCATAGCTGTTGTCGATCAGAACGATCTCGCGGCCGTCGGGGTAGCGGCTGAAGCGCCGCAGCAACCGCCCGTCATCGTCGGTGACGGTGACGATCTGCGCTCCGCCGGCCCACGCGACGGTGCTGTAGAACTCGGCGCCTCGACGCTCGTAGCGGTAGCCGCGCGGATCGAGATCGCGGAAGCGCTCGTTCTCGTCGTGCCGGATCAGGTAGCTGTCGCGATCACGGACGATGATGCGACCCGGCTCCCGGTAATAGGTCCGGCCCGCCTCGACATATTCGCGGCGGTCGCTGCGCACCTGCTCGAAATCGCGCACGTTGTCGTTCTGGCGGAAGCCGCCGGGGACGTAGCCCGGTTGGCCCGGCCGGTTGAAGGTACCCGGCCCGGGTTCGGTCTGCGGGCCCGTCCCCCCCGTCGAGGGACCCGGCGGAACGCTTCCGGGCACCGGCGTCTGCCCCGGCGCGGTCCCCTGTCCCGGCGGGACGAACGGGCGTCCCGGGAGACCGGGGGCCGTGTTGGGCGCCGCCGGCCGTCCCGGCTCCGCGCCGACCGCGCCGTTCGGCTGCGGCTGTGCGCGACCGTCGGGGCGGCCCTCCCGCGGCTGGAACGGCTGTCCGGGGACACCCGGGGCCATATTGGGCGCCGCCGGCCGGGCGGGCTGGGCGCCCGGCGCGGGATTCGGCTGCGATCGGTTGTCGAGTTGACGGTTCTCGGGTTGCGCATCCGGGCGCTGCGCCGGTCGGCCGGGCTGGCCGGGAGCCGTGTTCGGCGCCCGCGAGCGCTCGTCGGGCGTGTTCGGACCTGGATTGCCCGGGCGCTGACCGCCTGAACCCCGGTCGGGCGCGGTGTCGCGCTGCCCGGGACGGTTCGGCGCTGCGTCGGCGGCGGGGCGTTCCCGGTCCGGCGCCTGACGCTGCTGCGGTGCCGTCGGTCGCTCGGGCGCGGGCCGCAACGGCGGGGCCTCGTCACGATCCGGAGCCTGCTGCCGCTGAATCCCCGGACGCCCGGGCGCCGCACGCTCCTGAGAATCCCGATCCATCCGCTCCGGACGATCCGGCTGCTGATCGCGCCGTTGCTGAGCACGGTCCGGCTGCCGATCCTGCGGCCTCTCCTGCTGCGGCTCTCGCCGCCGCTCCTCGCGATCCGGACGATCCTGGCGATCCGGACGATCCTGGCGATCCGGACGATCCTGGCGATCCTGAGCAGACGGACGTGACGCCGGCGGCTCGGGGCGGCGCTCGGGTGCGCGCTCTCGCGGCTGCGGCTCGGCTTGCGGCTGACGTTGGGCCGGCGGTTCTGGTCGCTCGCGCTGAGGCGCGGCACGCTCCTGCGGGGGCTCGGGCCGCTCGCGCGCCGCTGGCGGGCCGGGTCGCTCCTGCGGCGGGCGTTCCGGACGCGGGCCGCCATGCGGGGGCTCGCCGCCCCGCGGTCCGCGCTCCTCCGGTCCGCCCTGCGCGAGGAGGATCCGGTCCGCCAGGGCGCCGGCGGGCTGCATGAGCGTGAGGGCCGGGAGTACCGTGCCGGTAAGGAGGATCAGGCGGAGCAGACGCATCGCGGTCCCATGTCGGTTCAGGACGAGCCGAACCCGGAACGCGGCCTTTGGTTCCCCCTCGCGGCGGGCGCGGACTACCTCAGGGCGTCAGGCGCTGGGGTACAGCGATGACGTTCGGCGCGATAATCCGCACGGCAACGTGATCCGGCTTGGCCTCCTCGACCTTGGCCGCCCCGGCCTCGCCCCTCGCGGCGGCGTCCGCTGTCGGGCCGGCCCTGGTGTCGACTCCCGCACGGCCCGCGGCATCGGCGGCGAGTTCCGCCGCCGTGCGGTCGGCGCGGCCGACCAGGGTCAGGCGCACCTTCGGGCGGGAGAGAGCCTCGGCCTGCATCGGCGTCACGAAGATGTCGCCCTTGTGCCGGACCAGCATGCTCTCCGCCTTCACGAGCGATTGCGCCCAGGTCTTGCCCTCCGGCTTGCAGGAGCAGTTGGGGACGAATTCCTTGCGGAACTTGAAGGCGTTCGCGAGGCTGGGATAGGCGCGGCTGCCCTTCACCGAGGCCGCGTGCTTCAGGGCGTCGTCCCCGTAGGGCATGGAGTAGGCCTGCGCCTCGGTTCCCGGGCACAGGGCCTGGCACATCTCGTCGGCGCCCCCGCGACCGTCGGGCAGGTTCTTCATGGGGAAGAAGCCGCCGTCGCAGGTGCGCACGCAGACCATCTGCGGACCACCCTTGGCGTGAGCTTCACCGCCCGCGGCGTAGGTTTCCCGAGCCGGGCAGGTGGAGGCGACGAGACCCTGGAGTTCGCGCTTGCGCGGCCCGCTGTCATCGATCACCGCGCCGCCATAGGTGGCCCGGAGGGCGCGGATACGCTGCTCCACGGCACCGCATTGCGGTGGCCGCGTATCGAAGAACAGGAACTTGCCCCCCTCGCAGTTCAGGCCGCGGAAATACGCTTCCAGGCGCCCGATCTCGTCGTTGAGTGCGCGCGTCGTGCTGACGCCGTTCTGGAGCGCGGCGAGTTCGGCCCGATAGCGCCGGCACTGCGGCGAGGGCGCCTGGGGCACCGGCTTCGCCTCCGCAGCCGGCGGCTCGACCGGCTGCTCCTGCGCCCCCGCGGGCACGACGAGGCTCCCGGACAATCCGAGGGCCAGCATCGCGCTCAGGATGAGGCGGCCGAACGTGCGGGCGATCGGGCGGTGAGGCATAGGCTGCTTCGCATGGAGCGGCTACGCGGTCGTCCCGAAAGGCCGGGCTTGGACGCATCCGCGCTTCGGGACCGAAGCACCGCATTTGTACGCCCCCTCGAAAGGTGGCGACACCCCTCCTACATCCCGCCGGCAAGCTTGAGGGGGAATTGGACGGCGATGTGGTTTCGGAGTCTCACCTGTGTTGGGCTCATGGCCCTCGGCATCGCGGCGGCCGGACCCGCAGCGGCTCAGGAGCCGGACCGGATCTTCGACAAGTCGACGGTCTGGCGCCCGCTCACGCCCAACGACAAGCTCGTGGTCTACGGCATCGACGATCCGGCCGTCTCCGGGGTCGCCTGCTGGTACACCCAGCCCGAAAAGGGCGGCATCAAGGGTACGCTGGGTCTGGCCGAGGACGTATCGGACATCTCGCTGGCCTGCCGCCAGACCGGACCGGTGGCCTTCAAGGGCAAACTGAGCCAGGGCGAAGTCGTGTTCAGCGAGCGGCGTTCGCTCATCTTCAAGTCGATGCAGATCGTGCGCGGCTGCGACGCGCAGCGTAACACGTTGATCTACATGGTCTATTCCGACAGGGTCATTCAGGGTTCGCCGAAGAACTCGACCTCTGCGGTGCCGATCGCGCCCTGGGGCGCCCAGCCGGCGCCACGATGCGCCGATGCCATGAAGTAGCGGTCGTGCCGCGGCCCCGCGGCCCCGCCGCACTCAGTCCCGGCAGGTGATGCGGATCGGGCGCTCGGACGGGCTCGCGATCGGCTGGCTGATCGCTCCGGTGTACTCGTCGGCTGCGGCCACGCCGTACGAGTTGGCGGCGGCGTAGCCCTGCGCCTCGCACCACGCGTTGGCCACGACCTGGCCACAGGCGCTGTCGGGCGTCGTCAGGCACTCGCCGACGCCGTAGCCGTCGCTCGAGGGGATCAGGAAGGTCTTCTCGACGTGACTCGGTGCCTTCGCGGGCGTCTCGCCGTCGCTTCCGGCCAGGGCGGCGTGGGCCAGTCCGGCAGTGGCGAGGGCAGTGGCGAGGATGAGATAACCGGCGGCCGAGCGTCGCATAAGTTGTCCTTGGGCACAGGATCTGTGGCGTGGGGCGCGTGGTCGTGACGGTCCAACGACGCGGTTAAGGAAGGCTTACCCGCATCGCGCGCTGGCCTTCTCGAAATCCTCACCCTTTTGGGTTAGCCCCATCGGGCGGGCCGCGCCGTCGCGGCGATGCAACAGGCTGCTGCGGCGGCGCGGCTGGATCCGCCACGTTTCGGCAGCTTTTCACCGCGCGAAGCCCGAGGATCGTCGGGGGCAGAGGCGGTTGCCGCCGTGATTGCGGCCTCGCGAAACGGCCGTGATGCCGGCAGGGGGAGAGGATTTTCATGGCGCCGATGTTGCGGCTCTACAACACCCTGACCGGCGCCAAGGAAGCCTTTGCGCCGATCGATCCCGACCATGTCCGGTTCTACGCCTGCGGGCCGACGGTGTACGACGCGGCCCATATCGGCAACGCCCGGCCGATCATCGTCTTCGACCTGCTGTTCCGGCTGCTGCGGCATCTCTACGGGTCGGCGCACGTCACCTACGCGCGCAACGTCACGGACGTCGACGACAAGATCAACGCGCGGGCCGCCGAGCGCGGCATCACCATTCGCGAATTGACCGACGGGACGCTGGCGCAATTCCACGGAGACGTCCGCGATCTCGGCGTGCTGTCGCCCGAGGATGTGAACCGGCCCGGCGAGCGGCCGTGCTTCATCGAGCCCCGCGCCACGGATCACATCGCCGAGATGGTGACGATGATCGACGGGCTGGTCCGCTCGGGCCATGCCTACGTGGCCGCCGATCACGTCCTGTTCGACGTGCCGTCGATGCCGGAATACGGGCAGCTCTCGAAGCGCCCCCTCGACGAGATGGAGGCCGGCGCCCGGGTCGAGGTCGCGCCCTACAAGCGCTCGCCCCTCGACTTCGTTCTGTGGAAGCCCGCCAAACCCGGCGAACCGGCGTGGCCGTCGCCGGCCGGCATCGCGGCACCCGGCCGGCCCGGCTGGCATATCGAGTGCTCGGCGATGTCGGCCAAGCACCTGGGCCAGACCTTCGATATCCACGCGGGCGGCATCGACCTGATCTTCCCGCACCACGAGAACGAGGTGGCCCAGTCGCGCTGCTGCTTCGGCACGGGCGTGATGGCCAATGTCTGGCTGCACAACGGCTTCCTCCAGGTGGAGGGAGAGAAGATGTCGAAGTCGCTGGGCAACTTCATCACCATCCGCGACGTGCTGAAGGACTGGCCGGGAGAGGTGGTACGCCTCACCATGCTCAGGACACAGTACCGGCAGCCGATCGACTGGACTCTGCGCGGACTCGAGGAATCGAGCCGCGTGCTCGAGCGCTGGTACAACGCGGCCGGCGACGAGCCCGCCGCCGGTGACGTTCCCGGCAGTGTCGTCGACGCGCTGTGCGACGACCTCAACACGCCCGCGGCGATCAACGAGTTGCACCGGTTGAGCGGCGGTCCGGAGGCGCAGCCGGGCGCGTTGCGCGCGGGCGCCAACCTCTTCGGCTTCCTGATGCGCACGCGCAGCGACCGCGAGCAGGATCAGGTCGCCGCGTCCGGCATCGACGTCCCGGCGGTCGAGGCGCTGATCGCCGAGCGCCGGGCAGCCCGCGCCGCGAAGGATTGGGCGGCCTCCGACCGGGCGCGCGACGCGCTCGCCGCGCTCGGGGTCGCCGTGAAGGACAACAAGGACGGTACGACCACCTGGACGGTGGCGCGCTGAGCGCTGCGTCCGGTCGATGCGGGCGGAGCCCTGACGACCCCCGCGTCCTCGCGTACGCTTGCACAGCGGCGGCCGACCCGCATCTGTGGTCCCCGGGCGTCCGGCGGGGGAGGAGCAGCACGTGACCATCTTCGGAACCTTCGGCGCACGGCTTCTCTGCGCCGGAGCGGCCGTCGCGCTCGGATCGGGCCTGAGCCTGCCTGCCCTCGCCCTCGACGGCGGCGCGCCCGCGGGTCGCGATGCCCTGGCGCAGGCCACCGTCGCCATCGGCACGATCACGCAGCCCGAGGAGGCGCTGAAGCTGACCCGCTGCACCGGCGTTCTGATCGCTCCGGATCTGGTACTCACGGCCGCGCATTGCGTGAACGGCGATCCGCTCGGGGCGCTGGTGGTGTTCTTCCGCGGTACCGAGCCGACGCGCCCGGTCTACGGGGCGCGGGTCGCGGCCCGGTACAGTCCCGATCCGGGAGAGATGCTGCCGAATGCGGCGCCCGGCATCAGCCTCTCCGATCTCTCCCTCGATCTTGCGGTCCTGCGCCTGACCGAGCCGGTGCGCGACCGGCGCCCGGTGCCCCTGGCTGCCGATCCCGGGCGAGTCCCGAAGAGCCTGCGGATCGCCGGGGCGGGGCTCTCGGGTCGTGCGGTCGGGCGCCTGCGCACCGCGACCCTGACGCCGGTGGCGGCCAGCAGCACAGGGTTGACGATCGCCCGCGCGAACGGTGCCCGGGTCTGCTTCGGCGATTCCGGCGGTCCGGTCGTCGCGCAGGACCGGCGCGGAACCTACGTCTGGGGCGTCGCCAGCGCCGTCATCAGCCAAGCCGCCCCCTGCGGCAACTACGTCGTGATCGCGCCCGCCGCGCAGGTCTTCTCCGGAAGCGGAACGCGCTGAGGGCTCCGGCGTCGCCGCGCGCAGCGTGGAGCAACCGGTGCCATGCGTGGACTTAGTCTCGCCGGTCCGGGTCGCTGCGCCGCGCTCACGAAAACCGGGACCACAGCGTCAGACCCTGCTCGACCGTGCAGGCCCGCCCGGTGACGATGCGGCGGCA
>Ga0160428_1001048_pt1 | contig 23423 bp, 23 predicted proteins | sample SolpanmetagenomM_FD_108198 | JGI IMG/M metagenome (GOLD analysis project Ga0160428, IMG submission 108198) | Solar panel surface microbial communities from Lawrence Berkeley National Laboratory, California, USA - M | ecosystem: Engineered > Built environment > Solar panel > Unclassified ... | reverse complement strand
GGCGCGGGACCCGGGCGGCTCCCGTCGCGCGGCGCTGCGCGCGGGCCGCACCGAGATCGCCGCCCTGCTGCGAGACCGCGCCTTCGGGGTGCCGTCCCGGCCGCCCCGTCATCCTCGCCTCATGATCCTCGCCCCATAATCCTCGCCCCATGATCCTCGCCATCGGCTTCGGGATTGGGTGTGCCCCGTGGGTGGCCGGCCGTGTCGCCTGGACCCACGCGACGTCTCTCGGAACAGCCGCGACGGTGTCGGGGATCGTCTCGGTAGGGACCGGCCTGGGCTGGATCATGCGGATCCGGCGCTGACCGGCGCAGCGACCTGCCCGAGGCTGCGCCGGACCCGACAACGCCGCCGGCACGGGTCTGGAAAGCCAGACAAAAAAATTCAAACCCGTAACAAATTTCGCAGACCAAAAACTTTCGGCTTCGGCGAAGCCATTGCCAGACAACGCAAAAAGCGATTGGGTGGGGTTGGCACGAACGCTGCTCACGAACGCTGCCGACGCACGAACGCCGCTGACGCGTGGCGCGCCAAAGAGCGGACCGCGAGAACCGCTGAAAAACCAAGGAGGATGCCATGGAGCGTAGCCGCGACCTCGATCCCGTCGAGACGCAGGAATGGCTCGATTCGCTGGACGGCGTCCTCGACGTCGACGGGCCGGAGCGGGCGCATTACCTGATCGAGCAGGTGATCGACGGGGCCCGCAAGAAGGGCGCTCCCGTCCCCTACTCGGCCAACACCGCCTACCTCAACACGATCCTGCCCGAGAAGCAGGACCCGCATCCCGGCGACCGGGCGATCGAGCACCGCATCCGCTCGGCCATCCGCTGGAACGCCATCGCGATCATCCTGCGGGCGAACAAGGACTCGTCCGAGCTCGGCGGCCACATCGCCAGCTTCCAGTCCGCCGCCACCCTCTACGACACCGGCTTCATGCATTTCTGGCGGGCGGCCGATGCCAGCCACGGCGGCGACCTGATCTACGTGCAGGGCCATTCCTCGCCCGGCGTCTATGCCCGCGCCTTCCTGGAGGGGCGCCTCACCGAGGAGCAGCTCCTCGGCTTCCGGCAGGAGGTCGGCGGCAAGGGCCTGTCGTCCTATCCGCATCCCTGGCTGATGCCGGATTTCTGGCAGTTCCCCACCGTCTCCATGGGCCTCGGCCCCCTGATGGCGATCTACCAGGCGCGCTTCCTGCGCTACCTGCACCACCGCAACCTCGCGCAGACGGACGGCCGCAAGGTCTGGGCCTTCATGGGCGACGGCGAGATGGACGAGCCGGAGAGCCTGGGCGCCATCGCGCTCGCGGCGCGTGAAAAACTCGACAACCTCGTCTTTGTCATCAACTGCAACCTGCAGCGCCTCGACGGGCCGGTGCGCGGCAACGGCAAGATCGTCCAGGAGCTGGAGGCCGATTTCCGCGGCGCCGGCTGGAACGTCATCAAGGTGCTGTGGGGGTCGGGCTGGGACGCCCTGATCCAGCGCGACAGCACCGGCATGCTGGCGCGCCTGATGGAGGAGTGCGTCGACGGCGAGTACCAGGACTTCAAGTCGAAGAACGGCGCCTACATCCGCGAGCACTTCTTCGGCCGCTACCCCGAGACCGCGGCCCTCGTGGCCGACATGAGCGACGACGACATCTGGCGCCTCACCCGCGGCGGCCACGACCCGCGCAAGGTCTTCGCCGCCTACAGCGCCGCCTCCAAGCACAAGGGCCAGCCCACCCTCATCCTCGCCAAGACCGTCAAGGGCTACGGCATGGGCGAGTCCGGCGAGGGCCAGAACATCACCCACCAGCAGAAGAAGATGGGCGAGGCGGTCCTGCGCCAGTTCCGCGACCGCTTCCAGATCGACCTGACCGACGACCAGCTGAAGGAGATCCCCTTCATCAAGTTCCCCGAGGGCAGCCCCGAGCACCGCTACCTGATGGCGCGGCGGGAAGCCCTCGGCGGTCCCCTCCCGGCCCGGCGGCGGACATCCCAGGCCCTGGAGATCCCGCCGCTCTCGGCCTTCTCGGCCCAGCTCAAGGAGACCGCGGGCCGCGAGATCTCCACCACCATGGCCTTCGTGCGCATCCTCAACACGCTGCTGCGCGACAAGAACATCGGCAACCGCATCGTGCCGATCGTGCCGGACGAGAGCCGCACCTTCGGCATGGAGGGCATGTTCCGCCAGTTCGGCATCTTCTCCCAGGTCGGCCAGCTCTACCGGCCGGAGGATGCCAACCAGCTGATGTACTACAAGGAGGACAAGAACGGTCAGATGCTCCAGGAGGGCATCAACGAGCCGGGCGCGATGTCGTCCTGGATCGCGGCCGCGACCTCCTACTCGCACTCCGACGCGCCGACGATCCCGTTCTACGTCTACTACTCGATGTTCGGCTTCCAGCGGGTCGGCGACCTCGCCTGGGCGGCGGGCGACATGCGGGCGCGGGGCTTCCTCATCGGCGGCACGGCGGGGCGCACCACCCTCAACGGCGAGGGCCTGCAGCACGAGGACGGCCACAGCCACCTGATCTCGTCCACCATCCCGAACTGCGTCTCCTACGACCCGACCTTCTCGTACGAGGTGGCGGTGATCGTGCAGGACGGCCTGCGCCGGATGTATGCCGAGCAGGAGGACGTGTTCTACTACATCACCGTGATGAACGAGAACTACGAGCACCCCGGCATGCCGGAGGGCGCCGAGGCCGACATCATCAAGGGCATGTACCTCTTCAAGGAGGGCCCGAAGGAGAAGACCCGGGGGCACCGGGTCCAGCTCCTGGGCTCGGGCACCATCCTGCGGGAGGTCATCGCCGCGGCCGCCCTGCTGGAGCAGGATTTCGGCATCAGCGCCGACATCTGGAGCTGCCCGAGCTTCACCGAGCTGCGCCGCGACGCCATGGCGGCGGAGCGCTGGAACCTCCTGCACCCGCTGGAGGGCAGGCGCCTCTCCCATGTGGAGACCTGCCTGACCGGCCGCACCGGCCCGGTGGTGGCCGCCACCGACTACATGCGCCTGTTCGCCGACCAGATCCGCACCTGGGTGCCCGGACGCTACCGCGTGCTCGGCACCGACGGCTTCGGCCGCTCGGACTACCGGGCCCGCCTGCGCGACTTCTTCGAGGTCAACCGGCACTGGGTCGTGGTGGCGGCGCTGCACAGCCTGGCCGAGGAGGGCGTGATCCCGGCCCAGACCGTGGCCGACGCCCTCGCCCGGTACGGCATCGACACCGACCGGCCGGCCCCCTGGACCGTCTGATCTGATCTGATCCGGCTCGGCGCCGGCCGCCCACGCGCGGCCGGCGCCCCCGACTTCCCGACCTTTCACCGACCACACCACCGGACGAGGGGGCCCGCGAGAGGCTCCGACTCAGCCAGGGAGAATGCGCAGTGGGCATCGAGATCCAGATCCCGGATATCGGCGACTTCAAGGACATCCCGATCATCGAGATCCACGTGAAGGAGGGCGACACGATCGGGCCCGACGACCCGCTGGTCTCGCTGGAATCCGACAAGGCGACCATGGACGTGCCCTCGCCGAGCGCCGGCGTGGTGGAGCGGATCCTGGTCAAGCTGGGCGACAAGGTGAGCGAGGGCTCGCCGCTCCTGGTGTTCAAGGGCGAGGCCTCCCAGGGTGTGGTCAAGGGCGCCGAGACCGCCGCCGACGCGCCCGCGGGCGCCGACAGCGCCGCCCTGCTCGCCAAGCAGGAGCCGGCCCCGAGTTTGACCCCCACCCCGAATTCGGCCCCCGCCGCGCCCGCCCCGTCGGCCGCGCCCGCCGGCAACCTTCCCGACTTCTCGCAGGTCCATGCCAGCCCCGGCGTGCGGCGCCTGGCCCGCGAGCTCGGCCTCGACCTGACGGCGGTGAAGGGCACCGGCGAGAAGGGCCGGATCACCAAGGAGGACGTGAAGGGCCACCTCACCCGCGCGGCGGCGCCCGCCGCGGCCGCCTCCGGCACGGCCGCCTTCTCCGGCGGCGGCATGGGCATCCCGGAGATCCCGGCGGTGGATTTCGCGAAGTTCGGCCCGATCGAGACCCTGCCCCTGTCGCGGATCAAGAAGATCTCCGGCGCGCACCTGCACCGGTCCTGGCTCAACGTGCCGCTGGTCACCCACCAGGACGAGTCGGACATCACCGAGACGGATGCCTACCGCAAGGAGCTCGACGCCCAGGGCAAGGAGCTCAAGGACAAGGGCTACCGCGTCACCCTGCTGGCCTTCCTGATCAAGGCCGCGGTTTCCGCCCTACGCAAGCACCCCGAGTTCAACGCCTCGCTGTCGCCTGAGAAGGACGCCCTGATCCTCAAGCGCTACTACAACATCGGCGTCGCGGTCGACACGCCGGACGGGCTCGTCGTCCCGGTGATCAAGGAGGCCGACCGCAAGGGCCTCGTGGAGATCAGCCGCGACCTCGGGGCGATCTCGGCGAAAGCCCGCGACGGCAAGCTCAGCGCCGCCGACATGCAGGGCGCCACCTTCTCGATCTCCAGCCTCGGCGGCATCGGCGGCACCGCCTTCACGCCGCTGGTCAACGCCCCCGAGGTCGCGATCCTGGGCGTCGCCCGCGCGAAGATGAGCCCGGTCTGGAACGGCACCGCGTTCACGCCGCGCCTGATCGTGCCGCTCTCGCTCTCCTACGACCACCGCGTCATCGACGGTGCGCTCGCCGCGCGCTTCACCCGCCACCTCGCCCACGTCCTCGAGGACGTCCGGCGCCTCGTCGTCTGACGAAGCCCGGTTGCGCGACCCAACGAGCGAGGTGAAGCGATGAGCAGCAACGACGTCCACCTGCCGGATATCGGCGACTTCAAGAACGTGCCCGTGATCGAGGTCAGCGTCAGCCCCGGCGACGTGATCTCGGTCGACGACGTGATCATCGTGCTGGAATCCGACAAGGCCACCATGGACATCCCGTCCCCGGTGGCCGGCACGGTGGCCGAGGTGCGGATCAAGCCCGGCGACACGGTGAGCCAGGGCGACCTGATCCTGGTGATGGCCGAGGCCGCAAACGCCGGCGCCGGCGCGCCGAAGCCCACGGTCACCGACACCACCAGGTCCGGCGCTCCCGCCTCCGCCCCCGGCGGCGCCCCCGCGGCCATGAGCGGCCACGCCCCGGGCGAGGGCCAGGCCGGCTACGGCTCCTCGGCCACCGCCACCGGCGGGGCGGCGCCCGCGCCGGCCCCGAAAGCGGCGGCCCCCGTCTCCGGCGAGGCGATGCGGGCCCAGGTCCTCGTCATCGGGGCCGGACCCGGCGGCTACACCGCCGCCTTCCGGGCGGCGGATCTCGGCCAGTCGGTGGTGCTGGTCGAGCGCTGGCCGAGCCTTGGCGGCGTCTGCCTCAACGTCGGCTGCATTCCCTCGAAGGCCCTGCTGCACGCCGCCAAGGTCATCGACGAGAGCCACGCCATGGCGGCGCACGGCATCAGCTTCAGCGCGCCGCAGATCGACATCGACAAGCTGCGCGCCTGGAAGGACGGGGTGGTCAAGCGCCTCACGGGCGGCCTCACCGGGCTGGCCAAGCAGCGCAAGGTCACGGTGGTGACGGGCGAGGCCCGCTTCGTCAGCCCGAACCAGGTCGCGGTGGAGCACGAGGGCCAGACCCGGATCATCGGCTTCGACCACGCCATCATCGCGGCCGGCTCCGAGCCGGTGCAGATGCCCTTCATCCCGCACGAGGACCCGCGGGTCCTCGACTCGACGGGGGCGCTGGAACTCGACGGCGTCCCGGCCCGCCTGCTGGTGATCGGCGGCGGCATTATCGGGCTGGAGATGGCCACCGTCTACCACGCCCTCGGCGCGAAGGTGACCATCGTCGAGCTGATGGACCAGATCATCCCCGGCGCCGACAAGGACCTGGTCACGCCGCTGATGAAGCGGATCAGCAAGCAGTACGAGGCGATCCACCTCAAGGCCAAGGTCACCGCCGTGGAGGCGACGCCGGAGGGGCTGAAGGTCTCGTTCGAGGGCGGCACCGCCCCGGCCAGCGACACCTTCGACAAGGTGCTGGTCTCGGTGGGGCGGCGCCCCAACGGCCAGCGCATCGGCGCGGAGGCGGCGGGCGTCGCCGTCGACGCGCGCGGCTTCATCGCCGTCGACCGGCAGATGCGCACCAACGTGCCCCACATCTTCGCCATCGGCGACGTGGTCGGCCAGCCGATGCTGGCCCACAAGGCGACGCACGAGGGCAAGGTCGCGGCCGAGGTCGCCGCCGGCAAGGCCAGCGCCTTCGACGCCAAGGTCATTCCCTCGGTCGCCTATACCGACCCCGAGGTGGCCTGGGTCGGCATGACCGAGACCGAGGCCAAGGCGAAGGGCGTGAAGGTCGGCAAGGGCGTCTTCCCCTGGGCGGCCTCCGGGCGCTCCCTGGCGCTCGGCCGTGAAGAGGGCCTGACCAAGGTCCTGTTCGACCCGGAGACGGACCGCATCCTCGGCTGCGGCATCGTCGGCCCGTCCGCCGGCGACCTCATCGCCGAGGCGGCCCTGGCCATCGAGCTGGGAGCGGATGCCGAGGATATCGGCCTGACCATCCACCCGCACCCGACCCTGTCGGAGACGATCGGCTTGGCGGCGGAGGCCTTCGAGGGCACCATCACGGACCTCTACATGCCCCGGAAGGACGGCCCGAAGCGCGCCGGCCACTGACGCCGGGCGTTCGTGCCGAGGCTCGGACATCGGCAGGCGCCTTCGGGATGGGCGCCGCCGCATCAGGAAGACAGGACCGCGCCGCGACCGGCGCGGTCCTCGCGGAGCCCGTCCCGGCTCCGGCTTCGGGAGACCCGCCGATGTCGTCGAACGCGCCCGATCTCACCTCCGGACCCCCATCGTCCGCCGCACCGGATCCGGCGCTGCGGCGCGCCGAGGCCGCCCGCGACGCCGTCGCGGAGGCCGTCGCGGGCACCCTCGACCGCCTCGCCACGGTGGAGCGGACGGCCGGCGTCGACGTCGCGGCGGACCTCCGGGCCGCCGGCCGGCTGATGGCCCGTCACACCCAGCGGCAGCTCGCCGCCAACCTCACCCTGGTCCAGGGCCTGATGGCGGCGCGCAGCCTGCCCGCGATGCTGCAGCTCCAGCAGGATTTCCTGCGCCGGCAAATGGACTGGGCCCTGCGCGACTGGGACCTGGCCCGAGCCCAGGCCCTCGACCTCCTCGCCGAAGGGCGCCGGGCGGCCGGGGGCGAGCCCGACCCGGCCCCGCCGTCGGCGGTCGAGCCGGAGGCCGGTCCACCGGAGGCCGGTCCGCCGGAGACGCCGGAGACGCCGCCCCCCGATCCTCACCCGGAATGATCCGCCCCGCGCGGCAGGCCCGACATCCCCTTCGACTGCCACCGACCCCGCCCCCGGCGGGGCCGACGGCGCCTGTCACCCGCAACCCCCAGGACCAGACATGAGCAAAGACACCGACCTGCGCGCGCCGGGCGCCGCCGCGAACGCCGATGCCGGCACCGAGGCCGCCCTGACCCGGGCCGCCCTCGACTATCACCGCTTCCCGACCCCGGGAAAAATCGCGGTCCAGCCCACCAAGGACATGAGCACCCAGCGCGACCTCGCGCTCGCCTATTCCCCCGGGGTTGCCGCCGCCTGCATGGCGATCGCGCACGCGCCCGACGAGGCCTACAGCCTGACCGCCCGGGGCAACCTCGTGGCGGTCATCACCAACGGCACGGCGGTGCTCGGCCTCGGCCATATCGGCGCGCTCGCCGGCAAGCCCGTGATGGAGGGCAAGGGCTGCCTGTTCAAGAAGTTCGCCGGCATCGACGTGTTCGACATCGAGGTCGACGAGACCGATCCGGAGAAGTTCATCGAGACCGTCGCCCGCCTCGAGCCGACCTTCGGCGGCATCAACCTCGAGGACATCAAGGCTCCCGAGTGCTTCGTCATCGAGACGAAGCTGCGCGAGCGCATGAAGATCCCGGTCTTCCACGACGACCAGCACGGCACCGCCATCGTGGCCGCCGCCGCCCTGATCAACGCCCTCGCGGTGGTGGGCAAGCCGATCGAATCCGCCACCCTGGTCTGCTCGGGCGCGGGCGCCGCCGCCATCGCCTGCCTCAACATCCTGGTGGGCCTCGGCCTGCGCAAGGAGAACATCGTCGTCTGCGATTCCCGCGGCGTGGTCTCCACCGACCGGATGGCCTCCCTCGACGCGCAGAAGCGCGCCTATGCCCGGGACACCACGGCCCGGACGCTGGGCGACGTCGTGGCCGGGGCCGACATCTTCCTCGGCGTCTCCCAGGGCGGCGTGCTCAAGCCCGAGATGGTGGCGAGCATGGCCGACAAGCCGATCATCCTGGCGCTGGCCAACCCCGACCCGGAGATCCTGCCGGCCCTGGCCAAGCAGGTGCGGCCCGACTGCCTCATCGCCACCGGGCGCTCGGACTACCCGAACCAGGTCAACAACGTCCTGTGCTTCCCCTTCATCTTCCGGGGCGCCCTCGACGTCGGCGCCACCGAGATCAACGAGGCCATGAAGCTTGCCGCCGTGCGCGCCCTCGCCGACCTCGTCCATGCCGAGCCGTCGGACGTGGTGGCCGCCGCCTACGGGGCCCACGACCTGCGCTTCGGGCCCGACTACCTCATCCCGCGCCCCTTCGACCCGCGCCTGATCACCACCGTCGCCCCGGCGGTGGCCCAGGCCGCCATCGACAGCGGCGTCGCCACCCGGCCCTTCAAGGACGTCGAGACCTACCGCCGCTCCCTGGAGCGCCTGGTCTACACCTCCGGCACGGTGATGCAGCCGGTCTTCGCCGCCGCCTCCGAGGCCGGTGCCCATTCGGAGGCCGGCCCCCAGCGGATCGCCTATGCCGAGGGTGAGGAGGACCGCGTGCTCCGCGCCGCCCAGGTGGTGGTGGACGAGCGCCTCGCCACCCCGGTCCTCCTCGGCCGGGCCGAGACCATCGCCGAGCGGATCGCCGGCCTCGGCCTGCGCCTGCGCATCGGCACCGACGTGCACGTGGTCGAGACCGCGCCGGGGGCCGACACCACCGTGCGGGCCGCCGCGCTGCTCGCGGCCGGCGAGGTCGACGGCATGCTCTGCGGCACCACCGGCACCTACCCGGCCCATCTCGCCGCCGTGACGGGGACCATCGGCCTGAAGCCCGGCGCGCAGGGGCTCGCCGCCATGGGCCTGCTGCAGCTGCCCCGGCACACGCTGTTCATCTGCGATCCCTACATCCACCGCGACCCCAGCGCCGCCGAGATCGCCGACATGACGGTGCAGGCCGCCGCCGCGATGCGCCGCTTCGGCCAGACCCCGCACGTCGCCCTGGTCTCGTCCGCGAATTTCGGCAGCGTCGACGATCCGGTCTCGCGCAAGATGCAGGAGGCCCTGGCGCTCATCCGGGAACGGGCACCGGATCTCGAGATCGACGGCGAGATGTCCGCCGACACGGCGCTCAGCCGGACGATCCTCGGGCGCCTGCGCCCGGACTCGGCCCTCACCGCCGAGGCCAACCTCCTCGTCATGCCGACCCTGGAGGCGGCCAACATCACCTTCAACGCCCTGAAGGTGGTGGCCGGCCAGAGCGTCTCCGTCGGCCCGATCCTGCTCGGCGCGGCCCGGCCGGTGCACATCCTGACCCCCACCGCCACCGTCCGCGGCATCGTCAACATGACGGCCCTGACGGCGGCCTCCGCCGCGGAGGTGGCCTGACGGGCAGGGGAGGGGGCTGCCTCTGCCCTCATCGACGGAGGCCGGCAGCCCGGACCGCGCCGTAATTCCGGGGCGCCGCTCTGCGGCTCCGGCATGACGGCGCGGGGCCCGATAGGCTGGCAGGGATCACCAATCTGAAACCGTCCGAAAAAGCCGGCTACACGTTTTGTAAGCCGGCAATTATTCCGCGAGGTACCCCGTCAAGGCCCCGGCGAGATGATCGAACAGCGCCCGGATGCGACGGGTGGTGCGCAGGTCCTCGTGCATGACGAGCCAGATCCCGATCTCGGCCAGCACGAGGTCGGGCAGGACCGGTACGAGCTCCGGGTCGCGGCGGGCGACGCCCGCCTGGCAATAGCCGATGCTGAAGCCGGCGCGCAGGGCCGCCAGCAGCCCGAGGTCGTCGTCGCAGGCGAAGGCGAAGGTCAGGTCGTGACCGAGCGTCGGGCGCACCCGCGCCGCATGGACGGCCCGGCCGATCAGGCTGTGGCGCCCGAGCTCCGCGGCCGTCGCGGGCAGGCCCCGTCGCGCGGCGTAGGACCGGTGGGCGTAGAACCGGACCGGCGCAGTCCCGATGCGCCGGGCCACCAGGGCCTCCTGGGTCGGGGCCACGTTGCGCACGGCGAGGTCCGCGTCCCGGCGCAGCAGGTCCTCGGTGCGGTCGCTGAGGGAAAGTTCGAGGTCGACCCCCGGATGGGCCTCGTGGAACCGGGCCAGCATCGGCGGCAGCACCGCGCCCCCCAGGAAGGTGCTGGCGGTGAGGCGGATGCGGCCCCGCATCGCGTCGGTGTCGCCGGAGGCCCGGCGCAGGAGGGCCGCCGCCGCCGCGGCCATGGCCTCCGCCTGGGGCACCAGGTCGAGGGCCCGGTCGGTGGGCCGCAGGCCGTCGCGGCCACGGGTGAACAGGGTCGCGCCGAGGCCCCGCTCCAGGGCGGCGATCTGGCGGCCGAGGGTAGGCTGGGTCAGCCGCAGGTCGCGTGCCGCGCCGGACAGGCTGCCCGCGCGCATCACCCCCAGAAACGCCCGCCACAGGTGCCAATCCGGCTCAGCCATACGAAAACGTATGGCAGGTCGCCGGCTTTCGGCAATATCCGTTGAGCCGCTCCCCCTGCATCCTCGATGGCGTTCCAGGATAGGAGGATGCGATGACGGACAGGCTGGCCCTGGTCACCGGGGCGACGGGCGGAATCGGCGGGGCGGTGGCGGAGGCGCTGCTGCGGCACGGCTGGCGGGTGCGCGGTCTGGCGCGCGACCCCGACCGGGCCCGGCGGACCGGGCCCGCGGGCGTCGACTGGGTCGCGGGCGACGCCCTGCGCCCGGCCGACATGGTGGCGGCGGCCCGGGGCGCCGGCATCCTGTTCCACGGGGTGAACCCGCCCGGCTACCGCGACTGGCGCGGCCTGGCGCTGCCCATGCTGGGCCATGCCATCACGGCGGCGCAGGCGGCGGGGGCCCGCCTCGTCATGCCGGGCAACCTCTACGTCTACGCCCCCGAGGCCGGGCCGCGCCTCGGCGAGGACGCGCCGCGCCGTCCGCGGACCCGCAAGGGCGCGGTCCGGGTCGAGATGGAGGCGATGCTGGCGGCGGCCGACGGGCTCGATCACCTGATCCTCTGCGCCGGCGACTTCTTCGGCCCGCACGCGCCGAGCTCCTGGGTCACCACCGTGCTGATGCGGGAGGGCCGGCCCCTGCGGCGGGTGGCGACCCCCGAGAGTCCGGGTGCGGGGCATGCCTGGGCCTACCTGCCCGACCTCGCCGAGACCTTCGCGCGCCTCCTCGACGACGCGGCCACCCTGCCGCGCCAGCTGCGCCTGAACTTCCGGGGGCATCACCTGCAGGGGCGGGCCATGGCGGAGGCGGTGGCCGAGGCGGCGGCGCAGGCCGATCCCGGGGGCCGCCGGCCGCCGGTCCGGCCCTTCGCCTGGACGCCGGTCTATCTCGGGGCGCCCTTCGTCACTGTCCTGCGCGAGCTGATCGAGATGCGCTATCTCTGGTCGACCACCCTGGAGCTCGACAATGCGCGCCTCGTCGCCCGCCTCGGCGCGGAGCCGCACACGCCCCTCGCGGCGGCGGTGGCGACGAGCCTCGCCGCCCTGCGGGCCCGCCGCGCCGCCTGAGGCCGCTCAGCCGATCCGCATCCGGGTGCCCGGGCCGACCCGGCGCAGCAGGCGGACGAGGTCGGCCCGGCGCAGGGCGACGCAGCCCTCGGTCGGCAGGAAGCCGGCCCGCGCCACGTGCAGGAAGATGGCCGAGCCGCGGCCCGGCCGGATCGGCCCGCGATTGTGGTCGAGGTCGATCACGAGGTCGTAGAGCCCGTCGTCGCGCCACATCCGCTCGTGCCCGACCCCCGGGGCGGGCAGGCGGATCGGCCGGTTGTAGCGCCGGTCCCGGGCGTCGTCGCACCAGCCGTCGCCGGGGGCGCTCGGGCGCAAGGGCAGGGGGCTCGCCGGCCGGCTCGCGAAATGGTCCGGCCGGTAGACCCCGCCGCGCAAGCGGACCGTGCCCCGGGGCGAGGCGCCGTCGCCCTCGCGCTTGACCTGCCGGATCCCGCTCCGCCCGAGGGCGCAGGGGATGACGGCGGCCCCCGCGAGGAGCTGGCCCCGGCTCCGGTCCGTCACCAGGGCGCGGACGCGCAGGCGGGGGAGGGTGGTGGGCGTCCGGGGGGGCTGCCGCGCCGGGGTCGGGATCCGCTTCATGGGGCGCTTATCGCGTGGGCCGGCCCGGCTGCCAAATCCGGCCCCGCGCGGAAACCGCGATCAACCTCCTTAAAACCGCGATCGGCCTCCTCGGCCGAAGCATGTCCCTGAAACTTTTCGGGGGTCTGCGCCGTTTGCGGGGTGTTAGGCTGCGCACAACCGTATTGTGCGCAGTCCGGATTGTTGGTTTAATGCACCCGATGTGATTGACATACAGCAAGACGACGGCCGCGTGTCATCATCGTGCTTCGGGGTCGCGGTGCAACCGTCGATCTTCACGACTCACCGCCCGTCCGCGGACCTGAACACCGCTGGCGGATCCTGCAAACTGCCTGAAAGTCCTTCGGTCGATGCCGAATACCCATCGCCTGCTGATCTGCGACGACGACGCCTCGCTCCGCGAGACGCTGATGGAGCAGCTCGATCTCTACGACGAATTCACCGTGCTGACCGCCCTGGACGGCCAGAGCGCCGTCACGCGCGTCACGGAGGATCGGATCGACCTGGCGGTGATGGATGTCGGCCTGCCCGACATGGACGGGCGCGAGGCCGTGCGGGCCATGCGCCGCGGCGGCTATCGCGGCCCCGTCATCATGCTGACGGCGCAGGATTCCGAGGACGACACCGTCGAGGGCCTGGAGGCGGGCGCCAACGACTACGTCACCAAGCCCTTCAAGTTCGCCGTCCTGCTGGCGCGCATCCGCGCCCACCTGCGCAGCCACGAGGCCAGCGAGGACGCGGTGTTCCAGATCGGTCCCTACACCTTCCGGCCCGGCGCCAAGCTGCTGGTCGGCGAGCGCGGCTCGAAGCTGAAGCTCACCGAGAAGGAGACCGCGATCCTGCGCTTCCTCTACCGGGCGGGGCGCGAGGTGGTCGGCCGCGACACGCTGCTGGCCGAGGTCTGGGGCTATAACGCCCAGGTCACCACCCACACCCTCGAGACGCACATCTACCGCCTGCGCCAGAAGATCGAGCCGAACCCGGCCCTGGCGGCGATCCTCGTCACCGAGGGCGGCGGCTACAAGCTGCTGCCGTAGGCGGGGCGATCCACCCCTAGAACGAATCCGGCACGGTGTCGGCGAACGGAAGCGTGAAGACCCGCTCCCCCGCCTCGTCCGTCACCTCGACGGTGCAGGCGAACCAGTCCCGGATCAGGCTCATGCGGTGCCGGGCGATCAGGTCCTGCGCCAGGGTCCGGGCATGCCGGCGCGCCGCCGCGACGTCGGGCAGCTCGTCGCCCTCCTCGTCCACGGCCAGGTCGAGGGGGCCGGTGTCGCAGCGGATGCTGAAGAAGTAGCGCGGCATCCGGCGGTCACCTCCCTAGGAAGGCCCGATCAGGCGGGCATATTCCGCCTCCGCCGAGCCGTAGCTCCCGTTCGCCATCTCCCGCAGGCGCGTCCGGTCCCGGATCGTCACGCGGCCGCGCTGGGCCCGGATGAGCCCGTTGCCCTCCAGGGTCTGGACCGCGATGGTCGCGCTGGCGCGCTGGACCCCGAGCATCAGCGCCACGAAGTCGTGGGTGAGGCGGATCTCGTCGCCCTCGGCCCGGTCGTGGCACATCAGCAGCCAGCGGGCGAGGCGCACGTCGATGGTGTAGGTCGCGTTGCTGTAGGCGGTCGAGGCCACCTGCAGGCCGTGGACGTGGACGTAGCGCAGCAGGAAGCGCCGCAGGGTCTCGCTGCGGCCGACGGCCTCGGTCAGGGCGGAGGCCGGAAGGCTCAGCATCGTGCCGGCCTGCTGGACCAGGGTCTGGTGCGGCGTGCGGTCGGCATCGAGCAGGACCGGCGCGGCCCCGATCAGGCCTTCCCGGCCGATCAGCCCGATCTCGACCCCGCCGGTCCCGCCCTCGCCGCCATTGGCCACGACCGATCCGTAGCCGCTCTCGGGAAAGTAGAGGGTCTCGACGGTCTCGCCCGGCGCGATCAGGACCTGGAGGAGTTCGACCTCGACCCGCCGGAGGTCGGGCGCGAGGCGGTCGAAATCCTCGGGGGGAAGCCGCCGGAGCAGCCCGTTGGCGGAGGCGGATGGCTGGAGCCGTGTCATGGTCCCTGTCCGACAGGCAAGGGCACCCAGCACAATTCGGGTATCGTCACCGAGAAGAAACGTCGAAGGTGCCGACACTCTAGCATCGTTCCCGAGGCGAGATAGTCGTCGCCCGCCTTTGTCGGGTGGCAGACGTTACGGGCGCCCCGGTGCTGGCGCGCGCGCCGCCGTCGCCGACACCGCCTCTGCTCCATCCTCCGCGCCATCCTCCGCGCGGTCGATCCGGCCGGGTGCTCCGCTCTCCCCCGTCCGGCGCCGGAGGCGCGCCGCCGCCGTTTCGCGTCCGCGCCGGTTCGGCTAAGCTCCCCCGGCAGCGCGGCAAGGAACGGACGCCAGGTGGGGCTCGACGACGACATCGCGATACTGAGCGCCGCGCCGCTGTTCGGCTTCCTGGGCCGGGACGCACTGCGCCTGCTCTCCTTCGCCGCCGAGCGCCGCAGCCTCGCGGCGGGCGAGCGCCTGTTCGCGCAGGGCGAGCGCGGCGACGGCGGCTTCGTGGTGATGTCGGGCACCCTGACGCTGACCCCGCGGGGCGGCCGCGCCGCCCCCGTCACGGTCGGGCGCTCCAGCCTGGTCGGCCGCCTCGCCCTGTTCCAGCGCGGCGAGCGCCCCTGCGACGCCGACGCGACCAGCCCCGCCGAGGTGGTCCGCATCACCCCGACCCTGATGCGCCGGGTGCTGGAGGAGTTTCCCGACGCCGCCCGGGCGATTCACGGCGAACTCAGCACGGACCTCGCCACCTTCGCGGGCGACCTCGCCAGCCTCGGCGACCGGTTCGACCGCATCGCGCCGTAACCGCCCGCCTCCGCCGGCGTCGGGGCTTCGCCCCGCGGCGCTGACGGTCCCCGCGATCTCACCCCACCGCCACCGGCCGGGCGGCCGCCGCAGGTTCGGACGACCCGGTGCCTTCGGTCGCCGAGGCGCCCTTCGCGCGGCCCGACCGGGCCCGCGGCGTCGCGATCGAGGCACGCCGCCGGAGCGCCGAGGGCGCGCGCCGTTAAGGAGCCCGACATTCCGTCAGGCTATAGCCCTGGTCGAGTCGGGACAAACACACTAAGTTCGACTCGACCCCAGGCTCCTGATCCGCTCAGAGGGATGGGATGGGCCTGCTGTGTCATCGGTGATCATTGATCAGTTTGAGGAGATACTGTCATGAGCGTCGTAAAAATGGCCTTGGCCGGTTTTCTCGTCAGTAGTTCGGCGTGGCTCGCAGTGCCGGCGCAGGCGCATGAGAGCCTGCGCTCGTACATCGTCGCCCAAAACGCCGCCCATGACGCGAATGTTCGTGCGATTCAGTCTCGGAGAGACTTGCACGCCGCGAACGTTGCTGTGCTCCAGGGCGATTATGGTGCGGCCCAGGTGTACGGGCATGCCGCCGCCGTCCGGCAGGCGCAATCCGACGGAGACGCCCGGTTCGCGTATCACGCCGGCCAGGCCGCCCGCATCGAGCGCTATTACGGCGACTGAACGACGATCGCGCCCGGCTCGGTCGCGCCCGGCCCAATCGGGGCGGCCTGAGCCGGGGCCTCGTCCCGAACCCTTGCGACCCGAACCATGGCGTCCCGAATCGCCGCGTTCGCGCCCGCCGGCGGACGACGGACGCGGCAGCGGGACGGTCTCGGACCCGCATCCGCTCCATCCCGCCCGGAGCCGGCCTTTGCCGGCGCTTGGCCAGCACTTGGCCAGCACTTGGCCGGCACCCGGCCGGCCTTTGTGGTCCTCGACCCCCTCCGCGGAAACCCTTTGTGATGGAATCGGGTGCAAGCTCGGTCGGAGGTGACATCCGGCGCACGTGGCATCCCGGCCTTCGGCCCGGGATCGCACGCCCGGGCCCCGTGTGCCCGCGGGCCCGGGTCGGCGCCCTGCGGAGGGACATGGGATGGCGGAGCGCCAGGAGGATCAACCGATGAGCCGGAGGACGCAGGCGGCGACCGTCGCCTTCTTCGGGCTGGCCGTCCTGGGTGCCGGATTCCTGATCTACGAGCAGTCGACCCGCCTGCTGGTCTGCTACGAGACCAACGCCACCCTGCCCGACGAGGCCTACGTCGACATCATGATCCGCGACATCGTCAAGAACGGCGATCACGGCGGACGGGCCTATGCCAACCGGCTCGACTATCTCGGGGACAAGACCGAGTGCTGCACCATCGAGCGGGTGCCTAGCCCCATCGCCGAGGGGCGGCCGGGCCGGCGCGAGGTCTCGGTCTCGGCCAAGTACTTCAACACCGCCATGAAGGACTACTTCTCCATCGAGCGGCGCTACGACGCCTGCGGCCATGCCAGCGCCAAGCCCATGACCGCGGGCTGACGTCGGCGGGCTGATGTCGGCGGGCGAATTTTTCCGGGTTCAGGTCTGCGGGTTCACCTCTGCGGGGGGAACGTCCTCGGGCCGACGCCGTCCGGCCGGGCCAGGGCGGCCGCCGGCATGCCGCGCGAGGCCGCGGCCGCGAAGGTGACAGGCCGGACGGGCTTTTGTAAGCACGGGGCCCGTCCCGATCCGTTGCCGGAACCTGCCCCATGTCGCACCCCGCGTCCCCCACCGACCTCGCCGCCACCATCGAGACCGCCTGGGAGGAGCGCGCCGGCATCGACACCGGCACCAAGGGCGCCGTGCGCGAGGCCGTCGACGCGGCCCTCGACCTCCTGGATTCCGGCAAGGCCCGGGTCGCCGAGAAGGTCGGCGACGACTGGCAGGTCAACCAGTGGCTCAAGAAGGCGGTGCTGCTGTCCTTCCGCCTCAACGACATGGAGATCATCCATGGCGGCCCCGACGGCGCGACCTGGTGGGACAAGGTGCCCTCGAAGTTCGAGGGCTGGAAGAAGAAGCATTTTCGCGAGGCCGGCTTCCGCGCCGTGCCCGGCTGCGTCGTGCGCCGCGGCTCCTACATCGCCCCCGGCGCCGTGCTGATGCCGAGCTTCATCAACCTCGGCGCCCATGTGGGCGAGGGCACCATGGTCGACACCTGGGTGACCATCGGCTCCTGTGCCCAGGTGGGGAAGAACTGCCACATCTCCGGCGGCGCCGGCATCGCGGGCGTGCTCGAGCCGCTGCAGGCCAACCCGGTCATCATCGAGGACAACTGCTTCATCGGCGCCCGCGCCGAGGTGGCCGAGGGTGTGATCGTCGGCGAGGGCAGCGTGCTCTCCATGGGCGTCTACATCGGCGCCTCGACCAAGATCATCGACCGGACCACCGGCGAGGTCATGTACGGCCGCGTGCCGCCCTACTCGGTGGTGGTCTCCGGCACCACGCCGGGCAAGGACCTGCCCGACGGCAGCCCCGGCCCGGGCCTCTACTGCGCCGTGATCGTCAAGCGCGTCGATGCCGGCACCCGCTCCAAGACCGCCATCAACGAGCTCCTGCGCACCTGATCCGGGCGGCGCCGGGTCGCTGGACCGCGTTCCGGGCGAAGCCCCTCCTGGGGCGGCGCTCGGTCGCGTGCCGGTGCGGCCGGCCATGCCCCATCTGGGGCCGGTGAGATCGTTCCGGATGCGAGGGAGAGGCGTACGATGATCGACCCGGCCCATTCCGCCCGCAGCTTCGCGCTGACCTTCGCCGGGCGTCGCGTGCCGACGCCCTACGACGTCGTCGGCAGTGGCCCCGACGCCCTGCTGCTGCCCGCCCTGTCCTCGATCTCGGCCCGGGTCGAGATGCGGCCCCTGGCCAAGGACCTCGGCCACGCCTATCGCTGCCTCGTGCCGGACTGGCCGGGCTTCGGCGACCATGTCCGCGCCCGGGTGCCCATGACCCCGGAGACGATGCACGCCTACCTCGACGCCCTGCTGGCGGCGGCCCCCGGGCCCTACGCCCTCGGGGTCGGGGCCGGCCACGCCGCCGGCTACCTCATGGCCGCGGCCCGGCGCCACCCCGGGCTGTTCGCGCGCCTCGTCCTGATTGCCCCGACCTGGCGGGGGCCCCTGCCCACCGCCCTGGGACCGGAGCGCCGGGGCCTGTTCGCCGGCCTGCGCCGGGCCGTGGAGCTGCCGCTCCTGGGCGACGCCCTCTACCGCATCAACATCAGCCGCCCCGTCATCGGCCGGATGATGCGGGCCCACGTCTATGCCGACCCCGACCACGTCACGCCCGGAGTCATCGCCGACAAGCACGCCATCACCCGCCAGAACGGCGGCCGCTTCGGCACCGCCGCCTTCGTCACCGGCGGCCTCGACCCGTTCGCGAATCGCCGGGACTTCCTCGACCTGTTCGAGGCCCCCGACCTGCCGCCGATCGTGGTCCTGCGGCCGGAGCGGGCCCCGCGCCGCTCCGGCGCCGAGATGGACGCGCTGATCGCCACCGGCCGGGTCGCCCGGGCCTCGGTGCCGGGCGCACTCAGCCCGCACGAGGAATATCCGGGCGAGGTGGCGGACGCGATCCGCGCCGGCTGAGCGGCGCGGGGCGAAACCCCCGCGACCTCGACACGACCCCGCCGGTATACCGGCGCGTCCCGCGCCTCACATCTGCTGGGTCTGCGCGCCGCTGTCGGGCCGCGCCGGACCGAGATTCGGCTCTTCGCCCATCGGCTCGTTCTGGACCACGGTGAACACGCCCTTGCCGTCGAGGGACGGCCCGCTGGTCCAGCGCCCCGCCGGCGGCGGCGAGCCGTCCCGGGTGGTGGCGAAGAAGTTGTAATTGAACTTCTCGTGTTCCTTGCTCTGCGGGAAGCTGTTCGGGATCGGCAGGTTGCCTTCGTGGCCACCCATCTCCTCGATCACCGCGAGCCACTGCTGCTGGTGCATGGTGTCGCGCGCGATGAGGAAGTGCAGCATGTCCTTCATGCCGGCATCATGGGCGGCATTGAACAGGCGAACCGCCAGGACACGGCCGGTCGTCTCGGCGGCGACGTTGCAATACATGTCCGCCGCGAGGTTTCCGCTGGCGTAGACATGGCTCATGTCGAAGGGCACACCGTCGCAATTGGCCGGATAGGCCGCCATGCCGGTGGAGAGGACGTGCCGGTGCAGCATGCCCTCGATGGTGTGGCGCGGGTTGCCGCCGCCCATCACGGCGCCCACGACCCCATCGGCCGCCCCCGCCTCCTGCAGCGTCGCCGGCGCGGTCTCGAGGTTCAGCGCCACCGCGGTGGCCAGCATCTCGATGTGGCCGATCTCCTCCGTCGCGGTGTTGAGCAGCATGTCGCGGTACTTGGTCGTCGGCCCGCGCGCGCCCCAGCCCTGGAAGAAGTACTGCATGCAGACGCGGATCTCGCCCTCGATGCCGCCGATCGCCTGCTGCAGCATGCGTGCGAAGATCGGATCCGGCTTGTCGACCTTCACCGGGTATTGGAGGCGCTTATCATAGTATAACATGCAGAAATCTCGCCATGCTCGAACAAAAACAGCCCGCTCGTCACGATAACGGCGGTGCGATGGACGTGCATACGGAGACGTTGGTCTCCGGATATCCCGAGAACCGTGAGAGTCACTGGGTGTTCAATTTTTTAGAGGATGCAATTTCTTTCAGCTGAGGGCGCATCTAGCCTCGAGCACCGGCATCTTTCCACAGAACTCACGGCCCGAGCGGGGGTTGATCCAGGCGGACCAGCACGGGTCCTGTCGTGGACACTCAAGGGTCCTGTCGTGGACAATCAGGGGAGGGGATCGTGAGCGAGTGGCGTGCGCGCCCCGGTGCGCTGGGGCCGAACTGCCTGCATCTGTGCGTCGACATGCAGCGCATGTTCCTGGAGGAGACCGACTGGCACACGCCCTGGATGGCCCGGGTCCTGCCGCGGGTCGAGCGCCTCGTGGCCGCGCATCCGGAGCGCACCATCCTCACCCGCTTCATCCCCGCCCAGCATCCCGGCGAGGGTCGCGGCACCTGGGCGGGCTACTACCGACGCTGGGCCTCGATGACCCGGGATCAGCTGCCGCCCGGCCTGGTCGACCTCGCCCCCGGCCTCGCCCGCCTCACACCGCCGGCGGAGATCCTGGACAAGACCGTCTATTCCCCCTGGCTCGGCACCGACCTCGATGCCCGCCTCCAGGCCCGCGGCGTCGACACCCTGGTGATGACCGGCGGCGAGACCGAGGTCTGCGTGCTCGCGAGCGTGCTGGGAGCCGTCGACCTCGGCTACCGGGTCTTCGTCGTCACCGACGCCCTGTGCAGCTCCTGCGACGAGGCGCACGATGCCCTGCTGACGATGTACCATCGCCGCTACGGCCAGCAGGTCCACCCCGTGACCACCGAGGAGGTCCTGCTCGCCTGGACGTGAGGCGGTCAGCCACGTCTGAGCAGGCGTCCGCCGGCCAAGCCGTTGGCCCCGATCACGAGGCCGACCACGAGCGCGTGCAGGGCGAGGTCCGTCGCGGTGGCGTCGTGCGGATGGAACGGCACCAGGAGCGCCGCCGAGGCCGCCGCCGCCGAGAGCCCCGCCAGGGCGGCGGTCAGGTTGGGGCGCAGCGGACAGGCCCGACGCAGCATCCAGACGAGAGCCAGCGACAACGGAAGCGAGAAGGTGAGGAGGAACGCGACGCATCCCCCGGTCTGGTGCATGTCGGCGGGATCGGCACCAGGCACCGCCCAATCGCGCAGGCAGCCGACGCCGCTGGCTCCGATCCAGAGGGCGGCCGGCGCCAGGGGCAGCAGGGCCCAGGTGGAGGCGCGCCCCGGTACGCTGGTCTGGAACGCCGCGACCGCCGCCGCGACGGCGGTCAGCACAGCCCCGAGCGCGGCGTAGCGCAGATCCGCCACGGCCATGCGGGTGCGCAGGGCCTCGAGATCGGCGAAGGGCATCAGGGCGAGGCCCAGCCCGGCGGCGGCCGCGCACCAGGCGAGGGCCCGGAAGGCTGGCCCGGGCAGCCGCCGGACGGGCCGCAGACCGCCGGCGAGGCTGTCCACCAGACGCTCATGCGCGGACGTTCGGGCCGTGTCAGACATCGTGGGTTCCTCGCTCACCTGCCCGGGGCCCGGCCTCGTCCCGGTCCGCGGAGCCCGATCCCAGCGTCCGTCGCAGGGCCTTCAGTGCCCGGTGCAGGTTGACCTTCAGGGCACCCTTTGTGCGCCCCGTCAGGGCGGCCGTCTCGTCCAGGCTGCGCTCCTGAAGCGCGAGATGCTCGACGGCCTGGCGCTGGCCTTCCGGCAGGGCGGCGACGGCCCGGGCCAGGACCCGCTCCCGGTCGCGCGCCTCCAGGCGGTGGCCCGGCGCCGGCCCCCGATCGACCTCCGCTTCGTAGGCGATGGGATCGTGGACTTCCCGCGGGCGGCGACCGGCCCGGCGCATCCCGTCGATGGCCCGGCGCTGGGTGATGGCGCGCAGCCAGGGCAGGAAGGGCCGGGCCGGATCGTAGGTCGCCCGCGCCCGGTGGATCGTCAGCAGCACGTCCTGCACCACGTCGTCCACGGCATCCGCCCGGACCCCCTGCGCCCGCACCATTCCGGCAATCACCGGAAGGCAGTCGCGCAAAAGGCGGCGATAGGCCTCCGCGTCACCTGATTGTGCGGCGGCCATGTCGGATGCGAGCGCCTGATCCTGGCTCATGCGTGCGGTGAATCCGCTGGCCGCCGCGGAGTGCCGGACAACCTTCGCCCAGCCGAAGGCGTCGCGGGTCCGCAGGGTCGGCCGATCGTGTCCAGCCGGGACGGCACAGGCCATCGGGGGTGCTCCATGATCCGAGAGGCCGACATCGGGGTCGGCTCTCCCGCATCAGGCTTGTTCGCTCCCGGTTCCCCGGAGGTTACGGAGCGCATGGGACCGACCTCACGAGATTCTCCTCTCACGCGGAAAAGCGGATCACGCGACAAGGCTGAAGCGGTCGACGTCGCGCAGGAGATCGAGGAAGGCGCGGGCGCCGTGGTCGAGGGCACGGTCCCCCGCCTCCGCGGTCCCGAGCCGGGCGTCTCCGATGGCGCCGGCCGGGTTGAGGTCTTCCGCCCGCCAGGCGAAGGCAGCGGGACGGCCCGCGCGCAGATGGGTGAAGGTCTGCGCCATGGCCAGCGTGCGCGGCGTGAAATTCGCGATCTCGGAACGTCGCACCAGATCTGGCCGCAAGGCCAGCATCAGGGCGGTCTCGACGCCGCCGCCATGGATGCCGTGACGGATCTCCGCCTCGGGGAACAGTCCGTCGGGATAGCCGAACCGACTCCAGGCGGTGGTCACCGCCACCATGGCGTGGCGCCCGCGCAGGTCACCGGCCACGAGGTCGATCAGGCCGCTATTGCCACCATGCGAGGTCACGATGACGAGCTTGCCGCAACCGGCGCGGCGAACGGCATCGCCGATCCCGGTCCAGGCCTCCAGGGCCGTCGCGGTGGTCAGTGACAAGGTCCCGGGGAAACTCGCGTGCTCGTCGGACTTACCGACGACCTGGGTCGGCAGGAGCAGGACGTCGAGATCTGCGGCTGACAACGTCGTGAGGCGCGCCAGATAGCCCTCGGCGATGATCGCGTCAGTGGCCAGCGGCAGGTGCGGGCCGTGCTGCTCGATGGCGGCGACGGGCAGCACCGCGATGGTCCGGCCCATGTCGCGATCCCGGAACTCGTCCGTCGTCAACTCGGCCCAGTGGCGTATCGGCATCTCCGCTCTCCTCGGGCGAAGCGATCGGAACGCCGCGCGCAGTCCTGCCTGCCACGGAATCCCTGCCTCCTCCAAGGCGCGCCCCGTACCGGACCGTCGAACGCGAAGAAGGCCGGAGGCATGAATGCCCCGGCCCTCTCAGAGGATGGATCGAAGATTCAACGGGTGCGTCGCAGGAGCCAACCGGCGCCAAACGCGGCGGCGGCCACGAGGAGGAGCGTGGTACCCTTGTTCTCATCGGCCCGCAGGGCGACGGCGCGACTGCGGCGGACGGCCTCGTCTTGATACAGCCGACCGCGATCCTGAAGGTCCCCTGCGATCGTCCGGCTCCGGTGATGAGCCTCGTCCACAAAACGGGCTCCGTCGCGCTGGATGTCATCGGCGGTGGTGCGGGCCCGCCCATAGGCAGACTGGACGGCTCCGGCTGCCTGATCGTAGGCGCCCTCGGCCTGCGGACGGACCCGTCCAGTCACGGCACCGAGTGCGGAGCGCCCGCGGCCCCGGATATTCCGAATTCCACCCTCGATCTGGTCGCGGTTCATCTT
>Ga0160428_1001047_pt1 | contig 23474 bp, 25 predicted proteins | sample SolpanmetagenomM_FD_108198 | JGI IMG/M metagenome (GOLD analysis project Ga0160428, IMG submission 108198) | Solar panel surface microbial communities from Lawrence Berkeley National Laboratory, California, USA - M | ecosystem: Engineered > Built environment > Solar panel > Unclassified ... | reverse complement strand
TTTCAATTCAGCCACAATCCGTCGACTCCCGTAACGTCGTTTATGATTGGCGAAAACATGCTCGATCAATTGCTGTTTTTTCCCCTTTTCAACCGTTGGCTTGTAGCTCTCTCCCCGCTGGTGACGATAGTAGGCTGTGCGGCTTACTTCCAGCACAGAGCACAGGGTTTCCACGGCAAACTTAGAAGCCAACTCTTGAACCAGTTCATATCGTAATCTCAGGTCTGTCGGCTGAAAATGGCTAAGGCTTTTTTAAGATTTCACGCTCGGTTTCCAGTTGACTAACCCGTTGTTGCAACCGCTGATTCTCGAGTAGGGTATCGGAAACGGGTTCCGAAAGGCGTTGTTTTTCTTCCGCGCGGCGGCCGCCCTTTTGTTCCGTTGTTTCCATTTGTGGATAAGGGCTTCACTGATACCTAGTGTCTGGGCCACATACGCCACGCTCTGGCCGTTGGCAATCATTTTCAGCACATCGGCTTTGAAAGTGGAGTCGTACTTACGCCGTTTAGGGGGTTGGTTTTTTGGCTGCATACTCTTGCAAGTTAAGCAAGTCCAGTGTGCCGATTAATTGGACCATCTCAATTGACTCATCTGAAAGAAGAGTCATTCGCTTAAATCTATTTCGGATTACCAATGAAAGGGGCGCGATAGACGAATTATATTAGTCCACCAGCACGGGGCAGTTATTGAGTCTATACCAGTCCCAACCATTTGTAGCCATTTTCCCCGCTCGCTTCAGGTTTAATTTGTCGGATCAATGATATAGATCGAGTTGTTTCCCCTAGATTGATTGAGTGCTCCAGATCTAGTCATAAGGTAGTAAAACCCGGCTAATCTGGTTACGATCGTGTCGGTTCAACCGTACATCGCAAACCAAGCCCTAGCTGGTCAGCACGACGTGAGCCTGCCCGAAGAATGTCCAGCATTTTCTGGAGTTGCGGGCGGGTTTTGGCCGAAGACACCTTTTCCTAAAACACTCTCTGACAGCCAGCCTTCGTCAGGTCATCCAGTTGCAGATGTAAGTTTTGGTCTTGAGTTGACACGCGGGCATAGCCAAATGACATAAAACTAGAGGGCTCCATAAAGTAATCTCAAAAGTGGGGTAGGATAGATCATCTTGGAAGAGATGCAAGCAGACATCACTTAGTTGCATTGACTCGAACAACAGTGCCGGGCTGCGTACAGAATTTATAGTTTGTTCTACTCGTGCTACCGTCGTACTGGTTGAGAACTTAGTCGAGTGAATTTTTGTAGTTAGCTTAGTTGCAAACTTCATCCTTATGGCCATCGCCCTGCCTTTTTTGCCGCCCAACCAGGCCTTGCTGACTCGGCTTCTGTCTGAGCAGGAGATCATCGCCCGCAGTCGACAAGGGGTGCTACGAGCCGAAGCGGACCGCGTAGCGAGTCTGGTCGGCTTAACGGATAAAGAACTGGCCACCACGTTGGGCTTGTCGGCTTCGTACCTGCACCGGCTAAAAGTCAATCAACGCATTAGTCAAGATGCCTCTGAACGACTACTACTGTTAGAAAACCTGCTCCTACACGCCTTGGACACCTTTGAGGGACGTGGCTCAACCGTTCTCAACTGGATGCGTTCCTCGTTGCGAGAACTGGATTTTCAAACGCCTATTCAGGTGTTGGACACGGTTACAGGCTATACCCTGGTAGAGCGGGTATTAGGCCGAATCGACTATGGTATTTTCGGTTAAGCGATGGCTATTGTTTATCGAGTCGTACGGCAGAAGTATGCCGCCCACCCACTAGATGTTACCGGTACCTGGCTCAACGGAGGCCGGTGGAATCCGCCGGGTGTTGGCATTCTCTACACGGCCGAACATCCGGCCTTAGCACTGGTGGAGATTCTAGTGCATATGCCTCAGGTTCCCTACGATGAGTTACCCACCTACCGATTGTTTAGTCTAGAGTTACCTTCCGAGAGTCAGCGCCTATTGGCTGCTGCTCAACTGCCCCCCTACTGGCAGGAGAACACCTACCATCAAAGTCAACATATTGCGGCTGATTGGCTAGCCAAGCCCGACGTATTAGCTTTGGGCGTCCCCTCCTCGATAATGCCTGACGGTATCAATTACTTACTGCATCCAGCTCACAGTAGTTATGCTTCCATCCGGATACTAGACGAAAAGCCTCTGGTGATTGATCCGCGACTATGGTCGAAGTAAGCCAAGTTTGGACTTGCAACAGTATAGTGGAGATTTTTTAGGCGGCCATCGAAGCGGTATAAAAATAAGATTCCTGTTGACTGGGTGTGCGGTACCCCAACACCGAGTGTTTTCGTTGTCGGTTGTACCAACTTTCGATGTATTCAAAGATCGCTAAACGAGCTGCAGCCCGTGTCGCGTACTCCACATGATTGACTAATTTGCTTTCAAACGTCTTGAAGAAGCTCTCAGCCACCGCGTTGTCCCAGTAGTTGCCTTTGCGGCTCATACTCTGCTTGACGGGGAATTCTTTCAATCCATCTCTAAACTCACTACAGGCATACTGGGTACCTCGATCTGAATGAAAGATCAGAGGCCCATCTATCGGCCTGTTTATCAATGCCATACGCCAGGCTGCTACGCTCGTATCAACCGCTTTGAGGCTGTCACTTAACGCCCAGCCAATCACTTTACGATCAGCCAGATCCAAGATCACGGTTAGATAAAGCCACCCTTGCCGAGTGGCAATATAGGTGATGTCGGAGACCCACTTTTGACCGGGCTTACCTGCGGTAAACTCCCGATTGAGTAGGTTTTCCGCCACGGGATAGTCATGATTCGATGCAGTTGTCTGCACTCGGTACTTTTTGTACATGATGCTACGAATACCCACCTTCTGCATCAGGCGGGCAATGCGGTTGCGAGACGCCTTCACCCCCTGCTCATGAAGTTCATCGGCAATCCGGGCCACCGTGGCGCGGGACTGCCATAGCGATGCTGACTTTTCGTATGTATCTGTCGGATCTGTTGTTCCAGTTGGTGCTGACGGTGTTGTCGAACCCCAACGGGATGCTTTCGCCAATAGTAATAGCCACTACTGCTCACATTCAGTACTTTACACATCTTCTCAACCGCGCGGCGGACCGTGGGAAATTTATCAGCGTATTCCTTTATAAATCGGAATACTTCCCACGGTCCGCCGCGCGGTCTCCCCTGGAGAAGATGCCGGGCACCGCGTGCTGACCGCCTTTTTTAAGATGTCGCGCTCTAATTGAGTCTCTCTAAGCTCGCGTTGTAACCGCCGGATCTCCTGTTGCTCTTGGGTGAGGGGGGAGTCAGCCGACAGGAGTAGGTCGGTTTTTTTACCCCGTTGTTTCCATTTACTGATTCGCCCGGCATCTACGCCCAACTCGCAGGCCGCTTCTTGAATTGACCCTTTGGCTTGAGCCAGTTCGACGGCCATTTGTTTGAAAGCCTCATCGAACACTCGTCGTTTGATCATAGTCAGACTGAAGTTTGTGCTCCAAATCTGCCTTAAAAAAGTCTCCGGTCAAATGTAGCAAGTCCAGTGCACCTGTACCACCCAGTCCGGCAGGGACTACCCGGCCTGGCTCAATTCATTCACGAGCAACAAATCACGATCTATCATTCATTACCCCTGTTGTTTCGAGGATTCCTGAGTGTCTCCCGCGGTGCTTATTTTTCCAGCGTCCGCCTTGTTTATCTGGCGGGCGACCGGATCTACAGGGCTGACGTGGAGTTGTACCGATCCAGCTTTCCGCCGACTGCCCGACTCTATATTGGCATCGGATCGACCGAGAATGCAACGATCTATCGGCAGTGGTTTATCAATCATCAAACGCCCCTGACCGATGAACTCATTCCGGTAGGATACGCCGTTCCCGACCGGTTTATGCGCTTATTAGATTCGACGGGCACCGAAGTAGAGCAGGGCGAAATTGGCGAAATCGTCGTTACCAGTACTTTTTTGTCATTGGGTTATTGGCGGGATGAGGAACGAACCAGCCGCTCGTTCACTACCCAGGGATCACTTCGTATATTCCGAACGGGTGACTTGGGTCGATTACGGCCTGATGGACTTCTGGAGTTTATCGGTCGGCAGGATCGACAATTAAAGCTATCGGGCTATCGGGTTGAACCTGCCGAGGTCGAAGCCGTCTTATTGCGTGCACCAGGGGTTCTCCAAGCCGCCGTTCTGCTGCGATCGCACCCTACGCAAACCTGTTTAGTGGCTTATATAGTGGTCGGGAGTGGGGCTGTTATGGACCAGCTGCGTCCGTTTGCGACCGAGCATCTCCCCACGCACATGATACCTGTCGAGTGGGAGATGATTGAGGCATTGCCCCGCTTACCCAATCTCAAAATAGATTTTAACGCTCTTATTAACATCGACGCTACTCGCTGTCGCCAGCGGGAAGCAAAGAATCAAACCAATTCAAGCCAGATCGAGCAGGCATTACGAGCGGCTTGGTGCCGGTCGGCCTCCGTGGATTCATATGAACAGGATGCCAGCTGGCGACAGGGCGGGGGATCTTCGTACAACGCCTTGCTGCTGCTGGTTGATCTGGAAGACTATTGTCAACGCGAATTACCAACGGCCTGGTTTCACGTCGACATGCGACCAACTCAGCTACTGGCCAGGCTGACTACCGCCCCGGGCTCACTACTGCTGAATACCTGGAAGTCATCCCTTTCGTTTGCAGTTTTTCGCCCCATATACGGCATGCGGGAGGGTAGCTACCGCTTGATTCAGGAGTTAAGAAAGATCGGCCGTGTCCACCTTATTCACTATCCAGACCTGGTCAATCAGCCATTGGATGCACTGTTCAGCACGCTATCGATCGATACCTTTCTAGACTTCATCAAACCTCAGTTTGATCACCTGCCGACGGAGGTTCATCTGGTTGGCATTTGTAGTGGCTCTACTATTGCTCACGAAGTTGCTCACTGGCGGGAAACTCAAGGCCGAGTCGACGGACAACTTATTTACGTGGATCATCCACCCGCTGGTGAAGACATGCGCTGGCGTACAATAGGGGCTGAAGTCTGGCAGCAACGGTCGTTGCGTCCTGCACGTATGCTTCGCAAATTATCTCCCTCAATCTATCGCCTTCTTTACGCCAAGTACATAGTACTAGCTCGACGGAACCGGACCGAAGCGGCCGCTATCCTTTTAACCCTGATGACGCGTCCGTCGCGTGTGAGGCAACCGGTTTTTTTGATTCTTTGTGCTGATACAAGTGCCTCTTTTCATCATCAGGAGTCATGGTTACAGTACACCGGAGAACTGCGAACAGCCGAACTGCCTTGTGAACACGCTCAGATGTTTCAGGAGGGTAGCCATTTTGATGCGTTAATATCCATTTTGCATGAAGCCTTATTGTGCCATAAAAAGTATAGTTTGTAGTAGCGTATGCTACTAAGTAGCTTGGATAGATATTAAAAAGTTACTGTCTCGCAAAAACGCTCACATCGTGATTTATTTCTGCTGGCCTATCTTAAAACCAACACAAGTGAATCGTATGTCCAGTAAAAGGTAACAGTGCCAACATTGCACTTCCGTTTTGACTAAACAGTAGTCCGCTTCGGCTGAATCATTTTTACGATTTGTCCCGAGTTTTGAGCCATGAAAGCCTACTTATTATATCAAGCCGGAGGGCCCGACAAACTGGTTCTTACTGAAACACAGACACCGACTCTCAAAAGCGGGGAAGTTTTGATCAGGGTAAAAGCCATTGGCATTAACCCGGCCGATACAATCTATCGCAGTTCTCCCACTCTTATCACCCATATCTTCGGTCAGGAGCGACCAGTCATACTGGGCTGGGATGTTGCGGGGGAGGTGATCGAAAAAGCGGAGAATACCGATGGGTTTCAGATCGGTGATGCCGTATTCGCCCTTTTACAAAATGCGCGCGGTTACGCTGAATTCGTTGCCATCAATGTCGGGTTATTAGCGCACAAACCTGGTAACATTACGTTTGAAGAAGCAGCTGCTGCGTCCATGGCTGGTTTGACTGCCTGGCAGCCACTCGCGCATGGAATGACAATCAAGAAAGGCAACAAGCTCCTCATCCATGGGGCATCGGGTGGCGTAGGGCATTATGCCGTGCAAATAGCCAAGTATTTGGGGGCGCAAGTGATTGCAACGTCTTCGGCTAAAAATCAAGCGTTTGTCATGGCCCTTGGCGCTGATCAACATATCGATTACAAAAGCGAAAACTTTTGGGACGTTGTTCACGATGTCGACTTTGTATTTGATACGATCGGCGGAGAAACCCTGGCGCATTCAGTAGCTATCACCAAGCCGGGGGGAACAATTATTTCAATTATTCCCATGGCTGATGAGTACCTACAGGCTAAAGCGCAACAGAAAAACGTAAACTTGTCTTTGTGGGGATTAAAAGTCAACGGAGCCGATCTAAGGGTGTTCGCCGACTTAATGGCTGCCGATATTCTAAAATCCTACCTGGCTCACACGTATCCGTTTGCGGCAATGGCTGAAGCGCATACCCAAGTCGAAACCCGTCGTACCGTCGGCAAAATTGTCCTTACTGTTTAGCCCAATGATTCATCAACTAAAGACAATTGAGCAATTTTGTAAACTACGAAACTTACCGCCCCCAACGCATCCCCTGATCAGTGTTGTCGATATCGCCAGTGCCCCCGTCTATGAACAGATCGAATCAGGAAGTGTCGTCTTCAGTTTTTATGTTCTCTCCTTTAAAAGTGGGGCTCCGGTAACGACTGACGATGGCTCCCTGGCCCAAGCAGCAGCCAGGGGTGTTTTAGGCTTTCGAGCCCCAGGACAAATCATAAAGGTACAACCCCACAAGGCGCTACCTACTACGGCGTCCGGCTGGATGCTTTTCGTCCACCAGGATTTCTTATGGCATACTCCGCTAGCCAGGAAAATCAGAAGCTACGATTTTTTTTACTATGATCTAACGGAAGCGCTATTCTTATCTGACCAAGAACAAATGATAATCAATACACTTGTTGGCAATATCGCTTACGAGGCTCAAAACTCGATGGATCGATGTAGCCACCCTATTGCGATCGCTTTACTGGAGGCGCTGTTCAGCTATGTTGAGCGATTTTATCAACGACAGTTTACGACCAACAAGGTTGCGAGTCATCAAGTACTTGATAAATTAGACGACTTACTAAACAGCTATTTTGATACCGACACCTTATCGGGAGCGGGTTTGCCAACGGTTGCCGTAGTGGCTGAATATACCGATGATAGTGAGCCGGGTGCGCCGACATGAACTGAGCCACTGTGGATAAGTAGCTGCGAAGAGTGGGCAAAGGTAACTATTGTACGCTCGTTTCTTCCCCTTTCCGATCCGTTGGTGCACTTCGTTTGCGCATCGACTCCCCCTTCAACTCAATGCGGTGAGCGTGATAGACCAATCGGTCTAGCATCGCATCCGCCAGCGTGGGATCAGCGATATAGTCATACCACCCATTGATCGGTAGTTGCGAGGTGATGATGGTACTGGCCCGCCCGTGCCGGTCCTCAATAAGTTGCATCAGCACCAGCCGCTCATGGAGCGATAAAGCCTGTAAGCCCCAGTCATCCAGAATCAATAGATGCTGGCGCTCCAGACGGGCCAACTCCTTCACGTAGGAGCCATCGGCCTGAGCCAGGTGCAGCTTCTGGAAGAGTTTGGGTAGGGAGAAGTAGGCCACCCGTAGCCCCATGTGACAGGCTTGGTAACCCAAAGCCGTAGCAATGAAGCTCTTGCCGCAACCCGTGGCCCCGGTAATGAGGATGTTCTCCGAACGGGTTATGAACGAGGTATCGGCCAGCCGCAACACTTGATTCTTGTCCAGGTTACGGCCGGGCAGGTAGTCGATCTCTTCGACGGCAGCCTGATAACGGAAGCGGGCCTGGCGCACGGCACTCACCGTTTTACGGTGCTGCCGGTAAGCCTGTTCGGCCTGAGTGAGTTGGGCCACCAACTGGTCGGCCGTTGGATGCTGATCCAGCGGTAGGCGAATAAGGTGTTCAAAGCATTGAGCCATGCCCCACAAGGAAAGCTTACGCATGGTTTCCAAAGTCGATTGGTTATTCATATGGCGTTGGTTTTCGTTTCCTTCATTTAGTCGGTTGCTCAGACTACTGATAAGCCGATGCGCCCCGGATATTTTCGTGCGGTGGGGCCACGGGGCTGTCGGTGACCGGGGGCGTGCTTTCCAGTTCCAGTCGGTCCAACTCCCGCTCCAGGATGCTTTTGACCAGCCGGTAGGAAGTAGCCTGGTAATGCAGGGCCCGCTGACAGGCCCGCTCTAAGCGCGCCGTGCCGTACCCTCTGGCCAGCGATAACACCCCGGCACAGGAGCGGTAGGCCTGCTCGGGGTAGGGCCGCAGGCGCAGCAACTCCTCAATAATGCTTACGGTGTAGGGCCCCACCTTAGCCGCCTGCTCGGCGAAGAAGAGCGGAGACCATTGCGAGAGCCACCGATGATGCGGGTGCAGGTGTTCGCGCAAGGTAGTATACTGGCCACTCACCCGCTGGCGGGTGTGAACCGCTACTCGCTCGAAGTGATGGTAGATCTCAACACTCTCCTGGGTGTAAATGAACTTGACGGGCTGGCCCACCAGGCGGTAGGGTACGGAGTAGTGGTGCTTGTCGACCTGAAGTTGGGCGTGACCGTTGGGGTGGACCTTAGCCATGCAATAGCGTTTGAGCTGATAGGACTGGGTTGGCAGTGGCTTCAACAACCCCCGTTCGAGTTGCTCGAAGCGGTCCCGGCGCGTGTAGTCTTTGCCTTGCAGGAGCGTCCGGTTATGCTCGTCTAGGAGTTGCCAAATGGCTTCGTTCAGGGCCGTCAGGGTGGCAAAGACCTGGTGGCGCAGGGGCGCATAAATACGTTGGTAAAGGATACGTACCGCACTTTCAACGAGTGCTTTGTCCCGTGGCTTGGCGCTCCGGGCGGGGTAGATAACGGTTTGATAGTGGGAAGCAAAATCGTGCAGCGTCTGATTAATAGTCGGCTCATACCGGTCGGCTTTGGTCACCGCCCCTTTGAAGTTATCGGGGACGATGGCCTGGGGCACCCCGCCGATGTAGACCAGCGTAGCTTGTAGAGCCTGAATGACATCTTCCTGTTGCTGAGTAGCTACCGCCTGCGCGTAGGTTAGTTGGGAACAAGGCAGGATAGCCACAAAGAACTCCACGGCCCGGATCTGCCCTGTCTGCTGGTCGGTCAAGTACAGCTTATCGCCGGCAAAGTCGATGAAGAGCTGGTCACCGGCTTTGTGCTCCAGATGCATGACGACTTGCTGCCGGCCCTGCCATTGGCGAAACAAGTGGTTGAACTGGGAGTAGCGTAGCCCATCCGGGTGTTGCTGGCGGTACTCCATCCAGAGTTGATAGCGGGTCACGCCGGGCTTGGCCAGTTCCCGCTCGTAGGTAGGGAATAGCTCGGTCAGGATAGGGTGTTTGCTGGGCGGTAGAACGGGCGCGTTCAACAGCCGATTAAGTTGTGCTTCGTCCCAGGCCAGTAGTGGCTCCAGATCGGGGAACAAAGCTTCGAGTTGGGTCAGGTAGTGCTGGACCGTATTGCGTGAAATGGCCAGGATACGTGCCAGGTTCCGCTTGGAAGTTCCCTTGACCCGCAGTTCGATGAGTCGTTTGAGTTGATACATTCTGATTCGACAGTTAGCCATCGTTTCCACTGGGCAGGGTTGAAGGGGCTGCACAGGGAGAAAACTACGGACGTTGTCTCTTCAAAACTTACTTATCCACAGGTGGCTCAGTTGGCGTCGGCGCGGGTGGCTCAGTACTGAATGGCGGTTATGGCTCAATTAGCAGTGGCATATTCACTGCTCGATACCGTACAGGGTCAACTCCTCAACTTTCTCCAGCAACAAGCTATTCATCCTCACCAGATCGACGCCCTCCCGCTGCACCTGCTCGGCCGAGGGAACGCCCGGTAAGTGCCCCTGCTGACGCACATAAGTAGCCACCTGACTAAGTGGCCGAGGGCTGAAGACTTTGTCACTCCACTGGCTGACGTCGCTGATGCGCAGTTGGTAGCGGGCCTTGACCACGTCGCCCTGCTGGTTGACGGTTAGGAACTAATCCGTGGCCAGCGTCGACGGGCTGGCAGTGGTCATGCTAGTCAGGCGTAGCCCGCTCTGATCGGCCTAGGGGCTGACTACTTCCAGCCGGGTAGCGGGCGCTGAGGTACCGATACCTACGTTGGCCCCGTTGCCCAGGATTAGGACATTGCTGGCAGCAACTCGTGAGTTCGATCCGATGGCCGTAGCGTTGTGCAATCCGTCCTCGGCCTGGCTATTGTAGCCCATCAACACGTTGTCGCTGCCGTCGGTGATGGCCGTGCCGGATAGCGGACCGATGATGATGTTGTTGCTACCAGTCGTTACGTTCCGGCCAGCTTGGTAGCCAATCGATGTATTGGATGAGGAGGTAAGATTATAACCGGCCTGATAGCCAAGCAATGTATTTTGGGCACCCTCACTGTTTCGAAAACCTGACCGGCCACCAATGAATACGTTACCTAGTGCTCGATTTTGGTATCCAGCACTGTCCCCAATAATTACATTTTCATTACCGCTCGAGTTTTCGGCGCAGGCATTTTCTCCTATGATGACACTATGATCTCCCGTAAACCCAGCTCCAGCGAAGCTACCAAAAGTAGCATTAAAGTTTCCCTTGATGTTACCTGAAGATGATTGATAGCCATAGTATCTATTATATACTCCTTGCCGATTCTCAAAGCCCGCTCCCCAGCCTGTAAATGTGTTTCCTTTTCCTGCCGTGTTAGACCTGCCTGATTGATAGCCGGCGAACGTATTGCAGCAGCCTATCGTCGTTTGCATGCCCGACTCGAAGCCTAGGAAGACGTTATGGCCGTAAGTAGCATTGTAACCAGCACTGTCACCAATCATTACGCTTTGTCTGGCGGATATACCACTTCCACTGTAACCAGCAGCGTTTTCTACGTATACGTTGGATTCCCCGATAGTAGTGTTACGACCTGCATTTCGGCCAACGAACACGTTTCTGGTGGCCGTCATTTGAGAGCCGCCCGCGCCATCGCCTACCAGCGTATTTAAAGCGCCAGGAGTCGCTGAAAGAGGGCCAGTGATGACTAGATTGCGTTGTGCTGTCGATGGGTAAATAAACGTTGCGAGCAAAATTAGGCTCAGTAAGCTGCGGTAGGATAGACTCATAAATGGCTGATCGAAACTGATAAACGTATGAATATTAGAGCTAAACTACTATATGAGTACAGATCGATCAAGGTACGTCCAAGTAGCCAGCTCTGAATGAGGCTTCGATCTGGCGGGGGGTATCCTTTCTATACCACCGTTACCACCTACAGGCAGGTCCAGCGAGTAAGTGGCTGAAGCGAATTATTAAACAGTCACTGCGTCTCACCGGGTACAGATTATATTGGCCACCATGAAGACACGACTGCTCAAATTATCGAGCTACAGTTTAGCCGCTCGATAAAGAGTGGACATGATATGTCCTTCCAACTTTTCTTGAGGCTTCAGGGTCTGCCAACTAGTACATTGACAACTTGAGCCGGGTGTAACTCTATGCCCGTAAAAGCAAAGCCATGAGAAGTAAAAGCGGTTACTACCTGTTAGTTCTGTTAGGGTTCGTACTGAACTGCTCTGACAAAAGCGTGAGTCCCGAGCAGTACGGCCTGCAAGGCAGTTGGCGACTCTACGAAGAGGGCGGCTCGCCTGGCTTCGGCTATTTCGTAACACCCGTTCCGGCTGAGCCAGTACAAAGTTTGACGTTCACCAACAGGGGGCAGATCCTGTCTAAAGGTGAGCGCTTCAACAGCTTTGATCAAGTAGTCCATTACCGGATCGATTCGACCAGCGTAGGGCCTCGGCTAACGCTGTCGCCTGAGCCAGATGGAAAGCCATTCCTTATCGGCAGCTTCAAGATTCGAGGAGACACGCTGCGCATCAACCCTCTCTGCTATGAAGGCTGTCACTACGGCTTAGTTAGAATCAGGTAGACATGTGTTGTAAAGACCACGTTACCGAATCGGATGGATCGCTTGCCAAGTACCCTTGCCTTGGCCATCATTGACCGTCCATTCTCCGGTTATTGCCACGCCCTTTAGTTCACCGCTTAGGGTGACATCAGAGCCGTCATCGGGTTCAGTGTACGAGGCCGTAAATCGATTACGGGTAAAGGTTACCTTCTTTAAATTAGTCGTGTACTGTTCCCCGTCAGATATGATGACCGTAAGCTGGCCACTTAGCTGATTACTGCTCTGCTGGATACTCAGCTCTAATTTACCGGACGAAGCACCGTCGAAACTACCAACCCACTGACCCAGAACCGCGGCTACCGAGTCGGCAGTTGAGTTATTTGGCGCGGGAGCAACTTGTGCCTGGCTTGCCGTTAGCGGAAACAACCCGATGAGCATTAGAATAAGCGCTTTGGTAATCATAATTCTAGTTGATTATCAGTTGGGTATGAATGCGATATCGCAAAGCCAAGAAAGGATCACTTCTACTAGGAAGGTTGTGGTAGACAGCAAAAGTGGGTAGCTCTGCGGAAAGAGAGCGAATTCGTTATTTGCTCCAAGCAATGGAAACCGCGTCTCACGAGCGAGCATATTCTGAGACTTCATTTAACGCCTAATCAACTTCAGACAGAAACGGCCCTTTTCCAGACTTTTATCCCCTTGACAATTCATTAACAAAATAGTAGCCTTGAAGTCAGTAGGTTTGGCGAAAGTAATAGATTCTAAAAGGAACCGTAATCAAACAAGTCTACCCAAGCTTAAGCTACCTGACACGATGACTAACTTTTTAAAACACTGCTTAAAGACAACGCCAGTTCTGCTGCTTGTTTCACTTTCCTGTTTTGGTCAGAGCGCCATTGTTGACTGGCCTCGATCCGACACGACAAAACAAGAAAAGTATCTTTCGAAGACCGAAGCTGATTCCCTGACGACGGTGTTGCTTCGCATTTTAGAGACTGATCAATACGATCGCAATCAGATGGCAGAGGTGTCCACCCGGTTTGGGGGTGATTCGCCCCAAATCAAGGCCCTGTTCAAGCACATGAAGCAGACGGATTCGTTGAACTTCATCGAGGTAGATCAGATACTGACCCGTTATGGCTGGTTGAGCAGCTCCAGAATTGGTCCGGATGCCAATCGCACCTTGTTTATGGTGATTCAGCATGCCGACCTGCCAGCTCAAGAAAAATACCTCCCCATGATGACCGAAGCCGTAAAACAGGGAGACTTGAAGGCATCCAGCTTTGCCCTGCTCCAAGACCGATTGGCGCTTTACAAAGGTCAAAAACAGATTTATGGGAGCCAACTAGCTTGGAACATGAAAACCAAACACTACTACGTCATGGCGATTGAAAATCCGGATCAGGTGGATCAACGACGAGCCTCAGTAGGCTTGGTTCCCATCGCCGTCTATCTCTTAGACTGCTGTAACGTAGTGTGGGATTTGGCTGCTTACAAAGAAAATAGCTATTCCTTAAAAGCGAAAAAATAAGGCTTCGCTAACCACTGGGTCTAATAGTAGGGCTATTGCCGGCCACCCATCAAATCGCTTATTACCGTCCCGCTAGCCGTGCGCCGTTGAAAAACACCCCGCAACGCTATTCGGACTTGGACCAACGTTAATAAGTGTTGAGTGTTACAGACCGGACTGGGAGCGCGGACGGATTTAGATCTTTGCTCACTCGTTCGTATTACACTTTGCAACGTTGCCTACAGGCGCGCTGGCTGTCAGCAGTAACGGACCCACGCGGAGCGCAACTATTGGCAATCAACCTTACGTTTTATTAAGCCAACATTAGGTGCCGCTTTTCTTTTGGTCGGCAAAATCTTCATTGTAAAGTTTGTTTGGTTTTAGATAAACGACATTTTTTTGAAAATCTAACACCGTATTAAACCTTTTCAGAATGTCGTTTCCTAAAATATGGATGTTAAGTCCATGCATTGGATTAGCGTGTTGCCTAACCTGAACAGGCACATTTTTTAATTTGAAATTTCCAATTGTCAATAAGTTTAAATCAGCAGTAATAACCGGAATTTTATTGCCGCTAACTCCATGCATAATTACTGTATTAAATACTTTCATATCACTGGTAGGAAAGTGCGCTTCGTTTAATAAGCCACTGTCCAGCATAACCGTTTTAGTATACCCTAAATCAAAAAGAAACCAGTTTCTAGTTTTAATTCCACTTTGCTCAAGTTTACTTTCTATAAAAGGCCTATTGTCGATATATCGTATTTCAAATAACTCGTACGCCTTATCTTGTAGAATTTGTTTAGGCATTTTAGAATGGACAATCAGTTTATTGTCGTCATAATTAAGCTCGACGATCATGCCGTTAAAGTTGTCCCATCCCAACAATCCATCAGTTTCATAACCAGCCATTTCGATGTCATGAACTGTACTTTTATACAGTTTGCTGCCGATTCGTAGGCTATAATCAGTATTGTAAAGTTTGGGTCTGGATTTAAATTTATGCGTCAACGCATCATTGGTGAGTGCTACTTCGGTCGCACCTGTATCAAAATTGAGGATAAGTGAATCGGTGGTATCAAAAATGACATTTAAAAAATTAGTGTTATATCTATTGACAAAGAAGGGAATCGAATCATGAATTTCAGGCGAGAGCTTAGCTAAACTCTTTGTTTCGATACTCTGCACTTGCGTAACACACGTATCTTTATCATTAAGCAGAACAACAAAATCTTTCTTCTGCCCGGGTTTGATTGTAAAAATGAGTGAATCAATATCCGTTTTAAATATCACCGTTGTTGATTTGGTCAGTTTGCCAACTGTAAACACATCTACTTTTACCTTGGGGTTTATGTGCCATCTGTACACTGAATTAAGTTGATTGTATTTTACGTAAATAATTGCTTGACTAGAATGCGCCTTGATACATTGTCTTGCCTTTTGAGCAAAGCAAATACAAGCGTTTAGGGCAAGAAGCAACGTCAAAATTATCTTCATCGATGTAAGGCTTTATTTGAACATCATATAATAACTTCGGCTTGTCGCAGCTAAGTTGCCAAAAATAAGTGAATAGACGTTGTATACAGATTATAAGCGCTGTGCTGGTTCTGATCTTAGGAGAGCAAGTAGCGAACAGTTGTTTTCGGATGAGTAGTTAAGGCGAAATCTCGTGCGCCTATAGTTTTCTCCATTCTCCAGTTATCACAGCCAGTCGGTTGTACTCGGATAATCAAATAACCGAGACAACATAAACCTACAATCCGTCGCATTAAACGCCCGTTTTGAGCGTTAGTCGGCGGGGACCCATCGACTGCACCGATTATGAGTTGATCATAGTCTCAAATTGTTATCTCACGAATCAACGTCTCATATCCCTGACACCGGATGAGTTACTGATGCATCGGCGAGAAACCCGTGACGATTCGGTCACTACACACACCCCTACCCCACCGGTACGACCGTCGAATTCTTGACCTCGGCCATAACGAAAAAGCTGCTGATGTGCAGCGTACCGGGAATGACGGAGAGCTGTTCCTGATAAAACTCATTGTAGTCTTCCATGGTACGGGCAACGATTTTGATCAGGTAGTCGAACGTGCCCGACACACGATTACACTCCAGTACATTCGACAGGGTACTGACGGCGGTTTCGTACGTGTCGAAACTATCGCGGGTTTGTTTGTCGAGCGTCACCTGACAATAGACAAGCAGCGAATTATCTATCTTTTTCCGGTTCAGGATCGTTACGTAGCGGTCGATGACGCCGTCGCGTTCGAGCCGCCGAATTCGTTCGTGGACGGGCGTTTTCGACAGATTGATGCGTTGGCCGATTTCCTGAATGGTCAGGCGGGCGTTCTGCTGAAGCAGGTCGAGAATCTGGCGGTCGATGCGGTCGATCATGGGAACGGGATATTTTACGGCATTGTGCCCATAAGTTATCAATATTCAGACTTATTTCCCACGTAAGTACTCTATGATGTACTTTTTTCCTGAACATAGCCCCTTGATTAGAAAATCATAATACCTGGCCTACCTTTGTGTCGTTACTGGCAATCAACTTTCAACCCGGCTACTCTCATGGTTATTGGTGTTCCAAAAGAGATCAAAAACAATGAAAACCGCGTGGCGCTGACGCCCGCAGGTGTCACTGAACTGCGCAAGCATGGGCATACCGTCTATGTACAGGTCAACGCGGGGGTCAGCAGCGGCTTTGAAGACGCTGAGTACATTGCGGCCGGGGCGCAGATGCTGCCCACCATCGAGGAGATTTACGGAATCGCCGAGATGATTATGAAGGTGAAAGAACCGATCGCGTCGGAGTACAACCTGATTAAAGAAAATCAACTGCTGTTCACCTATTTCCACTTCGCATCGTCGGAAGAACTGACGAATGCCATGCTGGAAAAGGGAGCCGTCTGTCTGGCCTACGAAACTGTCGAGCGGCCCGACCGCAGCCTGCCACTGCTGGTACCGATGTCTGAAGTTGCCGGTCGGATGGCGGTGCAGGAAGGTGCCAAATACCTGGAGAAACCGCTGAAAGGCCGGGGTATCCTGCTGGGTGGCGTACCGGGTGTGAAACCCGCCAACGTACTCGTACTGGGCGGTGGTATCGTCGGGACGCAGGCTGCCAAAATGGCCGCTGGCCTGGGGGCTCACGTCACGATCATGGATGTTAGCCTGCCCCGTCTGCGCTATCTGTCGGATATTATGCCGCCGAACGTGCAGACGATGATGTCGAACGAATACAACATTCGGGAGATGGTGAAAGTATGCGACCTGATTATCGGGGCCGTACTGATTCCGGGTGCCAAAGCGCCCCACCTCGTCACCCGCGATATGCTGAAGCTGATGCGGGCCGGTACGGTACTGGTCGATGTCGCTGTCGATCAGGGTGGTTGTATCGAAACCTGCCACCCCACGACGCACGAAGAGCCGACGTTCATCATCGACGACGTGGTTCACTACTGCGTCGCCAACATGCCGGGAGCCGTTCCGTACACGAGTACGCTGGCCCTGACCAACGCTACCCTGCCCTACGCCATGCAACTGGCCAATAAAGGCTGGCAGCAGGCCTGCCGCGACAATCTAGACCTGCGGCTGGGGTTGAACGTCGTAGACGGTAAAGTGGTCTACGCCGGTGTAGCCGACGCGTTTGGCCTGCCCCTTACCGATGTCAATTCCGTGCTGACTCCCGAAGTGGAGCTAGCCTGATTATAGCATTACTTTTTCATCGACAGACGATGGCCGCTTTCTTCGGAGAGCGGCCTTTTTTTTGAGTAGGAAGAAAGAGGTAAGACGAACGAGAAAAGACTGACTTGCGGAAGCGTCTTTATTCGTTCGGCTTACCTCTTTTTTCTAAAAAACTACAGCCACTGCGTTGCCAGCGCGTTCCACTCGTCGTCGAGGGAGCCGGTGAAGACGGGGGCTTTGGCCCGGCGGTACCAGTACCCGGCGTTCCACTCATCACCTTCCTTTCGGTGCAGATACGCGTGTAAGCGGTCGTGGTTTGGTTCACCCTCCCGCGCCTGCGCGACGTTGTGGGCCGCTTCCCAATCGCCCCTGGCATCGTGCCAGAGGGCCTGTAATAAGGGCGATATACCAGCTGGGGGCCGGGACTGTGCTAGTGATGCGCGAAATTCGTCAATGGTCATGGATGGCCTGATTTACGTACCGTTCGTAGGCGGGCGTTACATACACGTCGTACATACGTAACCGAATGCGCCGGTACGGTTGTTTCATAACCTGCGGCAAATGAGTTGTCAAACCCTGAAAATCATCGATGGGAATGATGGCGACATCGGCGTTTTTCCACTGTTTACCCGTCAGCCAGATATTGTAGTGGCGATGGAAGAACGGAATCAGGAAGTCGAACACAAAAACGCTGGACCGGGGCGGAATTACCCGCACCAACCGTTCGATAATGGCAACGTCGTCGGCGGGTATCAGCCGTTCCTTGAGCGGGTCAAACCGGTGCGTAAACGTATCGATCAGCGTGTTTTTGTAGTCGACGTCGGGGCGGGATAGTTTGACGATCGGTATCTGAACGGCAAACAGGACAACGGCCAGCCACACAACCCGTTGGCGCGACAGGGGCCGGGCATCAGCGCCGAAAATCAGCCAGAATCCCACGACAAAACTCACCGAAAAGGCGTAATTCAGCACGAAGCGCGGTGGCCAGGTCAGCGATACTAGGTAAAACAGCGAATTGGTGCCGTAGTAAGTCGAGCCCTGCACCCAGTTCGATACGAGTAGTGCCAGTTGCGCCACCGCATAAATCAGCCACACACGTCCCGACTGCCGGAAACCAGCCCGCTTCATAACGAGCCACAGCAGCCCGATCGACGGCAGCAACAAGGCCAGCGTTTGCCCCAGCAACACCAGATTCGTGCGAATAAACGTTGGATCGGTCAGGCCGGATCGGATCGCGGTCAATGCCTGCTCCAACCGGGGTTCGGGCTTGACCGACTGGTTTTTGTACGACAGAAACAGCATCCCCGCCACAAACACCAGTGCCCAGCCGACGGCCGCCAGCCAGAAGCGCCGGTTGGTCAGTATGCCCAGTATCGATCGATTCGGGTTGGCCCGCAGGTACGTCAGGCACAGGTAAGACAGGTGTACCGTTCCAGCCATAAGCGCCCCGTCTTCCTTGACCAGTACGATTAGCAACGCCGTTACCCAGAAGTACCAGGCTGTTTCGGTGTAGAACAGCGCCAGCGTGAACAGCAGCACCAGCGGGTAATACAGCAGTTCGGGGTGCCAGCCAATGCCCGGATGGTCGTTGAACCAGAACCAGACCGGACCAAACAGCAGCACCGTGAAGGCAAGCCAGAGAAACCACCGCTCCCGCCCGGCCAGCGTGCGCAGCAGCAGCCCGTAGCTCAGTAGCAGTAGCCCCGTCAGCACGGCAAAGGCACCGTACGCTCCGCCCAGATAAATAAGCGGACCAATCAGCAGCAGGATGTAATTGTTGTGGATGCGGCTGTCGTAGCCCCAGATATTCTCGTACAGTACTGGTCGTCCATCCAGCCAGCTACACGACGACTGGATGAAGATATACATGTCATTGAACGTATAGTAGAGCGACTGGAATCGACTGATTTTGAAGCCGAAGAACAGCAGCAGCAGTAGCGAAGACAGGAGAACTGCCCGTCGCCAGTGGTACACGGTAGGCATTGTTACTGGTAATGGTGTTGATACTGACTGATCCGGGCCGTAATCCCGTAAGTCAGACCGCAAACCTACCATGTTTTCAGCAATTGTCAGGACCGCAGGCTCATCCGGGACACGGTTCTGCCACCCAGTCACCTGCCAAAGTCAGGCCAAACAGCAACCGCTAGTGCCAGCCGGGGCGAAGAACACCGGTCAACTGCTCATAGGGCACCGTTACTTCGATGGGACCAAGAGCGTAAGCAGCAATCTCGTAGGGATTATAATAGAATGTCAGCCCCTTCCGGTCGATACCGATGTTGGCTGGCAGGAAGAATTTGCCATCGCGCAGAAAGTAGCCCCGCTCTTCGAGGTTGTATTGCGGCAGCAGGCCCTGCTCCTTCCGAAACGCCCGCTCGACAATGGTCAGCAGCGCCGTCGTATCAGCTACCATATCATCCAGCCCCAGCGTAGTACCTGTTTGCCGGTCGAAATTCATGAGCGTTACGTTGGTGTTGGGGTGGGCTCCGCCGGTGTAGGCGTAATTCTCCATCCGCACCGTCAGCACTTTCGGGCTTGTGTACAGCGTATCGAGTTTGGTATCGAGGTCCCAGCAGCCGCCCATGCCGTTCATATCCGTCATTACCTGCCGGTAATCAGCCAGGAATAAGTTGGCTGCTTTGGCCAGATCCATCCGCGCGTCGGGGTGCCCCGCCAGCGACGTACTGTCGAGCCAGCTCGTGACACTGCTTACGCTGAGCAGCGTCAAACTATCATTGATGCGCTTACCAGCGTCGGAATCATCAGCCAGCTGAAAATACGACACCGACACATCGATGCCTTTGTTGGTAGTCGTGTCGCAGTGGTATGGGCTATCGAGCGTGTATTGCTGTCGGTCGAGTTTGGGCGGTCCTGAAGGGGTGGTCGTACAGGCGGCCAGAAAAAGGAAACAACCCGGTAACAGACAAAAAAGCGTACGCATACTATCGGTAAAAAGCGACTTCAACCAAAGTCGTCGGTAATCCATCAACGAGCAAAACGAGCTGGACGCCCTGTTGATACATAACGCCAGCTACCCTATCTACAAACTTAACAAATCTTTAAACCGAATAGCCTGCCGCCGACTAATTTCAATTTTGTCGCCCCCGCGCAGCGTAACCAGCAGCCCGCCACTGAACCAGGGCTCGATTTTTTCGATCCACTGCAGGTTGATAATATGCTTGCGGTTGGCACGGAAAAACGTAGCCGGGTCGAGCCGGTCTTCCAGTGCGTTGAGCGACTTGAGTACCAGCGGTTTCTGATCGTCGAAATACAGCCGGACGTAGTTGCCCATCGACTCGAACAGCCGCACTTTACCGAGTTTGACGAACCAGCATTTTTCGCCGTCTTTCACGAATACCTGATCGGCTTCGCCCAGCACTTTGTGTCCCCCCTGCCCAGCCGGTGCGGTTGGCTCGCCGACGTGTAGTTCTTCTTCGATGCGGTGAATGGCCTCCGACAGCCGGGCCAGCTCGACGGGTTTGAGCAGGTAATCGAGCGCGTTGAACTCGAAGGCTTTGATGGCGTATTCGTCGTAGGCGGTCGTGAACACCACTTCCGGCGCTTTCCCTTCGATGGATTGCAACAGCTCGAACCCGTTTTTACCGGGCATCTGAATATCCAGAAACAGCAGGTCAGGCTCAAGTTCCTCGATCATGGGCAGCGCTTCGTCGGCATTGGCCGCTTCGCCCACGATCTGGATTTTAGGGAAGTTTTCCAGTAATCGGCGCAGTTCATTCCGCGCCAGCCGTTCGTCGTCAATGATAAGTGTTTTCATAGGGGAATGGTTGAAGTTCGTAGTTTGAAGTTTGTGGTTTGTAGTTGGCTGACGCGCCAGCAATACCGGCGGCAGCTAACTACGAACCACAAACTACAAACCGGTTAAACACCCTTTTGCGCCGTCTCCCGTCGGCGGAAGATGGTGTCGGACTGGATTGGAATCATGATGTCGGCGCGAACGATGTTGTCGTCTTCCTGCCCGATGCTAAACGTTGCGTCGGGGCCGTAGAGCAGTTCGAGCCGCTGAATGGTGTTGGCCAGCCCAAAGCCACCCGACGCTTCCTTGTCGCCCAGTTGGCCCGTATTCCGGATCACCAGGTGCAGCTTTTCATTGTCGAGTTGCGAGGTTACGTCCACAAAGCCGCCACTGACTTCTTTCGAGACGCCGTGTTTGATCGCGTTCTCGACCAGCGTCTGTAACATCATCGGCGGCACCTGCCAGAACAGCGTGCGCGGGTCGAGGTCGATGTGCGATTGCAGCCGCTCTTCGTAACGCACTTTCTCCAGCGACAGGTAATCTTCAACGGTTTTGATTTCTTCGCGCAGTTCGACGGTTTTACGCCGGTCAGCCAGCAGCGAGTTGCGGAGCAGGTTCGACAACTGCGTGATACCCTGCTGGGCCTTCGTCGGATTTTCGTAGACCAGCGCCCGGATGCTGTTGAGCGCGTTGAACATGAAATGCGGGTTCAGCTGCGATCGCAACACCTTTGCTTCCGTATCGCGGATGCTGGTTTTCAGCAGAATCTGCTCGATTTCGACGTCGCGCGTCCGTTCGACGTAGTGGTACACGGTGTAACTGAGTACCCACGCCAGCATGGTTTTGCCCCAGGTCATGATGTAGCCCATGACAATCCAGGGTTCATCGACAAAGTATGTGGGAACGATGATACGGTCGATGGGCAGGTTGACGGCAGTCATGATAAGTGCCAGTACAAATACCGACAGCAGCACACGGGGGGCCAGTTGCAGAAACGGTAGCTGCACCCAGTTGAGCCGCCGGATCATCAGCCGGTACAGGTGCGTCAGCGAGATACCAAGTCCGATGTTGGCAATGGCAAGATATAGGGCATTGGGATCGAAACCTTCCTGAAACAGGTAAGCCAGATACTCGACCAGGATCAGACTCGTCCAGCCGAAAATCTGACAAATCCAGTAAACTTTTCGTTTCGACATCCCCATCTATGCGCCCCTTCTTGTCTAAAAACGAATGTACGGCGATCCCTGCCGGATCGTCGTCGGTTTTTACAGTAGTGGAAAAATAAGGGTAAGAAAGGAGTTATACGTCGAAGGAAGGAGCGGGCTTATCCCAGTGCCAGCGATAGCAGGTGCGCCGTGTCGTTGGCCAGTTCGATCGTAAATGTCTGCGTCTCATAATCGTAATGCAGCAGGTACAGACACAGGTTGCTATGCTCGAACTGATCCATGTCCGACAGGGGTCTGCCCGTCAGCCAGCAGAGCAGAATGCGGATAGCGCGGCCGTGCATGGCAATCAGGATGGGCGTTTCGTCGGGGTGCGACAGAATCACCTCCATAGCCGCGCGCTGCCGGGTAGCTACCTGATCCGGGCTTTCGCCCCCGTCGGTGGTGCGGGCGGTGTTGCCCGACGTCCACGCGCTGGTCAGGCTGTGGTAGTACGCATCGTCGCTGTTACCGGGCGCACGACCCTCCATCACGCCCCAGCTGATCTCGTTGAGTCCCGTCAGTTTTTCGTAGGGAATGCCGAGATTGATGAAGGGTTCGGCTGTCTGGTAGGTCCGTTTCAGGCCGGAGATGTAAATTTTCTGAAACGGCACGTCCTGGTAGGTCTGAAAGAAAGCCTGCGCCTGTGCCCGTCCCATCTCATTGAGGTCGGAGTCGACACCACTGCCCTGCACCACACCCCGGCGGTTAAAATCGGTTTCGCCGTGGCGAATCAGATAGATCGTTTTTTGCTGCAAGACCGTAATTTTGTCAATCCCGAAAATCGGGTGCAAAACTACGCAAAAACCCACCGGTATGAAAACTGGCTTCGATCTGAGTTCCCTCCAATTTGCCGACGTCGACACGATCACCAAGCACCTCGGCATTGAGTTTACCGAAGCGGGCGACGGGTATGTGGTCGCCCGAATGCCGGTCGATGGGCGCACCCATCAGCCCTTCGGCATTCTGCACGGCGGGGCTTCGGTGGTGCTGGCCGAATCACTGGGCAGCGTGGCTTCCTGGATGCTGCTCGATGACCCCACCACGCAGCGGGCCGTCGGCCTGGAGATCAACGCTAACCACCTGCGGGCCGTGCGGTCGGGCTGGGTCTATGGGCGTTGCACCCCGATCCACACCGGCCGGACAACGCACGTCTGGGACATCCGCATCACCGATGAGCAGGGTAAACTTGTCTGTATCAGCCGCCTGACCGTCGCGATTATCTCCGCGTAAATCATTGTAAATACATAGACGTATTTGATTTAACACAGAGTCGCAGAGAGCACAGAGTATTAGTTTGTTATTAATCAACTACTTACATACATTATCGCTTTGTGTTCTCTGTGGCTCTGTGTTAAACTAATTTT
>Ga0160428_1001045_pt1 | contig 23485 bp, 23 predicted proteins | sample SolpanmetagenomM_FD_108198 | JGI IMG/M metagenome (GOLD analysis project Ga0160428, IMG submission 108198) | Solar panel surface microbial communities from Lawrence Berkeley National Laboratory, California, USA - M | ecosystem: Engineered > Built environment > Solar panel > Unclassified ... | reverse complement strand
CCCACCCCCGCCGCCGCCGGCCACCCTGGGGACATCTAGAATGATTTTACGAATTGTGAGCGGAGCACAGCATACGGTGGTAGCATAGCATTGGCGTTCTTATTCACCCCATCCCATAGTCATCATTTTTGATCCCAGCCTGTTACCGAACTCACAATCTTGCTTCTTTTCCTTGCTTACTCACCATCTCACTTTCTCCTTGCCACCTTGCTGTTCTGTTGGAGACTCTTGTCTTGCGGTCCTGTCATATCCTGTTATAGCACGCGTCGACTTGAGAAGACAGCAGTGATAAGACGACGACACGAAAAGCGTACACATGGTAATCCCACAAATATCTTAACACTTCTGAATGATCGTGGCGCAGGTGGCACATCTACAGTACAAAGTGATTGTATGAATAATAAGTGTCACAACCCTGCAAACCCTGCATGCAGCACTGACATCAATGGGCGGTAAGAGAAACATGTACGATCAGCTGCTCATGATGCTCATTGATTTATTCAGTTGGGGCGAATTGACAATACGCTGACATACTTTGACAGTTTGGTGGAAGAATGCTGATAATCAAACTTCATGCTCGTGGCCATACTCTCTTGCTAATCCATCCGCAGCCAAATCTGTTTCTATTCACCAACAGTTCTTTTTAATCAAGCAATCATGACTCCTTGTGTCATATGTTTCACGTTATTTCTGTTTTCTCAAGACGAGATACTCATACTCATGCTTCATGATCATTACGGTAATCATCGAAGCTCTATTCCTTCCGCTCTTTCCATACTTTTATTCAATAATAGCCCATCATCCTCCTACCCTTTCACTCTTTTACTCTTTCATCTCAACATCCCCAACATCAGGCAAAGGCACCGCGGCATAAAGCAACACAAGCGCACTATGACTCTCCCCACCACCAGCCAATTGCATAATCTTCTCCTCACCCACCTCGGTAACCTTCTCATCGTCAAACCTCCACCATCCGCCCTGCGCAGCACCAGGAGCACCAACAACATTCGCATCCTCACTCTCCTTCTCACCAGGCTTCGGTACCTTCTTGACATACGCAATATAATGTCCACTATCCGCACTAGCACCCTGATGCGTAATAACGCCTCTAAGCTCATAAAGTCCAGTTTGGCAGGCTCCACTATCCTTTAGTAGTTCTTGGTCTACAGAGGCGAGCACGTCTTTCTTTGCTGCTAGGATACCGGCGGCACGCTCGGCTTCGATTTCTGCATCGGTTTTGTAGGTTTCTCCAATGGCGTCAGCGCCGGCATCTTTCATGTCCGTATCTTTTCCAGTGGACGGGGCTTTGTCGTTGGCTTTTTTCTTGTCTTCGGCTAGTTTTTCCTCGCTTGATGGACCAGTGGCTTTGAAACTTCGGTCAGCGTCGTCTGTTACGGCGTTGTCGACAAGCTTTTGACGTTTGCGGGCTCGAGTGTCGATGAGTTCTAGCTTGCGGAGTTCGTGGACTTTGTTTCGGACAGGGACCAGTGATTTCTTGAGGGAATCGGTGCAGTATTCAGTGACGTCTAGTTCCATGGGAAAAGTGACTTTGCGGAGCGTCTTCGCCTTTTTGTTGATGTCGCGCTTCCAGTAGAAGCGGTTCATGTGGACGGGGAGGTATTTCGGAAGACGAGATATCCTCTGTGTTGATTTGTAGGTTGCTTCGCGGTTGAGTGAGGGAGATGTTTTGGAGAGTGTGGATGTTAGGGCTGCTTGGATGCCTTGGTTGAGGTGGAGGACTTCGCGGCTGGAGACGAAGCAGTTGAGCTTGAAGAAGACTTCGTCTGCTTTCTTTTCTGGCTTGTCTTCTCCTGCTGCTTTGGCTTCTTCGTCTTCGCATTCTTCGATGACTTCGAATTTACCACCCATATATTTGTCCACGAAACCTTGTTGAGCTTCTTTCGAGGCTTCTGCTGCTTCTGCGGAATTTGCTGATGGTGGATTCTTGAGCTTCTGTCGAAGGGAGGAGATGATTTGTGAATATGCCTCTTCTGCATCTTGCTGGGAATAGCCACGGCCATCTCGGGACTGCTCAGCGAATTGAGGATAAGCTGTACGGAAAGCATTCAAGAACATCAATGGTGGAAAGCCTTCTTGTGTTGATCCCATCTGCTTGTACAAGTCGCGCAAAGATGCTATCAAATCGCCCGAAGCACCAAGACCACTGAGGCCAAACTGACTTAGGTCGAGGTTGCCACCGCCACTACTTTGCTTATAGGCAAGGAGTTCCGTCTGGAGTTCTGGAATCGCGCGGAGAGTTTGGAGTGTTGAATTGAGGTAGCAAGTGTTGCCTAGGTTTTGTAAACCAGAAGGCAAAGCACCTGCACTCTGCGCTATCTCTGCTTCTGTCATGTCTTCCAAGAATTTGACCTTCTCTTTTGGCTTGACAATAGCCGCACCACCTGATGGTGTACCCATGAGCATGAATTGGTGACCAGCCTTAAGACCTAGTTTTGACAGGTCTTGATCATCTTTTAGCATTCCACCTTTGGCAATAATCTTTTGCCTTTCTGGTTCCACACCAGTGACGGAGAAAACTTGGTACTTGAATGTTTCGCCATTGCTGCTGGTGTCGAGTTCGAGGTCGTATTTGTTCTTGCCGTGCTTCACCACAACTGATGTCAAAGTTAGCATGGTTTTCAGACGATAGTGTTTGCTGGCCAGGCATTGCTCACCAGGGATAGTGGTCATGACTGTGGTATATGTCGTGGATGCGAAGGAGGCTATGGTCGAGGTAGGGGAGGTTTAAGGGAGGTTGGATGTGGTACAAAGAATAGAGAGGCAAGCGGTGGACTTTAATCTAATGTTCTTGTTAACGAGTTCAGTTAAAGTCGACATTTATTAGCATCTGGAAATGGTTGGAAACACATCGCCATCCTTGGACCCTGAATTCCACCCCGCAATCGCATGCATACAGACGGACGACATGACCGCCCATTGGCTTGTTGTTGATTGTCTGCGATACATGTAGCAAGCATGGTACGTTTGCTTCAAGATTGGGTTATTGCTCATAATCAATCGCTAATCACCTCCAGTCTCAATCATTACGACCTTACCTCCAATGCGTCCGCGCTTCTCTAACAGCAGCATTGGCTCTAGCCAACTTCGCGTCCCAAACATCAGAAAGACACAATGTGCCAGAGATTGAAGCTGCAAGTTCGCCAGAAGTCCTCCTAAACCCATTGACGATATCTCGAAACGAAAACGAAAGAGTCTTGATTGAACCAAGTGTCAATAGCGTCCGCATCAGTATCAAGATCAAACAGGCAGATGACATTGAGGATATTCTGGTACACAAGTTTACAAGATTTTTGACACAAAGAGCGGAGGCCTTTTTCATCCTGCGAAGGAAGCCCGTGAAGGTGAGAGTAAACATGGCATACCGTGATTGATTGCGCTGACGTCTATACAGGGCTACGACATCTCCTTCCTTATTACCAATTTCCACACCGAGGAAATGCTCAAGCACAAACTGGTCGACTTCATCATTCACTTCATGGAGGAGGTGGACAAGGAGATTTCGGAGATGAAGCTTTTCGTATGCTATTGTCTGCAACTCATTTTTCGACAACAATGCTAACCACATTCAACAGCTAAATGCACGAGCTCGTTTCGTTGCAGAATCTTTCCTTACACCTGTGAGCTCCATAGCTGTGCTCTATACAAGCCTGCACTGCTAACATTGAACTAGTTTGACTAGATTATGAGGTATATATGGCATTGGGGCGGCTGGTCGGTAAACTAGAGGCAGAACAAGCCGAGTACATGTGAGAAATCTACACAGCGACGACAGACATTGGTCAGAATGAACAAGTCCAGCGACAACACTATCATACCCTCTTCAGTCTCTCGAGAAAGTGCAAGCGACTGCTGCTGTCTGACGATCCTCGGTAGCAGCTGACGAGGTAAACAGAAAATCGCTCAACCTCACGTTCTACCCATCTGAGGAACTGTTTTTCCATCACCTACCTGGATCGAGTGCTAATCGTGCAAAAAGAATTACCCTCTACGTCTTTTGCGTATTGTCAAGATGAAAAATGACTTTTGAAATTCCAATTCTCTATTGTCGTCGCTGCGTGTTTCAGATCTGTTACAAGTTTTGGTAGTACAATTGAATCATGCAGGCTTTTATCAATGTATCCAACCAATCAAGCTCTTTCTGCTTACCACGTTGCCCTGGTTCCTCTGCGAGATAGCGTTTCAGCTCTATACCTAATGAGGCATGTATATGCTTAAAGGAAGTTACCACTCTTTACTGCTCAGGTGACCGCAAGAACAGCCTTTTGATGACGATATGACAAAGATCTTGCTCCAGTACTTCAATAGCTGATCTCCCACATCTTTTTCGCCTCTCTTTCTCCATCACAACTCTCGCTCTCACCCGCTCTCTGCCTTCCTTGCTCTCTTGTGTGATTGTGACCTGTACCGTTGCTAATACGCCTTGTGAAGTATACTAACAGCTCGCTCTCGAGTCACTTTTTGCTCAATCAGAGCTGTTTTTGGTGAGTCTCACTATCAATTTAGCTCTCCATCCGCAAATACTCACTTGAGTTTAACTCACTCTCTCTGATTGAGATTCATGGTACAATTACTGACCCACTATCAGCAGATATAAGTACAGTACTCCTCAAACGCCATCTTCCTCCTCTTCGTCCTCAACAACATCTTACTCATCTCGATTCTTTGTATTTCGAGATGGCCAGCAACGCCTGGTCACGTCGCGGGCACGCTGGCCCTAATAGCACCCTCCACACCACCACTTTCCGCCCCTCCGCCGCCTCCTTCACACCTTCATCCCAGACCATGGGAGATGGGGACGAAGGGGAGTACTACCCCCCGGGGGTAGCACCCTTCGTGCCCCCCGACACTCCTCCCACAGGTCAGAGGACTTTGCTGGCTGCCTCGAGCGTATGTCATCTCAATCACATCTTCTCTGCAATCTTGATCCTTCTCCACTGCTTTGAAGTACTTCGCTGACCCAACGGCACTCCACACAGGCCATCACCACAGCACCCGCCCGCTCTCCTCCCAGAGCCACCAGTGTCCTCTCGCCTTGGGAAAGCGAGCAGGTCCGCGCGACCTGGGGGCTCGAGGAGTCCACCGTGCCTGGTTCAGGCATTTCTCCGACAGGGCAGCCTGTGACATCTCGGATGTCAATCATCGGAGATGCTTGGACTGGGTCGGCGGATATCTTCGCCCCAGGACCTGGTGTGACAAGTGCTGGAAGTCGTAAGTTTTGAATGTCCTTTCCACATCTTACTTCCAGCTTCTTTGGAATGGCAAGTTTGCTGATACTGTTGTGCGTTGTAGCTGGACAACGTACGGCATCCTCCTCACATGAGGATATGGCTTTGGTGGTAGCTGGCACGGCCTCGTCTCCCGTTGCCTCGTCTCCTGAGAGCCCATCGGCGAGAGAGCTCGCAGCGGCGATTATGGGTGGTGGGAGGAGAGTAACACCAGGTCACGAGGTGACCTGGGCGCCTCCCATCCCGTCGCCACCGACCGAAGAGCTGCCGTTTAGCAACCGCTGTGTTGGAGTGCTTCCTGCGACTCCTGCAGTATTGAAGTTGAGCAGTGTAAGTACAGCTTTTCACTGCACTTCCTTGCATCCTGCTAACAGACTTGTTTCACAAAGGTCGGATATGGCATCACCAAAGCAGAAATCATCGCCTCGATCGGCGAAAGCGTCCCCATTGTCACCATGCCGCGCAACTCCGGCACCTACGCCATCCACATCATGTTCGACCGCCAATCAGCCAAGTCAGGCGACTGCTACATTGAATTCCCAAGCGCATCCGCCGTCGCTCTCGTCATGAACAGTCGCAAAAACACACATCAATCAGACGGCAAAGTCTACCGCAACATCAGCGACCGCAGAGTCTACCTCGAACCGAGCACGCACGAAGAGCTGATGCGCGAAGTCTTCCCCAAAGCCAAATGCGTCACCTGGTACGGACAGGAACCTGTTATTCACCCACCAAACGACATCTATACCTCTGGCTTTGCGGAATTTGTCACAAGCGAGGAGTTGGTGTTGACTAATAGATGGGCCAATGAGCCACACAAGTCGAAGTACACCGGCACGCACCCTCAACGTCCATATGAATCGCTCATCACTCTTCTCTTCAAAGTAAGCCTCCTGTCTTCCACCACCACCAACATGAATCGTCCCTTCCTCCCTCCCTCCTTCCAACACTGACACATCTACAGTTCCCCTGGTTCTCAACTTCCAACTTCACCCTAACACTGCGCAACCAAATCCACACCACCAGCATCAAAATGCTCACCTCCCTCCTCTCCCACGTCTTACGCAACACCGACCCTTACCGCCTGTCCACCGCTCTCCTCTCCGAACTCCTCACCGCCTGCCTCGAATGCCCCGCCTTCAGCGAACGCCAACGCTCCGCCTGCATCGACGCAGTCGAGGGCTTCGTCACTCCAAGCGTCTACGTAACCCCGCTTGCGCCGTATTGGCCTTGGGAGACCATTTGTAGAAGGGAGGGGGTCGATGAAGGGAGATTGAGGATGTGGGTTGAGTTGATTAGAGGCGTGAGCGCGAGTGTGCCTGCGAACACGATGGCTGTGGAGAGGTATAGAGGAGGAGCGAGGGTGGAGAGTTGTTTTGGCAATGTTCATGTTCCGTGGCCGGTGGAGAAGGGGAAGATAACGTTTGCGGAGGCGGCGTGGTTGGAGGGGAGTGTTGTGGGGGCGCTTTTGGAGAAGGCGGAGGAGATGGGGATGGGTGGCGGGAAGAGGCACGATAGTCCTCAGCAGGGGGTATTGGGGTGGAAGTAGGTGTGGCGTGGGCATGATCTTTGTGGTGTGCGTTCTGGGATGTGTTGTGAAGCAAGATTGAAGTAATGATGGCATTGTGCTACAGTAGTCTTCAGACGATGAGATTTACTAATGAATATGATCAACTTTGGGAGTACGTCCTAGTCATGGTGGTGGTTTCAAGCTGTTTGTGAAACTTGAAAGATTGAGAGATTGAGTTTTATGACACCGTGTGACTCCTTATCTTGAAAATCAGCCAGTTATAAAAGAGACTGCCACTATTGAAATTACGACAGTCGAATACGATGAGCCACAACCAATGCATCCAGAGTTCCATCATGTGTTCTCCTTGTCTTTTTTGCTCAAACCACACCATTGACATCATTGGCATTTGCAGACGTTCCGACGAACGAAAACGATCCCCGGCTGGTATCCCCAAGACGTGGTTGTTCTCTTTGCCAAAGAACATGTACCGAAGAAAAAAACCCTGGCTGCGTGAAAAGATCGTTACGCAGATCGAGAAGGATAAGCCTTCGTGGGCCGTGAGGGAGCAGACCGAGGAGTTGTTCAAGGAGCACGACATAGCCTTTTGACGAGACGGAGATAGTCAAGTGGTGCGGGTCTCTTGCGGCGAGATTGGGACTGTTCTGGAACTATGCACCACTGAAAGGCAGTTGTAAAGGGTGATTACTCCTCGACATATGATCCAACTAACCCGTGTATGACCTGGATTATGCTTAAGCTCGGAATTGACAATTTCGATGTCGGCTCGTCACCCATGATACTGATGCTAGAGCGGTGGTTCAAGCGCGAGGAACGTTTGCCCATGACAAGAAGAGGTGCCACCTGTCTTTGGACGGCTCTCCCTATGTTCACCAACTGACATATCAAGCGCAGCGCAAACCAACCTTTGCTGATGTTGGCTAAAGTCTATGGACCGTGGCTGGCATCGTCAAACAGCGATAGCAGGAGAAAGAGAACATTCATGTAGTGCTTGATACCACGACTCCAGCAGACTATGAGCCGAACACATTTTTCAGCGTTACGGAGTACGTTATGGGCAGGCTTCGCATGGCACCATCAACAGGGGATGCTTTCAAGGTCTTTCTGCATGAGCTCGCGATATCTCGCGACATCTCGGCAACATAGCTGGTCACGAGAGGGTACCGAACGCTTTACGCGAGCCGTTCAAGGCGCCTATCGACGAGCCATTTAATCCGGTTACGAAGGTTGGCGAGCACTTGATCAGCACAGAACTTGACGAGTCCCTGCAACACCTTGCGAAACTGGTTCTGGAAAATAATCTTTGGAGATGTGGTGATGGATTTGAAATGTGGCTTTTGCTGGAAGTAGGAGGATAGTCTTCACACATCTATCGACTGTTGCTGAAACCACACTTCCGCCATATTACTTTGAAAATACAGTTTTGAGATTTGTAAATGTACGCCTAAGAGGTTTGTGAGTCCTTCGACTACTCGATCTGGAATGTGGGACTCACCTCAGCTTTTCTAGCATGGCTTCCTTTATCACACTACCAAATGGAACTTCGAAGCAGAATGCGTCAAGATGTGCTATATTCCGAAGACGAGGACGAGCTACGCAACGACTGTGCAGTCTATACATATGAGGCTACGAAGAAGATTGCACCTCTTGCATTCACGAGTCGGCAGAGGTCTCGCAAGTGCGCAGGCTTCTCGAGAACCAGCACGAGAGTGATGAAGTGATTGGCTCGAGGCATGCTGCGAATAAGAATGCATTAGAATCGCGCGCGCCATACATTGTCATCGCTGCTGTTCCCCTCCTTTTGCACCCAATCTCAATCTTGTCCACAACACAGCAAGACACTTAACCACAGAACGTATCCACCTCGCACACCAACATGCTCAAGCTTGCCACGAAGCATTCGGAGAGCTGAAACGCATACAACAGATCGGGGAAAGGAAAGACCCCCTTGACACGTATGTGCTCGGCACTGAAGGCGAAGATGATTCGCGGATCTTGAGCATGATATTTTTGTGGGGGTAATATACCAGAAGCAGTATGGACGAAAGTGCTACTAGACCAACTAAGGCCGAGGTTTGTCAGTCAGAAGTTAGGAGGAGGGATGAGATAAGCTTACACCGGAGGACAGAGAGCAAGTCGTGCATTGGCAAGCGGTATCGGGGCGAGGCTCTCAAGGGTCATGGAGGAAAAGACTACGAACGCAGCAGTGCTGTATCGGTTATATGGCAAATAGCACGATGCAAGCACCACCGACGTACGCTGTATTTACTTCCACGCTTTGCCTCACGCTGCATGTAAACGATATGATGGGGCTTCAAGCTGTTGGAATTGCTGGGAGTTGTTGGAAGTTATGTTGATTTCTCCAATATGCATACACTGCTTCGAGGCTTATGAAGCAAACGACTTCTGAGAAACAAATATAGTGACGATAGATGGCTAGGCGATGAAACCAAGAATCTAGCTTCTTGTCTGCTTCTCCTTCTTGAGTAATTACTTCAAGATGTGGGCAGACCAGACAATAACGTCCTGGTAACAAAGTTCCTCCTGCAACCTCAGTATACAGAGGATGGTAAAGCATGCATTCGTATTACTAGGATTGTGAGCAAGAGCGCGCTTCACAGATCTTGGCTCATGGAACTGGTGACAATGTTGTCATATAGATGGGCAGACAGTGATAATCAAAGAGTAATTGCAGCCATTGTGCGGTCAAGAATACAGTCGGACCGCCTTGATCAGTATCATGTTCCGGCCTGTCTGCGTCTGTTCAGCAGGACGCTTTCAGCGCTTTCGGTCGTTGTGTGATGATTCTGAGGTTCCTCTTGCTTCTGACAGTGTGTCTCTGCCAGCGTGCACTCCATACGGTACGCAACATGATCCGCTTGGTAAGAATGATGTGCAGCGTAGTCTCCTGCAAAGTTTTGTAGATACAGCGAGACTCGGTCGAAAGGCCTCGGTTTTGACATTATTGGTCCATGGCGAGTGGGGTAAGTTCCGTCATTGGCCAAAGTATTGAATGAATTGTCGTCGTAATTCTGCGTGGCCTCTCCGTACGTTGGCGGGTGGTGCCGGGCTGGCTTCTCAATGTTTCCGCTCGATGTCCTTGATGATTCGTGATGTGTCTTCAGCCCAGCTCAGCAATCAGCCGTGACTCCAACACTTATGTCTTTCTGAGCTATCAAGTCATCTCTTCATCTTGCAAACTGCCACCAGACTGGGCTTGCTGCATGGTGGATGCGCTGGCAGTCTTAGCATCTTGCTCCTCACTCAGCACCTTCGCTGAAGCCATGAATCTAGAATTCATTTTAGTGTTTTCGCCTTGATCATGGTCTCACTACACACTACTTACAGACTCCCGCAGTAGCCACCCAAGCCGCGCATAGCATCAGCCTGTACAGCAGTCATGCGCAGGAGGTTTTCGAGGTCGGCAAGATTGGCAGAAAGCTGGGCAAGCTGGGAGTGGAGGTGGGATAGGTGACGGTTCTTGATTGCGCTTGCGGAGGCGGAGTTCGTTGCTGGGAATGTGGATTGGCGCGCGCTTCGGCGAGTATTGTTTGTAGACATGTCGGTGTAGATGTGGAGGACGAAGATGTATACCCACTGATGATGGTGATGGTGTCAAGGCGAAGATGGAGTGTAAATAGGGCTGGTCTTGGCAAACGCGTCCTAAGTCGCGTCACGCTCAAGCTCGACTTAGCACGTTCTTGCATTTTGTCAATGCTGAAGCAGACCTTCCTTATAGTCATTTCGCCTCCTATGCCTGTAAGTAAGAGGTGTCTGTTCGACCTCGAGGTTACTCAACATGCCGGGCATAGTGCCACGCCGGCGTTCTCGCATGTACGACGATGAAGAAGATGAGGACATCTCGAATAATGAGCATGCCACTCAGAATGCGAACAAGCGAGCAAGATTGAGCGTCAATGGCAATACACCTCGCCACAATGCTGATATGGGCATCACTTCAGCTGCTCTACTCCAAGAACATCAGCCAGGCGCCATAGTAAAGGTCACGCTCAAGGACTTCGTGACATACACAGCCGCCACTTTCTATCCTGGTCCTGCTTTGAACATGGTCATCGGGCCAAACGGTACGGGCAAAAGCACACTGGTCTGTGCGATATGTCTCGGTCTAGCCGCGAGTCCAAACAATCTCGGTCGTGCGAAAGAGGTGGGAGAATTCGTCAAGCATGGTGCATCTGACGCCTATATCGAGATTGAGCTCAGAGGCAAGCGTGGCCAGCGCAACTACATCGTTAGGACTCACATCAAGCGAGACGGCAATAAGCGAACTTTTCAAATTAATGGTCAAGCATCCACTCAAAAAGCTGTGACTGAAATGGCACGCACATTCTCAATACAGATTGATAACCTCTGCCAGTTCTTGCCCCAAGATCGGGTCGTTGAGTTCTCCGCACTCAGTCCTGAGAACTTACTGGCAAGCACAGTGCGAGCCGCAGCGCCTCCACAAATGACAGAGTGGCATGAGAGATTGAAAGAGCTTCGCATAGAGCAAAGGAAAGCCATATCAGAGCAAGCTGAGGCGAAGAAAACCCTATCGGAGCTGCAAAAGAAGCAGGACCAGCAACGTGTGGATGTCGAAAGATTGCGAGAGCGTACAGAGCTCATAAAGACAATCAACATGCTGGAGAAAATGCGACCTGTAGCAGAGACAGCACTCCTGAAAGCTGAACATAACGAGGCAAAGGAGGTCAGGCATGCTTTCAGGGTGGAACGCGATGTGCTGAAAGAAGAACTGGCTCCAGCACTGGCTGCAGTGAATGCCAAGATGGCTTATTTGACAACCGTAGACAGAGCAAAGACGTCAGCAGAAAAGGTCTACGAACGCACTTTGGCAAAGTCGGATGGACATGTCAAGAAAATGGCTGAACTAAAGAAACAAATCACGGACTGTGAACAAAAGCGTACTGCCGAAACGAACTCTGAGAAGAGCACCAAGCAGGATTTCGCGAAGCAGCAAAACGCAATCCGTCAGATTGAAGTCTTGATGAAGGAGCAGCCGATAGAATTTGATCTGCCTGGTATGCAAGCACAGATTCGCGATCTCGATCGTCAGGTGATAGAACTCGACGATGAAACAGGAGCATTACGTGAGTTGATGAAACAACGCTGGGGAGATGTGAAAGACCGTGAGAAGCGTATCGAAGATAGCAAAGTACGTCTCGAGAACCTGAAAACTCAAGCTGGACAATCGGAAACACTCCTCAAGCAACGAGCACCTGATGCTGGGAGGCTCTACGATTTCATCAAGACTAACAAGGAACGTTTTGGAACTGACGTGTACGGTCCACCTCTCGTCGAATGTAATGTCAGTGACAAGGCCTACGCCGATGCTGTTGAATCACTCATGCGTGATGGGGATGTATTGAAAGCATTCACTGCTCAGACGCAGGAAGATTACAAAATACTCAATACAATTGTGTATGAAGAGCTCAAACTCACGGATGTCAGTATTCGTGTTGCCCATAAATCTCTGGATCACTGGCGAGATGACCGTAGGTCAAAGGTAATGACTGATGAGCAGACTCGTGAGTTTGATATTGATGGTTGGGCCTTGGACTATATGACTGGCCCAGAGCCCGTTCTTAGTATGTTGTGCTCTGACGTACAGCTACACTCGACTCCGGTGATGAAACGAGATTGTGATGACAACAAGTACAACAAACTCGCTCGTACGGAACTCTCCAAGTGGATTGCTGGTAACAGTATTTACACAATCATGCGAAGAAAAGAATACAATGCACAATCTGCTGGTGTCAGATCTATAACGGCTGCTAAGTGGTGGACAACACATGCTGTTGATACGTCCGTTGAAGCAGATCTTCGTGATAATATTGGAGGTTGGCAAGAAGAATGGCAAGAGCTGAAGCGACAACTGCAAGCGGACAAAGCGAAGCAGACTGAGCTCGTCAGCCGCAGACAGGATAACGTGGACGAAAAGGTATGTACAGTCTTGCCTCTATCTTTGCACACTCAATTAATGCATTCAAAAGACCAGACTCGTCAACGAAAAGAGCGAGAAGCAAAAAGCCAAAGCTGCTTATGAGAAGTTGCCTTTACAACTTGGTAAGTTTAACTATACATATTATTGTTGAATATTGCTAACAACCACGCAGAGGCAGCTAAAACAAAATTGCAATCTATTCGTGAAAAGAGTGAAAAGTATCGAGAGACACTCGAAAAAATCATGGATGAAGAGGTTCAGCTCACCATGAGTAAAGGTCAAGAAGCTATCAATTATGCCAGGTCAATTGACAGCCTTCGCCAACTCCATACGTCGTTGATAACCGTGAGTCTACAATACATCGAGGCCAAATCCGACCACGAAGAACTTCAAGCCAGGAACGTCGACATGATGAGGAGGCTCAAAGAAAAGGAAAACGAGGTCGAGGCTGCTACTCGAGCAGTCAAAGACATAGCCGACAAATACACGCGAGCTGTGAAGAGGCTTAGCGATGCCATGAACGAGGATGCAGCCTTCCTGGCCTTCTACAACGCAATGCCAGACGAGGAAAAAGAACGCACTCCCGACGAACTGCAAGGAGAGATCGACTCCAAGCAAGCTCGTCTCGCACTTCTCCACGAAGGCGACCCAACACTCATCCGCACCTTCGAAGAACGCGCGCGCACTATCTCCCGTCTAACCGAGCGCGTCACAACCAACGAATCCGGCCTCGAGCAGCTCGAAGCCTCAGTCGTCGAGATCCGCGACCAATGGGAGCCCCAACTCGACTCGCTCGTCAGCAAGATCAGCGACGCCTTCGCCGAGTCCTTCCTCCGCATCGAAAGCGCCGGCGAAGTCGTCATCCACAAAGCCGGCGACGAGGGCCGCGACTTTGAAAACTGGGCGATACATATCCGCTGTCGGTTCCGCGAAGGAGAGGAAATGCAGACGCTGGATAGCCATCGCCAGAGTGGTGGCGAGCGTGCTGTTTGCACCATCTTCTACCTCATGGCGCTGCAGACGTTGAGTCGAGCACCGTTTCGTGTTGTGGACGAGATCAACCAGGGCATGGATCCGAAAAACGAGCGCATTGTGCATGAGCGCATGGTCGATATTGCGTGTGGTACGAGCGTCCAGCGACCTGAGGTTGATGGGAAAGCGCTTGCTACTGGCACGAACGAGAACGGTGCTGGTGGTCAACTGTCGCAATACTTCTTGATCACGCCGAAGTTGTTGAGTGGCTTGAAATATGTCCCGGGCATGACTGTGCATTGTATTGCGTCGGGCGAGTATATGCCGGAGAAGGAGGGAGCGGTGAGCTTCCCTGGATACTTGAAGAAGAAGTTGGCATTGTTGCAGAATAGAGGCGGTTTGATTGGGGCTGCTGCGTAATGATGTGCAGAACGGGTGACTGTATATTTTGATTGCTTTAGATAACTCTTTTATGCTTGTATGAACTTCACTTCTCCTTTACTCGACTTTTTGGCAGATTGAAAGCGCACATGGTATCCTTGTCCACTCATCAATCTCTTCTCATCTCAGCCAGCACCTCCTCTCTCACGACACCCATCGCCTTCCTCATCCCACCACTCTCCTCAAAATTTGGCCTCATCCATCCAAGCCTCCCAGACCCTCCGCGCAAACGCCCACTCCCCATCCACCATCGAGAAAACACACGTATCCCTATTCGCCCCCTCACAATCTGATGCTGTCTCAGCACCCCCTCCAGCACAAACCCATACCTCTCGGCCGCCCGCCTCGACGCCACATTGAGCGCATTACACCGCCACTCCCATCGCCTGAATTTACACTTGCCGAAGATGACATCCCCCATCAAAAGCATGACTTCTGTGCCTGCGCGGCTGCGTTGAAGCGAGAAGCCATAGATCACGGGCCCGATCTCGATGGTGCGGTGCTCGAGGTTGATTTCGCTGAGGCCGACGAGGCCGATGTAGTTGGGTGCTGTGTTGGCGTTGGTGTTGTTGAGGCGAATGGACCAGCGTGGGTCCGTTGCGTGACAGGCGATGCGAGCGTGGATGTAGTGCGTGAAATCTTCTGGGCTGGAGAAAGGACCCGAGTGGATTTGCAGCCATAGTGAGGGTGTGCTGCCGATGGAGGACCAGAGAGTGGGGATGTGCGATGGTGCGAGGGCTTCCAGGGTGATGTGCTGACCGGTGATGAGGCTTTGGGAGGGGAAGAGAGCGGGTGTGGATAGTGATGTGGGTGGCATGGTTGTGTTATGAGGGGCTTCGGTGCGAGCACGCTTGATGTGCGAGGTGTTTGGATAATGTTTCTTCCTTGCTTGCTTGCGTGCAGATGTCACTGTGGTGGTGAGGGATATAGTACGAGCAAGGTATCAGGTAGGAAAACGTCAGATTTTACTTGGACTGGACAGCGTTATTGATGTTGGGCAACAACGTCTCATACATGTTGGCTCTTGGTTGGCCAATATGGCAGCATGGTGAGTTGTCTGCTTTGATTGCGTTGTGTGGTTGTAATGCAATGGATGTGTCGGAAATATTTCGTAGTGGTCAGTAGTGTGCTTTAGGAAGGTGCATTCACGCCCATACTCGACGATACTTGGTACAGTAAAATGTCTACCTCATTAAATATGCCTCATCGTACACTGGCAACACTCATTTCATAAGTAATTGTCCCTTATTCTCACAACATACCATGAAAAATGCAACAACAAAAAGATGCTAATATTCTCACTCCACCCTTGAACTTCCTTCCCTTACTCTCTAGACACATCCCTGCCGAACAACTTGGCCTTGATCCAGTCCACAATAACCAAGATCTTGTTCCTCGGACTGAAAACCATACTGATGTATGCTGATCTCCAGAACAAATACGTCATGGTACCACCCCTATTTTGGTGTTAGTGCTTGAACGACAACAGAACTTGCCATAAAACTTACGACGCAAAGTTGCCTGCCAACCAGCTGATATCAGCCACAGCCCTCTCCTTTCCAATATATGCCAGCGATCCCTGATGGGAGTACTGGAATGGTTGCATCTGCTTAACACGGCGAAGATGCTTCTGCACATCATTGATTTTGCCAAACACAACATCACGATCCTCTTTTGACTTGGCGGATTGTTGCTGGGTGGAAAGATCTTTGAGCTCCTGCTCTAATACCTCGGTCCTAGCCATCTGATTGAACAAGCGGGCGAGGAAAGCGCCTTCTTGGGAAGCTACCTGTGCAGTAGGGGCATAGTTGGCAATGGCGCAGTCACCTACAGCCCAGACGTTTTCGGTACCGTTGACCACGAGATACTCGTTGACTGCGAGACCACGTCGGGAGTCCTTCTGTGCGGGGATCTGTCCCATGAGATCCTTGACAATGGGACGAAGAGCATTACCAGTTGCCCAGACAAGGAGACCGTATGGGATCTTCTCGAGAACCTTCTTGCCTTCCTTGTTCGTAAATTCCGCTTCGATGTACTTAGGAGTTACGTTCTTGACCATGGTCTTGGTACGGATCTCAATGGCCTCCTCGCTGAAGGTCTTTTCGGTGTATTCGATGAGGTTCTTCGAGAACATAGGCAGAACCTGATTCATACTGATTAATAAGGATTCTTCTTGGTATCAGATCAATACTCACATTAGGCAGAGCTTCTACGAGAGTGACTCTGAAATGAGGAGCGATTTCTGGCATCCACTTTTTCAAGTCATTCTCGAAGAAATCTTGCAGTTCGCCAGCAAACTCCACACCTGTAGGTCCACCACCAACGACAACCATATGCAGTAAGCGCTTGACCTCCTCTTCCGTCTGATCGGGGAAGGTAGCACTTTCACAGCAGTCCATGATACGTTTGCGGATATTCTGGGCGTCTTGCACCTCCTTCAAGAAACAGGAGTTTTCTTTGACACCAGGGATACCAAAAGTAGCGTTCTCAGCACCAACACCAACGACAAGCATGTCGAAAGGAATCTCGGTCGAAGAAATATCGCCCTTGATTGGCGAATCACCAGTGACATATACCACACGCTTTTCATAGTCAATCTTGGTTGCCTCGGCTTCGTAGTACTTGACTGTAGCCTTCTTGTGCCTTAAAAAGTTCCTAATCGGTTCCATGATCGAGCGATGTTCAATAGTACCAGTTGTGCATGACGGGAGTAGTGGTGTAAACAAAAAGTAGTTTCTTGGTGAGACGACAATGACGTTGTAGTTTTCCGTGTCGAGTTTCTTCAATAAAGCAACTGAACCCCAACCTGTGCCGAGAACGACTAGAGTCTTCTTACTTGGATCCGGGTCGAATTGGTCGTTGGGATTGCGAGAAACATAGATACCGTAGCAGACGTAACCAAAACCACCGAGGAAGCTGAGCTGAATGATGCGCCATGAGAAATGCAGGAAGCGGCGGAACCCACTGCGTTTCTTTATGGGTTTTGGTGAGAGGATGACCTGAGGAGCGCCTTGTGCACGGAAAGCGGACTGAGTGAAGGCGCGGTGGAGGATAGGAGAGCGGATGGAGGAGGCGAAAGGTGCTCGTGTGACATTGAAAGAGCTCGAGACGAGTTTCTGAGCTCTGAGAGGCGTGAAAGTCTTGATGGCAGCTGGGCGCACGAAGCCATTGAGGCTTCTCAAGGCCAGTGACCTTGTTGCGGCAGCAGTAGCCATTGGTCGAGTGGTGGCGATGTGGCCTTTTGTTAAAGAGAACTTGCAAAACAAAAAAGAAGTCTTGTCTTCAATGCCATGATAACGGATGTCTTGGCTTGATTGGCTTTCAGCCCTATCAAACCACTTTATCTCAATTTAGCCATGGCTTTAGCCGTCAACGTGCCTTGTCAACAGTTCAATACTATATCCTTTTCGCCTGTGCCATACGACTGTAAAGTGTTTGTTGAGTGTTGAGGAAGGAGGATGAAGACGTACAAGCCACTTCAATATTGGACTTCCGAAAGCTGAGGCACATGGCGGGTCAATGTTTCTCAAAGCGACGAAGCGCAGCAGGTAATCAGCTAATCATTTCCGAAGCTCAAGATTCTAGCTTCTGCGAGTTCTAGCATTTCCATCCCTCGCATATCACAACGATGTGGCAATCCTGCCTATAGCACCATCACCTCGCCTGTAATGGTTCTCTGTCCATCCAAAAACCCTGTTTCCTCCACACCACCCATCATCATCGTATCATCACCACCCATCGGATCTGGTGCCTGTTCCGCAGGTATTCCACGTCCTCGTCCTTCCAGCAACTCCCTTCTCACCTCCGGTCCAATCTGCTTATGACCCTTTGCATTCACCAGATCCATCAATGCCTCCCTCTGATCTTCCGTAATATCGTTCCTATACCTCTGTGCAAATGCAAGTAGACTTTGGTGCCACAGCACGGGTAAACCTTTACCGTCTTGTGGTAAGACAGAGGAATCCGTCATGGAGGTGTCTGCTGCTCCGAGTTGTGATTGATGTGGTTGTTCCACAGCTCTGAAACGGAGGAAATGGAAGACAAGTGCGTCTACGACTTTGTAGGGAAGTGCGTATTTCTTTTCTAGCAGGCAACGAATGAACACGTTCGTAGCGCCTCCACTGCCATCATCCTTGCGTGTACTAAATTGTTCAGCTGCAATGTCACAGAGACGCAGTAGTGCCGCCGCTGAGTGCAGCACTGGTACGCTCACGCGCGATAGGACACTGGAGATGATATGTGCCTCTCTCAGCGTGCATGTACCATCTTCAAGTAATGGAAATAATATGCCTTTGAAGAAACATGCGGGTTTATACAACGACTTCTTCAGCGCGTTGTACAAATGTACATGCAGTTTTCGTGTCTCATGGATCTCGTCGCGGACTTTGGGGAGGAGAATGTTCGTCAAAAAAGGTTGTGCGATATCCGGTCTAGAAGAGATGAAAAGACGTGTAGCCAGGAAATGAACGTGAGCGGTCCAATTTTCGGGATCGGTTAAAGAGATGAGTAGAGGGATTTGAGAAGCTGGTAGAGAAGGGAGGATTTTGAATGGCTTCGGCAGGGGACCGCTGCGGTGTCGAGAAAGCAGTTTGCCGATTGTGGTGTAGACTTCGATTACTTTAGGTGGGAGTTCTGCAGGCTCGGGTTCGTCGTTGTCGAAAGGTGGTGCGTCTCCCATGACTTGGTTCTCGCCGGAGCCTTCATGGGCGGCTATTTTGGCAAGAATCAGGTCTGCGAGGTTGGTACCTGGACCTTGTGCTGCTGCAGCTGAAGTGGAAGGGTCTATGGGGTCGAAAGAGAGGTTATTTGGATCGAGTGACGGATCGGTTGCAGAAGGGAAGAAACGGTTGAAAGTGTCTTGATCTTCTGGGTCGATTTCGACTTCTTCGACCTCTACATCATCCTCATCGCCCCATTCTTCATCATCGTTGTCGTAGATTTGTTTTCCTTCAACTTCATCCTCTTCCCCTGCTATGAATGCTCCATGTTCTAGTCGCGAACCAAAATCGAAGGCTCGATTCGGTTGTGCTGCTTTTTCTTCGGCTTCGTCTTCATCTGCTAGATCTTGACCAATCTTCAGGATTCTTCGTGAGGCTTTTGTGTCTATCACATTGTCGTCTTCTGGCTGAACTACTTTGCGCTTTCGACCTGCTCGTTGTTTCGGTGGCTGACTTGGAACATATTCTTCGGCGAGGGGATTGTGGCGCTGTTGCTTTGCAGTATCGCGGGCGGAGGGCGCTTTGGGCATTGTTCAAGTGTTTTGGTGGTGTGTATTATTGGTAGAAGTTGTGAAGACGAAGTCCTCAGTAATTTTCGAAGATGGGCTGCCAAGGCGGCTGAAAACTCCGTCGTTGACGTACAAGGGCAAGAGGAAGCGTCACTCGCTCCTTCCAAAGTCACTGCAACTCTTCTGGAATAAACACATCCAACTTGACAAGGACAAAGAAAAGAGTTCGTAGCTACGTTGTAAGTACCATATGCTTGTCTGAACATCCTTATAAATCATGGCTCCCTCCTCCTTTGCTCACAGCCTCAGAAGGTCATATCCAGCTAACAACCACGACCATAGCAGTAATTCCGAAAACAATCACGACAATTCACAACAAAGCCCTTGGCAACCTCACGTCCAGGTCGGGCGAGACGTAAACGCTCTGGCACTTCCACAATTTGTCGAGGCGCCCTTTGACACTCGTCCACCTCTCTACCCTCCTTCACCACGGTCTCAAAATCAAAATCAGCGTCAACAGCACGCATCTTCAAGCTATTACGGTAGTTCCTCACCCTTGCGAGACTTCGTGCCTCCTCAGGAACTTTCTCTTCAGCCTTATTCTCGACTGGGAGTGCTAGCTCGTAGCCTCTCCGTTGCTCAAGCGACATCACGAATTGGAGCAGAAACACTGGCTGGAGAACTAGCAGCGGAAGCAGGGCGGGTGTCACGCACACAGGCAGCACCACTAGAAGAATACGATTTCTCAGACCTTGTCGAGTTCGATCTTGGCACATTGGGTCTAGACAGTGAAGAAGGGGACGTCGGAGTGATAGCAGACCCATATCGCAACTCGACTACAGCAAGGTCCTTCGACCTCACTTCTCATCCATCAACAATGAATCCTCCACCACGACGGGCCTCTCCATCATCCTCACAGCTGCCATCACAACATCGCACTCGTCGGCGATCTTCTACAGCCACTCTGCCGTCACGTAGCAATCAGACTACTATCCCATCCCAATCCTCCTCAAAGCGACGCCGTACCTCCATCACACCAACAGGTGCTCACAACCGCACTAGCCAGCCCACTCCAACCTTTTCAACTGCAAAATCAATCGAACAAATCGACCTATCACTAGACTCCGACCCCGACGACATTGCTCTGTCCTCTACCCTCGGCAAGCAACGCTTTGATGCAATCGCCTCCCAATCGGCGTCTTCTGCCATCAAACCTACCACCTCACCTAACTCTCGCGGTCATACAAAACTGAATACCCTGCAATGCACAGTCTGTCTAGACACACCAAAGGACTTGACTGCGACAAGTTGCGGACATACATTCTGTCATTCTTGTTTGATGGATTGGTTGGTTGCCGCTGAGCGGGATGGAGGTGGACAAGGGAGGAGGAGTAATTGTCCAGCGTGCAGGAAGCCTATTAGCAGGGTGAAGAAGGGGGATATCATACCACTGGAGATCAAGGTAACGAGGAGGGCGAGGAGGAAATGAGTAACAAGGACGACATGCAAGGGCTCAGAAACCTGATGAAGACTTACTTGAATGGATGTCGTTGGCGGATTTCAAGACGAAGGGAGGCTGGAGGAGGTGTGAAGGCAATACGATTACGGTTCAACAAATTTCAGTGATCAGACAACCTCAACATCTTCTCCCTTCCCTCTAGAGTGTGATGTTGTCATTGAATGTGAATGTTCTCATATTTGTTCTTGCAGTCCATTCCTCTGACTTGCAAGTATCGATGTGACAGATTTTATTTACTTTGTGCTGTGGGAAGGCACTGTCATATCTAAGTGCTGTTGTCGAATGAGTTTGCTTATGTGGCTTTATTAACATGAACACAAAAGAAAGGGGGGTGGTGAAAGGTGGGTATTACAGATGAAGTTGACATACAACGAGCATGCCCATCTGCTCTCTTCAAGTGGCCATACCCATCCAGTATACATAGAGCATGCATGTCCATAGGTATCTTTCCACTACAATCGTCTACTCGATTTTGTTTTGGTGCAAGTCGAGGTTAATATTTTTATTGTAATATTGTAATATAGTACACTTGCTTATTCTTCATCATCACATCTATGCTAGAGGCAAGTCCAGCCAGCCAGCCATCCATCATCTCTTGTGAAGGCTCAATTCAGACTCAAATCCTCTTGTTAACCTGCTCATCAATGCTCTTATCAGCTGATTGAGGCACGCCAGCCTTGGACGCTTCACTGTTGATCTCTGCAAAGTATCTCGTTAGCTTCCAAGTCGTCTTCCAATATTCGTAGCAGGAAAAGAAAGGGCATACCCTTATCAACACCCTGCTCAATCTTGCCACTTCCCGGAATATTCGGGTCTTCAGCGGAAGTGCCAGAGGTCGTGTGGGCGTTGTCGCTGTCCTGGGTGGTGAAGGCGCCGGCTTCGGTCTTTGCGGGCTTCTTGTAGGCGTCGCCTGTGACAATTGATTTGACTTTGTCCATTTTTGTTGATGTTGTGTGTTTGGTTTGTGGTGTGAGTGTGGGTGGGATGTTGGTAGAAGAGAAGAGAGAGATATGGAGGATTGTAGGTAAGTAACTTGGACACGGCATGAGGAGGGGTTGTCTGTTGTCGTTCGTACGTCATTGGTGGATGCCCCACTTCCTGGTTAGGTTCGCTTGGAGGGACTCCCTTGAGGTCTTTCACGAGTTGAGCGATGCTCTGGTCTTACTCAAGTGCTTTTGTCCTTGTTTAGGTCTATGGCGACTTCGATCGACAGTAAAAGATTGTATGGTTGAAAGCACAGCGTCTCGACAGCATTTGGCTGGCCAATAGCTACCTGGTATCCTCATTTCTTCTCTTCTTCTTTGACATCCATCCTTACTACCTAAAAATCTGCCCCAGCTTGCCGCATGCCACAAAGTCTTCTACCTGCATGATGTTGCAGTGAGCTGATGTCATCCCGGACTGAGGACCTAAAAGAGATTGGGTCCAATCATATGAGCACGTCCGATGAAGACTGTCTTGTTGACTCCATCCACAATGCCTTCAGGGATTTTTGTCCTCCAAATTCCTCCCTGTATCAACCCCATCAGCTCCATCGTGTCCGGCAGTATCTTGACATTGTGTTGCGAAAGTGATCTTTCAATCTCGCAAGATGCATTGAATGCGCCAGATGAGCCTTTGGTGATACGCCCCTCATCTTGACACTTCAGTGCGGTGTTCTGATGCATCCAAGCCAAGATTGCTAGATCGGCCGCCACTTCGTTCTCCTGAGAGACGAGATCGCAAGCAATTGATGCATACTAAACTGCTTCTGAAATCAGGTGGTCGCGCTTGCGCAAATGCTTCCTGGTAACTTGTTGGTAAAAGCGATATGAATTCCAGCAAGACTGATGCTCAAGGCAAATGTGAAGAACTGTTTTATTCGAGCAACACGATCAGTTCCCAGACCCTCTTAACTATAAGAATCCATGAGATGAATCCTATACTGGTTCGTTGTTTGTTGTAGAGCAAGAAACAGTTTAGTACTGAGAAATGCTGCTATAGCAACTTCGAAAAGTTCTGCATCCCACTCTTCGAGGCCTTTATGATACTCTAGCGCCAGCGCCGTCACAAAATCGTCATGATTCGACCACCTTGGCTTTCTGATCTCCATTTGTGCTTGTTGAAGCACGTCGCTGAACATGACGACGTCTGGTACTATGATATTGATATTAGTAAATTCCCACCATGTTTGTCGCAACACATCAAGTAGCTGTAACGATTTGTTAGACAGCGCAGCTTGAGCAGGGTCTGGTTATAAGAGTTTGACTGTGATGGATAGTTGTCTTATTTGACGAAATGGGGTTGTAATAAATCTACTACAGCTGCCAAGATTGTAAACAATTGTACGAAGTTCTTTCTCGCTCACGAGCATGAGTAATCCGCAATCACTGTTTGCTTGAGTTGCAGATATTGCCACGTCAATGTGCATACTGTAATGTCTAAAGTGGGAAATTGCGTCGTGAGCATCATGCTTGGCTGGATTGTACCAACGCACAGCTGGGATAGCAGAAGCAGTGACCAAAGCCGTTAGTCGCTGGGACATTTCTTCGAACCTCATCATACGCCTTGAGAACTTCACAAGCGTGAATGAGTACTTCTTGAGCAATGT
>Ga0160428_1001044_pt1 | contig 23490 bp, 20 predicted proteins | sample SolpanmetagenomM_FD_108198 | JGI IMG/M metagenome (GOLD analysis project Ga0160428, IMG submission 108198) | Solar panel surface microbial communities from Lawrence Berkeley National Laboratory, California, USA - M | ecosystem: Engineered > Built environment > Solar panel > Unclassified ... | reverse complement strand
GGCGCATCCGTGGGTGCGCGGGATGCGGGTCGCGGTGTCGGTCGACAATCTGTTCGACACGCGGCAGCGCGTGACCGACGCCAATGGCACGACGCCGGTGGCGTATCAGCCGGGGTATCTCAATCCGCTCGGGCGGACGGTGCGGGTGTCGATCCGGAAACTGTTTTTGTGAGGGGGTAGGGGCAAGCGCCTCGGGGCTGCTGCGCATACGCATCGTCACCCCCGGCGGGGGCAGGGGCCGTCTGATTATTCGGGCGCGGCTTGGCGGCTGAGTACCGTGTCGTCCTTTGCGTCTCTTCAACATGGCGGCCGGCCTTCGCGAGCTTCTTGCGAAAATTGGTTTACAGGCCCTTGGTTTGCTGTTTTCCCGCGAAGGCGGGAATCCAAGGCCAAGCAAAACAACGGTTTGCAGTTCTCGCGACTCCTGGACTCCCGCCTTCGCGGGAGAACATCGACGGTTTCGCAGAGGTCTCGTCTTCGCCGGGGTGACGGAAGGGGATTGGAGCGACGTTCGCGCAGGTCCGGGGCGCCGGTCGTCCTCCGCGTACGTCACTCCGCGATCGCGAAGCTTCCTACCGCCCGTCGCGCGCCGATCGCGTGGCGCGCGGCGGCGAGTGTGCTGCAGAGTTTGCGTGCGGTATGCTCGACCGTGTCGAGCATTTCGCGCGCATATTGCCGGTCAAGGTTCTCGACCACCGCCTCGAAATGGGTGTGCCCGCCATCCGCCATCCCGAAGATCGACAGCAGATAGCGGTCGAACGCCTGGTGAAGCGACTGCCACTGGCCCTGTTCCTCGAGCCGGGCGCGGGTCGTCGCCGAGGTCGACAGGGTGGCGAAGGTGCGTCCGTCGAGCACGGAGTCGGGAATGTCGTGCACGATCGAATCCGGGGTCAGCGCCGCGCCGAGGACGCGGTCGACATAGCCCTTGATGATCGCGGGCGGCATCCCGAACCACAAGGGATAGACGAACACCACGACATCCGCCTGCCGCAGCAACCCGAGTTCGCGCGAGACGTCCGACGACAGATGGTTGCCGATCGACCCCGGGCGATGATCCGCGCGCAACCGCGGGTCGAAATCGAGCGCGTAGAGGTCGCGCAGGTCGGCTTCCTGCCCGCACGCGCGGACCGCTTTGCAATAGCGTTCGGCGATCGCGTGGTTGAAACTGTCTTCGGCGGGATGGCCGAGGACGACGAGGTGGCGGAGCGCCGGGGGGGTGCTGTCGAAATGGGCCACGGTCGGTCTCCTGCGAAAAGGCACTCCGGCGTGACGACCTGGCCGCGCCGGAACCTGCGTTGAGGAGAGTTTGCGCTGCGCCCGATCCCTCCGCCATCCGTAGTGTTACGCAGCCTTACTGGTGCGCGCGCAGCGTGATGCCGATCGTGCGCGGGTCGCTCGGCGTGCCGAGGATCAGCCCCGAATTGCCTGCCTGGATCGTGAGGTTCTGGATGTAGTTGGCGTCGAACAGATTGCGCACGAAAACAGCGACTTCCAGTCCGCTGGTCGCACGGAACCCGAGGCTGGCGTTGGTCTGGTTGAAGCCGTCGATCAGCGTGTAGCGCGAGAGCGTCGGGTCGCCATAATAGCTTGAGCGGAAGTTCGAGTCGGCGTGGAGGATGAGCGCACCGGGGCCGAATGGGAGCGCATAATCGAGCCCGATCGTCTCGGACCATTTCGACAGCCCGGCGAGCGGACGTCCGGTCAGGTTGCAGGCGGTGGTCCCGCTGGTCTGGAGCTCGAGCGGGCAGGGGCTGGCGGGGTAGCTGCTGTAGCGGCCATCGGCATAGGCGACGTTCGCGCGGAGTTGCAGGGTGCGGGTGAGCTGCGCGGCGACGTCGGCCTCGACGCCTTTCACCGTGACCTTGGGAATGTTCGACAGATAGCCGCGCAGCGCGACGGTCTGCGAACTGTCGACCAACGTCGCCTGGAAATCGCGGACGTCGGTCAGATAGCCCGCGAGATTGACCGTCAGCCGCCGGTCGAACAGTTGCGACTTCAGCCCCGCCTCATAGGTCTGGTTGCGTTCGGGGCGGATGACCGCGGTGGTCAGCACCGCCTGGTTCTGCGCGTCGAGCGGCAGACCGGACAGGTTGATCCCGCCCGATTTGAACCCGCGCGCATAGCTGCCATAGGCGAGCACGCGGTCGGTCACCTGCCACGCGAGATTGGTGCGGCCCGACAGGTTGCTCTCGTCGTCATGCGCTTCGTAGCTTTGCGGGCGCAATACGCCGAGCTTGGCGTTGAGCAGCGCGGTGTTGGTCGTCTGCAATCCGCCGAAGACGGTGGTCGCGTAATCGCCGTCCTTGACCTCGTAGGTGTACCGCAAGCCACCCGTCAGGGTGAGCCGGGGCATGATCTTGTAGTTGAGTTCCGCGAAGGCGGCGTAGCTGTCCTGTTTCAGCCGCGTGCTGCCGTCGGTGCCATAGCCGTCGAGCAGGTTGGCGGGAACGCGGACGGTGTTCGCGCCGGTACCCGCGGTGGGGCCGATCAGCCAATAGGCCGCCTGCGATCCATAGACGCTGTTGGGGCGGCCGACGATCTTCTGGTTGAAGAAGTAGAGCCCCGCGACATAGCCGAGCGGATGGTCGCCGTTCGAGGCGAGCCGGAGTTCCTGGCTGAACTGGTCCTGCCGCGACGGGATATGCTGGATCAGCTGGATCGGGACGCCGGTATAGTCGCGGTCGTTCGCGGCATCCCAGTTCCAGAAGCGCCACGCGCTGACCGAGGTGAGCGTGCCGAAGCCGAGGTCCCAGTCGGCGATTCCGGAAACGCCGCCTTCGTTGGTGTTCACGTCGAGCGGCGCGTCGATGTCGGTCTTGCGGTCATAGGGGTTGGTGCTGGGGGGCGCGTAGCCGAGCCCCGCCGCGAGCGCGGGATATTGCCGTGCGGCGGGGCGCAGGCTCTGCCCGACGCGGAGATACACCTGCGTGCAGCATTCGCTCTCGAAATTGGTGAAGTCGGCGGTGAGGCGGAGCGAGACATCGGACGTCGGGCGGAACAGCAACTGGCCGCGGATCGCCTGATTGCCGGTCCCGTTCTGCCGCGCGCCGGTGGCGACGTTGCGGATCGTGCCGTCGCGGCGTGTGACCAGCCCCGAGACGCGGAACGCCACCGTGTCGCCGACCAGCGGGCCCGAGGCGGAGGCTTTCGCCTGGACGAAATTATAGCTGCCGACCGACAGTTCCTCGCTCGCCTCGGGGGTGAAGGTCGGCGCGCGCGTGACGATGTTGATCGCGCCCGCAGTGGTGTTCTTGCCGAACAGCGTGCCCTGCGGCCCGCGCAATACCTCGATCCGTTCGATGTCGGAGAAGTCGAACGCGGCGGTCGCGGGGCGGGCGTGATAGACCTGGTCGACGTAGAAGCCGACGCCGGGTTCGAGCCCGTCGTTCGCCTGGCTAACCGCGACGACGCTGCTGCCCAGACCGCGGATCGTGAAGGCGGTGTTGCGCGGGTTGGCCGAGCTGTAGGTGAGGCTCGGGACGAGCAGGCTGAGCTGCTGCGTGTTGACCGTGTACGACCGATCGATCAGCGCGCCGCCGACGACCGAGACCGCGAGCGGGACCGCCTGGAGATCCTCGTCGCGGCGGCGCGCGGTGACGATGATCTCGCTCGCGTCGTTCGAGGTCGTGGCAGCCGACCCGGCTGGCGCATCGCGCGCGACGGCGGGGCTGGCCCAACCGAGGATGAACGCCGCCGTCGATACCGTGACGGCCCAAGTCGCTGTACGCATGCAATCCCCGTCGTTCCGCCACCACGCCGGCGACTCGCTGTATTCCGCGAGATATAGTGAGCGACGCGACATTGTCGCGCGCGAAATGGCACGGATCAAAAAAGAAGCCCCGGTTTCCCGGGGCTTCAAAGGTAGATCATGGACCGTCGAGGATCAGGGTGGGGGAACGACGGTCCCGCGGGTCGCTGAGATCTGGCTCAGTCGCGCCCGACTTCGCGCGAAGCCAGGGGGCGCTTCGGCGAAAGTGCGGCGATCTCGGCACGGGCGATCTGGCGGCAATTCTGCGGCTGGAAGATCAGGCCCTTTCCGGTCTGCATATGGGGCTGGCGGAGCTGGCACCGCGCGAACGCGGTCTGCTCGCTGCGCGACATCGTCGACGCGCGATCGGCGGAACCGCTCGCAAGGGCGGGGGCGGCGGCAAGGACGAGCGCGGGGAGCGCGGCGGCGGTCAGGATCTGGCGGAACATCACGGTGCAATCTCCGGTGGAGTTCGATGGACACCAGATATGCCGTGTCTCTTGCCAGCCCTTCGCTCGCGTGTGAGGAAACGTTGCTTGCCGCGCGCCGTAACGGAAAGGGATGGTCCGTTGACCGGGCAGGCCTGCTTCCGTACCGAAACAATTCCGGTCCCCCAACGGTTGCGCGCTGCATATGACGACACCCCCAACGATTGTCCTCGTCGAGGACGACCCCGCATTGCGGACGCTCACCACCCGGGCGCTGCAGGAACATGGCTATATGGTCCGCCCCGCCGCGTCCGCGCCGGAGATGTGGCTTGCGATGGAGGCTGGGCCGGTCGATCTGGTGCTGCTCGACATCATGCTGCCCGGGACCGACGGGATCGAGCTGTGCCGCAAGCTGCGCCAGCAGAGCAACGTGCCGATCATCTTCGTCAGCGCGCGCGGGAGCGAGACCGATCGGGTGGTCGGGCTCGAGCTCGGCGCGGACGATTATCTCGCGAAACCGTTCGGCACGCGCGAACTGACCGCGCGGATCCGCGCGGTGCTGCGCCGGGTCGATGCGCCGCGCGACACGCGTGACCGCGAGCAGGGGCTGATCAGTTTCGACGGCTGGACGGTCAACCTCCCGCGTCGCGAGCTGCGCTCGCCGAGCGGGGCGGTGGTCGATCTGACCGGCGCGGAATTCGATTTGCTGACGAGCCTGATCGATCATGCGGGGCGCGTCATCGCGCGCGAGCGGCTGATCGAATTGTCGCGGACCCGGATGGGCGACAGCACCGACCGCAGCGTCGACGTGCTGGTCAGCCGGTTGCGGCGCAAGCTCTCGGTCGATGACCAGCCGCCGCCGATCGTGACGGTGCGCGGCGTCGGCTACATGTTCAACGCGACCGTCGAGCGGACGTGACCCATTTCGTGCGACCGTCGCTCGGGTTGATCGGGCGGGTCGTGGCGATCCTGCTGTTCGCGACGCTGGTCGAGTTCGCGATGAGTACGGTGCTGTACGAACGCGCGAGCCAGTTCTCGGTGCGCGACGACGAGGGGCGGCGGCTTGCCGAGCATCTCGTGATCGCGCGGCGGCTGGTCGCGGATCGCCCGCCGGCGGAGCGCGCGGCGATGGCGCGCGCGGTGTCGACCGCGCATTATGCGATGGCATGGCAGGCGGATGCCCCCCCGCCGAGCGACCAGTCGCTTTCCGAAATGCGCAGCAAGGTGCTCGCGTGGGAGCCGGTGCTGCAATCCGCCGCGCTGCGGATGCGGCTCGAACCTGCGGTGACGGGGTCGTTCGTCACCGGCGGCGCGGCGTTGCCCGACGGGAGCTGGATCCACTTTCGCACTGCGGAGGCGATCGACAGCCTCGACCAATCGCGCAGTCGAATTCTGATCGCGCTCGGCATCGCCGCCGCGGTGATGGCGCTCGGCGGCGGGTTGATCGGGCGGACGCTGCGGCCGATGCGGCTGCTCGCCAGCGCCGCCGACCGGTTCGGCATGGGCAAGGCGGAACCGCTCGCCGAGGAAGGCCCGGCAGAGGTGCGCCGCGTGATTACCGCGTTCAACCGGATGCAGGCGCGAATCCAGCAGTTGATCACCGACCGGACCCAGGCGCTCGCGGCGGTCGGGCACGATATCCGCACCCCGCTCGCGCGGTTGCGGTTGCGCGCGGAGAGCATCCGGTCCGAACCCGTTCGCGACGAGATCCTCGACGATGTCGCGGAGATGGACGCGATGGTGGGGTCGCTGCTCGCGTTCCTCGGCGGCGAGGACGATCCCGAAAAGCCGGCGCTGGCGGATCTCGCGGTGCTGTGCGCGACGCTGGCGGACGATGCAGTCGATCACGGGCGGGCGGTCGACTATGTCGGGCCGCATCATCTCGAGCATGTCTTTCGCCAACTGGGGATGAAGCGTGCGCTCTCCAATCTGGTCGAGAACGGGCTCCACCACGGGACCGAAGTGACGATCGCGCTCGCGAAGACGGCGGATGCGGTGGTCGTGACGATCGAGGATAATGGCCCTGGGATCCCGCCCGAGCAACTCGAGAGCGTGCTCGAGCCGTTCGTCCGGCTCGACACCGCGCGTCGGCGCGACACGCAGGGGCTCGGGCTTGGGCTCGCAATCGTCGTGCGGGCGGTCGCGCTGGAGAAGGGGACGCTGTCGCTGGTCAACCGCGCCGAAGGCGGGCTGCGTGCCGAGATCCGGCTTCCGGCGACCGCGTAACCCGTTCATCGTGAACGCCAATCGGACGGGAAAGATACGTTTCCTTACAAAAGTGCCGCAGCGCAGCAAGGCGTCGGCGCTATCTGATCCTGTGAAGTCCGCGCCATCCCACGCGCGCGGCCAACGCAGGAGCCAAAGTCCATGAACGAGCTCATCGGTCGTGTCTTCGACTTTCAGAAGAACATTTTTCCGCAGAAAAGCGCGCTGTACCAGAACCTCGCTGCAAACGGGCAGAGCCCCAAGGCGCTGATCATCTCATGCTCGGACTCGCGGGTCGTCCCCGAGGAGATTCTCCAGGCGAACCCCGGCGACCTGTTCGTCTGCCGCAATGCGGGCAACATCGTTCCCCCGTTCAGCAATGCCAACGGCGGCGTCACCTCGACGGTCGAGTTCGCGGTGATGGTGCTCGGCGTGCGCGACATCATCATCTGCGGCCATTCGGACTGCGGCGCGATGAAGGCGCTGATGAAGCCGGGTTCGCTCGAGACGATGCCCAACGTCGCCGCCTGGCTGCGCCACAGCGATGCCGCGTTCAGCGTCGTGCGTGACGGTTACCCCGAGCTGACCGGCCCCGAGCAGGCGCGAGCCGCCGCGCTCGAGAACGTCGTCGTCCAGCTTGCGCATCTGCGCACGCATCCGTCGGTGGCGTCGGGGATCGCGCGCGGCGAAATCGCGCTGCACGGCTGGTTCTTCGACATCCACAACGGCGTCGTGCTTGCGCTCGACGGCGAAAGCGGGCGTTTCGAGGAGATCGACGCCGATCGTCCGATGCCGGTCGCGCTTGCGGCGCAGTCGCGTCTGGCCGCCGGTGAACCCGTGCTCGAGGCAGCCGAATGACAACCGTAGCCGGTGTGAAGCTCCCGACGCTGGCGATCGCCTCGCGGGACTTAACTGCATCGATCGTCGTGTTCCTCGTCGCGATGCCGCTGTGCATGGGCATCGCGGTCGCGTCGGGCGTACCGCCCGAAAAGGGGCTGATCACCGGCATCATCGGCGGGATCGTCGTCGGTGCGCTCGCGGGCTCGCCGCTGCAGGTCTCCGGACCCGCGGCAGGGCTCGCGGTCGTCGTGTTCGAGCTGGTGCGTGACAAGGGTCTGTCCGCGCTCGGCCCGATCCTCATTCTCGCCGGACTAATCCAGTTGATCGCCGGTATCCTCAAGGTCGGCGGCTGGTTCCGCGCGATCTCGCCCGCGGTCGTCCACGGGATGCTCGCGGGGATCGGCGTGCTGATCGTCGTCGGGCAGTTCCACGTGCTGTTCGATGCGAAACCGCTGCCGAGCGGATTGCAGAATCTCGTCGCGATCCCCGAGCGGCTGTTCGGCCTTTCCACGGTCAATCTCTCGACCGTCGAACATGCCTTTGCGATCGGTATCCTGACCATCGTGACGATGCTCGGCTGGGAACGCTTCCGCCCCGTATCGATGCGGCAGGTGCCCGCGGCGCTGGTCGGCGTGCTGATCGGTACGCTGACCGCCTATTCGCTCGGGCTCGACATCAATCGCGTCACCGTGCCGCAGTCGATCGTCTCCGCGATCGCGCTGCCGGGGCCGGAATTCCTCGCCAAGTGGATGGACCCGTCGATCATCGTCGCGGCACTCGCGATCGCGTTCATCGCGAGCGCCGAGACGTTGCTGTCGGCGGCGGCGGTCGACCGGATGCATGACGGTGTCCGCACCAACTACAACAAGGAGTTGCGCGCGCAGGGGATCGGCAACCTGTTGTGCGGGTTCGCGGGCGCGTTGCCGATGACGGGCGTGATCGTCCGCAGCTCAGCGAACGTCCAGGCGGGTGCGACGACGCGAATGTCGACGATGCTCCACGGCGTGTGGATCCTCGGGTTCGTCGCGTTGCTGCCGTGGCTGCTCCGCGAAATCCCGATGGCGGCGCTCGGCGCGGTGCTGGTCATCACCGGCGTCCGGCTGGTCAGCCTCGCGCACGTCAAGCATCTGTTCCACAGCTACGGCGTGTTGCCCGCGCTGATCTGGGCAGTGACGCTGGTCGTTGTGGTCGCGGAAGACCTGCTGACCGGGGTGCTGGTCGGGATCGCACTGTCGCTGCTCGAACTGTTGCCGCATCTGCGCAGCCTCAACCTCAGGGTCGACCGCCCTGCGGTCGCCACCGAGGCGGACATGGTGTTGTCGGGCAGCGCGACGTTCATCACGCTCCCCAAGCTCAGCGACACGCTCGACTCGCTCCCACTGCGCGCGGCGGACCATTCGTTCGTGCGGATGGACGTGTCCGGGCTGACCAAGGTCGATCACACCTGTGCCGAGCTGATGAAGGACTGGCTTGCGCGGCGAAAGGCCGGGGGAAACCCGGTCGAACTGACGGGCGCATCGCCCAAGTTGACGGCGATGATGGCCTGAGGCCGCGGGCCGCAGCAATGTTTCGTTACGAAGTAGCAATGCTGCGGTGCGGCATCTGGGGTATGGGAAGGATGTTCTGGAGGGATTGCTCACCATTGCTATAAGGCGATGAGAGGTGTGACCCTTCGACCCCAGGCGGGAACCTTTCCTTATTTCAGAAGGGTATCCCATGTTACGTTTTTGTATCGCCACGACCTTGTGCCTGCTGGCGGTTCCCGCTGCCGCACAGGATACCGCACCACCCAAGCCGGTTACGGTTTCGGGCAATGTCGCGATCGTTTCGGATTACCGGTTTCGCGGCGTTTCGCAGTCCGACGAGGAGATCGCGGTACAGGGTGGCGTCACCCTTACGCATGAGAGCGGCTTTTACGGCGGCTTCTGGGGTTCCAACCTCGCTGGCTGGGGCACCTTCGGCGGCGCGAACCTCGAGCTCGATGTGATCGGCGGCTACAAGCGCCCGCTGGCGGGCGGAACGGTCGACGTCGGGCTGACGTGGTATATGTATCCGGGCGGCGCGGCGAACACCGACTTCGGCGAACCCTATGTCAAATATAGCGGCACGGTTGGCCCGGCGACGTTGCTCGCGGGGGTCGCCTATGCGCCCAAACAACGCGCGCTCGGCAATTTTTCGGCAACGCCGGAGAGCCGCGGGCAAAGCCAGGACAATCTGTATTTGTGGGGCGATGCCGCGGTCGGCATTCCGACGACCAAGCTGACCGCCAAGGCGCATATCGGCCACTCGAACGGCAATCCGGGGCTCGGGCCGAACGGCACGAGCGTCGCGCCGACCGGCGATTACTGGGACTGGCTGCTCGGGCTCGATTATGTGATCGGACCGGTCACGCTTGGTGCGGCCTATGTCGATACCGACATCAGTCGTTCGGAAGCCGCCTATCTCCAGCCGAACTTCTCGCGCACCAAGAACGGCGAATCGATCGCGAACGGCAAGGTGCTGTTCTCGATCTCTGCTGCATTCTGAAGCCCCTCGGGGGCGGCGGCGGCGGGAACGGACCCGCGCCCCAGGCGCTGAAACGCCGACGGGCCGGGACACGGGACGCGTGGCGTGCAACAGCATGAAACGCGTTTCGTTTGTGCCCATAACGCGAGGGAAAACAGCATGAGCGACCGGATCCTGATCTTCTACGGCTCGTACCGGGCGGACCGGATGGGGATCCGGCTTGCGCACTATCTGGTCGAATCGTTCGCCGCGCGCGGGGCGAGGCCCGAATTGATCGACGCCAGGGCGATCGGGCTTCCGATGCTCGACCGGATGTACAAGGAATATCCGTCCGGGACCGCGCCCGAGGCGCTCGAGACGCTGGCGGGGAAGATCCGTGAGGCCGATGCGTTCGTGTTCGTCGCGGGTGAGTATAACTGGAGCGTCCAGCCGGGATTGAAGAACCTGACCGACCATTTCCTCGAGGAATGGTTCTGGCGGCCCGCCGCGATCGCGAGCTATTCGGCGGGCCGGATGGCGGGGGTACGCTCGGGCCTCGCGTGGCACGGTATCCTGTCCGAGATGGGGATGGTCGTGACCTCGTCCACGCTTGCGGTCGGCGGGATCGGCAAGGCGTTCGACGCCGCTGGCAAGCCGACCGGGGAGGGCGGGGAGGCTGCGGCGAAGGCTTTTCCGCGGTTTGCGGAGGATCTCGCGTGGTGGACCGAGGCTGCGCGGGCGCAGCGTGCCCGGCGGGCGCCGCCTTATTGAAATGCGGCGCGCGCGGTTTTCGTGCTGCCATCCCTTCCCGTTCGTTTCGAGCGTAGTCGAGAAACCTCCGCTGTGCCCGGTTTCTCGACTTCGCTCGAAACGAACGGTGGGGGACGGTGGAGGGCGACGTTCTGCCCTAGACCGACCACGCCGACAGATCGTCCTGCTGTCCGATCAAAGCGAGGCCGTGCGCGATCGAGGTCAGTTCGCCGCCGGTTGCGATCCGGTCGTCGCCGAAGCGTTCGGTGAACAGGCGGCGGACGCGCGGGGTCAGCGACGAGCCGCCGGTGAGGAAGACGCGGTCGATCGCGGCAGGCGGGGTCTGCGCGGTTGCCAGGACCCGGTCGACCGCGTCCTCGATCCGCGCGATATCGGGGGCGATCCAGCGTTCGAAATCGGCGCGGCTGACGTCCGCCTCGATCGCGAGGCCGGCGCCGCTGAACCGGAAAAGCGCGTGTTCGGCGGCGGACAGGTCGCGTTTCACCTGGCCGACCGCCTCGTGCAGCTGGAAGCCGAGCTCCTCCTCGATCACCGCGATCATCCGGCCGATCGCGTCGGGGTCGAGCGCGGACTTGCGGAGCTTCTCGAGCTCGGCGATCGTCCGGCGGTTGCGCATCAGCGCGAGCCGCGACCAGTCCGCGAAATCGGCGAAATAGCCGCGCGGGATCTCGAGCGTCTTGTCGAACGAGCGATACGATCCGCCCTTGCCGAGCAGCGGCATCACGAGCTGCTCGACGATCCGCGCATCGAACCGATCGCCCGCGATCCCGACGCCGGCGTGGGCGAGGGGCACGCAGCGCCGCGCCGCGCCGGGGGCCTCGATCCGCACCACCGAGAAATCGCTCGTGCCGCCGCCGAAATCGGCGACGAGGATCGTCGCGGGGTCGGTGATCCGCGCGGCATAGCTATAGGCCGCCCCGAGCGGCTCGTAGACGTAATGGACCTCCGCGCCGAGCGACGTGAACATCAGGTCGTAGCGTTGGCGTGCGAGCGTGGCGTCGGGCCGATATCCGGCGTATTCGACCGGTCGCCCGACGACGACGCGCGCCGCGCTGGTCAGCATCCCCCGGGATCGTGCCGCCATTCTGGCGAGGAAGGTCTGGCCGAGATCCTCGAACCGGTAGCGCCGCTCGAAGATTGTCGCATGTTCGAAACTGGGGTTGGCGGCGACCGACTTGAACGACTGGAGGAAGCGGCTGCCCTGCGGATATTCGAGATATTCGGCGATCGCCCAGGGCCCCGCCTCGCTGGCGGTACCGCCCTTGACCGTATCGTCTTCCCAGAAGCACAGCGCCGAGCGGAAGGCCGCATCGGGCCCGTCGGGGCCATCGAGCTCGAGCAGGTCGGACACGCCGTCGCGCGCGATCGCGGCGACCGAATTGGTCGTGCCGAAGTCGAGGCCGAGCGTGAACGGGGCGGTGGGGGAGGAAGGAGCAACCATGCCGCGAGCCGCTACACAGCGAGGCCCGGAAGCGCAAAGTGTGTTCGGTGGGCCGAGTGCGGAAACCTCACGGCCACAGGTGCGGCGGATCCCCACTTTGCCACGGCGGCACCCGCAGCATCACGGTCGCGAACAGCGCCGACGTGAGATGGCGGTCGAGCCAGGCGTGGACGGCGGGCAACGGTTGCACGGCGAACCAGTCGGGGTCCACCGCGCCGAATTGCCGGACGAACGGCATGATCGCCATGTCGGCGAGCGTGCGGGTCGCTCCGCACATATTGTCCTGCCCGGCCAGTCGATGCTCGAGACCGCCAAGCCAGTCGACCGCCTCGGCGCGGTGGTCGAGCGGGTTGGAGCCGTGGCGGTCGGGATATTTGTAGCGGTCGAGATGATGTTTGAAGCGGGCGTCGCACTCCGCGATCAGGTCTGCGTCATCGCCGGCGAGCCACGCCTCGGGATCGTTTCGGCCGAGCGCCCAGCGCATGATGTCGAGGCTCTGGTCGATGACGCTGCCGTCGCCGGGGAGCAGGACCGGGACGGTGCCCTTGGGCGAGGCCGCCAGCATCCCGGCAGGCTTGGCGCGCAGGACGATCTCGCGCAGCTCGACCGAAGTCCCGCTGACCGCGAGCGCGAGCCGCGCGCGCATTGCATAGGGGCAGCGGCGGAAACTGTAGAGGATCGGTGTCGCGTTCATCGCGCATGATGCCGCGCCAGCGCGATCCCGGCGAGGTTCTGCGTGCGCTTGACGTAGCGGATCGGGGGGATGCGCCCGTCGCCGAGCGCGAGCAGGGTCGCGCGATGCACTGTCCCGTTCCCGCGACAGGGTTGCGTGCCGTTCGCCTGCGCGATCACCGCTACCGCGTCGCCGAGCAGGACATAGCCATCGCGTGGTAATCCAAGTTCGCTCGCCCGTCGCGCCGCCGCGAGCAACGCCAGCCACTCGGCGTCCATGCTCGACCCTTCCCCGAGGTCGGTCCGTAGCATGGCTTCGCCCCGAGCAACGACTGCGATTTCCATCGCGCCGGGATTGGGGCGGCATCCCCCGTCGAAGAAGATCTTGAGACGTGCTGGCATCGCGACGTCGATACCGACTGGCGCCGTCCCGCGCGAGTCCCGCTCAGCGTTGCGCCGCAAACTCGACCGGGAGCGTCGGGAAGACCTCCGCCATCGCCCGCTGTTCGGGCAGGATGTAGACGATTCCGTCCGCCGGGCGGAACATCGGTGCCACCACCGTCTCGTAGAAGATGCGCGGCACGTTGATGCAGCCGAACGACACGCGATTGTCGTCGGTGGAGGGGGTGGCGAGGCGAGTCAGCCGGTGTTCGGTCCGGCTGGTGGTGACGACGCGGTGGAGCGACAGGCCGCTGTCATAATCGATCCACAGCACGTCCTCGTGAAGATCGGGGCCGATATGCGCCTCGAACCGCCCGGCCTGCGTAATCCGGTCCGCCGGGCCGATCTGCGCGAGGGTGCGCTTGCCGATGTCGGGCGCGGAGACGTCGCCGCGTGCCGCGCCGAGCAATGCCGGGCTGGTTGCGCGGAGCGTGCCGTCGGCTTCGTAGGCGAAGACGCGCGCGGCGACCTTGTCGATCACGAGGAAGGGTCGCCCCTTCGTATCCTGCGAGCGCGTCGCCCAGCCCGCCAGCCGCCGGGCCGCCGGGGTCGCATCGTCTGCCGGCGATGCGGCGGCAGAGGGTTGAACCGATGCCGTACCCTGCGCGAACGCAGGGGCTGCGGTCATCGCCAGCACCATGATCAGCCCCGCGCCGCGCACCTCAGTTGCGCGCCTGCCGGGCGGGGAGAACCGCCGCGCGGCGCGTCGGGGCGACCGGCGGAACCGGCTGGGCTGGCGGCACGAACTGCACCGGCGGGGGCGGCGGCGGCAGCAGCGTCTCGAGCACGGGCGGCGGGGGATAGGAGATCACCACAGTCGGCGGGACCGGGACCAGCGGACGATCGGGGACGGGAACAGGCTGGAGCACGACCGGCGGCGCGTTGGGCGGACCGAACGGGGTCGGCACCGGCAGCGCGACCACCGGGGTGTTCGGCGAGACGACGACCACCGGGACGACGACGACCGGGACGGTCGTTCCCGGGGTCGAAGTGACCGGCGTCGACACGACGGGGGTCGTCCCCGGCGTGGTGATCACCGGAACCACGACGACCGGAACGGTCGTGATAGGGGTCGAGGTCACGGGGGTCGAGGTCACGGGGGTCGAGGTCACGGGGGTCGAGGTGACGGGGGTCGTCACGACGGGCGTGGTGACGGGCGTCGTCGTAACCGGGGTGGTCGCCGCCGCGGTGATCGTCCCGGTGGTGCGGAAGGTCGCGACGCAGCACGACCCCGCCAGCGCATATTGCCCCGCGTTCGCCCCCGCGAGCGAATAGCCGGTAAAGGTGATCCCGATCGGGCTGCCTGCATTCGCACTGTCGTAGGTCGCGCTGGCGTTCGAGCCGGCGACCAGCGTAACTCCCGACGGCAGACCCGTCGTGGTGTTCCCGTTGAAGCCCGAAAGCGTCGCCGCCGTCGTTCCGTCCGCAACCTTGGTGCTGCCCGGGAAGACCAGCATCCGCTGCGTCACCGTCGCACCGAGGCTGAGCGTGAAGAAGCCTGAATAGTCGGTCGGGGCGGAATAGGAGACCGGATTGTAGTTGATCACCGTCGCCGCGTTCGGCCCGGTCACGGTGACGGGCGCGGTGCCCGGCGCGAAGCTGAGCGTCCCGCCGCCGACCCCGGGGCCAGTGCCCGACGAACCCGCGATGATCAGCAATCCCGGTTGCAGGCCAAGCGCCTGCGCGGGGATCGTGGTACCGCGCGTCAGCGTGATCGACGCGGCGATGAAGGCGTCGACGCCGGCGCACAGCGCGATGTTGCCGTCGGTGGTGGTGATCGCCGCAAGGACGTCCACGTTGCGCCCGGCGTTGAGCAGGATGCTCCCGTTGGTCGTCGTCAGCGCAGCGTTGACGATCACGTCGCGACCGCAACAGGTCTGGATGTTGCCGTTGGTCGCGCTCACGGAGTTGTTGAACACCACGTCGCGCTCGGCGTTGAGCCGCAGCGTCGTCGTGCTCGGTGTCGCGGTCCACGCGATCGCGTCGTTGACGATGATGTCGCCGTTGCCGGGCGAGGTCGTGCCGGTTTCGGTCAGCGGCGGCGTGCCCGGGGTGGTGACGGTACCGGTCGCGTTGGTGCTGATCGTCACGCTGTTGGTGACGAGCAATGCCGACAGCGTCGCGCCCGAGATGTTGCCGTTCGGCCCGATGATGAAGTCCTGCGGATCGATCAGCCAAGTGCCGGTCGTGCCGGTCGGCGCAAGCGTCGAGACCTGCGACGAGTCCGCGATCGAGACGTTGGCGGCGGAGGTTTCGATGAAGCCGCCATTGCCGCCGTTCGGTGCGCTCGCGTCGAGGGTCCCGGTCAGATTGAGCGTCCCGTTCTGCATATCGCCGAGCAGCAGGATCCTGCCGCCGCGCGTGTCGATCGTCTGCGCCTCGATCACGCCGCTGTTGTTGACGACGGTGCCAAGCAGCGTACCCGCGCCTTGCGTCGTCAGCAGGACGTTGCCGCCGTTCGCGCTGATGAGACCGCCGTTGCGGACCAGCGCGCCGACCGTGCCCGCATCGACCACGACCGAGAGTAGCCCATCGCCCGCGACGTCGAGTGTGATAGCCTCGCCCCCCGCAAGCGCGACCGTCCCGAGGCGTGCGGAGATTCGCCCGTCGTTCGTGACGTTGCCGCCGAGCAGCGCGACATAGCCGCCGTCCGCCGCAGCGATCGTCCCCTGGTTGAGCACAGCGCCCTTGCCCGAGCCGCTGAACTTGTACTTGCCCGCCATGAAATCGGCGTCGCTGATGTTGAGCGTCGAGGCGACGAGCCCGCCGACATTGACCTGTGAGCCTGCGCCGAACAGCACGCCGTTCGGGTTGACGAGGAAGACCTTGCCGTTCGCGTTCAGGTTGCCCAGGATCTGCGAGGCATCGGGCCCGGTCACGCGGTTGAGCGCGACAGAATTTCGGTCGGGCTGGACGAAGGTGACGGTGTTGCCCGCGGCGATATCGAAGCTTTGCCAGTTGAGCGCGGCGGACTTGCTCGTCTGTGTGACGGTCAGCGCGTTCGCGCCGGTCGCGATCGTCGCGGCGCCGGCGGTGACGGAGCCGCCGGTCGGCAGTGGTTGCGCCTGCGCATTCGCCTGGCCCGCGAAGCCGATCGACGCTGCGAAGCCGAGCAGCGCGAGGCGGACGACGCCGGGAAGGCCGGTCGTTTCAAGCAACTGGCGGCGGGGAGAGAAAACCTGTCCGGTGATGGTCATGGTCGGGATCCTTGAGAAAGTGTTCGGACGGCGCCGCGAGTGGCGCGCGCGCGTCAGAAGGTCTTGGCGACCTGAAACCAGAACTGGCCGGCACGGTCGGGCGCGGAGGTCGCGGGGACGTTGCCGATCTTGCGGGCGTAGGTGCCGCGCAACGTGATCGCCTGCGGGGCGTACCACACCAGCCCGCCGCCGAAGCCGCTGCGCTGGGTATGGTTGCTCCCGAGGAACCACGCGTCATGCGCATATTGCACCCGCCCGGTTTCGACGAAGCCGATCAGCTGAAGTTGGCCGGGGAAACTGCGCGCCCAGTGGCTGAGCATCACGCGACCCTCGGCGGTGGCGATATAGCCCTGGTCGCCATACGCCTCGCCCTCGGGATAGGCGCGGACACCGTAAGCGCCGCCCAATTCCATCTTTTCCGACGTGTCGAGATTGTCGAGCGCGATCTGACCGCGCGCCGCGCCGTACAGCTCGAACGGACCGGAGATCGTCTGGAGCCGTGCGACGCTGAAGTTGAACTTGTTGAACGTGCCCGCGCTTCGCGCGGTGATCGCGTCGGTCGCACGGTCGAGCGGGGTGCGCAGGTTGAGGTCGCCGATCGTCCAGCCGACCGACGCGACGTTGAGACCGCCGCCGAGGAAGCCGTCGCGGCTGTTGCCGTTGAGGCCGAGCGTCCCGGTCTTGCTCATCCGGCGCAACTGGCTGTCGGTCAGGTCGATCCGGTCGTCATACCATTTGGCGTTGAGTTCGCCGACCGCATAGAGGTTGGTGCGACGCGAACGGACTAGCGGATAGCTCGCGTAGAGCCCCGCGACGTCGGCGGTGCCGTGCGCGTCGAGGCTCTCGAATTCCTTGCCGAGATCATAGCGGAAATGCGCATAGGCCACCCCGACGGTGAGATTGCCGAGCGGCACCTGCCACGACGCGCGGCCATAAGCGAGGCCATCGGTCGAGGCAAGGATGCGCAGGCTGAGCATGTCGCCGAGCCCGGTCGCATCGTTGAGGTTGATCGATCCGCCGCCGCGATACGCACCGGTATAACGGTTGCCCGCATTGTCGACCTCGACGTCGCCGGTGACGCGGCGTCCGGGGACGAGTGCGACGTTGAGGTTCGAGGTGCCGAACGCGGTGCCCGGCGACAGCGTCGACTGGACGACGACGCCCGGAATGTCCGACAGCAGCAGCAGGCGGCGTTCGAGCGGTGCGGTCTTGACGATGTCGCCGGTGTTGAGGCCGCGGAGCACGTTGCGCGCGACGCCGGTGTGGAGGTTGGTAGCGTTATCGATCGATATCGCGCCATATTGGCCCTCGATCACCGCTATCGTCACCGCGCCCCCCTGAACGTCCTGCGCCGGCAGGTACGCCTGTGCGAGCACATAGCCGCGCGCCTTGTAGAAGGCGGCGATCCGTGCGGCGGCGGCGCGCAACTGGAACAGATTGAGGTCGCGGTCCGGCTCGACACCGCTAGCGGTAAGCAGCGTGCGTTCGTCGTACCGCGTCTGTCCGGTGATCCGCAGCATGCGGACGCGGATCGTGGGACCGTTCGGATCGGTATCGGGCGTCTTCGCCGCGGTCTGCACGTCAAGACCGGGGTCCGCGCGCTGGGGCAGCGGGGCGGGGGGAATCTGCTGCAACTGCCCGCCGAGAACCGGCACGCGTTGGGCGTGGACAAGCGAGGACGACGCCGCAAGAAGCAGCGAGAAATATTTGATTTTCAAGGGTTTGCCCCGATCTCTGAACGTACAACCGTCGGCCGCAGACCCCGGATGGATCGACGCCGTTAACGCAGGAAGAAGATGCTGGTTGTCCGAATTACGTGTCGGGACAGGGCGCGAACGCCTGTGGCAGTATGTGCCATCGTCATCAGAATGTATGGTTGCGAAAGAAGGTTCCGTATGAAACAATAAAATGTTAATCACACCGTGATTAACAAATATTTAACTAGCTGCTGTCTATGGGTGCTTCGTCTGACCAGATTTTGCCGAACCGAGCGACCTTTCCTTCGGCCAGCGACACGTTCGAATATCTACGACGTCAGTTAATATCATATTAAAATAACGTGGTAGCGATGCCCGCAATATTGCGGCTACCTGAATTTCTCGTCTGCCGACGGTCTAGACGATGCGTCGCTTTTCGAGCTTTCGGGCGAGCGTCCGGCGATGCATCCCCAACTGGCGGGCGGTTTCGGACACGTTGAAGCCGGTCGCCGCGAGCGTCTCGTTGATTCGCTCCCATTCGATCGTCTTGATCGAGGTCTGCCGGTCGCCGATCGGGACATCGGCATCCCCCACCGTCATCCCGAACGCACGCTCGATGTCATCGGTGTTGGCGGGCTTGGCGAGATAGGAGGTCGCACCGAGCTTGATCGCCTGGACCGCCGTCGTGATGCTCGCATAGCCGGTGAGCACGACAATCACCGTATCGGGATCGTGCGCACGCAGCGTCTCGACGCATACAAGCCCCGAACTGTTCGCGAGCTTGAGGTCGACCACCGCATAATCGGGCGTCCGTGTGGCAAGCACGGCGGGCAGGTCCGCCGGACCTTCCGCAAGCACGACTTCGTAATCGCGGCGCTGGAACGAGCGTTGCAGCGTGCGCGCGAAGGCGGCGTCGTCCTCGATGATCAGCAGCAGCGGGTTAGTCGCCATCGTCCTCTCCTCCCAGCGCGATCGCGGCGAGCGGCAGGCGGAAGGTCACCTCCGCGCCACTGCGGGGCTGGTTCCGCGCGGTCAGCGATCCGTCGAGCTTGCGCGCGACGTTGCTCGCGAGGAACAGCCCCATGCCCCGACCGAGCTCGTGTTTGGTGCTGTTATAGGGTTTGCCAACGCTGGCGAGCTGGTGTGCGGCGAACCCCGGGCCGGCATCGCGTACGGTGAGGACCATGTCGTCGGCATCCCGGATCAGCGCGATCTCGATCCGATGCGGCGAGTATTCCGCCGCATTGTCGAGCAGGTTGAACACCGCCTGTTGCAGCACGACGTCCGAGACGATCGGCACGTCCTCGCCGAACAGGTCGGTGTAGCTGGCATGGGCAAAGCTGCGCGCGGCGATCCAGTCCGCGACGACCCTGTCGACGAACGAGCGCACCGTCGTCGCGGCGGAGTGTTCGCCGCGCGCGTCGCCCGAGGAGAGCAGGATGCTCGTGACGATCGCCTTGCAGCGTTGCACCTCGGCTTGCATTTCCTCGATGTCGTTGAGCAGGTCAGGATGGGTGGCGACGATGCGGTTGCGGCGCCAGTCCCCGAGGATGACCGACAGCGACGACAGCGGCGTACCGAGTTCATGAGCCGCACCCGAGGCGAGCATGCCGATCCGGACGATATGTTCCTCCTCGACCGCGTGGCGTTCGACATTGGCGAGGCGATTGTCCTGATCGCGCAGATTCGCGTTGATCCTTCCGACGAAGGCTACCAGCAGCACCGCGACGAGGGCGAAACAGACCCACATGCCCTGCACGTGCAGCGCGAACAGCGACCGTTCGAAACCCGGGGGGAGGGTGATCGGTCGGTAAAAGGCCGTCAGGACCGCGAAGGACAGGCTGGTCGCCGCGACGATCGTCCATGCCGACCAGCTTGCGAGCAGCACCGACCCCAGTACCACTTGCAACAGGAACAGCGAGACGAACGGATTGGTCGCGCCACCGCTCAGGTACAGTTGCGCGCTGAGCCCGAGAACATCGAGCAGCAACCCGCCGAACAACGCGCCATTGGTGATCGGACGGTCCAGCCGTAGCCGCAACAGGCTGGCGGCATTGAGGATGACGAGCCCGGTCAGCACGCTGAGCATCGGCATCATCGGCAAGCGGATGCCGAACACGACGTGCGTCAGCAGGATCGTCGCAAGCTGGCCAGCCACCGCCATCCAGCGCAACTCGACCAACTGGAGCATGTTGGCGTGGCCTGCGGTCTGCAGCGCGGGCAGCCCGCGCAGGCTGGCAATCGCGCGGCTCACGCCGGCCGGTCGGGCCGTTGCCGCTCGACGCGAATCCAGTAGATGAAAGCGGCGATGCCCATGAGAGCGAGAATGTACCATGTCACCGCATAAGCAAGGTGGCTGTTGGGGAAGTGGATCACTGTGAGCCCGCCGACCGGAGCTCCGGGGCGACGATCAATGGCATCGGCATCGACGAAATAGGGGAGGGCAGGCGCTAGTGCGCGTCGTCTGGCGATTGCGGCAACGTCGCGCGAATACCAGCGGTCCTTGGCGGAGTCGTTGCTGCGCAGGAAGCCGCCGCCGGGTTCGGTCAGGCGCAGCAGGCCGGTGACGCTGGTTACGCCGGAAACCGGCGGGAGCGCGGTCCGGGCGGGAACATATCCACGATTGATCAGGATGATCGATCCGTCGTCCCGCCGTAGCGGCGTCATCACCCAGAAGCCGGGACCGCGGACCGTGGAGGCCTGCACGAACGTGTCGTGGTCGGGGAGATAGCGGCCAGTGACCCGTACCCGCCGATAGGCATCGTCCTTGCCGGCGGTGGCGGGTGCCGCCACCGGAGCGGCGTGCACCCGGGCATCCACCCGGGCGATCAGGTCCAGCTTCCATGCACGGCGCTGGACCTGCCATGTTCCGAGTCCGAGCAGCGCGGCGATGACCGCAACCCAGACGACGGCGACCGCGCCACGCCAGACGCGACGACGCGGGTTCGTCACCCCATCTGGCTCATGTCTTGCGCGGGCATCATGTTAGCGTTCATGTGGTACATTACCCACAGCGATCCGCTGAGCGCGATCCCGACGATGACGATCGTGAAGATCAGCGCCATCATCGACCAGCCGCCTTCGGCGCGACGGTTCATGTGGAGGAAGAAGATCATGTGGACGACCATCTGTACCGCGGCAAACGCCATGATGATCAGCGCGGTCGCCTGATTGGTCAGCGTCCGCGTCATCACCAGCCAGAACGGGATGGCGGTGAGGATCACCGAGAGGCCGAAGCCGATCCCGTAGCTCTTGTACGAGCCGTGCGACTCGCCGTGCAGATCGGCTTCGTGATCGGCGTGCCCATTACCGTGGCCGTGGCCCGAGTGATCGTGCGCGGCATTGTGGACGTCAGCGCTCATCGCAGCATTCCCAGCAGATAGACAAAGGTGAAAACACCGATCCAGATGACGTCGAGGAAGTGCCAGAACAGGCTTAGGCACATCAGACGGCGCTGGTTGGCGGGGATCAGGCCCTTGACCTGGATCTGCACCATCAGCGTGAACAGCCAGATCAGCCCGAAGGTGACGTGGAGTCCGTGCGTCGCGACCAGCGTGAAGAACGACGACAGGAACGCGCTGCGCTGCGGGGTTGCGCCCTCATGGATCAGATTGGCGAACTCGTAGAGCTCGATGCTGATGAACGCGATTCCGAACGCCGCAGTCACCGCAAGCCACGCCTGCGTCGCGCCGACCTTCTTGTTGACCATCGCCAGCATGGCGAAGCCGTAGGTGATCGACGAGAACAGCAGCATCGACGTGTTGACCGCGACCAGCGGCAGCTCGAACAGCTGCTTTGGACCCGGACCGCCGGCGTAGCTGGTCCCCAGCACGCCGTAGGTCGCGAACAGCATCGCGAAGATCAGGCAGTCGCTCATCAGGTAGAGCCAGAAGCCGAGCATGGTGCTCGACCCCTCTGCGTGATGCGGTTCCTCCGCGAGGTGGAACGTGTCGATATCGTAGTCGGACGTTGACGAGCTCATGCCTTTACCTCCGCGAGCGCCTTGGTGCGGGCTTCTTCCTTGGCGGTGACGATCTCGGCGGGGATGTAATAGTCACGCTTGTAGATGAAGGTGTGACCGATCGAGACCGCCAGGATCCCGACGAAGCTGACCGCCGCAAGCCACCAGACGTACCAGATCATGCCGACGCCGAAGGCGACGCACAGACCCGCGAGGATAACACCCGAGCCGGTGTTCGAGGGCATGTGGATGTCCTTGTATCCGGAAACCGGACGCTCGTAGCCGCGTGCCTTCATGTCCGCCCACGCATCGCCCTGGTGGATGACCGGGGTGAAGGCGAAGTTGTAGTCTGGCGGCGGCGACGAGGTTGCCCACTCGAGCGTACGACCGTTCCACGGGTCGCCAGTGGCGTCGCGCAGCTTCTCGCGGTCGCGGATGCTGACCGCGAACTGAAGCAACATGGCACCGATGCCGGCGGCGATGAGGAGCGCACCGATCCCAGCGATGATGAACCAGATCTGCAGGCTCGGGTCATCGAAGGTCCGCAGGCGACGGGTGACGCCCATCAGGCCGAGCACGTAGAGCGGCATGAACGCGAGGTAGAAGCCCACGACCCAGCACCAGAACGATACCTTGCCCCAGAACTCGTTGAGCTTGAACCCGAACGCCTTGGGGAACCAGTAGTTGATTCCGGCGAAGGCCCCGAACACCACGCCGCCGATGATGACGTTGTGGAAGTGCGCCACGAGGAACAGCGAGTTGTGGAGCACGAAGTCGGCCGGTGGCACTGCGAGCAGGACGCCCGTCATGCCGCCGATCGTAAAGGTGATCATGAACGCGATCGTCCACATCATCGGCAGCTCGAAGCGCACCCGGCCACGGTACATGGTGAACAGCCAGTTGAAGATCTTCGCACCCGTTGGGATCGAGATGATCATCGTGGTGATGCCGAAGAACGAGTTGACGCTCGCGCCCGACCCCATGGTGAAGAAGTGGTGCAGCCAGACGAGGTAGGCGAGCAGGGTGATGACCATGGTCGCATACACCATCGAGGTGTAACCGAAGATGCGCTTGCCCGAGAAGGTCGAGGTAACCTCGCTGAACACGCCGAACATTGGCAGGATGAGGATGTAGACCTCGGGGTGACCCCAGATCCAGATCAGGTTGACGTACATCATCGGGTTTCCGCCGAGCGTGTTCGTAAAGAACGCGGTGTCGGCGTAACGGTCGAGGCTGAGCAGCGCGAGCACTGCGGTGAGGACGGGGAAGGCTGCAACGATCAGGATGTTGGTGCAGAGCGCGGTCCAGCAGAAGATCGGCATCTTCATCATGGACATGCCCGGCGCGCGCATCTTGACGATGGTGGCGATCAGGTTGACGCCCGACAGCAGCGTGCCGACACCTGCGATCTGGAGCGACCAGATGTAATAATCGACACCGACGCCCGGGCTATAGTTGATCCCCGAGAGCGGCGGCATCGCGAGCCAGCCGGTCTGCGCGAACTCGCCGACGAACAGGCTCATCATGATGATCACCGCACCTGCAGTGGTCATCCAGAAGCTGAAGTTGTTGAGGAACGGGAAGGACACGTCGCGCGCACCGATT
>Ga0160428_1001042_pt1 | contig 23506 bp, 24 predicted proteins | sample SolpanmetagenomM_FD_108198 | JGI IMG/M metagenome (GOLD analysis project Ga0160428, IMG submission 108198) | Solar panel surface microbial communities from Lawrence Berkeley National Laboratory, California, USA - M | ecosystem: Engineered > Built environment > Solar panel > Unclassified ... | reverse complement strand
GCGCACCGAGATTCAGCAGGGCGCCTACGACAACCAGCAGGCCGCCATCAAGCAGGCCGAGCGCTTTATCGAGCGCTTCAAGGCCAGCGCCAGCAAGGCCAAGCAGGCCCAGAGCCGCGTGAAGGCCCTGGACAAGCTGGAGCGCATCGAGGCCGTGGCGCCGGATGCCGCCAAGGTCAACTTCAAGTTTACCTTCACCCAGCAGCCCGGCCGCCACATCCTGCGCATGGAGCACGTGGGCAAGCAGTACGGCGAGAAGCTCATCTTCCGCGATACCAACGTGCACATCGAGCGGGGCGACAAAATCGCGCTCATCGGGGCCAACGGCAAGGGTAAATCGACCCTGATGCGCCTCGTGGCCGGGGCCGAGGAGCCCACCGCCGGCCGCCACCAACTGGGCCACAACGTGATAATGGCGTTCTACGCCCAGCACCAGCTCGAAAGCCTGAACGTGGATAACGAGATTATCCAGGAGATGAACAACGCCGGCTCGAAGCGCAACGAGATGGAGCTGCGCGGGGTGCTCGGCTCGTTCCTGTTCACGGGCGACGACGTGTACAAGAAAATCAAGGTGCTGAGCGGCGGCGAAAAAAGCCGCGTGGCCCTGGCCAAAACCCTGATTTCGGAAGCCAACTTCCTGCTGCTCGACGAACCGACTAACCACTTGGATATGCAGTCGGTCAACATCCTCATTCAGGCCCTGGAGCAGTATGAGGGCACATTTATCGTGATTAGCCACGACCGCTATTTCGTGGAGAACGTGGCCACCAAAATCTGGTTTATCGAGGACTACCAGCTCAAGGAATACCCCGGCACCTACCACGAGTACGAGCGCTGGCAGGACGACCGCGCCAAGGCCGAGAAGCTGGCCGGCGGCCCCGCCAAGGCAGCCCCCAAGCCTGCGCCCGCGGCCAAAGCCGACCCCGCGCCGGCCAAAACCCCCTCGCCCGACCAGAAGAAAGCCCTGCGCGAGATAGCCGAGATAGAAGCCAGCATCGACAAAACGGAGAAAGAGCTGGCCATCTACGAAAAGCAGCTGGCCGACCCCAAAATCTACCAGAATGCCTCGCAGCTCAAGGACACGACCGTAAAGTTTGAGCAGGTGAAAAAGGAGTTGGTGAAGCTCAACGACCGCTGGGAGATGCTGGCCGAGATGTAGGCCCCGCCCGTGCTACATCAGAAAGCCCCGTCAGAAATAGACTTTCTGACGGGGCTTTCTGATGTAGCACGGGCGGGTTATTTACCCAGCAAATATTCTTGGTCAGTTACTCTTGTCAGCTAAATGGTTTTCTCCTTTTGGGTGGGGGTCGCAGCCAAGTAGGTAAAGCTACTTCGAGGCGGCACGTCGGGCCAGTGCGCTATTTTAGGCAGGTATTTAATTACCTCGCCTTTTATAGCAGCGTTTTTCTCACTGGGCTACTACCTCAGGAATAAACAGTACCCTGCTTATTTTTCGAGCTTGCGAAATAGTAGCGGCATGGTTTCCGCATCCAGCGCCTCCATTTCCACTAGCTTCAGCGATTTTACCATCTTGAGCGTGCTGGTCTTGTATTTCTGAAAATGCGGTGTTTTTAAGTGCTGCTCATAAGCCTGCCGGTCGGCGTAAATTTCCAGCAGGCGCAACTGCGTTGGGTTTTCCTTCTCATACATGGGGAAAATAGAAATAACGCCCGGCTCTACCTGCACCGATGCACGCGATTCTTGCTGGAGAATTACCTTGTACTCCTCCAGATATTTGGGGTAGATTTCTATCTCCGCCAGTCGCACCATTTTAGGTTGTTTTTGGGCAAAAACACTGTTGCAAGAAAATAATACGCAAAGCACGCTGAGGAAGTAACGCATTGTTTTTTTCAAGGCTAACGTGAGAACAAAAGCCGTTGCATTTTTGCTCGGGCTAGGTCTGGCGGGCGAATTAATAGCCTAGTGCTTATCCAGAAAAGCAAATATCCGCTGGTATGCCGCCGCCAGCTCGCTTTCACTTGGGCTGTGCTGGCCTTCGGGCACGAATAGCACCTCGTTTTTCTGCGGGTTTTGCTGGAGCAGGGCCACGAATTTTTCGAACGTGACGGGCGGTACCTGGTCGTCCTTGCCGCCTTGCCAGATGAAAAACGGCGGGTCGTTTTTATCGAAATACGTGATGGGCTCGTATTTCCGAATGTAGTCTTTGGGCGCGTAGTCGGTGGTTTCGGGGAAGAGGGCGACGCCGATGGCCTTCATTACGGGCACGTCGTTGCTCATAAATACCTTTTCGACCACGTCGAGGCCATCGACTGGCCCGGAGAAATTAACGACCCCGGCGATTTTAATTCCGCTGTCCAGCTTCGGCGAATAGGCCGGGTCGTTGGCCGTCACGGCTACCAGGCTCGCGATGTGCGCGCCGGCCGAAAAACCCGTCACGATTACCCGGTCCAGATTCAGGTGATACGTGGCGTTATTGGCCCGCAAAAAATTCAGGGCGTAAGTCAAATCTTCGGTGGCCAGGGGCACGCCGCGCTTGATGCGGTAGTTCAGGTTCACTACGTTCAGGCCCTTCTTCAGATAAGGCTGAATGTAGCGCTCCTCGCGCGACTTGTCGCTGACGTAGTAGCCGCCGCCGTGCAGGAAAACAATGGTGTAGTCCTTGTTTTTCAAGTGGCTAGCCGTGGGCGAGAGGTACAAGTCCAGGGCTTGCTCCTTGTCGGCGCCGTAGGCTACGTCTTTGGTGATGCGGTAGGTGGCCTGCACCTGGGCGGGCGTTTTATCAGCCAGGGTGGCCAGCTGCACCGTGCACGCGCTCAGCAGCAGCGCCGCGCCCAAGGCAAAGCCGAGATAAATTTTAGTCATTGAACTGGTTAGTAGTGGCGCGCAGCCGCCCGCCGCGTCGGGGATGATTGCTCGGCCGAGCAATTGCCCACAACGACGCGAACCGGCGCAAAAAGTCGCACGGCTACTTGCCCGCATTCCAAACTAAAATCGTGCAGCCCTCGGAGCCGCTGGGGCTGCTGGCGCGGTGCTCGGTGCCGGGCGGGTAGTAGAGGTAGGCGCCGGCCGGAAATGCGCGGCCCCCCTCCACGCCTGGGTCGCAGTAAGTGCCGGCCACCACGAATACCTCATCGGGGGTATTGTGGGCGTGGGGCGGGTAGGTGCAGCCGGGCTCAATGGTGATGAGCACGCGCTTCTCGCCGGGCTCGGCGCGCAGCAGCGTGCGCCGGATGCCTGCGGCAACGGTTTCCCAAATTTGAGCCGGTGGCGCGGTGGTGGCTACGGTAGGCATGCGTTTTTTCGTTGAAAGGCAGTTGAGTGATATTCGCTAAACTCACCGCGCCGGCCGCTGGTTACCGAGGGCGGAGCCAGGAGGCCGTTTTGCGGCTTGGCTGGTCCCCAGGTTGGCGCCTACCCTCCTTGCCGTACTTTCGCTTCCTATGCGCCTTCGCCATTTCCTCTACTTGCCGGTGCTGTTGGCCACGGCCTGCGTGCCCTTGGGCACCCCCATCACCAACCCCAACGCCCCCGTGAGCCAGCAGCGGCCGGCCGAATACTACGCCGACCGTACGCTGCGCTACCAGGACTACATCTACGACCCTAGCGTGCGTAGCGTGCAGTGCTACGTGCCCACGGGCCAGGCCAATGCCATTTTCAACCCGCCCATCGTGCCACTCAGTCAGGAGCAGCCGGTAACGCTGGAGTTTGACGTGCTCACCGAGCGGGCGCCGCGCCTCACGGCCAAGCTCGTGCACTGCGACCTCAACTGGACGCCGTCGCAGCTCACGGACATGCAGATTCTCAACGAGATAAACGAGTTTACGCTTACCAATTACCAGACCTCGGTCAATACCAAGGTGCCCTACTACCACTACACCTTGCAGGTGCCGCGCGTGAAGCTCAGCGGCAATTACCTGCTGGTGGTGCAAAACCAGGCCGGGGTGCCGCTACTCTCGCGGCGGGTATTGGTGTATGAGAGCCAGGTGGTTGCCAATTTGCAGCAGGGTATTTTGGCCGGGGGCATTGATGCGCGCTACGCCTATCAGCAGCTCGACTTCAACATCAACTACAGCGCCGTGGAGCTGGTGAACCCGGCCGCCGAGGTGAAGGTGGTGCTGCGCCAGAACTTCCGCTGGGATAACGCCCACTACAACCTCACGCCCACCTTCGTGCGCGATGCCGAGCGCCGGCTCGAATACCAGTACATCAACTACGAAAACGCTTTTCCCGGCCTCAGCGAATACCGCTATTTCGACGCCCGCTCGCTGCAAGCCAATGGCCTGGGCGTGGCCCGGCTGCTGCGCCAAAGTAGTCCCACGCAGGTAGAGCTGCTGGAAGAAACTACCCGCAACGGCCTAGCCTACAATCAGTACGTGGATGCTAACGGCCAGCGCGTGTTCGAAAACCGCGAGTACGGCAGCGGCGCCTACAACGGCGACTACGCCCAGGTGACCTTCAACCTGAAGGCCGCGCAGCCCGCGCCCGGCCCGGTGTACGTGTTCGGCGCGCTTAGCGACTGGCAGCTGCGCGACGAGTTTCGGCTGACCTACGACTCGACCCAGCAGCGCTATACCGGCCGCGCGCTGCTCAAGCAGGGCTACTACAACTACAGCTACGCCGTGGCACCCAAGCGCGCCGGCACCCCGCCCGATGAAGTGTACTTCGAGGGCACCCACCAGGAAACCGAGAACCAGTACGACCTGCTCGTGTACTACCGCCCGCCGGGCACCCGCACCGACCTGCTCATTGCCTACCAGACCCTGGGTTTAAATAAGCGCTAGCCCTCTTCCGGCCAGATTGACATAGCCATGCCGCCCGCAATCCGGGCGGCATGGTTTTGGCGTATGTAACCCAAATACGAACAGTTGTTAGCCGTGATTTTTAGCACGCCCGGCGCTCCTGCCGATAGCACCCTACCGGGATTTCTTTTCACCCTAGCCAGCCAGCATATAGCTTGATTTTACGCTCCGGTTTTTTGCCAAAAATTTTAGTTTTATCTACTTTTTTTCGTATCTTTGGCTATGCGTAACACCCAGCTCCCGACCCCCCTGCCCGTGCAGCAATTCGCCCGCTGCATCGACGACACAGCCCGCCCCGCCGGCTACATCGGCGACTGGCCCACGGCCGGCCGAGTGTACCCCGTGCAGGTGCTGCCCCACGTGCGCACCGGCCAGCCCCACGTGCACGTGCTGGGCTTTTACGCCGAGCGCCCCTATGGCGCGTTTGCCGCCCACCGCTTCGAGCAGGTGGCTACCGTATGGATGAACTAAGCTCCTTTTTTCTGCTAAAAAGCCCGCGCTACCTGGTAGCGCGGGCTTTTTTTTAGGGCATCTTTTCCCCACATAAGGTTTCCCCTACTCAATCACCTGCGCGGCCACGTCGAAGGTGGCGGCCGGGGGCTGGGGGTTCATCTCGGCCAGGGCGGCCACCACGATTTCGGCAATGGCCTGGTCGCGGGCGCGCTTATCATTGGCCGGGATGACGTACCACGGGCACTCGGGCGTGGAGGTGGCGGCCAGCGCCTCCTGATAGGCCACCTGGTAGGCATCCCAAAGCTGGCGCTCCTTGAGGTCGCCGGGCTCAAATTTCCAGCGCTTCTTGGGGTTGTCGAGGCGGGCTTGCAGGCGCTTGGCCTGCTCCTCCTTGGAAATGTGCAGGAAAAACTTGATGATCCGCGTGCCGTTGTGGGTGAGCAGCTTCTCGAAATCGACAATATCCTGGTAGCGCTGCTGCCAAGTAAAAGGCTCGATGAGGCCGTGCACGCGTGTTACGAGCACATCTTCGTAGTGCGAGCGGTTGAACACGCCGATGTGCCCCCGGCCCGGCGTGTGCTGGTGAATGCGCCACAAAAAGTCGTGGTTCAGCTCCTCGGCGCTGGGCTGCTTGAAGGCTGCCACTTCCACCCCGGCCGGGTTCACACCCGTAAACAGCGTTCGGATGGCACCGTCCTTCCCCCCCGTATCCATCGCCTGAAACACGAGCAGCAGGCTCTGGCGGTGCTCGGCGTAGAGCTTTTCCTGGTAGTCGCTAAGCTGCTCGCGCAGGTCGTCGAGGCGCTTTTCAACCTTTTTCTTGTGGTCAAAGGGCTCATTGTTGGCCGGGTTGATGTCGGCCAGGCGCAGGGGCGCATTGGGCTGAACGCGCACGGCGGGCGTGGTGGCGGCAGGGGCGGATGCCATAGTAGAAATAAAGGAGGAAAACGGCGGATACTCGCCGTGCGTTTATTAAACGAAAAAGGGGGGCGCCCGCGTTGTATTATCAGCAAAACAGCGGATAGCGCCGCGCACCCGGGCCCATTTTTCTGGCGCCTAAATTGCCTTCTTCCGCTGGTCCTCTTCCGCTTTTCCTCATGAGTATGCTTCCCCGCTTTTTTCGTCGGCTGGCCACTGCGCTGGGATTGCCGGCGCTGGTGCTGGCCTCCGCCGTGCTGCCCGCCCGCGCGCAGGCTCCTGCCGCTACCTCCACCGATGTGCCAGCCAGCCAGGCGGCCGGTATCATCCGCGAGATTACCGATGCCGTGGGCTTGCAGCCGCGCTTCGAGCTGCGCGCTACCACGCAGGTCGATAACGCGGCGGCCGTCGTGTACGGCGGCCGTCGCTACCTGCTCTACAACCCCCGCTTTCTGGCCGCCGTGAACCGCGCCGGCCACACCGACTGGGCCGGCATCAGCATCTTGGCCCACGAGATGGGCCACCACCTCAACGGCCACACCCTGCGCGCCGGCGGCTCGCAGCCCGAGGACGAGTTGGAGGCCGACGAGTTCTCGGGCTTCGTGCTGCGCCGGCTGGGGGCCAGCCTGGCCCAGGCGCAGGCCGCGATGGCCACCGTATCGCCCGAGGCAGGTTCGGCCACGCACCCCGGCCGGGCGCCGCGCCTGGCGGCCATCAGCCGCGGCTGGGGCCGCGCCACCGCCCAGATTGCGGCCAGCACCAAGCCCGGCGCGCAGCCCTCGGCCCAGCCGGTGGCCATTGCCCCGCGCCCGGTGCGTCAGCCCAGCTACAGCCAGGTTAGCGACGATGATACCCGCGCCTCGACCGCCGACGTGCTGGCCCGCGGGGCTAGCAGCGGCCCGGTGCGCGTGGTGGGCCAACTTACCTTCCGCGATAACCCCGACGTGCCCTTCTACCTTACCAGCGCCCTCAACGTGGTGCGCCTAGCCGACGAAAGCAGCACCGACGAAGATGGCGCCGTGCAGGAAGCCCAGGTGGTGGGCCGCCTGCGCCGCACCGGCAACGCCGCCTTTCCCTTCATCCTCGAAGACGGCCGGCAGCGCCCGCTCTACGTCACGCCCCGCGGCGATGTCTACGATAAAGACGGCCAGCGCGTAGCCAAGCTGCACGACCCTTCGTAAGCAGTTCAGCTTATCCTGGCAATGGCAGGCTAGCGCAATCTAGCCTGCCATTTTTTATGCCTCTTCCTGCCTTTTCCCATGCCCGAATTACCCGAAGTCGAAACCTACCGCCGCTTTATCGACGAAGTAGCCGTGGGCCAGACCATTACCGGCCTCACCGTATTTGATAAACACGTGCTGGCCGTGCCCGAAGACGAGCTGCGTGCCGCCCTAGTGGGCCGCACCATCGCCGGCACCGGCCGGCTGGGCAAAAACTGCTTCGTAAAGCTCGACAACGACCGCCTGCTGGTGCTACACTTCGGCATGACCGGCGACATCGGCGCCTACCGCGACGCGCCTGATGCTCCACGCTTCACCCGCGTAGCCTGGCAGCTCGCCGATTCAGGCCTGAACCTGGCTTTTATCGACCCGCGTAAGTTCGGCCGCATTCGGCTGGCCGAGAGCATCGAAACTTACCAGAAAGCCAAAAAACTCGGCCCCGACGCCCTGAAAATTACCGCCGCCGAGCTGCACCAGAAACTCAGCCGCCGCCGGGTGTTCGTCAAGCCGCTACTGCTCGACCAAAGCCTCACCGCCGGCCTCGGCAACTGGATTGTGGACGAGGTATTGTTCCAAGCCAAAATTCACCCCGAGCGGCTGGGCAATTCCATCACCGACAAGGAAGCTGAAGCGCTGCACGCCGCCATTCAATTAGTATTGACGACGGCCATTAAGCACGAGGCTAATTACCGACACTTCCCGGCTAGCTTCCTCATTCACGCCCGCGAGTGGGACGATTCGGCCACGCCCGGCACCGACGCGCACACCTTTTGCCCCCGCCACCCCAAGGTGAAAATTGAGAAGTCTTACGTGGGCGGCCGGGCTACCTACATCTGCCCCAAGTGCCAGCCGGCGTCGGCAGTGTAATTATTGAAATAAAACAGAACGTCATGCTGAACGCCGTGAAGCATCTCTACCGCGCCGCTAAGGTCACTATCCATCCGGCGCGGTAGAGATGCTTCACTGCGTTCAGCATGACGTTCTTATTTCTAAAATCAGACTGAATTGTTAATGCATGCCGCCTTTCATATTCGACAGCATCAGCGCACACACCCCTAACCCAATCAGTAGCAGCGCCAGGCACGACAGAATAAAGGCAATGACGTAGTGCATGCGCCCGCCCGAAATGCTGACAATAATTGCGGCTAGCCCATTGATAATTACCAGACCAAATACTCCGCTGGAAATAACCCCCACCTCGCCGCCACTGAGCCCCACTAGCAGCAGCAATAAGCCCAGGTTCAAGCCGATAGGCCAGGTAATAAAGCCCTTTTTCTCGGGCGGATTCGGTGGCAGTGGGGTATCGCTCATATGATTCCCAGGCGCTCGCCGCGTAATTCTTCGAGCCGCGCCAGCTTTTCCTGGTCGCGGTAAAAAATATTCATGGTTTCGAACGGGATTATTTTCAAATCCTTGCTCACGATGTGCACGCAGGATTTTTTAACGGCGCGCACGTCGAAATTCCAGGCGTCCATGAATTGTAGAATAATTATCCGGAATAAATTATCGTAGCCCAAATTAGGCGCCGATACCTGTGGCAGGCAACAGAGTAATTGGTTGATTTCGGGCACCACCGTATCGACGGTGTTGGCGGTGCTGAATAATTTCAGCATGTGTTGGCGCAGGCGCGGGTCGCGCTCATACACGATGGTGTTGCCACCGCTTTGCAGCAGCTCGGCGGGGTCCACGTAGCGCGTAAGCGGAAATACTTCGCCCTCAAGCTTCAGGGCGTAGGCCATGGCTAGGGCATCGGGGTTGCAGGGCACGGGCAGCAGGTCTTCGGCCGTGAAAACCGAGCTCTGGGCGATGATGCCCTGGCGCACCTCGGTGAGCGAAAACGAGTCGGTTTCGGGGTTGAAATTATCGAGCCGGCCGGCCGCCTGGGTGGGCTGAAACGTGACGCCGCGCACGCACTTCTGCTTCAGCGCGTAGTCGATGATATCGCCCATCTCGTCGTCGTTGAGGCCCTTTTGCAGGGTCACGACGAGCGTAGTGCTGAGGTTGTACTTGTTGAGGTTGGCAATGGCCTGCTGGCGCACTTCGCGCAAGTCGCGGCCGCGCATTTTGAGCAGCACCTCTTCGCGGAAGGAATCGAACTGCAAATACACCTCAAAGGCGCCCGCGTAGGTGGCTAGCCGGGCCACAAAGGCTTCGTCTTTGGCCAGGCGCACGCCGTTGGTATTCACCATCAAGTGCTTGATAGGCTTGCGCTTGCACATATCCAGAATTTCCCAGAACTGCGGGTGCAGTGTGGGTTCGCCGCCCGAAATCTGCACCACGTCGGGCTCGCCCTCGTTGGCCACTACCAGGTCCACCATCGCCTCAATCTCGGCTAGGGTGCGGTGGCGGCCGTGGGTGGGGCTGCTTTCGGCGTAGCAGGTGGGGCAGGTGAGGTTGCAGCGGTCGGTTACCTCAATCACGGTGAGGCAGCTGTGCTGCTCGTGGTCGGTGCAGAGACCGCAGTCGTAGGGGCAGCCGTAGTGCGTGGCCATGTTGAAGCGGCGCGGCGTCTCGCTGGGCTTCACGTAGTTGCGGATGCTCTTGTAATACTCGATGTCGGTGGCGATGCGCACCTTCTGCCGCCCGTGCTCGGGGCAGCGCTTGAGCATGAACACGTTACCGTCTTCAAAAACGATTTTGGCCTCGATGCGCCGCAGGCACTGCGGGCACAAGCTCAGGGTGAAGTCGTAGTAGGTGTAGGGGCGTTCGGGCATGGGCTACAATCCAAAATATTTTACTATTTGGTCGAAACAAATTAAATCCGATTTATTTATCCTATCCTTTTTCTTAACAGCCAAGCCCACATGAATAACTCTGCTTCTAATTTGCTGCAAGTTATTAAAGTGTGTCAAGGGTAGATGCTTTAATTTTTCGTGCAGTTTTAGTAATTTAACATAGGTGATAAGCTTTCCTAATGTAAGAGAACGGTCTGTTTCAATAGTTTCCAAGTCCACATCACTATCAATCATAAGCTGGTATAATATTGCTTCAGCAATAGCACCGCCTAACATCGCTGCAGTTGCGTACCTGCCCCTATCAAAATTAAGTCTATAATCATCATAAAAATCTATTATTAAGTCTTTAAATGATTCATTTGAAAAAGCATCGCTTATAGGACGACTATTTCGTGTCGAATCATTGCGATAGATTGGAAGCGGAACGAGTAATTCATACAATACCTTTTTAGGCACTCTAGGCATTACAGTAGGAGGCAGAGTAGATACAAGGTATTCGTTAACAAATTTATACCTAAAGAACCACAGTAGATAGTGAGGTGTCAACCCTAGTGCTTCACCTTCCTCTGTAATTTGCAATGGTATTGAAAAACCTTTATCACAAGTGTCTTCGTTAAGTATTTTTAGACTAAGACTCCCAATTGAAGGCATAATGACTAATGTACCATTTGGAATGATGGAATTTCTCTTAGACTTCACCAAATAATTTTCGAGAATTTTTTTACTATTGTAACGAAATTTACTATCTAACTCCCCTCTATACTTTGACAACATTGCGTGCTTGATTATTAGGTGATAAGTGCTTGTTCCACAGCCAAACATAATACCCTAGCCCCGCTACGCAAGCCCACTGTATCGCCGTGAGGCCCAGCCCCGGCGGCGCCACGGTGGGCTTGAGAAACTCCACCAGCAGGCGAAAAAGTAAATACCCGGCCAGAAAGAGCTCGAAGCGGCGGCCATTGGGCAGCGGGCGGCGGCGCTCGCGCAGCCAGAGCAGGCCGCCGAGCAGCGCCAGAAACGCGATTTCGTACAGGTTGGTGGGGTGGCGCCGGATGCCGTCGCCAAAATCCATACCCCAGGGCAGGCTGGTGGCGGTGCCGAAGGTACCGTCTTCCAGGCCGCTGAGGTGGCAGCCGAGCCGGCCGATGGCCAGCCCCAGCAGCAGCGGATACACCATGAGGTCGCCGCTGCTGGTTTTTATGCCCAGGTACTTTTTAGTTAATTCTACCCCTAGCAGGCCGCCTAGAAAGCCGCCCACGATGGTTTTATTGGTAGCATAATAGAGCCAGCCGCCGGGCGGGTGCCCTAGCAGCTCGGGGTGCTCGAGCAGGCCCAGCAGGCGCGAGCCGAGCAGCGCGCCGGCCGCCGCGCCCACGAATATCCACTGCCGACCCTGGTCGCTGATGGCATCGGGTGTGCGGGCGCGCAGGGCCGTGTAGAAGCGGTAGCCTAGCGAGTAGGCCAGCACTTCGCAGAGCAGGTGCACGGGCAGGTGCAGCGGGCCGAGGGTGAGTTGAACGGGATAAGTCAAGCGCGCGGGGAGTTCTTCGGAAAAGCGCGGTAAATTAGGCCCGATGGCTTATTCGGCGAGCAGGTTGGTTCGCAGCGCGCCCGCGCTGCTCTTGGGCGGCCTGCTGGCGCTGCTGCTGTGGGGGCAGTGCGCCTTCAACCTCAACGACCACGGGCACTACCTGCCTACCGTGACGGTAGATGTGCTACGCGACAGCCTGGCCCCGGCGGCCAAAGACCGGCCGGCGCAGTTGTATCTCACGCTGGGCTTCACCAGCCACCTGCCCCAGGCTTGCCGGCTCGATACCATCGTGGGCAACGTCAGCTTCAATAAGCAGTACTGGAAATTTGTAGCGGCCCGGGCCCACGGCCTGGAAATACCGGCCAACAACATCCTCCAGCCGCCGGTAGTCTTACCCGTGGTGATACGCCTCGTGCCACCCGTCGATTCGGTGGCCGCTTTTCGGGCGGCGCTGCGCACGGGCAGCCGCCCCACCAACGCGTTGCGGCTGTATGTGCGGGCCACTTACACCACCGCCAGCGAGCCCGACCGCCACTGGCCGGTCGAAGCACGCACCTATTTGCCCGCCCAGCCCCGATAACCCAGCGTGCCCCCAGCCACCTCGGCCTAGCGGCGGCCTGAGCGCTAGCCCTGCGTTCACAAAAAACGCCCGTTGGCCAGCTGGCCAACGGGCGTCTGCGCTAGCGAGGCCTGCGCCCGGCCGGCCCCCTAGCGACCCACGGCGGCCATCATGGCCTCGGGGTAGCGGGTGCCGGCGGCGGCACCGGGGGGCAGCAGCTCGTCGAGGTGGCGCAGTTCGTCGGCGGTGAGCTGCACGGCGAGGGCACCCACGTTCTCTTCAAGGTATTTGACGCGCTTGGTGCCAGGGATGGGCGCCAGGTCGTCACCCTGCGCCAGCACCCAGGCCAGAGCCAGCTGGCTGGCGGTCACGCCCTTGCTCTGGGCCAGGTCACGCAGGTGGTTAACCAGCTTCAGGTTTTTGGCGAAGTTGTCGCCTTGGAAGCGGGGCGAAAAGCGGCGGTAGTCATCGGGGGCAAAGTCCTCGAATTTCTGAATCTCACCGGTGAGAAAGCCCCGGCCCAGCGGCGAGTAGGGCACTAGGCCGATGCCTTTTTCGCGCAGCAGGGGCAGAATTTCGGCCTCCACGTCGCGGCTCCACAGGCTGTATTCGGTTTGCAGGGCCGAGATGGGATGTGTAGCGTGGGCGCGGGCAATGGTATCGGGGCCAGCTTCGCTGAGGCCCAGGAAGCGCACTTTGCCTTCTTCCACGAGGCGGCTCATAGCACCCACGGTTTCTTCGATGGGCACGGTGGGGTCCACGCGGTGCTGGTAGTAAAGGTCAATGTGGTCGGTACCCAGGCGCTTGAGGCTGCCCTCGGCCGACTGCCGCACGTACTCGGGCCGGCCGCTGATGCCACGCTTGGTGGGGTCGTTCGGGTCGCGCACAATGCCGAACTTGGTGGCCAGCACCACCTTTGCGCGGCGGGTTTTGTCTTCCTGAAAGAAGCGACCCAGCAGTTCCTCGTTGGTGTAGGGGCCGTACATGTCGGCGGTGTCGAAGAACGTGACGCCCAGCTCCAGAGCGCGGGCCAGCGTGCGCAGGCTCTCGGCATCGTCGGGCTGGCCGTAGAAGTCAGACATGCCCATGCAGCCGAGGCCGAGGGCCGAAACAGTGAGGCCGGCGCGGCCAAGTTGGCGGGTTTGCATACGGAAAAGGTTCGGGGTGAAAAAGGAAAAGGTTCGGTAGTAACCCCGCCAGGGCCATTTTGATTTATTCGGCCCGCCGCTCCCAAGCCCCGCGCCAGCGCCCCCAAGGCTTGTGTCAGGTTTCCTAAGCCTTATGTCAGACTTCCCAAGCGCGGTAACACCTTTTTCAAGCCCCGTGTCACACGCTCAAGGGCAGTGCGAACGGCCATAATGCAAGTAAATCTGACTAAAATTTAAATTTCTTCTTTCCCAAGCCTTGTGTCACCTTTCCCAAGGGCGGTGTCGCACTTCCCAAGCCTTGGACCACGTCCCCTCAGCCCGGTAGCCGGCGGCCCAGGCTCGGCGGCCGCCAAGCGCGGCGTGGCGTCCCGCGCCCCCAGCCCGGCCGTACCTTTGGCACATGAAAAAACTGCTGCTTTTGCCGCTGGGTGCGGCCTGCGGACTGCTGAGCCTGGGCGCGCTGCCAGGCTGCGGCACCAAAACGACTGCCACCACCGAAGCCGCTTCGCCCGCCGTGCAGGCCCACGCCCTCGAAGACAGCCTGATGGCCCACCACGAATTGGCCATGAGCCAGACCGAGCAGCTTTTTGCGCTCAAGGCCCAGCTCACCGCCGCCAAAGTGCCCGCCAGCGCCCCCATCCAAGCCAAGATGCAGGCCGCCGACCACGCCATGATGACCTGGATGCACAACTACCAGGCCCCCGACAGCACCGCCCCCGCCCCCCAGCGCCTGGCCTACCTGCAAGACCAGCAAAAGCAGCTCACCGGCATCGAGCAGCAGCTGAGCGTCACCCTCGATTCGGCCCAGGCCACCCTGCGCCGCGCCCGGCTGCCCAAAGCTGCCGCGCCCACCGCGCCCACCGCCGCCCGGCCCAAGTAGCCCGCCCGCCGGGCTACCCGGCGAACGCCCGCGCCGCCGGCGCGGTTTACCAGTCTGGCCGGTTACCGGCCGTTTTGTTGCCTTGCTTTGCGCGTTATGTTCTTAAAATATCTGCCCCTGGCGGGCCTGCTGGCCCTGGCTGGCTGCGGCACCGGCCCTGCCGCCGACGACACCGGCATCACGGCCATCACCACCGACATGAGCGCCGAAGGCGACTCGGCCGCCACCACCCTGCCCTACCTCGGCGCCGAAGGCCGCAAGCCCGTGCCCGCCTTCAGCCTGCCCGACCAGGATGGCAAAGTGGTGTCGGATAAAAGCCTGGCCGGCAAAGTCTACGTCACCAACTTTTTCTTCGCCACCTGCCCCGGCATCTGCCCCAAAATGCAGAGCGAGCTGCTCAAAGTATACAAGCAGTACCAGGCCGACCCGCGCGTGGTGTTTCTCTCCTTCACCATCGACCCCGAGCACGACACCCAGCCCGTGCTGGCCGACTATGCCCGCCGCCTGGGTGTGGCGCCCGGCACCAACTGGCGCTTCCTGCACACCCCCGACCGCCCCGCCGCCTACAAGCTGGCCAGCAACTACCTGGCCGCCGCCCAAACCGATACCCAGGCCCCCGGCGGCATTGCCCACAGCGGTGCGCTGGCCCTCGTGGACGACCAGGGCTTTGTGCGCGGTACCTACGACGGCCTCAACCCCCAGCAAACCGCCCTGCTGCTGCGTCAGCTGCCCCTGCTGCTGAAAGAAGTGAAGGCCCGGCCGGCCGCCGCCCCGGCCACCGCCGCCCGGTAAGGGCCCACCGCCGGCGCGCCCACGGGCAGCCAGCCCGTTTTTTTCGTTGCTATATCCCATGCTGTTTCGTCCTCTTCCCGGCCTGCTGGCCCTCGCCCTGCTGGCCCTGCCCTCCTGCTTCACGAATAAGCAGAACCAGGGCGAGCGCCTGTACGGGCAGCACTGCGCCAGCTGCCACGGCGAGCAGGGCGAGGGCATCGGGCAGCTCATTCCGCCGCTGGCCGGCTCCGACTACCTGGCCCGGCACCCCGGCCAGCTGGCCTGCATCGTGCGCCAGGGCCTGAAAGGGCCGATTACGGTCAATGGCGTGGGCTACAACCAGCTCATGCTCGGCGTGCAGGACACCACCACGCACCACCAGCTTTCGCCCGCCCAGATTACCAACCTGCTCAACTTTCTGGAAAGCCACTGGGGCAACCACCCCGGCCCGGCCGGCGTGCGCACCATCGCGGGCACCGAAGCCGAGCTGCGCGCCTGTGGCGAGCGCTAGGCTACCTTTACTTTTGCTTCACCACGCTAATCGTTCTACTGAAATGGGTCTCTTCGACTTTCTGAAAAAACCTGAGTCGGCCTCGGCCACCCCCTCGCCCACCCCTGGCGCTACGCCCACCGGCGCCGACGATGCCACCCCCGCCCCCAAAAGCGGCCCCCGCTACCAGGGCTCCAAGTACGTGGCCCCCGCCGAGCCCACGCCCCAGATTCCGCCTATGCCGCCCATGCCGGACGGCCTCGCCAACCAGGGTGTGCCGCCCATGCCCGACTTCCCCTTCGAGCCCCAAAACGTGCTGGAGCATCTGCTGCTGCTGGCCCCGGTGGATGAGAATGCCCGCCCGGCCTTCTACCAGGCCCTCATGCAGGAGGATATCCTGATGGTGCTGGCCCCCGATGAAAACCTGGGCACCGGCCTCATTCAGCTCACCGAAGGCCAGCAGATTCAGCTGCAAGTGCTGCAAGATGGCCGCCTGCCCATCTTCACCTCTGAGGCGCGCCTCAGCGATGGCGGCATGGACGCCAGCACCATCGCCTGGACGCCCATCCCCGGCCAGGCGTTTTTTGCCATGACCCAGGGCCAGGACTGCGTGCTGAACCCCTTCTCGCCCGCCGGCAAGCTCCTGCCCGCCGCCGAAATTCAGGCCCTGCTCACGGGCCAGCTCACCCAAGGCGGCGGCCTGCCCGCCGATGCCCAGGTGCTACTAAGCACCCCCGAGCTGCCCGCGGGCCTCGGCGAGTCGCTGGCCGAGTTTGGCCAGGCCAATGCCGATATCCGCGCCATTTACGTGGCCCAGATGCAGCTCGCTGGCGATGAGAGCCAGGCCCCCCGCCTGCTGCTCGGCTTCGACACCATCAGCCACGACCCCGACTTTATGCAGCAGCTCGGCCCGGCCCTCGAAGGCCGCACCGGCGACTTCCAGCACGTCGATTTGATGCTGCTCGACCTGACCTCGGAGGAAGGCGTGAACCCCTACTTCCAGCAGCCCGAAGTGCAGCCGGTATACACGGCCGCGTAACCAGCCCTAGAATAATCAAAAGAGAACGTCATGCTCATCTGGCGTCCGCTTGTCGCAGCATCTCTACCACGCCGCCAGGGTTACTAATCCAGCGGCGCGGTAGAGATGCTTCGGCAAGCGGACGCCAGATGAGCATGACGTTCTCTTTTAATTGTTTTTTCCTACCTGCCAGCTCAATGACTACGTAGTCACAGCGGCGGCCTCCTCGGCTTGCTCGTGGCGCGTAATGAATTTCTTAAATAGCGGCCGCAGCCCTACGTACAGGACCAGCACCACCGGCACCGCCGCTATCGCCCATATCATGAGTGCGCCCAGCTCGGCCCGCCACAGCAGGTGCAGCACGTGGCCCCAGCCATTGACCTTCACCATATGCTTGATTTGGTCCATGCTTAGGTGAGCCACCTCGCGGCCCTGCCCCAGCAGCGTAGCCCCCCAGCGCAAAAACGGCAGAAACAGCAGCAGCTGCAAGGGGCTCAGCACGTGGCACACCAGTTGCATAGCCGCCACGTTGAGTTTGAAGCGCAGGGCTACGGCCGTGCTCACGAGCGTGGTGATGCCAAACGTGGGGGCCAGCCCAAAGGCCACCCCCAGGCCCGCCGTGAGAGCCAGGCTGCCGGGCGCCAGCCCCGCCTTGAGCAAGCTCAAGAACGGGTCAACCAGGTGGCGCTGAATCCAGGTGCGGGGCGGGGGCTCGGGCACAGCCCGCACCCCGGTGGCGGAGATGGAAGTGATTGTCATGCGTAACTAGCCGCGAGGAATACGTGTTAGTAGCGCACCCCCCTGCGCAGCTGGCAGCGGGCCGGGCTACCCGGCGGCTGCCTCCTTGTACCCCGTCGGGCGCAAAATGTTGTCGGCCCGGCGTTAAGTTTCTCATGACCAAGGTTTCCCCTTCCGCCCACCCTCCGGCTCCGCATCGCTTTCCGTGGTGGGTTGAGCTGTGGCTGCTGCTCCGCCGCGCCGCCCGCGAGCTAGCCGCCAACGACCCGCTACGGCTGGGCGCGGCCACGGCGTTTTTCACCTCGTTTGCCCTACCGCCCATTCTCATCATCTTGGTGCAGCTGCTGGGCTCGGTGTATTCGGCGCGCGGCGCGCGGCTGATGCTGCTCACCAAGCTCGGCGAGGTCATCGGCAGCACCGCCACCGGCCTGGTGGCCCAAACGGTGCACAACGTAGCCCACGCCGGCCGCAACCGGCTCATTACCTGGCTGGGCTTCGCGTTTCTGGTGTTTATCGCCACCACGCTGTTCACCGTCATTCAGCACTCGCTCAATCAGCTGTGGCACGTGCGGCCCCGGCGGCAGCTCAGCCAGGTGTCAGTGGCCGCGCGCGAGCGGCTGCGCTCGGCGGGGGTGCTGCTGGCTACGGCCGCGCTGTCGGTACTGGCTTTTTCGGCCGATGCGGCGCTGGCCCTCTTTGCCGATTTCGTGTCCGATTTCGACCCCACGTTTGCCTTTTACGTCATCTGGGTGCTCAACCTGGTGGTGAGCCTGCTCATTCTGGCGGCGTGGTGCGGCTTCGTGTTTCGCACCCTGAGCGCGGCCAAAGTGCCCTGGCGGGCGGTACGGCGCGGGGCGCTACTCACGGCCTTGCTCATCGAGCTGGGCGAGCGGGTGCTGGGCCAGCTGCTGGTGGGCCGCGACCTCGGCCCCATCTATGGCCCGGCCGCCAGCTCGGTGCTGGTGCTGCTGTTCGTATTCTACTCGGCCATGATTTTTTACTTCGGCGCCGCCTTCACCTGGGCCTACGCCCACCACGTGGGCCTCGACATTCGCCCCAAGAAAACCGCCGTACGCTACCGCCTAGTGAATATTAATGAGGAAGTGGGAGTGAAGAATGAGGAATTACCCAAGCCTTAATTCTTCATTTCTCATTCCAAATTCCTCGTTTTCCCAAGTCGTACCTTTGCCGGATGCAACCTGATACCGCCACTCCGGCCTCGTTTTCCGATTTCAACCTTTCGCCCGAATTGCTGCAAGGCTTAGCGGAGCTGGGGTTCACCCAGCCCACGCCCGTGCAGGCGCTCGTGCTTCAGCCCGCGCTCGACCACCAGGACGTGGCCGGCCAGGCCCCCACCGGCTCGGGCAAAACCGCCGCCTACGGCCTCGCCATCCTAGCCCAGATTGACCCCAGCGCCAAAGCCGTGCAGGCCATCGTGCTAGTGCCCGCCCGTGAGTTGGCCCTGCAAGTGCGCGACGCCCTCAAGAGCCTGGGCAAGTTTATGCCGGCTCCCGGCCTGCGCGTGGCGGCCCTCTACGGCGGCCACGCCATGCGCGACGAGGTGCAGACCTTGCAGCAGACGCCGCACGTGGTAGTCGCCACGCCCGGCCGCCTGCTCGACCACCTGGAGAAGCGCAATATCATCCCCAACCAACTGAAAGTAATGGTATTGGATGAAGCCGACAAGCTGCTCGACCTGAAGTTTCAAGAAGAGATGGCGACCATCGTGAGCCGCCTGCCGCGCCGCCGCCAGACGCTGCTGTTCTCAGCCACCATGCCCGATAAGGTGATGGCCCTGGTGCGCGAGTACCTCACCCGCCCCCGGATGCTTACCGCCGCCGGCGGCCTCAACGGCGAGATTACCGGCGCCGCGCTGCCCGCCTCGCTCTCCCTGCGCGGCCACGTGCTCAACGCCGTGGAAGACAAGCCCGCCGCCCTCTACCACCTGCTGCAACAGCCCGAAACGGGCCAGACGCTCATCTTCGCCAACACCCGCGACAAGGTGGAGGAGCTGGCCCAGTTTCTGCGCGGCCGGGGCGTGGCCGCCGAGGTGCTGCACGGCAAGCTGCCCCAGCCCGAGCGCGACAAAGCGCTGATGAAGCTGCGCAATAACTCGGCCCAAGCCCTGGTAGCCACCGACGTAGCCGCGCGCGGCATCGACGTGCCGGCCCTCGACACGGTTATTCAGTACGACCTGCCGCACGATGCCGAAACCTTCCAGCACCGGGCCGGCCGCACGGCGCGCGCTGGCGTGGCCGGCACCGCCCACCTGCTGGCCACCCCGCCCGAGCAGGCGCGCGTGCAAGCCTGGCCCTCGGCCCAGGGCGCGCAGTGGAAGCGCCTGACGCCTCCGGCCATGCCCCCCGCCAACGCCGCCAACAAGGTGCCGCGCCCCGAAACCGTGACGCTGCACGTCACGGCCGGTAAAAAGCACAAAGTGAGCGCCCACGACCTGGTCGGTGCCTTCGTCAAAGTCGGCGGCCTGGAGCACCACACCGTGGGCCGCATCGAGGTGTTCGACTTTTATTCCTACGTAGCCGTGCCGCGCAAGCAAGCGCCCGAGCTACTCGAAAAGCTGAACGGTGCTAAGATAAAGGGCGTCAAAGTACGCGTGACGGAAGTGGCGTAGCAAACGCCGCTGCCTGAAAAACAAGCAGATGCGGAGTGTCGTACTGCTTCGTCGTTCAACGCCTAGCTGCAAAGAGGCTGCTCTACGGCCACCTTGGTAAAAGAGAAAGGCCCGGCCTGCGCTTGCAGACCGGGCCTTTCTCTTTTACCAAGGTGGAGGCTATTTCAGCACCTCCGCCAGCTTGGCTTCCAGGGCGGGGCCGCGCAGGTTTTTGCCAATGATTTTACCGCTGGGGTCCAGCAGGAACGAGGCCGGAATAGACTGCACGCCGTAGGCGGCGGCGGCGGCGTTGTTCCACTTTTTCAGGTCCGACACGTGGTTGGGCCACAGCAGGCCGTCGGCGGCGATGGCCTTGGCCCAGCGGTCCTTGTCATCGTCGAGCGACACGCTGAACACCGTAAAGCCTTTACCCTTGTCCTTGAACTGGTTATAGGCTTTCACTACGTTGGGGTTTTCCTGACGGCAGGGGCCGCACCAGCTGGCCCAGAAATCGACCAGCACGTACTTGCCGCGCAGGCTCTTGAGCGAGAGCGCCTTGCCTTCGGGCGTAGCTAGGTTGATTTCGGGCGCCGCCGTGCCGATGGCCGTGGCCCGCAGCGGCTCCAGGCGCTCGGTTAGCGCCTGGGTAAAGGGCGAAGCCGGCTGGGTCTTGCGCTGAATGGTGGCAATAGAGTCGGCAAAGGCAAAGTCCTCATCCGGGTTCACGAAGCTGAGCGTGGCAAAGCCCGCCGCCACCGACGACGCATTGCGCCGGATAACGGCCTTGGCGCGGCCGGCCGTGTTGCGGGCCAACGTATTGTACTGCTGCTCGATGATGGGGAGTGAGTCGGTGCGGCCGGCCTGGCCGGCGGCGTTGTAGCGCTGGCCCAGGCGCTGCATCTGGCCCCGGCTGGCGTTCATGGTGCGCGTGAGTTGCTGAATGACCTCCGAGTCCTTGGAGCCCTTCACGGCGTAGCTGGCGGGCAGGCTTTTGGCATCGCCCGAGAGGGTGAGGTGCGTCTTGTTATCGAGCACGAGCAGCACCTGGTTGGGCTCGTCGAGCTTGAGCTGGTACACGGCCGCCGTCACGGGCAGCGTGCCCTTGAAGGTAAACTTGCCCTGGCCATCGGTTTTGGCCGTGCCGCGCTCCACAAACTGGCTGCTGGTCAGCTCCGAAAGGTGCAGCGTGGTGCCGGCCGGCACGTTGCGCAGCTGGCCGGTGATTTCGTAGCCCTCGGCGGCGCTGGCGTTCTGGCAGGCATTGGTGAGGCCGAGCAAAGCCACGGCAACAAGGGCTGGTTTCATAAAAGAAGTCATTGACAATAAGTAAGCGTGCTGCCGGCCGGGGCCGGCAACTGCCGCACAAAGCTAAAAAACGGCCAACTGGTTCCGCAGCAGCCTTTTTGCGGGCTAGCCGTCGAGGCCCTGACGCAGTAGCTGGTTGGCCAGCTTGGGGTCGGCCTTGCCGCCAGTCAGCTTCATCAGCTCGCCCATGAACATGCCGGTGAGCGACTTTTTACCGGCCCGGTACTCGGCTACCTTGGCCGGGTTGGCGGCCAGCACCTGCTGCACGAGGGCTTCCAGCTCGCCGGCGTCGGCTTTGGTGAGCAGGCCCAGCGCCTCGGCCGCGCCGGTGGCATTGGCCTGCGGGTGGTCGAGCAGGTACGGAAACAGCTGCTTGCTGGCCACCGAATAGTTGATTTTGCCGGCCTCAATGAGTTCGATGATACCAGCCAGTTGGCCAGGGTCGAGCGGGAAGTCGTTGATTTCGAGCGCCCGCTCGTTGAGGTACGACTTCACGGGGCCCATCACCCAGTTGGCCGCCGCTTTGGCGCTGGCTGGGGGTAGCAGGCGGGCCAAGTCATCGAAGTACTGGGCCACTTCCTTCTGGTCGATGAGCACGTTGGCGTCGTAGTCGCTCAAGCCCAGCTCGCCCGTAAAGCGGGCGTAGAGCTGCTGCGGCAGGGCCGGCAGGTCGGCCTGCACGCGGTGCAGCCAGGCGTCATCAATGATAAGCGGCGGCAGGTCGGGCTCGGGGAAGTAGCGGTAGTCGTTCAGCGTTTCCTTCGAGCGCTGGCCGTTGGTGGTGCCGCTGGCGGCGTCGAAGCCACGCGTTTCGGAATCCACCTCGCTGCCATTTTCCAGAATCTGAATCTGGCGCACTATCTCGTGCTCGATGGCCCGCTGCACGTTGCGAAAGGAGTTCATGTTCTTGACTTCCACCTTCGTGCCGTACTCGGTAGCGCCCTTTTTCATCACGCTCACGTTGGCGTCGCAGCGTAGGGAGCCTTCCTCCATATTGCCGTCGCAGATGCCCAGGTACTCGACCAGCTTCTTGATTTCGGCCAGGTAGGCGTAGGCTTCTTCCTCGGTGCGGATGTCGGGCTCGCTCACGATTTCGATGAGCGGCACGCCGGCGCGGTTGAGGTCCACGAGGGTTTCGGTTTCGCCGGCCAGGTGCATCGACTTGCCCGCGTCTTCTTCCATGTGAATGCGCGTGATGCCGATGCGGCGCGTGCTGCCGTCGGCGAGGCGAATGTCGATGTGGCCGCCATGGCAAATCGGGGTTTTATCCTGAGTAATCTGGTAGCCCTTAGGTAGGTCGGGGTAAAAGTAGTTTTTGCGCGCAAACAGGTTTTCGCGCTGAATCTGGCAGTTGGTAGCCAGGCCCATCTTGATGGCAAAATCCACGGCCGTGCGGTTCACGCGGGGCAGCGTGCCGGGGTGGCCGAGGGTAATTACCGAGAGGTTGGTATTGGGCATAGCACCGTACTCGTTCTCATCAGAAGAGTACATTTTGCTGTGCGTCAGCAGTTGAGCGTGTACTTCGAGCCCGATTACGGGCTGGTAGCTGGCTAGGAGGGCGTCGTCCATAAGAGCAGTAGTGGCAGGCGCGGCAGCTTCCGCCGCATCCGGGCCGCAAGTTAAAGCCGATTCGGTGCGCCGTGGTTTGGGTGGTGCGGTCGCTACGCGGTTAGAGACTGGTTCATGTGTATAAAAAAAGCGACCCGCTCAACGTGAGCGGGTCGCTTTTCAACTGAGGCAGGTGCCTGGGCAGCGCTTATTTACGCTTGGCAGGAGCCTTTTTCACCGGAGCCTTGCGGCTGCGGGGCGAGCCCGTACCGGTGGTTTTCTTGCCGGGCAGCTTCTGGCCAGCAGCCTTCAACTCCTTAATGCTGGGGGCCGGGCCGTACTTCACTTCGGCAGCGTTGGCTTCGCCCGTCAGGTAGGGGTCGAAATCCACGCGGCGGTTCAGGGCCTGGCCGGCGGCCGTCTTGTTGTCGGCAATCGGCTTGGTTTCGCCGTAGCCACGGCTCTCAATGCGGTCGGCCGGAACACCGTGGTCAACCATGTACTTGCGGGCGGCAGCAGCGCGCTCGTAGCTCAGGCGCAGGTTGTAGTTGTCGTCGCCCTTGCTGTCAGTGTGGCCGGCAATGCTGAGCGAGTAGTCGGGGTACTCATTGAGAATCTGCACCATCTGCTCCAGTTTCGGGAACGAAGAAGGCTTCAGCGTGGCCTTATTGAAGTCGAAGTTGATGTACTTCGTGGCTTCGTTGAGGATTTTCTTCTGCTCAGCCTTAATCTCGGGGCAGCCTTTGTTGCTGGCGGGGCCGGCACGGTCAGGGCAGCGGTCCTGGAAGTCGGGTACACCGTCGCCGTCGCGGTCAAGCGGGCAG
>Ga0160428_1001041_pt1 | contig 23516 bp, 19 predicted proteins | sample SolpanmetagenomM_FD_108198 | JGI IMG/M metagenome (GOLD analysis project Ga0160428, IMG submission 108198) | Solar panel surface microbial communities from Lawrence Berkeley National Laboratory, California, USA - M | ecosystem: Engineered > Built environment > Solar panel > Unclassified ... | reverse complement strand
ACGCGAGGCGCGCCTTAGGGGTTACTCGGCCGCCAGCGACTCGACGACCAGTTCCACGAATCGCGCGACATAGGTAGCCGCGACGGGGTCGGCTGCGATCTCCGAAGCGAGGCGGCTGGAACGTACGTAGGCCGCGCCGGGCTCGACCGATTCGGCTCGCGCCACGTCGGCCTCACCGAGCCCGGCGACCCGGAGCATCGCGTAGATCGCGAGGTCGCTCGGTAGGACGCGTCCGAACCGCGTTCGGTTCCGCTCGGCGAGGCGTGCGATCTGACCCTTGAGGTCCCAGCCAGGGCTGTCCGCGAAGAAAGGGTCCAGCAGCCCGCAGGCCCGCAGGGTCGAACACGCGTCGAGCCAGGTCGCACCCGAAAGCCGGAGCCGCTTTAGCGCCCCACTGAGCGTCCGTCCGTTGCCATACATCGAACGGGCGATGATTCGGACGAGCCGGGGCGAAAGCGTGAGTCCTTCGGCCAAAGCCATTTGCTCGATCAACAGCGCCCGTTCCTCGGCCGCAGGAGCCTCCAGGACCGTCGTGTTCCAGGTGCGCTCGAGCGGCAGCAGACTCTGGAGTGCGCGCGTGGGGCGAGGGAGCGTGAACGCCAGCATCGTCGGACGGCCGGCCCGGACCCGCCGTTCAAGGAGAAGCCGAAGCATGAGTCGCATCTTCGGCTTGTCCAGAACCTCTTGGCAATCGTCCAGGAGGAGGGCTCCCGGCAGATCCAGCGCTCCTCCGCTACGGAGGTACTCACCTACCGAGGCGAGCCGCACCGGCGGCGTGCCTTTCGCCATACGCATCGCCGCCGCTCCCAGGAGATGCGTCTTGCCCCAGCCCGAAGGCCCGACCAAAGCGACGAACGGCTCGTGGCCCGCCGAGAAGCGGAGGGCCGCCTCGCTCGCTTCCACGTTGCTGGGCAAGGGAGCGAAGGCGGAGAATCCGGGACGCGGGCGATCGAAGAGCACTTCGCTCAGCCGCGGTCCCCGCGTTCCTTCTTCCGTCTCCTCGATCCTTCCCATCCGTGTTTCCATCGGCGTCCTCGCCCTCTCGGTCTTTTCATTCTCCGTCTTCTCGCCGTGCGGCGCAAGGGGGCGCCTCTCGGACTCCTTCGAACCCGGCGGTACAGGTTTCAGGGCGGGAGACCCCTATGGATCGCGGCGAAGAAAAAAGCAAAATTCATCTTGGGTGAATCGTTTTGGCGCCTTGTGTCTACCAGTCCGGCGCTAGCGCCGAGAGGGGGACTGGATAGCCCCTTCTACTTTCCGTGACGAACCTTTGGCCAGTAGGTCGCAAAGTCGAAGCGGGGCGAATTCTCCGGGTCGTGACAGGGCAGACAGGCCCGCCCGCCGACCTTCGGTAGACGGATCCTCTTCGGCGTCGCCGCGTGGGCCGCACCCGCGCCGTGACAGCTTTCGCAGCCGACGTTCGCCAGTCCGGGAGTCTTGGCGGGCGAGACGAAGGCGATCGCCGCCGCGTCCTTTCCGACCACGTGGCAACGGACGCAGTCCGGGTCCCGGTCGTGACCGACCGTCTTCAGGGTCTTCAGGGCGTGATGATGGTCGCTCTTCTCCCAGACGGCCAGAGCCGCCTGGTGGCAGGAACCGCAGCGCGGAGTCCCCGCGAAGCTTCTCGGATTCGAGACGTGAGGGGAATCCTCCAGCAAGGTAGAGCGCGAGACGCGCTTCAGGTACTCACGGTAAAGGTCCGTCGCCTCGGGATCGTCGGGAACCCAGGGGCCCAAAGGAACGACCGCCGAGGAGGCGAATCCTCCGTCCTGCCAAACGAGCCGGACCACGTCCTTCCCGCGCTCCCCCGGCGTTGCCAGGGCACCCGTCCCTTCGCGCTCCAGGATGGCGGGCGGGCGGCCTGTAGCCCGGTAGGTCACGAGCCTCAGGGCAGGCTCCGCCCGCGCGAGGGCGCGGGCGGACGCACGGTCGCCGTCGAACAGCAGGATCGGGGCGAGGCCCTGTCCTTCCGCCGCCTGGGCCAGTCGGTGGGCCGCTTCCTCGGGGGGTAGGGACGACTCGCCCAGATCGCGACCCAGCGCGTCCGGCCGGGCGGTCGCGCCGCCCACGAGGAACGGGCCGGCGGTTCGCCAAGGAACGAAGGGAAGGGTGCCACTGGGACGTAGGCTCGTCGAGAGCAACCGGCCTTTAGAAAGGCGCGCCAACTGGATCGCCTCGCCCGACCCTAAGGCCGCGTCGCGGGCGGTAAAGTTCGACGCGTCGATCCCCAGCCTTTCCAGGGCGATCGCCGTCGTCTCCGCCTTCATCCGGCTCTGAACTCCGTTCCCGCTCCCCAGACCGCCGTTATCGAGCAGAACGCGTCGCTCGCCGCCTTCTCGCAAAATGGTCGCGCGCCGTTTGAGGCCGCCCTGTTGAGGACTCGTACAGCCACAGGGCGCGAGCATCCCTTCCGCATCGCCCGCCAGGAAGACGGTCCACGCGGGCTCAGAGGGCTTGTGGGCGCGAGGAGACGCGGGAGAAGAGAACAGACCCATCAGAGGAAAAGGAAGGAGGGCGAAGGACAGGAAGAGGAAGCGCCCCCGCCCCGCCGGCCTAACGCACATTTCCGGTGATCAGCGTCTCGACGACCGGCTGCTTCGGATCGTCGGTACGAATCCGAACCGGGACGGCCAGATCGCCCTTCTGAGCCCCGCCCAGATACTCCAGATCGATCTGATACTCCCAGCCGCCGGGACGATGATCGCGCCAGGTCGCCTTGAAGGCCTTGCCCGCATCCACGCCGAGAACCTTGAAAGGGGCGTTCGGGCGCCCGACGAGGAAGCTCGCCCGCGTTTGCTCGGTGATGTCCCCCAGGTAGACCCGGTCGGCCACGATGCCCTTCTGCGCGGTCATGCCGTAGATGAGGGTACTGAACACGCGCGAATCGGTCGACACCACCAGGCTGCCGGGCCACTGTCCGGGCGGCACGTCGCCCGAAAGCCGCACCCGGAAACGCCAGCCCTGACGCGTTCGGCTCTCCTCCTTCATCTCCGGGTCGGCCAAGGCCCCGGACCATTCGGTCATCGTGACCGTGCCGTCCACCCCGCCGGTCCAACGCGCCTCCGTGGGACGGAAAGAAAGCTTCGGGTCGGCGAACAGGAACACGTCGTAGGCCCCTCCCTTGGCCGGGACCACGACGCTCGCTCCTCCAGGGCGAAACATTCGGTAGGCGGGCCGGGAACTGAACGAGACCGGAATCTCGATCTGCGGGCGCTCAGGATCGTTGCTCAGGAGGAGCAGGACCTTATCCTGCCGGCCGATGTAATCCTGCGTGTTGACGACCACCGGAAACGTGGTCCGTCCCTGAGAAGCGATCTTGCGTTGGGGAAACGGGCTGAAGCAGCTGCAATCGGGCTCGATACGGCAGTCCAACGGTCCCGCGCCCACGTTCTCGATCTCCAAGCTCGCTCGGATCGGCTCTCCCTGGCGCACCTCACCCAGGTCGAGCCTGGCTTTGGGAAGACTGACCGTCGGGACGACCAGGCCGGTGGGCTTTCCCGCCGCGATTCCGGCCCTGAGCCGGTCGGCGAGCTCGAGGTTGCCCGCGGCGACGGCGGCCTCGGGGCGCTGAGGCATCAGCGGGAGAAGATTCGGGCGTGCGTCCAGATGCATCGCGCTACCGGGAAACGGCGCCTCGGGGACGCCCAGGTAGCGACCGAGAACGTAGGCGAGCTGAACCGTCAGGTCTTCCTTGCGGATCGGCGTTCCCGGCTTCCCGCGCATGAGGCCGATGGTCGCCCGGAAGGGCGTTCCCGGCTCCGTCCGCGCGGCGAGGGGAAGGCCGTCCGCACCCTCGGGTAGCGCCTCCGCAAAGCCGACCGCGACGTCCGGGGCGTCTTCCGTCTCTTTGGGCGCGAAGCCGTTCTTCGAGGCTTTGCTCCAACTCGACACCGCCATCGCGAACGACTTCGCCCGCTCGGCCTTCAAACCCGCCGGAAGGTTCGAGTCGTCTTTCCAGATCACTCGGGGCTCCCGAACCGGCAGCGATCTCGCCAGCTCCCGGGCCCCGGCGGTGTCTCCCTCGACCAGCTTCGCCTCGACCGCCAGGGCGAGCTTGGCGAACTCCGGCGAGGTGCCCGCCGGAAGGGTCGGCGGGGGAAGGGGGTTCTGGCGGAGGAACAGGGCGAGAGCGGTCGCGACGATCATAGCTCTCGTTTACGGTACTCCCTTTCGTGCGGAGACGTCCCCACCAAAGGCTCTCCCTCGCTTTATCGAGGGAGAGATCAGGGGATCGGCGTCATCGCCAGCCAATCCTCGCCTACCTTGGCGTCGGCCTCCACCGGCACGCTCAGCGGCAAGGCGCTCTCCATCGCCGCCCGCAGCTTCGGCACGAGCCCCTGCTCGTCCGGCGGCATCTCGAACACCAGCTCGTCGTGGACGTTCAGCAGCATCCGCGTTCCGGTACCGACCAGGGCGTTGCGGGCCTCGAGCATCGCGAGCTTGATCATGTCCGCCGCCGTGCCCTGGATCGGCGCGTTCATCGCCTGCCGCTCGGCGTAGCGCCGCTCGTTGATCTTGCCCGCGTGGATATCGGGGAAGTAGCGCCGCCGACCCTTCATCGTCGTCGTGAAGCCTTTGCTGCGTGCTTCCACGACCACGGAGGTCGTAAACTCCTTGACGGTGGGGAAGCGCTCGTTGTAGAGCCGGATAAGGTCCTTCGCCTCCGCGATCGAGAAGTTCGAGCCGAGCTGCTGGGCGAGGCCGTACTCGCTGACCCCGTACAGAACCGCGTAGTTGAGCATCTTCGCCAGCCGCCGCTGGTCCTTCGTCGGTGCGTCGTCGCCCAGCTTGAACATCTGCTGCGCGGTGACGGTGTGCGCGTCCACTCGCTCGGTGAACGCCTCGACGAGCGCGGGCTCGCCGCACATGGAGGCGAGGATGCGAAGCTCGATCTGCGAGTAGTCGAGCGAAGCCAAAAGGTAGCCCGGCGCCGCCCGGAACGCCTTGCGGATGCCCCGCCCCAACTCGGTACGGATGGGGATGTTCTGAAGGTTCGGGTCGTTCGACGACAGCCGCCCCGTCGCCGCCACCGCTTGGTTGTAGGTCGTGTGGATACGCCCGTCCTCCCGGATCAGCTTGCCCAAAGCGTCGGCATAGGTGGACTTCAGGCGGGTCAGCTCGCGCCAGGAAAGGATCTCCGCCGCGATCTCGTGCTCCGCCGCCAAGGGCTCCAGGATCTCGACGCCCGTCGCGTAGCCCGTCTTCGTCTTCGACGCGCCGGGAAGCTTGAGCTTGTCGAAAAGCACCTCGCCGAGCTGCTTGGGGGAGCCGATCGTGAACTCTTGCCCCGCCAGCTCGAAGATGTGTGCCGTCGTGCGCTCGATGGCCACCGCCATCTCCTTGCTGAACTCCTGAAGCTGGGCGGGGTCCGCCACGATCCCGAGCCCCTCCATCTCCGCGAGGATCGGAATCAGGGGCTGCTCGATGTCGGTCAGCACCGAGAGCTGGTCCTCCTTGGTCAGTCGATCCTCCAGGGGCGTTCGCAGGCGATAGAGCGCGACGGCGGTCTGCGCCTCCGTCTCGGGCGGCTGGACCTCCAGATAGCCGCCGATCAGATCCCGCAGGGGGTAGGTCGAGCGCTCCGAGCGCAGGACGTACGCGGCGAGCATCGTGTCGAACCCCGGCGCGGCGGTCTCCGGCGGCAGCTTCTTGTAGATCGGCTTCGCGTCGTGAAGGGTCGCCAGATGGGGAAGGTCCTGGAGAAGCTTGAGCGCGTCCAATTCCCGGCACTCGCAGACGTCGTCGCCGATCGCGACGAACGCCTTGCGTTCGTTCTCTTCGAACAGGTCGGCTCGCACCGGCGCGCCGAGCACAAGGGCGAACGGCCGGTCGTCGACGAACTTGGCGAGGTCGCCGTACCGCTTCGCTTCGCTGTGCTTGACCTCGATCGCCTCGTCGCCGACCTCGACGACCGGCTCCTCAGGCTGCTGGCCGTCGCCCAGGTACGGGGACAGCAGAGCACGCGCCCGCCGGACGTGCTGGCGGAACTCGTACGACTCGAGGAGCTTGACCGCTCCGTCCAACTCCGCCTCCGTCAGCCGGAACGGCTCGAACGAATACTCGATGGGCGCGTCCCTTACGATCGTCGCGAGCCACTTGCTCTGGAGCATCTGCGGCTGCTGGCCCTCGATCCGCTTCTGGTACTTCGCGGGAAGCTCGGCGAACCGCTCGATCATCTGCTCGATCGTGCCGAAGTTCTGGATCAGCTCCGCCGCTCCCTTGTCCCCGATGCCCGGAACGCCCGGGATGTTGTCGCTGGTATCGCCCTTGAGGGCCTTGAAGTCCGGCACGAACTCCGGCCCGAAGCCGTAGCGCTCCACCACCGCCGCCGGATCGTACGTCTTCGTGTCGCTCATCCCGACGGCGGGGGTGACCACGCTCACGCACTCGTCCACGAGCTGGAGCGAGTCTAGGTCGCCCGTCACGATGGTCGTGTGGTAGCCGTTCGCCTCGGCCCGGGTGGAGATCGTGCCCACCACGTCGTCCGCCTCGAATCCCGTGATCTCGACCACCGGGATGCCGAGCGTCGCCACGAGGTTGCGCGCCTCCTTGAGCTGCACGCGCAGCTCGTCCTGCGTCTCCTTGCGCGTTCCCTTGTACTCCGCGTACTCGTGGTGCCGGAACGTCTTGCCCGGCGCGTCCATCGCGACGACCACGGCGTTGGGCTTCACCCGCTCGAGCAGCGTGAACAGCATCGACGTGAACCCGAACAGGGCGTTCGTCGGCCTTCCGTCGCTCGTGCTGAGGTAGCGCGTCGCGAAGAACGCGCGGTAGAGCAGGGAGTATCCGTCGATGACTAGGAGGCGCTTGGGCTCCATTGGGAAGAGGATACTGTTTCGGTGGACGTTCGTGCGGGTGGACACCCTCACGGACGTCAGACCGGACGGGTGTCGACCCGCTCGAACCGCCGCTTGAGCCTCAGGAACGGCCGTTCGTAGAACCGGTAGGACAGAGCGGCGAGCGCGAGGGTCGCGCCGAGGATCGCGACGATCCGCAGCGGCTTGCCCCGGAAAAGCGAGGCTAGGGCGTTGCTGTCCACGATGTAGATCACGAACAGGTGGAAGCAGTACATCCCGTAGGTGAGCCTTCCCAAGGCCACCACCTTGGGATGCTCCAGAAAGCTCCGCTCCGAACGCGCGGCGAGGGCCACCATCCCCGCCGCCACGAAGGGAACGATCGTGTAGCCCACCGCCACCCACGCGTCGAAGGGCGTGGATCGGTAGCCGAGCGGAAACCACTGCGACTGGACGACCAGGATGGCCGGGCAGGCGGCGAAGGCGGCGTACCATCGCCATCCGCCGAGCTTCGGCAGGCGTTCCCAGGCGAGAGCCAGCATGGTTCCAAGGCCGAGCGCGTCGAGATGGCTCGTGGTCGCGTGCCACATCCCTTCGGGAGCGGTCACGGGAAAGGCGCCCCTCGCCTGGGCGACCACCACGACGATGCGGGCGAGGAGCGCGAGGACCACCATCGCCCCGCTCGCGATCCAAAGCCCCCGGACCGAGCAGCGACCGACCACGAAGGGCCAGACGAGGTAGAACTGCTCCTCCACGGAAACGCTCCACAGAAGCGCGGCGAAGCTGTCGATCGGGCCGACGAAGCCTCGGTACCAGTTGGCCGTGAACGTGACGAGCGAGAACGCGGCCCCCCAGGGCACCCGGTGGACGACCAGCGCCCAATGCGCGATCGCGAGGGCGACGACCAGAAAGTAGAGCGGCCAGATCCGGAGCGTCCGGCGAACGTAGTAGGCCCGGAAGTCGATCCGCCCATCCCGCGCCTTCTCGATCAGGAGAAGCCGCGTGATCAGGAACGCGCTCAGCACGAAGAAGACGGGAACGCCGTACGTCCCGGCCATGCGAAAGGCCCCGTAAAGGGGGATCGGCGGCGCGTCGGTCCGATCCGGCCCGATCATCGAGTGCGCCCACAGCACCATCAGGAACGCCACGAGACGAAGACCGTCCAGCGCGGGAACGTAGAACCGTCCGGCACTCTCCGAGGACGTCTCGCGCGCGTTCTGAACCGGATTCATCGGTCTGGCATTGTAGCGCCCGTCCCGCGACCCGGAAGGCGAACCTCGTTAGCGCCGCCGTCAGCGCTTGTCTTCGGTCTGCCCGGAATCCTCGCGCTTGCGGCGCACCGTCGTCCGGCGGATGTCCTCCTCCGGACGCTTGTGGCTGCTCTTGAGGACGAGGCGCACCGGCGTTCCGGCGAGGGGGAACGCCTCGCGGATCTTGTTCATCAGGTACCGCTGGTAGGAGAAGTGCATGATGTCCGGGTCGTTGCAGAACAGGGCGAACGTCGGCGGGCGCGCCGAGACCTGGGTCGCGTAGTAGATCTTGAGCTGCCTGCCTTTCGAGGTGTACGGGCGCGCGAACGCCGCGTCCTGGATCAGCCGGTTGAGCTGTCCGGTCGAGACGCGGAAGTTGTACGCCTCGACCGCCTTGAGAACCTCGTCCAGCACCGGCTCCAGGCCCGCGCTCTCCAGGGCGGAGGTGAACGCCGCCGTCGCGTACGAGAGCTCGGGGATCTCGTCCGAGATCAGCTTGAGAAAGTCCTGCTTGAGCGTGCTCGACTGGCGCGGTCGCCCGTCCGGCGGCTCCTTGGTGTCCCACTTGTTGACCGCGAACACGACCGCCTTGCCGGAGTCGTGGGCGAGCTTCATCACGCGCTTGTCGCCGTCGGTGAGGCCTTCGCTACCGTCCACGACGATCAGGGCGCAGTCGGCCCGCGCGATCGCCTTTTCGGCGCGATTGACCATGTAGTACTCGACGGTGCCCTGGATCTTGCCCCGCCGCCGGATACCCGCCGTATCGATCAGCCGGAACTTCTCGTCCCGGTATTCCAGTTCGGTGTCGATCGCGTCGCGCGTGGTGCCCGCGATGTTCGAGACGATCACCCGCTGCTCGCCGGTGAAGGCGTTGACCATGCTCGACTTCCCGACGTTCGGACGACCCACGATGGCGACCTTGACCTCCTCCGGCTCGTCCTCGCCCGCCGCCGAGGTTTCGGGCAGGCGGGCGACGATCTCGTCCAACAGGTCGGCCACGCCCCGTCCGTGGAGGCCGGAGATGGGATACACCTCGCCGAGACCGAGGGAGTAGAACTCGTTCGCGTTAAGGTCCCGGTTCGGGTGGTCGGCCTTGTTGACGATGACGTAGATAGGGCGCGTGAAGCCCCGGAGCTGACGGGCGAGGTCCTGGTCGTCGGGGTTCAGGCCGTCCATCGCGTCGACGAGGAACAGCACGATGTCGGCCTCCGCGAGGGCGACGTTCGCCTGGACGCGGATCTGCTCCGAGAGAGGGTCGCTCTCGTTGAACACGATGCCGCCCGTGTCCACGACCTGGTAGCGCTTGCCGTTCCACTCGGCGGCGGCGTAAAGGCGGTCGCGCGTGATGCCGGGGGCGTCCTCCACGACGGCGAGCCGACGCTTGACGATGCGATTGAAGAGGGTGCTCTTGCCGACGTTCGGTCGGCCGACGATCACCACGGTGGGCAGTTTATCGGCCATAGTGGACCATAGTTTACCTTTTGTAGCGCTCAGAACCTTGGAGAGGGCTACAATCCGCCATGCCCGACTTCATCCACCTGGCCGAGCCTGGCGATCCGACGCTCGTGATGCTCCACGGAACGGGCGGGGACGAGCGCGAGATGCTCGCCTTCGGACGCGAACTCCGCACCCCCGGCATGGGACTGCTCGCGCCGCGCGGCAAGGAACCGGAGCGGGGCATGAACCGGTGGTTCCGGCGCCGGGCGGAAGGCGTGTTCGACCTGGAGAACCTCGCGACGCGGGCGGACGAACTGGCCGACTTCGTGGCCGAGAAGGCGCCTGGCGAACGGATCGCGGTGGGCTTCAGCAACGGCGCGAACGTCGCGGCGGCGATCCTGCTGCGCCGCCCCGAGACGTTCCGGGCCGCCTTGCTCCTCGCCCCGATGGTGCCCTTCGAGCCGGAGGCCCTTCCCAACCTCATGGGCGTCCGCGTCCACCTGGACTGTGGCGAGCAGGACCCGATGGTCCCCAAGGAGAACGCCTCCCGCCTCGCCGCCATGCTCTCCCGCGCCGGGGCCCGCGTCTCCGTGCGCTGGCACCCCGGCGGCCACACGCTCGACGCGGGCGGGATTCAGGCGGCGAGGGAGTTCATCGAGTCGTTGGGCCTCTAGGTCCTTAGGCGCGGGGTTCGACGTGGACCGTGCGCCTGGGAAGCCAAAATGGGCGCCTAGACTTTGACCTTCCCCTGGATCGCGGTCAGCCGCACCGTCGCCTGCTGGGCGAACGGACCCATGGGCCAGCGGTGCAGAACCTCCGAGTAGCAGGCGGCGGCGCGCTCCCGGTTGTGGACGATGTTCTCGCTGATCAGGCCGCACCGGAAGCAGGCCGTCTCCTGCTCGGCCTCGGTGGAGTCGGCGGCGCCGTAGGCGATCTCATAGAGTCGCATCGCGTTCGCGTTGTCCGCCGCGCGCTCTAGGTCGCCCGCGATGGAGACCATCTCCCGCGCCTTGACCAGGCCCTGGCCTGAGAGGGCCACCAGCGGGGCGGCGAGGGCGCGCGGGTCCATCTCGCGGCGCATCTTCGGAAGCGCCTTGAAGAACGCGTCCACGCACGCCTGGTTCGGCCCGCGCGCCTCCCGCAGGCTCTTGTCCATCCAGTGCAGCACGATAAGGACGTCCGTAGGATTGCCTAGGTGAAGCTCGGCCAGCTCCATGCGGCTGAGGACCGAGAGGTCCTTCACCTCCGCGAGGGTCGCCTTGCTCTCGCTCGCCATCTCGCTGTCGCGCTTGGGACGGAACGCCATGCAAAGGACGAACCCCGCGGCCACGCCGCCCAGATGCGCGAGGTGGCCCACGCCGTCCTTCCCGCTGAAAAGCCAGAACTCCAGGAGATCGAAGCCGACGTAGTACAGCCCGACGCCCCACATGGGCCAGTCGGTGATCCGCCATCGGTAGCCCCAGCCCCACAGGGTCGTGACCTTGGCGTAGGGGAACATCCAGAGGGCGGCGCCCATCACGCCCATGATCGCGCCGCTGGCGCCCAGCGAGGGACGGGTCGCCTCGTTGACGCCCTGGATCAGGTGATGGAGCACGTCGCCCGAGAGGCCGGCGAGAAAGTAGAGGGGAAGGAAACGGAACCACTTGAGCCGCCCTTCGGCCGCGATGCCGAAAAGGGCGAGGAACCACATGTTCCCCAGGAGGTGCATCAGCCCTCCGTGGAGGAACATCGCGGTGACCATCTTGAGCACGGAGAAATCCGCGCTCCGGATCGCCCAGTCGTCGACGACGGACTCGCGGATCTGGAGGCCGTCCCGGGTGGTGACGATGTAGACGAGGACGTTGGCGACGATCAGGAAGACCGTCGCGAAAGGAAAGGATTCAGGAGGATTCTTGCTCCTTAAAGGCAAGGCCATGGCGAAACGACGTTACCCTGTTTAAGCGTTAAGGCCCGTGCCTTTCGCCCTATTCGGTATGCCAGACTTAGATTATCTTGGCGACCTTCGAGGAGCTGGCGGGAGACTACGTGGGCGCGCCTCGGCTCCGACCCGGAGCCGAGGACTCGCTCAAGCCCGCCGAGGTCAAGGCCCTCCTGCGCGAGGCCCAACCCGCTCCCCTGGAACTCCGTCCCGACGGTTCCTTTCGCCACCGGGGCGCCCTGGATGGCCGCTTCGAGATCGAAGGCTGCCGGCTCCGCTTCGCTCCCGCCTCGTTCGACGGCCTGACCCACGAGGCGATGCGGCAGCGCGCCGAGGACGCGGGCCGCGAGTTCGGCCTCGGCTGGCTTTTCAACCCCTTCGAGCTGGAGATCGAGGCCGACGGCACGATGGCCACCGCAGAGTCCGGCGTCGTCCAGGTGGCCTACACGCGAAAAAAGGGAAAACGCGAGTCGCCTCCCCCTTCCTAAAGGGGGAGGGCCCGCCGAGGGATGCGACGGAGTCGCGCCCCGGGTGGATGGGTGGGGTGGGTTCCGTCTCTCGCTAAGGCGTGGCCGGAGGCGCGGCGTGCCCGCCCCGCGCCCCCGCCTTCGCCTGCTGGGGCGTCGCCTGCACCGTGCCCGAATCGCCGCCCGAGCACGACGCCAGCAGGGCGCCCAGGAGAAGCAGGAGGAGAGGTCGCACTCTACTCGTCCTCGTTCGACGGCAGACCGTCGACGTTGTGCATGCCCCAGTTGTCCACGGCCGTCGCGGGCTTGTTCCGGTCGAGCGTCTGGGCGAACTTAGACCACTTCGCGTGGCCGTCCACGAACGCGTAGTTGTTGCCGCCCGTGTGCCGCCCCACGTTCTTCGCGTCGGGGATCTGCGAGTCCGAGTCGACGTCGCCGATCTGGTAGCCCGAGCCGTCGAGGAACCCGCGCTCCCAGTTGCCGTCCGGCGCGGAAGGCCAAGGGTGGTAGTCGAAGAACGCGATGCCCGCGTGCCGCTCGCCGATGATGATCTGCTCGGCGGGGCGCGACGCGATCCCCAGCGAGGCCCCGTGGGAGAAGAAGCCGTTGATCAGGTAGTCCGTGCGGTAGGTCTTCCAGTCGGCGAGGGTCACCGGGTAGGGGAAGAGGGTGGGCGTGTCGTTCATCGCCGGGTCGCGGAACACGTCCGAGTTCTTGATGTACGGCTGGAGCGGCGCGTACCAGGTGTAGAGATCCTTGATCGTCTCGCCCTCCGCGAGATCGTGGTGGGACTTGCAGGTCCGGTCGTCGTTGTCGTTCGCGTAGAGCATGATCGAGGTCACGATCTGCTTCTGGTTGCTCAGGTCGGCGGTCTTCTTCGCGGCGGCCTTCGCCTGGGCGAACACGGGGAAGAGGATCGCCGCCAGGATGGCGATGATCGCGATGACGACCAGGAGTTCGATAAGGGTGAACGCGCGCTTCATAGGGATACCCCCTACCACTATAGCGCCCTGGGGGTAGGGGGTAACCGGCTTTAAAGAGGTTTTATCATTTCGACGCACTCGAGCCCCGTTCCATCCGGCAGCCGGATCGTCGTCGGCCGCTCCTCTCCGAACCCGAGCGACCGGTAGAGCGGAACCCCCGGCAAGGTCGCCATCAAGGCGAACGCCCGAAAGCCCGCCGCCCGCGCGTCCCGCTCGCAACGCCCGTAGAGCGCCCGCGCCACGCCCCGCCGCGCAAAATCCGGATGCACGAAGAACGCCCGGATGCGCGCGGGCTCCGTCCGGGGATCGAGCCGACCCGTCAAGCCTTCCTGATCCGCGCTCCCGGTGAACAGCTTGCGCCGCGAACTCCATCCGCCCGTCCCCGCCAAACGGCCGTCGATCTCCGCGACGTACTGCGTCCCGTCCTCGATGACCGCGTCGTCGGGGACGGTCAGGTACCGCGCGGCGGCCTCGGCCCGGTCGGGCGGATAGAAGCCCGGGCCGAGAGCCGCCATCGAGGCGGCCATCAGCACGCCGAGAGCGAACTTGTCGTCCGGCGTCGCGGGGCGAATCTCCACCGCCAGAGGATGAACCCTTTGAGAGTGCGGTCGCTTGCGGCCGCTTTCGATCGGCGAGCTTGCCCGCGCGGAACCATCCCGAGTCTCGCCACAATGAACCGTGCGGATCTTGGCGGTCGATGGCGGCGGGGTGCGGGGCGTGGTCCCGGCGGCGGTCCTGGACCTCTGGGGGAGCGAAGGCGCCCCGGTCGAGTTCGACGCCTACTCCGGCACCTCGACCGGAGCCATCGTCGCCGCCGGGCTCGCCCTCGGCAACTCGCCCAAGAAGACCCTCGACCTTTTCGTCAAGCACGTCCCGCGCATCTTCACCCAGGCCGACCTCCCCTTTCGCGAAAGGCTCCTCGCCTTCAAAGGCTGGGCCAAGCCCGCCTACGGCGCCGACGACCTGAAGGCCGCCCTCGTCGAGGCCCTCGGCGACGCCACCCTGGGCGACGTCTCCAAGCCCCTCACGATCAACGCCCTCGACGTCGTGACCGGCAACACCCGCACCTTCCGCTCCCACCACCACCCCGGCTCGGCGGGCGACCGGGGCGTCACCCTCGTCGACGCCGTCCTCGCCAGCACCGCCGCCCCCAGCTTCTTTCCCAGCGCGAGCGTCGCCGGCTCCTCCTTTATCGACGGCGGCATGTGGGCCAACAACCCGGCCCTCCTCGCCCTCCTCGACGCCCGCGCCCTCGGCGCGACCGACCCCACCCTCGTCTCTCTCGGCACCGGCCGCCTCTTCTGGGGCCGGAGCGTGGGCTTCGGCACCGCGCGCGGCCTCATCGGCTGGGGCGCCCCGCTCATCGTCCTCATGATGTCGGCCCAGAGCCAGGGGGTCGACGGCTACGTCCGCCGCCTCATCGCCCCCGAGCGGTATCTGCGCGTCGACCCCCAACTCCCCCGCGAGCTGGCCGGTCTCGACGAGCCCGACGCGATCCCCGCCCTCCTCGTCCGCGCCGCCGAAGCCGCCCGCGCCGCCCTCCCCGCCTACCGCGCGCTCTCTGCCCAACGAGCCCTCTGACGGGGTAAACCCTGCGCATGGATCGCGTCCGCCTCGGCGTCGTCGGCCTCGGCAACATGGGCTCCACCCACATCAAGGGCCACCTGCCCCAGCTTCCGCGCTTCAGGCTGACGGCGGTGTGCGACGTCGACCCCAAGCGCATGGAGCCGTACGACGTGGCGAAGTTCGAGCGCTCGGAGGATCTGATCCGAAGCGGCCTCGTGGACGCCGTCCTCGTCGCGACGCCCCACTACGCGCACACGACCATCGGCATCGACTCGATGGCGAACGGCCTCCACCTGCTCGTCGAGAAGCCGATCTCCGTGCACAAGGCCGACGCGGAGCGGCTCGTCGCCGCCCACCGGAAGGGCCTCGTGTTCGCCGCGATGTTCAACCAGCGCACCGACCCCCGCTACCGCAAGGTCCGCGACCTCGTCCAGAGCGGCGAGCTGGGCGAGATCCGCCGGGCGAGCTGGACCATCACCGACTGGTTCCGCACCGCCGCCTACTACGCGAGCGGCGGCTGGCGCGCGACCTGGGCCGGCGAGGGCGGCGGCGTCCTCCTGAACCAGTGCCCGCACAACCTCGACCTCTACCAGTGGATCCTCGGGATGCCTGAGCGCGTCACCGCCCACCTCGGCTTCGGACGGTTCCACGACATCGAGGTGGAGGATCAGGTGACCGCCTTCCTCGAACACCCGAACGGCGCGACCGCCGTCTTCACCACCACCACCGGCGAGGCGCCCGGCACGAACCGCCTGGAGATCGCGGGCGACCGGGGCAAGGTCGTCGTCGAACACGGAACGATCACCTTCTGGCGCACTCGCGTCCCGGTGGGCGGGTTTCTCGCCACCGATCCCGGCTCCTTCTCCACGCCCGAGGTCTGGCGCTGCGAGGTCCCGCCCGCGCCGGGCGGAGGCGGTCAGCACGTCGAGATCCTGCGCAACTTCGGCGACGCGATCCTCGACGGCGTCCCCCTGATCGCCCCCGCCCAGGAGGGCCGCGCCAGCGTCGAACTCGCGAACGCGATGATCCTCAGCGGCCTCCAAAAGCGCACCGTCAGCCTCCCCCTCGACGCGGCGGAGTACGAAACCGCCCTCCAAGGCCTGATCCGCGAAAGCCGTCACGAAAAGAAGACCGCCGAAACCGGCCCCGCCGACATGGCGGCCTCCTACCGCTAGCCAGAACCGAGGGAACCCAAAAAGGGCCGTGACGTAGCAGAGGGTGTGCCCACGGCCCACATCAACCGGATCGCCACGAGCGTGCCGGACAACGACGTCCACCGGGACTTCGTCGACTACGCCTGCGACCGGCTGACCGACGACGCCCGAAGCGCCCGCCTCCTGCGACGGATGAGCGACATGGGCGGGATCGAGCACCGCTACTCCGTGGTCCGGACGGGCCGGGAAGGCGACGGGGAAGTGCTCGATCGGGACGGCTTCTACCGCCCCGGCGAGTTTCCGGGCACCGGCGAGCGCATGCGCCGGTTCGAACGCGAGGCGCCGATCCTCGCTCAGAAGGCGGTCGAGGCGCTCGACCTGGGCGAGGACCGCGCGAAGATCACCCACCTCATCGTCACCTGCTGCACCGGCATGTCCGCCCCCGGCGTCGACCTCCAGATCGCCGAGCTCTGCGGCCTGCCCGGCGGCGTCGAGCGCACGATGATCGGCTTCATGGGCTGCTACGCGGCGGTCAACGCCATGAAGATGGCGCGGCACGTCGTTCGCTCGGAACCCGACGCGAAGGTCCTCATGCTGAACCTGGAGCTCTGCACCCTCCACCTCAAGGAAAGCCGGGACACGGAGCAGATCCTCTCCTTCTTCCTCTTCGCCGACGGCTGCGCCGCGAGCCTCATCACCGCCGAGCCCCGAGGGATCGCCCTCGACCGTTTCCACGCGATCCTCGCCCCGGAAACCGCCGACCTCATCACCTGGAACGTGGGAGACACGGGCTTCGACATGCTTCTCTCAGGCCGGGTGCCCGGGGCGATTCGGGAGGCCCTGACCGGCAAGGCCGACGCGATCCTCCAGGGCGTGCCCGTCCGCGACATCGACCTCTGGGCGGTCCACCCCGGCGGTCGCACCGTGCTCGACGCGGTGCAGTCCGCGCTGGAGCTTCCCGACGCGGCCCTCGCCCCCTCTCGCGGCGTGCTCCGGCGGTACGGCAACATGTCCTCGCCCAGCGTCGTGTTCGTGCTCAAGGACGTGATGGAGGCGGCGGAGCGGGGCCAGAGCGGCTGCGCGATGGCCTTCGGACCCGGCCTCGTCGCCGAGACCATGCTCTTCCACATCGCATGATCGCCCGAACCGTGGCGCGCGAGATGCTCGACGACCTCCCGCCGGACGATCCGCGGGCGCGCCGCTCCCGCGCCGACCTTCGGCGGATCAACCGCCTGATGGGCAACGCGCGGGTCGTGGCCGATCTCCTGAAAGACCTTCCTGGCGGTCGCGTCCTCGAGATCGGCGCGGGCGACGGCACGTTCATGCTGAGGGTGGCGAAGGTCTCCCGGCCCTCGCGCGTCACCCTCCTCGACCAGCAGCCCTTCTCGCCGCCCGAAGGCTTCGCCCGCCTGGGGGTTCCATGTGAAACCGTCGCCGCCGATGCGTTCACCTACCTGGAATCGCCCCGGGCGGAAACCTACGACGCTATCGTCGCCAACCTCTTTCTGCACCACTTCGAACGAGGGCGCCTAAACGAGCTGCTCCGCAGGATCGCCGCCCGAACCCAGAGGTTCGTCGCCTGCGAACCCCGCCGCTCCGCCCTCGCCCTCGCGGGAACCCGGGCGCTGGGCCTCATCGGCTGCAACGACGTCACCCGGCACGACGCGCGGGTCAGCGTCCTCGCCGGTTTCCAAGACGGCGAGTTGTCCGCCCTCTGGCCCGAAGCGGGCTGGACCCTGACCGAGCGGTCGGCCCCGCCGTTCGGCCACGCGTTCCGGGCGGTGCGCTCGCGATGAAGGACTACGACGCGATCGTCCTCGGCGCCGGACCGGCGGGCTCTAGCGCCGCCTTCTTCCTCGCTCAGGCGGGACTGCGGGTCGCGATCGTCGAGAAGAGTCCGTTCCCCCGGCGCAAGGTGTGCGGCGAGTTCGTGTCGGCCACGACCTTCCCCATCCTCGACGCGATGGGCGTCGGCGCCGCCCTGCGGGCGGCGGGCGGTCCGCCGACCTCCCGTGCGGGAGCGTTCTTCGGGAGTCGAATCGCCACCGCGCCGATGCCGAAGGTCGAGGGTGCGGAAGGCCGGGGCCGAACCCTGGCGCGGGCGGTTCTCGACCCGACCCTCCTTGAGGCCGCGCAAGGGGAGGGCGTCGAGGCGTTCCAGCCCTGGAAAGCCCTCACGATGGAAAGGAAGGGCGAGAGGCACGTCGTCACGATCGGCGTGGGCGACCGTGCGGAAACGCTCCGCGCCCGTTTCGTCGTCGCGGCGCACGGGTCCTGGGAAGCGGGCGATCTGCCGACCCAGCCGCCCCGAGACCATCGGCCCTCCGATATGCTCGCCTTCAAAGGCTTCTTCCTCGACGCGACCTTCGACCACGATCTGATGATCCTCGCCTCGTTCCCCGGCGGGTACGGCGGCATGGTGCACCGCGATCGGGACGTCGTGGGCCTGAGCTTCTGCGTCCGCCGGGACGCCCTCGCCCGCGCGCGAGCGCGCCACCCGGCCCCGACCGCCTGGACGAGCCTTCTGGAATCGGTCTGCGAGACGAACCGGGGCGTCGCGGAGGCGGTCGCCGGGGCGCGGCTGGAAGCGCCCGCCAAGGCGGCGGGACCCCTGCGGCCGGGCGTCCGAACCTTGGCGGCGGACGGCGTGTTCCGCGTCGGGAACGCGGCGGGCGAGGCTCACCCGACCATCGCGGAGGGCATCAGCATGGCGATCCAGTCGGGTCGCCTCCTGGCCGACTACCTGCCTTTCGACGACGAGAAGGGCTACGCGGCGGCTTGGCGGGCCCAGTTCGGGGGACGCATCCGGACGGCGGACGCCCTTGCCCGGATCTGTATGGGCCCCGCCGCCGACATCGTCGCCCCGGCGCTGGAGGCTTACCCCGCGCTCGTCACCGCCGCCGCCGCCCTCACGGGGAAGACCAAGGCCCTGCGCGTCGACGGGTCTCGGTCCGGCACGATCCGCAGGATCTGGTCGTAGCCCTCCTTGCCGTTCGCCTCGGGCGGGTCGAACATCGACGTTGTGAACCAGACCGAGCCGTCCGGCGCCTCGACCACCTCGCGGATGCGGCCGTATTGGTGTTCGAGAAGCCGCTCCTGCGACACGATCCGGCCCCCTTCCACCTTGAAGTGGAGGATGCACTCGCCCCGCAGGCACCCTACGAGCAGATCGTTGTGCCACTGCGGAAACGCCTTGCCCCGGTAGAACGTCGTGCTTCCCGGCGCGGGCGAGGGGACGCCGTAGAAGGTCAGGGGCGCTACCGTGCCCGGAGCGGTCTGGTCGTGGTGGGCGATGGGCCAGCCGTAGTTCTTGCCCTTCTCGATCCGGTTCAGCTCGTCGCCGCCCGTCGGGCCGTGCTCCGTCTCGTAGAGCGCGCCCGTGCCCGGCTGGAAGTCGATGCCCTGCGAGTTCCGGTGGCCGTACGACCAGACTTCGCCGCGCTTGCCCTCCTGTCCGGCGAAAGGATTGTCCTTCGGGATCGTGCCGTCGTCGTTCAGTCGCAGGATCTTGCCCGCGAGAGAGTCGAGCCGCTGGGCGAGGTCGGGCTTGTCCGCGTCGCCGGTCGTGGCGTAGAGCTTGCCGTCCGGCCCGAACCGGAGACGGCAGCCGCAGTGGTTCGTCCAGGCGGGGATCTCTTCCAGGATCGTCTTCGGCTCGACCAGCGCGCCCTCCTTCTCCCGGTACCGCACGATACGGACGCGTGGACCCACGGGATTCTTGTAGGCGTAGGCGAGGTACAGAAGGTGGTTCCGTCCGAAGCCCGGATGAAGGGTCATGCCCAGCGCGCCGAGCTTGCCGGTCGCGTCCACGTCGGGGATCGTGAGAACGGGCTCGTCCTGAAGCTTGCCCTTCGCGATCAGGCGGATGCGGCCCGGACGCTCGACGAAAAGCGTCCGGTCGCCCGGAAGGAACGCGAGGGACCAGACGACGCGCAGATCCTTCGCGACCGTCTCGACGTGATAGGACGTCTGCAAGGCGAAAAAGGCGAGCGCGGAAAGCACGGAATCGATTCTACGGCGCTATGTACCAGCGGTACACTCGCCCCCATGACGCTCGGCGTTCTCGCCCTCGCGCTCGTCGCGCCCCTTTCCCCCGTGCAGGAAGCCAGCCCCTTCGTCGGCACGGGCGGCCACGGCCACACCTTCCCCGGCGCGACCGCGCCCTTCGGCATGGTGCAGCTTTCTCCCGACACCCCCATGAAAGAGTCGTGGGACGGTTGCTCCGGCTACCATTATTCCGACTCGCGCATCCTCGGCTTCAGTCACACCCACCTTTCGGGAACGGGCGTCGGCGGCCTCGGCGACATCATGGTCATGCCGTTCCACGGCGCCGTGAAGGCCGACGTGTCGTCGAGCTTCGCCCACGGCCAGGAGTCGGCCCAGCCCGGCTACTACTCGGTCTATCTCCAGGACCCCAAGGCCAAGGCTGAGCTGACCGCCACCCCGCGCGCGGGGTTCCAGCGCTACACCTTCGACCAGGCCGAGGGCAACTCCGTCGTGCTCGACCTCGACCACGGGGTCCAGAACGACACGCGTGACGCCTCGCTGGTCCAAGAGGACGCGACCACCTTCAGCGGCTGGCGCAAGTCGAGCGGCTGGGGCGGCGAGCGGACGGTCTACTTCGTCATGAAGCTCTCGAAGCCCGCGACCCTCACCGTCGCGAACGCCGACCGAACGGAGAAGCGCGGCTCGCTCGTCCAACTCGGCGGCAAGTCGCGGGTCTTCCTGGGCTTCGCGGGCAAGGACGTCCTCGTCAAGGTCGGTATCTCCCCCACCGGCGTCGAAGGCGCCCGCCGGAACCTCGCCGCCGAGATCCCCGGCTGGAACTTCGACGCGGTGCGCGCCAAGACCCAGAAGGTCTGGAACGCCACCCTCGGCGCCACCACCATCGAGGCCAAGGACCCCAAGGTGCGGCGCACGTTCTACTCGAACCTCTACCTCGCCTACCAGGCCCCGAACCTGTTCAGCGACGTGGACGGCTCCTACTACGGCCACGACCATAAGGTGCACGAGAAGGCGAAGTTCCAGAACTACTCCACCTTCTCCCTCTGGGACACCTACCGCGCTCTCCACCCTCTCCTCACCCTGCTTCAGCCGGGGCAGGTGGACGACATGATGCAGTCGCTCGTCGCGGAGACGGAGCAGAAGCCGGCCCCCGCGCCGGTCTGGCCGCTCTGGGGCAACGAGACCTACACGATGCCGGGCGTTCACTCCGTCTCCGCGATCTGCGAGGCGTACCTCAAGGGCTACCGGGGCTTCGACGTGGACAAGGCCTACGCGCAGATGAAGGCGGCGATGCTCTCGGAGTACCGAGGTCTGGGCACGTACCGCACCCTCGGCTACGTCGCCTCCGCGAGAGGCCAGGAAGCCGTCAGCAAGACCATCGAGTACGGCTACAACGACTGGTGCCTCGCCAAGATGGCCGAGGCGATGGGCAAGAAGGAGGACGCCGCCCTCTTCTACAAGCGCTCGACCAACTACCGCAACCTCTGGGACGGCTCGACCACGCTGTTCCGCGGCCGCAAGGCCGACGGCTCCTGGCGCAAACCCTTCGACCAGCTCGGTCTCGTCGGCGACGACTACACCGAGGCCGACGCGTGGCAGTACGCCCTCGCCGCCCAGCAGGACCCTTACGGCCTGATCGGCCTCTACGGCGGCCCCGACGGCTTCGTGAAGCGCCTCGACACGATGCTCACGATGACCTCCGAGGTCCACACCGGCATCCCGGACATCACGGGCCGCGTCGGCCAGTACGCGCACGGCAATGAGCCGTGCCACCACGTTCTCTACCTTTACAACTACGCGGGCGCCCCCGCCAAGACCGCGACGCGCGTCCGGCAGATGATGCGCGACTTCTACGACGACACCCCCACCGGGCAGGTCGGCAACACCGACTGCGGCCAGATGGCCGCGTGGTACGTGTGGAGCGCGATGGGCGTCTACCCGGTGAATCCCGGTAGCGGCGTCTACACCATCGGCTCGCCGGCGGCGGACAAGGTGACGATGCGGGTGGGTAAGAAGACCTTCACCGTCGTCGCCCAGAACAACTCGCCGACGAACCTCTACGTCCAGTCCGCCACCTTCGACGGGAAGCCTTGGACGAAGAACTGGATCTCCGACGCCCAGATCCGGAGCGGCGGCGTCCTGAAGCTCGTCATGGGCTCGCAGCCCAGCGCCTGGGGCACGTCGGAGGCGGCGCGTCCGCCGAGCACGATGCCGGCGCGCTTCGCCTACGCCCCGCTGCCCGCTCCGGCGGACGACAAGCCGGTCACCCTCTCCCTACCCATCCGGGTGGTCGTGGGGAACGACGAGGCGATCGGCGGCTTCGTGCCCGACCCCAACATCATGGAAGGGTCGACCAACGGCGCGAACGGTCGGGTCGACGTCTCCGCGCCCGGCGCAGGGCCCGAAGCGATCTATCTGACCGAGCGCTACGGGCGGGACTTCTCTCACCGCTTCCCGGTGCCCGCCGGAACGTACACCGTCAAGCTTCACTTCGCCGAGGTGTTCGACGCGAAGCCGGGCGATCGGGTGGAGAACATCAGCATCAACGGCAAGCGGGTGCTGGAGCGGTTCGACCCGGTGGTCGCGGCCGGCGGTCCGTACAAGGCGGTCGTGAAGACGTTCCCCGGCATCCGCCCCGACGCGCAGGGCAACATCGTGATCCGCATTCAAGCGGAGCCGAACGCGCCGGACCAGAACGCGAAGATCAGCGCGATCGAGATCCTGCCTTGAGAGCGTAAGGCTCGAAAGCCTCCCCCTTTCCGGGGGGAGGGTCCGCCGAAAGGAGGAACGCGAGACCGTCGAGCCAAAGTGACCGGCGTTCCTCCTCAGGTGGAGGGTAGGGGTGAGAGCCCTGCGCCTAAGCTCGAGCCTTGAGGAAGGTTCTGAAACACCGAGCGGAATGCAGTGGGAGAGGCCCCTCTCTTACTTCGAGCGGCGGCGGCGGATCGCCGCGACGACGCCGATGCCGAGGACGCCCAGCGCGCTCGGCTCGGGAACCGGGGCCGCCGTCGCCGACAGATCGCCGGAGACGCCGACCTGCGAAGAGAGGCCCGTGTTCGCGTAACCCAGGTTGTACTGCCGGTTCAGGCCGAAGACCATCGTGCCCCGCGTGCCGTCGGCGGCGACGTAGTCGAAGCTCTTGTGCGCCGTGAGGTCGCTGACGCCGTCGGTGTCGTCGAACGTGATCTTGACCGTGCTGAGGCCGCTCGTCGAGGTCACGTTGGTGACCGACCCCGAGAGGGAAGCCGAGTAGGTCGCCGCGTTCGGGCTCGTGATGGGCGTCGTAAAGCGGATCGTCAGGCTGAACGTGCCCGCGTACTTGTCCGGGCTGCCTGCGACGTTGGTGAGGCGGAACAGGCCGAGGCTGTTGCTCGTGAGGCTCGCGCTGTTACCGAGCGAGATCGCGCCGCTGTCCGTATCCAGAAGCGCGCTGAACGAACCGCCCTGGTAGGAGAGACCGCCCGCGTTCTGGGTAAAGCCGAAGGAGCCGGTTGTGGTTCCCGCCACGTCGAGAAGGACCGCCTGCGCGGAGGAGACGGCGGCGAGGCCGAGAGAGGCGACCAGGATGCGGGAAGGGGCGTTCATCGATGTCCGTGGCCGGGGGCATATCCGATCCCCTTGCGAAGCCACTGAAAATGATTGGTCTCGCAAGAGGCGATCCTCACCTCTCGATAAGAACCCCGAGGAAGAAGCGCTCCTCCTGTTTGGTGTCCCCTCTACGATCCTACTCTCGAGGAAAAGAGCCTCCGTCCAAACCGAAGAAGCCCCGCGCCGTCCCAAAGGACGGCGCGGGGCTTCTTCACAAGAGAGCCGAGGCTCTTACTTGCCGGCGCGGCGGCGGCGTCGGAGCATGCCGAGGGCGCCGAGGGCCATCGGAACGGCGGCCTCGGGGCCGGGGGTCGCGGTGGCGGTCAGGTCGCCCGAGATGCCGAGCCGCGAGGT
>Ga0160428_1001040_pt1 | contig 23528 bp, 15 predicted proteins | sample SolpanmetagenomM_FD_108198 | JGI IMG/M metagenome (GOLD analysis project Ga0160428, IMG submission 108198) | Solar panel surface microbial communities from Lawrence Berkeley National Laboratory, California, USA - M | ecosystem: Engineered > Built environment > Solar panel > Unclassified ... | reverse complement strand
ATCTATCTAACCCTGGTTTTTTCATCAATTCTGATTTATAATAATCATAGTGAAGCTTATTTAGCTTAAATTCTATCCATGGAGGTGTTACGTAATTTTCAAAATAAGTCTTTGCATTCTTGAAGACCATAGAATGGATGTTTGGTTGGCCTATGACTCTGCATTGATGATCCGCGAAAAATAACATGCGTAACAATGGATCTTGTAAAATATTCTGCAGCGATATTGTACGCATTTGACTTAAAGGAATATCTTTAAGATGTGCACTAGATATAGCATTAATTTTGACACGTTGAGGTGGGCTTTCGATCTTTTGTCTTTTTGCATTATTTACTTTTACATATTGTTTGTTCTGACAAGACGAATCCGCTATCTTCTGTGCTGAAGAATATGAATCATACGGGACGACATTCGTTGTATAGATTAAAAACGAACATCGTTCTTTAACTTCAAGTTGAGTTTTCCATAAATTACACGAAGATCTTGATTCTACGTTGGAATCAATTTCTGATATTAAATAATGTTTACATTCTCCATGATGCAAATAAATATGTTTTGCAATTGTAAACTGTACATAATCTTTAGATGTTGCGCATGTTCTATTTTGCATAGTAATTCTGACATCTCTAATTAATTTTCTTAAGTTGGTGAGTTTGTTGTTGGTAGGTTTTTCTTTAGAACTAATCAGGTTCAATGTGCTATCATAGTTTTTTAACAAAGTAGGAAAATCATTCCATATCCCTTTTTCATTCTCTATTCTTTCCTTACATACTTTACACAGCATTCTTAGGATTATGCTGTGTAGAATTATTTGATAGTAGAATAAATTATTAATAAAGTTATGTTTTTGGTAAAAATGAAATTACAATTTATACTTACTATTCACGATACCCCAAATAATTTGTAAGAGGTCCTGCACACAACCCAAAAAACGCAATGAAATACATGTTTGCTGTGTTTCGTTTGTTCTTGCTTTGATTTTTTTTTGTTATTCGGATCTTGGTTATTTTATACTGAAATTTTTATTTTCAGTTTTTTTGTTGATTTTTTATTTTAAAAAAATGTCAATTTTTGGTTATAAATAGATAAAACGCCAGAGCAAAGACACAAACACACTTTGTATTGGGCAATATTATTTTCGTTCTAAAAAAAAATGATCAAGCATACGAAACATATGTGTGATCATTGTTTGCGTTCATCTAACACGACATTGCGTTGCTCTAGCTGTAAGAAGGCACAGTATTGCAATTCTGATTGCCAGAAAGCAGATTGGAAAGCAGGACATAAAATTCAATGTAAAAAACAATCTGTGATACATTTAGAAAAGTTTTTATATTATGTTTGGGAATTTTTGATGCATTCTGAAGGATTGTTTTTGGTGAATTGGACTTTTGAAGGAAAAGAAATTATTGATGGAATTACGTATTTCTTCATGAGTCTTATTGATCCAGGCCAAATCGAAGATCAAGACATTCGTACTCTTTTCGGTCAAAGAGAACGTGTTGTTCCCAAAGGATTTACACATGTACCATTAGATTTACTCACGATTTATGAAATATATTTCGCAGGCAAATGTGAAACCGTGGTATATAGTATCGGTATGGTACTTGAAGATATCATAAAAAACAAACAGAAGAAATTAATCTTCATGGGGAGTCCTGTAAGTGAAGTTCGACGAGCAGTTTGGGACACCGGTGGTAAAGTTCCAGCAATGCATTGTTTTGAATCAAAAAGTGGTAGGTTATCGAAACCTAGGAATCAATGGGATTGTGATGTACGGGACAATACTAAACACGCAACTTTATTATTGTATCTCGAGAATGATCATGTTTATAGCGTTGATTTTTCTGCGATGCAATATAGGATTACCAAAGGTAATACGATAATTCCTTTTATTTTGCAAGACCCGAATGAAGTTGTTGTTACTATAGATCGTCTTGATGATGTCAAAACTCCGATATTCGATGATATGTGGCCACATCCATCTGTTTTAGGGTTCAAAATGTCACATACGACTGATTTTGATAATATACGTAATTTAAGAGTACCGAAGCAAGATTTTCGTGCTGCTCAAGCGATGCATACTATAGCATATAATTTGAAACATTTTCTTGATCAAGTTGGATGTATATAAAATAAAACAAGGAAACGACATTAGTATATTGTATTTTTTTGTTATTATATTTACGAACGAAAGATGAGCACCGATGAAATAACAGTTATCTCTTCTGAATTTACAAACGTAATATTACCTCAAGAATCGGATTTAGATGATTCGTTATTAGTACAACAAGAAGAAATTCATTCAAATATAATAAAAGATTCTATTGAGGATACCCAATTTATTTGTACAAAACTATTTACTGGAATTGTTGTTTCATTTATCTTATTTATTATAAGTCTTCACATTATCGGAATGACTGGAATATTGCGAACCCCAAAAAAATAAAAAATTTGCAAATAAACTACGTTTCTCTTGCTTTTTATTTGTTTAAACTTCAATGCGATACATTATATTTCAAATACTGTGCGTGAACGTATTCGAATGCTTCATCAACTTCGGAGGGTGTTGAATCAACCGTTACAATTGGAGCATACTCGAATATGTATTTTACCATCTCAATAGAGGGACATCGGATGATCATATCAAGTAACATTTCGGGGGTTACATAATCATTATTTCGCACAATCAAGATCCTCGCACCTTGATCACAAATTGCAGACTTTCTCAATTTTATGTAATAGTGTTTGCGCAAGTCCTGGAGATACGCAAGAGGAATCCCCTGTTCTTCTTTATTCTTTCGAATAGTAAGATTTCGATCGGAGGCAATGTTGGGATCTACATCCAAAAACACGATATAATCGTGGGGATAAGGACCACCATTCTTCATATTACTTTTGTAACTCACGTAATCCACATCTGTAATATTTCCCGATATATGTGCCAATTTTGCAAATGTACTATCACCAAGAATAGTGCGATCCATCCATACAGACTTGGTTTTTACTGGCACCAATCCCAAATAATTATCCTTACCTGCGCTACACAGTGCTAATTGATGAACATGTTGCCTTTTCATAAGCATATCCGTTTGCAATAAGAATGCATATTTTTGAGGTTTTTTGTAGAAGAACCCCAATAACGTAGGGTTTGGATTCTCAAAATGTGCTGCGCACAAATTGTTGATGGATTCTAAATGAGCACATATCTTTTTGATGAGTGTCGTTTTTCCTGAACATATGATCCCATCAATTCCAATCACACAATTTTGTAATTTTAAGTATCTTACAGTTTCAGAAGCAGGAGCCGGGAATGTGCTTACAGAAAACTGATGATCTTGTACCATCATGGTCAGTTCTGCATTTTCGAAATATGAGGAATGATGAGTTTTTATGTGAGAGCGTCAAAAATTTTCGCAATTTTCATAATCAAAAAACCCAATTTTTTTATTGAAAAAAATATAATGGCAAAAAATAATTAGTTACGAGATTTTTTTTAATGAAATATGTTATATTACATCATCTATTCCGTATTCGTCAACGAAAAGTTGTTTTTGCTTATCGATGGTGGATTAAATCCCATTATAGCATGAAAATATGTTTTCCATGATATCTTTGAATGTACATCTTGGATTTCTTTTTGTTCTGTTGTCCAATATTCTGAAAATCCAAAATGTGGTTCTTTCCAAGGAGATGGTAGAAATAATTCTGGACAAAATACAATTGTTTCAGATCCGCGACGATGATCTTCATGAATGCGTCTCTTTTCAGATAATTCATCATACACGTTGGAAACGCATCGAGCGATGCTAGAACATGATCCAGAATAAGCTGTGCAAGTTTCTACGTATGCCGTTTTCATAATAACGGGGTATCCATGTTTAGTACTTTTCCGAAGAGCTTCATCTTTCTTGTTCTTGAATGCTTCAATGTATTTTCCTATAATCTTGTATATATGCACAATTCCGGTTTTCAATACTACATCCACGCGGTCTGATGGTCTTTTATCTTCGGATGAGGTAATATCAAATCCATTGTTTCGCATTGTTTCCGTACATATTTCTTCAACAGTATGAGCACGTAGCAATTTAGGGGTTTCTCCTCTTTCGGGATGTATTCCAAGCTGATAATATTTCGGTGCTAATTCAGGATCATCGTAATCACACGCCGAATTGTAGATATCATAAAGTAACCTCACTTTGGTGACAATACTCCAACACGTAACGAACCAATGCATCATTCCTTGATCTTCCTGTTCTACCGCCATAAGTGCGCAACTTTGAGCCATAGAATGTAATACACATCCTTCGGTATGAATAGCTTGTTCGCACGATCCGTAAATAAGATTCCCTTCTGATTCATGTTGTAAAAGTAAAGAACATCGTTCCAAAAATAATGGTTTGTTTTGTTCCGGACTTTCGAATTGGTATTGATTGTAACATAGAGATCTCCATTCTGAAAACACTCGACTGTAAATCTTACATGTAGATTGAAGTTTTGCAATAAATCGGCTTATGCTTAATGGAAATGTGTGACATTGTGAAGATTTTTGATTAAACACGTAAATAGCATCGTGAAAATAAGGTTTTACAGGACATGTTTCCAATTGGACTAAAGGAACTAATATTTTGGTTGGTGCTATATTAGTCGCAGTAATTGTAATTTGAGAAGAAGAGTTGGATACTTCACTCTTCATGCGTTTTGATGGTTCATCAGTAATTTCGGCAACTTCAGAATTTGACGAATCTGAATATTGGCGTTTCTTGGAAATTGGAGGTTGTGTTTCTTCGCTCCACTTATTGATGTTTTTTTGTACAACATCTAATTTCAATATATCATCTTTTAAAATCAATCTAGAAGTGTAACTGTTAGCTTGCTCCGTCGTACTATTAATAGTAAAATCACACATATATCCACGTGTTTGATATCCCATCAAATATAATGAACACATCAATTTGGATTCTTCTCCACCTTTGGTGGATGCAAATACAGGATCTGTTTGAACTAATACCATCACAACGCCACTACTCGGTGATTTTCTGATATCTTTCATATGTTGGGGAGTGTGATGTAATTGCAATCTAGAATTAATATCCAAGAACTCTTTCGATTTGTTTGGATTTCCATAATTTTCCTTCTTATAAAGAAGATGGGATGCATCTTTACATATACGATTTCTGATATTGATAATTTGATTTGTGGTATATTTTGAAGAAATTGTTAATTTGATACAATTACGTACGAACACCAAACTCATCTTTTGAATATATTCATCATTATCATCTTTGTTTATATTTAAAAGAGTCAAATCTAGACGATATATTTTACGTCCTGAATCTTCTGTAATTGTTTTGATGTGCATGTGATAAGAAAGAAAATAATAAAATGCTACATGCCACGCAAAGGAAGAGAAATATTTTTTTTTTAAAAATAAATTGTGCAAAAATAAAATAATAAAATTAAAATTTCGCAGCCAAAATGAAGATTAATATTATTTTTTTCATTAGGCCGTTTCGTATAAATAGACCGTTGCAAGAGAGACTTTTCATTATTTTATTTTTGCAGCTGCAACAACACAGTGTGTAAAATAATATATATACCTTCTGTCACACAACGCAATTTTATTTATTCTGTAAAATCAGAATTTATTTTTTTGGTACCATTTTAAAAAAAAATTACGCAATGGTAAGCGATGGTTCATTTCATTGCATTACTCCAATTTGCACATGCATTCCTTTAAGACGTGATATTCAGAATATGAGCATTCCTTTCTTTGAGACTTTGTCCAAGAGATTAACTAAAGAAATAACTACAGGATGTTTGATTTATGATATCAATTCTACAAACCACGGTCAGCCAACTATTTACGTCAAAGAAAGAAGATACCAAGTGAACCGTATCATATATCGATTATGTATTGGTGAATTATATTCTAACCAAAAAATTAAACGCACATGCAGGAATCAAAGATGCGTAGAACCTTCTCATATGAGAGTAATTGCCAAGAAGCCTTCCAATTATCTATTACCTCCGGATAAAAGACCCCGGGTAGGAAGACCACGTAAAAACAGTAAACCCATAGCTCCAGATATGAGCCTAGCGGTTAAGTAGAATAACTCTGATTATAGATAGAATCAGAAAATAAGAAAGATCAAACGTACAAAAATAAAAATATATACCATACGGACAAAATTTATAAATATTATGTATTTGAAATTTTGTATATGGAAAACCCTCTATTATGTATAGTATAAAAAAAATTATCTCTCGTTACAAAAAAATAAAAATTAGAGTTATTTCATATACGTGATTTCTTTTTATATTTATTTTGTGAAAATCTGAAAATGGGAGCTTTTTTTCAAATAAATAATATTTTTATACTTTTTATAGCAGAAAAGAAAAAGAAATCCAGAAAATTTAGAAAAAAAAGATTTTCATTCTGCAAGAAAGATGCAGAATGCGTATAATTATGCATCTCTTCCTGAAATGAATCCAACTCACCGTAATTATACTACGTATCATAATTATTATTCTCCATCAGGAATGAAACCCACGGAACCGTATACTAAGATGCCTACTATATCTCAGACTGCTCCGATATATGATTTACCTAATGAGAATCCTACCATTCATACATCTACCGCAAATATTCATAAACGTTCATGGATCATGACGCCTTCAGATACTGCATGGTGTTCTGCGATCAATGGGATATGTTTCCTCGATTTAGAGTCTTCGAGATCATCCCCGAAACTGTGGAAAAATCATTCCAGTGAACTTTTCATGGAGGTAATCAAGAAATGCCGAGATATATTATTGACAGGATTTCATTTCATGTTTATCACAGTTTTAGGTCTTGGAAAGATTTACGTTGATGGTTTCTCGGATTATGCTCAATATTTTACCAATTGGGCGTGGTCTCTCTACGGTATTTATTACGGATTCATCTTATGTGGTCATTTATTCTCCTGGTCCCTTTTGAGAACCACTTTACTTATCTTCACGATGGCGGTAAATGGGATCTGTTGGTCCGTATTATCCGTCGTATTCGTGATCATTTATAACAATCCAGATATCATTTTAAGTATGATGACAGGAATGGGAGGCAATAACCCCGCAGGACTTGTTTTGGTACTTAATTGTGCTTATCATCCGATCGCGGTAATTTTATTCCTTTCATTTGCTATTCTTCATACGCATGAAATTACATCTGTATTTCGCGATTTCAAACATTACATGGATTCTATCCATATCGTGAAATCGATATTTTATTCTGTTTGTATCATTTATTCCCCTATATTAGTGATGGGGTTGTACATGATGAATTATGATCCTCATAAAGTCTATGGATACTCAGTGCTGGGTACACATACCGTGATGATTGTGATTGTCATTTGTACGCTCGTCAATGGAGTAACTTTCTGGACCTTGGCTTATTCTAAAACAGATTCTGAAGTATACCATCATCCTGCATGCTCTTTGTGTGGACACGCACATCCTTCTCGTAATTTTTTTCAAGGATTGTCTTTAATCAGGTGGTTCAGTTATGTCCGAAGAAAAGAAACGGAAGATCAAGAAGAATCAAAGATAATTGAAGAAGAAATTATGGCAAGCCAGACTAAAAGACATATAAGTTAGTACCCATACTATGTTTTTGTTTTTTTTAGAACAATACGATCACGCAAAACAAAAAAAAAAAAGAAATCTGCAAAATGATTTTTCATTCACATATGAAACATACATCTATATAACACAACAAAAAAGGATATTTCTCTTGTTTTAATTTATAATTTTTTTAATAATAAAAGTTACAATCAATAATAATACAATTCCAAGTTATTCTTTATATCACGATCTTGTATATCCGTAAATATTCTATCTCTACATTCAAAAAACCAATCTAAAATACTTTCTGGCACAGTTATTTTTTCAATTGCATATGCTTGATCAATATCCATATTAATTATTTCATCATGCAAAACTTTCAATTCTGTTTTGAGACGTATAAGAATAGAATAACCTCTTGTCTTTTCATTCAGCAAAGGATTCGTTCCACACAACAAGTCCAAGATTGTTAGATATCCTGAATTACTATATCCAAAACATCCATTGTTTCGTGCGTATATTTTTTGCATTTGCTGATCTACAATATCTATGACAGGATTCGGTAGCCCTTTAAGATTTTTCAAAGATGATATATCAGATATGCCAGTTTTATCTCTGTCTTTGTTTAATATACGAAGAATGGATGCGATTATTTCAGTTCGCTTTTTTCTTTGTGTGTCATGCATACCATATGCATATTTTATAATCTCTTGTACTTTTCCTAAGTCCGGTTTATTTATTTTAGGGTTGTCGTTGAGAGATAATTCTTCTACATCATCCACAGTCGTAGAAATGTTAGGATTATAATATTGAAACAAACTTTCAAAATTTAGGGGCTGATAAGTATTCTCAAACAGTTTATATTGTGATTGTCGTGCGTTCCACCATTGTTTTACTATTAAACTCGCCTTTGTTTTTAATGTAGTTTCTTCTGATACGGTAAGAAGACGATTTTGACATATTTTTTCCATCTGATCTTTAGGTATTCTTGAGATGGATGCGAGGATCATATTTACCGGAGAAACTGGTGGTTCATTACTTTCCAATTTTAACGCGGTTTGTTGATTTGATACAATAGAAGGAAGAGGTGATGGAATTGGTGTTGGTACTTTAGGTATAGAAGTTACACTCACAATATCGTCCTCTACGTAAACAGGTTCGGGTTTAATAACAGGTTTCGTAACATCAGGTTTGATCGCATTTATCTTGTCTTCTGTAAAATTTTCTTTTTCTTTTTCAACAGGTATCAAATTAGGAGGAGTTGGAACAGACTTATTCTTTGCTGTCGTATTTCTCTGTGTTATCATATCATCTTCTATACAAAAAGGAACATACCCTTCATCCAATATCTCAATCAAATAATTTATGATTGAATCAAAATAACAATTTTTGAGTATTGGCATTAACGAAGAATAATTCCCATCATATGCAATCGAATAGATGGATAAAATAATTTCGTTTTGATGCGTCTTAAATTCTTCAGATTTGATATTCATTATACTAGATTCCCAAATCAATCCCCATGCCAAAGCTCTGATAAATACATTTCTTTCTCTTTTAGATCGTTCGACGCTTTCCCGGTTTAATGGATAATATGGAACGCGAGGATTCGTACTGTCATCGCATAATAGACTCACTAAAAACATCATATCCGAATTCTCAAATTTGCATCTGGTTGAAATTCTTTCTAACCCGCTCATATCAATGATAAAACATCGTTCCTTTGGATCGATCTCTTTAGATATAAGAGAAATACCAGTAACATATGTCTTGCCGATCCATTCAGTATCAAAAAGTAGAGGATGTGATTCTTTGAACTCTTGAATTACCTTTCGTATATGTATAATTACATTATCATCGCTCGTTATTATCTCTATTGGTATTAATTCCGGTAATATATGTTTCTTATCAAATTCAGATTGTCTGGAGACTATTTGTTTGTAGTACATTCTGAGGATTGTGGCTACAGCGTATGCACTTTTATAAGGTACGAACGAATTTATCATTTGAATATGACTCAATCTTTTGATTTGGTTGGAATTAGATGGTTCTTTTTGATACACATTTAACGAATTTCCGACGTTAAATACTAATCTCACGCCAGATTTTTGATTATGTTTATCCCAATTGTATGAAATACGTGTAGCAATATTCAGTATAATGTTCGATATACTATACTGTTTACTTTGTTTAGTAAGTTCGATTTCTTTTGGATCAATATGAGTTTCTAGATCGCCACTTCCAAAAACTACAAAGATTTGTTTTACTGAAGGGTGAGACTGTATCAATCTGATAATAAATTTGTACAACGCATCGGAAAATTCTTTTATTTTCCAGATATGTCTATTAATTATTTGATTTTTTAGATTGGTTGGAGCAATAATATAAGATGCATCCTTCGAAATTGAATCCGAAAAATCATAAGGATAGAATCGGTTTGTGTATGGATTTTTCAATATATCGGATCCATCTAGAATCAAATCTTGAACACAATTCGATATAATCATGGACAACTTACCATCTCTTGAATCGTTATTTCCGCCTAAAAATGCTTTTTCTTTATATACAGATTTATCACCATCTAAATGATCGTAAATATACTGAAGAAAGCCCATCACGTCTGACCAAAAAGAAATCTCCAAGAAATAGAAACTCACTCCATAATCAGAAATAACAAAATTAAGATAATTTTTTTGGGTTTTGAAAAAAAAAACTCCAATTTATTATAGCAAAAAACAATATATACAAAATAAATGGAAACATCATTCTACTATATGTAAATCTTACATCCTCACAATACTATCGAATAAGATGATATAAAGCTTGTTTGATCGCTTCATCGTCTCTCATACATTCATGTAACTGACTTTGAGTATTATCAGGATCCAATAGGTCCATCAACTCGTGCGAAAATTCGAATCCTTTTCTGCCTTGAGATCTAGCATTCTTTATCTCTTCCACTAAACCCATTACGTTATGTCCTTGTTGAATGTTAGATATCAGATGTTTGATCGCGGAAGGACATCTTACGATAATTGCGTTTATAGTCGGATCAAAATGAAATTGTTCATTAACTTCATCGTCGTCATATTCTTCGCTCTCTGAAGAAGTGTCATCATCTGATGAACTTGAATTATCGTTATTGTCATTCGATTCGTGGCTTATATGATGCGAATTTGGGTTCGAATATTTGTTAGGTGTAGAAGATTCGTGAGGAACGAGTTTTTTATATACTTCCTTTGCAGCATTGATCAATAATATTATGGCATCTTTGCGAGATGTAATGTTTGAGCCCCATTTATTTCGCTTGCCTGAAAACGGATCTCCGTCGTTTTGGTATAAAGATTTTCGAATATCATTATATTTTGTCAAAGCTGATAATGTTGCAGAAGATATATTATAATTGGCTTCCTCTTTTTGTTTGAGGATGAAAATGAAGCTTTGTGTGATTAAGAAAAAGAAATAATATAATTTCAGACTCTGAATGTTACCTTTTTCAGACACATTAGCTGAAAACCCTGGGATAATATTTGTTATATCAGCATTATCTAAATTACTCAATATATTTTGAGCAATTTCTAGCGATGTAATGGTTTCAAAATATTCAATTTTTGAATTTCCATAAGATACAAAACCATTATTATTGATTTTGGTCATGCTTGATGTGCGCGGTGCCATAGGGTTAATAAGTTTCGAATCTACTTTAATTGGATTCTTTGATTCAGATGTGGATGATGATTGTGAAGATATAGAAAGTCTGCCTCTACCATCATGCGAAGATAAATCCAAATCGTGAGATTCAATGGCATCAGATTGGAATGATGTATTTGCTGAGTTTTCTTTTGGTTCGACATCACTTACAGAAGATTTGAGGTTTGTAAGTTCAGAGTTCAAATCATCTATAGTTTGGGTTTTACCCCTGTTGGTTTCTTGAAGATTTTCTATTTCTCGTTGATGTCTCTGCATTATTCTAAGATCTTCTTCGTGTTCTATTTTCAATTCTGACAAATTTTTCTGTGTATCTTGAAGTTCACCTTGAAGTCTTTCAATAGTTGCATTTAATTCTGAATTCACGCGATCCTCCTCAGATATTTTCGCAGAATCCAAGAGAACATTATATTTATGCGTAACATCATCGAAATTTTTGGTAACACGTTCTAATTCTTTTTTTTGTTCAGATATCTGTTCATCGCACATTTTCAATTTAATTTTTAGCTCTGATTCTACAACACCATTCTCTCCAATGATTTTGTTCAATCGTTCGATCATATCTTCTTGATGTTTTTGAACAAGTTCAGCACCTTTGGTCATGTTTTTGATTTTCAGTTCGGTTTTTTTTAACTCTTCATTTGTAGCATTAAGCTCATTACGAAGAATTTCTTCTTCCTTACTAACTACATCCTTGTATCCATTGGCCTGACGCTCTTTCATATTTATCTCCTCTTGCATTTTTTCGATTTGGATTTCCAATCTTGAAATTTTTTCTTGTTCAACAAGAAGAGATGTATCTTTGTCTTTCAGAAGATTTTGTTGGGTCTTATCACCTTTATAGAGCACATCAAGTCTATCCTGAAGTGTTACAGAATGATCATTTGCTATTTTGATTTCTGCAATTTTAGTAGCAATATCAATTTTAAATTGCTGGATTTTAGATTCTTGATCTTTGATTTGTCGATTTAATGCCTCCAATTCGGAGGTATGACCGGAGTACGCAGTTTGAAGTTTTTGTTTATAAAATTCTACATCTTCTTCCAACTTTTCGGTTTTCTTCCTTTCTTTGCGTATTATAGACCGTAACTCAGCGATACCGGTTGGGAGATCACCATCATATGATGATGATGATACTTTTTCTTTACCCTTCACCGATGCATGTTCTTGTGGTTCGAGATTATCAAAAAAGTGAAAATGATCAGTTTGATCTGGTGTACTCTCTGAAAGTATTGATTTCGTAGGCTTTTGAATTGCAGGTTGATGGTCTCCAATAAGTATCGTAAAAAACGATCTAACCATACCTGAATCTTTATTTGATAAGACTTCAGCCTTTAATTTTTGTATATTGATGAAACCTAAAAGATAATTTTCTACAGCTGAATGGAATTTAGCATGCAATAATCCTCGTCTTTGGTAAAACAATCTAATGAGTTTTTTGTCGCTAATGTTGGATTTAAATTTCGCTTCAATCTCGACAATTAATTCATGCGCGTGCGTTTTCAGCTGTTCTGGAATAGAATTTTTGCTGAAATCGTTATAAATCTGAGATACAAAAAAATCTGTTGCTTCAATCACCATAAGATATGTAATAGATGACCCTCGCAATAAGTTTCGCATCGTTATCACATTAGATTCCGTAGTATCGGAAGACACATCATCGATAGCATCTAAATACTTTAATATGTGTTCGAGAGACTGTATCAATGAGTTGTGAGGTTTTGATTTGATCTCATTCTTGCAGTAGGTTATGACGAATTTCTCGTAACGAAGAGAATCCATCAAAGGAATTTTAACCAATGTCTTTTTAGCAAGTAGCTCATTTAGGAATATATTGTAAACAGATTTTACATCATTTAACAAAGTCAAAAAATAATTTAGTGACGATCGTGATATAGTTGATTTCATGATAATTGAAATATCTTCATCAATCATGGTATTTGTCATCGAATGTATCAAATAATATTACCAACAACAATAGAAAAAAAGATAAATAGAGCAATGATACTGATATATGAAAATAAGATTTATTTTTTTTAAAAAACTGACCAACACATTTAACTTTCATTTGTGGGCTCTTGTTTTGTGGTCGTATGGCTGGGATGTATTTTATTAATTATCTTACTAGGTGCGCTGCTAATCATATTTATTAAATAACTTCCTTGACTAACAGAAGATTTAAGAGACTTTTTTTCTAATTTTGACTCTTCATCATAATCATCATCGCTGTCGTCGTCGTCTTCAGACTGATCTTTGCCCGCTTTGGCGATTTTTTCTTGAATCCCACCTTTTGCAACAAATACATCAATTAAGTCTTCAATATCCACTGGACGTTCGATGGTATTCCAACTGGTTCTGATATTATTCACTGCTACATGGATTTTATCTACATCCAGTTTATCAGATTCTTCTATATTGTATAGATAATACACTAAATCTACGCAATTTTGAGTGAAATGCATGTCTTCACGTATATCTTCAACATTACTATTTAATTTTGGTTTTAATATATAATATGCGACTGGTAAAATAAACGCAAAAAAATTGAACATATTATGATAAGATGAAAGCTTAAATGTAATTAATTGTGTAGGGTTATCATAATTTTCATACTTTGCAAAAGTATGAATGATAGTAGTAAGCAATGGAAATGAAAAATTTGAAGATTTTTCAAGAGATTCTAATGTTGTTTTTTCATAATATTCAATCAAACTCTTATGATCAGAATCAGGTAAAGATTCGTATGTTGATTCTTGCACCTTTTCATCTGAGTGTTCAAGAACTTTGGTAGCAAAAAGCTTATAGAATTTAAATATACGTTCGCTATGATCCATTTTGTATATTATCTTAAACGTTTCACGCAAATTCTCCAGCCATTCAAAATGGGTATTATCATTATTATTTTTTGCAATGTAAATAGATGAAAACATGATCTTTGATTTTATCAAAGCTTCTATTTCTGGATGAGAATCTTTGATGATATCTTTTGAAATAATAGAGATTCCATCCTGGAGAGAAGGGCGTTTCTTACTTATATCGATACTACTATTGAGAACATCCTTTGTGAAAGGATCTATAAAATCGAAATCTAATACACGCGGGATAATCTTTGATAGATTATTAATTGTACCTACGAAGAAATGTGTATGATCTTTATTGATCATCAAAGCAGGAGAATTAGATTCTGGTTTGAAATAAAAATCAAATTGTTGGTCTGTCATGGTGTTCAATCGTATTGATAATGAAAAACCAAATTATACTTTACCAATCTTTAAAAAGTAAGAAAGTAAAAAAAATAGTAATATATTATTGTATTTTTATATTTTATAGTGTACATTATTAAAAATAATAAAAAGAGCCTTCTGTAAAAATGAGTTTTTTAATAAATTCTATATTTTCTAAATATCCTACACTTAGAAAACGAACATCATACAATTCCTCGGAAGATCCTACAGAATCACTTATCTACCAAGAACCAACATCTCAACCTCGCAAAACATCAAAGTTTAAATTATATTCATCAACTTTTCGTATTAGATCTATCTTCGATAAGTTATGGGAGGTTTCTCAATTTTATCTTTTTTATGATGCCGAAAAAAGAACAACTACATCCATTCATGATCGAAGAGCTGGTAAATTATGGAATGGTATATATTTGACGTTGAAATTGATAATTCTCGTATGGATTGTATCAATCGGCTGGATTCTATTTTGTATGTTATTTGGAATATCTCCTATCCCTCATCAGATCAATACATGGATGCAACATACTGGTCCTTTTGTTGCGTTTACATCAAAAAATGCAGAAGAATCTGAATCAAAATCAGATCATCCCTCAATCAAATTCTATTCCATTTCACCATCTCCTGTGGTTTTAGATTATGAATCTTTACATCTTTATGATGAAAGATATAAAATGAATTTAATGTCTTGCGTTTCGAATGTATCTTGTGAATACATATCGCGTGGAATTTATAGTGGAATCAAAGAATCGGATATAGATTATGGATTATCTACATACGTTGTTCCTATGTGGCGCATAAATGAAATCAAAACCATTCAAGAACGTGCAGTAAAATCTTTATCTTGTTCTTGTGCAAGATATCATGGAGTCTGTGGAGGCTCTTGGGTTTCTGTTTCGTTTGAAGAAGGAGAGTTGGATTCGAATGGAAATCCATTGCCTTCTATATTACACATGATAAATCCGAACATTGTTCACACGAAAGGATCGGATCAACCTAAATTGTTAAAAGTGAAAGAGATGAATCCATTATTCTCTAAAGACAGCATTTATTCCGGAGGCAAGATTGTTCGACGGCCTGAAAAATTGAAGCTGAAATATACTACTCCTGATGATCAATGTAATAATGAATTACCCAAGATAATAGAACTATACAGAGAGAAGGCTTTTTGTGTTAAGAGTTGCTTGATGGTAAATGAAAATGTAAATCTTTTTTTGAATGAACCAAATGTAGAATGATGAATAAATGAAAAACCTATTATTGTAAAATCTGTAGTTGAGTAGATTTTTTTATTTAGAAACCTTTTTTTTTAACTTATTTGAACTAACTCTGTTTCATTTATATCATAAGTTACATAAGAAGGTTCCAAAGAACCTGCAGGAGGTGTAGATGTTGTTATATTCACACTTGTGATAATATTAAATTTACGAAGGTTGAATCCATTATAATCTTCGATAGAAGTTATATTATTGTCGTTGTTAACATCAATCTGCTGTGTACTTGTTATTTGTTCCATAGGTATGTCTGCTGATATATGCGGTGGATTATTTTTAGACGTGTCATCTTCATCAAGTTCAATAGGACATCGGCTACTTCCTTTTGTTAAATCAATTTCAGTATCTGAATTGGCTTCAATGTGTTCTATAATTTCAGAATTAGATTGATTCAATTTTTGTCTTTTTGGTCTTGAATCTGGTTCTGGCTCTTTTTCTGGAACAGTAGATATGATGCTTCCATTGACAGATGATCGAGATTGATCATTCGGATTGCGTATGTACATGTTTTGTAATTGTATATAATTACTCTCCTCCATCAATTTAACAATTTTAGATTGCAAGAAATTGTTTGTTGTTTCTAACTCAAAAATTTTAGATTGCTGAGAATTATTTATTTCCATCAATTCTACAATTTTAGCAGCTCTTGAGTATTTCACTTCTGTAAAAGATTCTTCCAGTGCAAGAAGGCGTTGCTCAAAAGGAAGTAATTTGTCCAATATAAATTTCAATGTCATCTCAGAGTTTGACTCACATGTTTGTTGTTTTGTTTGAGGGACATAATAACATAGGTTTGGTTGGACAGAGTTGTTGTTCATTTTCCAAAAAAAAGAAATAGCACAATACTTATTTTTATTTTGAACAAATTACAAAATAAATGCTGCGTATGTTGTGGATGTAAAAAATTTTAAAAGTGAGTAAAACCCGTGCGAATTTTCGCATATTATTTTTTTATTTTTTAATACTTATTTAAGGGAAGTTTTTTATTTTTATTTTTGTATTTTTCTCAAACAAATCTATTGTTATTTTTTTTTTAAAATATAAAAAAATAAACAATGAGTCTGAGAATATCAGGATCCATCTCGTATACTCCCATTCATAAGGATCAACCTACAGAATGTATCATAGTGCATTTATCTTCGCATATTCCTTATCATGGTTACATATTTCAAAAGATATCCCAAGGAAATGGTTCTTTTGATTTAAATATTGTATTGCAGAAGGAGAATTTAAAAAATGGAAATATGATCAGTTCCGAAACATTACTTTGTTTTGAAATTCTTGAAAGAAAATACGATGAAGTAGAACCTCATATTATAATGGGAAATTATAACGCAGGAAGTGGACACGTTTCTCTTTATTCTATTTTACAACATACATATCCTAGTCAAATTTCAGTATCCGATCAATATGATCGTGAAAGAGGAAATATTCAAGCAGGTTATTTACATTTGGATAATCTTAAAATAGTATTAGAAAATTGTGCTTTCGATGTTCTAGCCCATGAGGCTATATCTTATATTGATAAATCTAAAAATGAGATTTGTCAATTAATTGAAAGATCTTTGCATGTATTTTATCCTAACAAAAGGATGTATCACGCTCCGCCTATCACCCCTAAATCATGGGATCCATTGATCCCTACACTTTCGAAAATACATTGCCCTTATTATCAACAGTCCCGGTGCCTTAATGTTGGGTGTGCATACGCTATGCATATTCCGAGCGCGTATAGCACCGAAGAATTTTATGCTCAGATCATCCGCATTACATTAGATCGATACAAAGTGTCAGAAAAATGGTTCTGTGCAGTTATTGATAGTCAGTTCTTGATTGAAGATGAAGATAAACTTCTTCCCGGATTTATTTTAGCCTGTATTTTAGCGGCGCAAGGAATCTGTGTGTATTCCAATTCGTGTTACTATTCCCCTGATGAGACTGAAGTGTATGAAAATACATCCAAGGAAACCAAGAAGAAATACGAAGAATCTGATCGATTTACCATCTTGCGAGTCACAAATAAGGATGATTGTGAAGGTTTTGGTCATGAAATGACGATAGAAGTGATGGAACTTGTGGAAGGATATAGATTAGGTATTTGGAAATCTTCTTTGGTAAAATGTTTTGCAAAGGTACTTGGCTGTTTTGTTCCTGAAATGGTCCACGGTGCTGTAAATTCTGTAAGTGCGAACGAATCTAAATCAAAAGAAAGTGCATCTGAAAGCAAATTGAAAATATCACATTCGGTGCCTTCCACATATTCTCCCTTGACAGATTCCGCAACAAATTTATCTTCATCGCCTTCCTTTGCGCCTCTATCGCCAACGTTTGCTCGGACCAAAAAAGAAGCTCCTCAATGGAATACGGGAAAGATGTCGGAAAGTGAAAAAAAACATTCTTCTGATTTTTACGCACTAAGTTTGCCCCATAAAACATCTATCGACTTGATCAGCAAGTTTACATCAAATTCTTCTCCGGAATGTCATCTGTACACTATTTTGGATCCAATATCAACTTTTGTCAAATGTATGAATTTGACGATAGATGGTCAGATGGCAATGGGCAGCTGCGCTATTAATCCTAATGTAATAAAAAAAAAGGTTCAACCATGGGTAGGTCAATTACCTAGATTGTTTTTAGAAGGAACAGGTTCCGTATTTCCTCTCTTGATGCCACTTGGGTTAGTGTATCCTGAAAACGGAAATGAAAGAAATTCAGTAGCAATGTGGCAAACTGCTGTAAATCATGTCCGTCGAAGATTAGAAAAAAAGCATAGAAATCTAGGGAATATGGTCACAACGGTGATGCCAACATCTAGTTCTTGCGCTGCAAGGAAGGTCAATAATGAAAGAACCACAAAATTTACAGAACAATTTTATTTATGTGCTGTAGCTGCGTACGTACCCAACGTTTGCATTCCGATGGTACATGGCGTTATACCAACAACCACAACACCCCGTGTGAAAAATAACACTCCATTAGATTATGTTATTATTGATACAGACAAACATGTATTTAGAGAAATATGTTTTATTGATACCAGAATGGATAAATATGGTGTAATTGTTCCTGATCTCATTTACTCGAAAGATAAAGAGATAGCTTACGTTCCTACGTTAACATGGACGGAAAACGATTCCAAACTAGTTTCAGAACGTTTGAAATATGAAATTCCTGTTCCTCCCATGGATTGTCCCAAGTACGAATCTATGAGTAAATCAGATGCGAGTTACGAAAAAGATGTCATATATATGACAGAGTATTTGAAGACCAAATTAGAAGGTGGAATTGTATATTCAAAATCGAATACATTCACTTCATTTTCTTGTCCTTCTCCTATGCTCCGTTCTCGTAACGAAGATTTGATGGGAATCCCAGCGAACAGTGTATTTGATTATCAAGATGGAAATTCTGTGACCATTATATATCAGATACGAGCAGAGAGACTACTTTGCATTGTACCTGGGTCCAGCGATTTTGAACGAGGTTCTATATGTTTTAATACCCTTATGGACGCAGTGAAAGATGAGAAGATGAAAATTTTTGGCGTAGATACACGTATGCGAAGAATAGGAAAGTCGGTGACTTCTACGGATATGATTTATGTAATTGACGTTATTCTGTCATGCGATGTATGAGCGATAAACTGAACGGATTATTAGTTTTTAGTGGGTTTAAAGAAATAAAGAGAAAATGTGTTTATTTTCAAATCTATCATTTTGTGTTTTTTTATTTAAATCTCATTATAAGAACTCAAAACACAATTACATATAGTAGAATAAGGTACAAATTTCACCGATATTTGCATCAATATCATAATTTTAATTATATAACATAGAAATATTTTGATTAACGTTACACGATTAGCAGATATATGATACCTGCGCCTATGATTTTTAGCAAAAAATTGATAAATTACATAGATTACAATCAATAAAGAAATTGTAAATAATATATTAGCTTCGTAGTCTTGTAAATTATTGCGTTCCGTTATATCTTTTAATACACATTTGTATGTATTGGGTATAGATATAAAAATCTTACAAAAATTATACCATGTGCGCATTATATTGTATTTTGAACTATCAAAAACAATATTATGTATTTTATGTAATATGTTTAGTGAAAAATGTTCCATTCCAGATGCTGTGAATCTACTTATTAACGTATGCAGGACCGATGTAATAATTATAAGCTTCTTGGTCGTATTGATTGGAAGATTAGCACGAGTTCTCGGACTTGCTGCAATAAATTTGGACACAGAATAACATGTAATAAACGCAAGGATCGCATAAGTAAAAACTAACAACAAAGCTTCTTGCTCATTTATATTATTACGACGGGCTGTAGCACGTATTAAACATTGCGGTACATACAAGACAGATAATAAAATTCTATTTACGGAATTTACTATTCCATTCATAGCAAAACCGAAGAATTTAATCAATGTTACTATCCATATATCCGTTTCCATGTCGATAGCGTATTGAAATCAGTGCCAAAAAGATTATCTTGTTTCTCTATTTATCAAAAAAATGTAATACGCAAAAAATGAAATTTTTATATTCACTACACAAATAAATAATGCATCAATAAGTTTAGATCATTTTATTTTTATTTTTCTTTCTTTGCAATTTTAAAGCTTTTTTCTCAGCGTCATGCAAAATACAATGCCCTTCATTATGACTATAGGATCCACAATCGTAACATGATCTATCTTCTTCGATAGGAATAGCGTTTGGATCTACATTCTCTTTTTTATCTCTGATGTTATGCTCATAAGGAGGCATAATATATATAACTTCATAGGATTTTGCTTTATTTGGATCTCTTGTTATTCTAATAGGCTTTGAAATTGTAACAACATCTCGAGGATACATGCGTCGTCCGTGAAGAACGAAGATGTTACAGTTTTTTTTGAAAGCAAATAACTTTTATTCTTAGAAGAAAAAATAAAAAATACTATTAAATACTTAGATTTTGTTCTTTTTATTTAAAAATCCTTATTCTACACATAGATTTAAATCTAAAACATCTTCTTTACTATCTAAAACATCTTTAGAACGTCTGAAATTCTTAGCTGGTCTGATCCATGACCTTATAGGAATCGATTCTGATGTATCGTGTACTGTTTTTACATGACGCGGGGTTTCTAGAAGATCTGACTGACGGTTATGTTCTTTTTCGTCATCCGTTCCAGGTTCGCTATAAGTGTAAATTATGTCTTTGGTGTCGCTCTCTTTTTTAATTTCCTTATCTTGAGATGTAGGATGCGATTTGGGTAAGACACTCACACTTCCTTCGATCATAAGTGTATTTGATTTCTTTGGTAGCACTTCTGGAGAACTTGTATCTTCGTTTGATTCTATATCGGTTCTCTTATTATAAGTATCCCGACGTGAAGAAGTACTACTATTAGTATCGTTATACCGTGAACTGACACGGTCTAAGGGATGATGTTTTCCGTATGGAGAGTATCGGTTATCTTTGCTATAGGATCTAGATTTCCGAGTATAATCAGAATCTCTGGAGCGTTCAGACCCCGTGTAATGTGTTTTTGAACTGACATTGATACCTATCGCAGCTGCAATGCATGAAAATATATCATTACTACTCTTGTGGGCAATACTTGATCCTGATTTTCGTTTCAAGTCTTCGAATGTATTTCCACATTCGAGGCTTCTACTTGTTCCATCTTTGAAAGTATATATATTTGAAGATGATATGTTTGATCCTTTTGAATCATTATGAGGACATTGAACGACAACCACTATACACGGGTTTGATGTTGGTGTGGATGATTTAGGCTGGGTCTTGGGATGTGTATTTTTAGTGCAATCGATATCATAATTTGCAATTTTATGAGAAGAGTCCAGAGAATCTGAACGGGTTTTTAGCATATTACAGAATTCTGTAATATGTTTATCTCTTTCAAGATAATCTTTAATATCGAACGAAAGCATGAAGAGAAAAGCACTTCCGAGACATGAATCGTTAATAATAGGCAAAGCTTTCCCGAGTAATCCATATATGGACTGTCCTAAAAAATGTATGAATTTGTATTGATACTGTTTGAAATGTTCAAAAATAGCTTTGGCGTATGCGTTATCTATATGCCTAAATAACGAAACCATCTTTAAATGTATTGGAAATAGATTTGCAAAATTTTGAATATATGACAACAATTCATGAGACGAATTAATAGTTATAGTTAACTCCAGCTGCTTCTTATATAGACTTTTCGCAAAGGGGTACCTGCTGATATCATTAAATACAAATCCTTTTCTATGGATAAGAATTAAAAAAACATCCCTACGATTTGTTATTTTATCTAATTGAGACTTCATCTTTTCGACATAATCACAATCCATAATAATAACCATGGATAAATTATGAAAGGTTTCGAACGCTTTACGTAATCTGGTTGTATTTTGTAAAAAATATTTTGAAGCGTCAGATTGATCAGTGTTATCAACTTCTAGATGATATGGGTCCATCTTGTAATGTATTTTGTTCTTGCAAGTACACCTCAGTAAAATCGAATGATACTTGTTCCAAAAAAACGTCTTTTTATTCGCTTGCCGAGAAGAAAATGAGGGTTTTTTTGTTTTTGCGATGAAAAAACAATTTTTAATTTAATAGCGAAATAATCTATTAATTTCTTTTAAAAAAAAATTAAAATTCTAAATCTGTTATGCGCAAAATTTACATAAAAGGAATTTTAACCTCGTTATAGAAGACGAGTGAATTCGGTATCTACAAATTCTGAATTTTATTTTTATTTATTTTATTTCGATGGTGTGTTCGATAAATACGTTTATAAAAATTGTACGTAATGAGAAAAAATGTTTATTTACGGGCAACATATATTTATGTACACAAATCCGAGATTGTGGATGTGCGTCAAGATATGATATCCGACGCCAATACAAACATCTTAAAACATCGTGGAATGCGACAGATTATGATCCGATCAATAATGAATCATCAGAATCTGATATTCCCCAAGAATATGAATGTATAGAACATAGAAATTACAGATTCCGTCACAATATCCATAAAGACGATACGTATCCTACAAATCCAATTATTTGGGTCGCGTTTGGAGGCAATGGAAATCACAATTCTACAGGTTTTGATTTAACGCAAACATATCTCATCATAGAATTCAGCGGTGCTTCTGTTATATACACAAATATATCACATGAAGATCTAGACTTAGCATATTTTCATTCAGATAAATCTATGCAAAGAGAAGCGTCCGTTGTTCCTAAATGTCTCTATGAAATTAACGATCTACTATTTCCCAAAGGAAAAAAAATCCCGCCTAGCAAGAGAAATAGTGTTTCCATCAAACAACAATCTTCTCCATTACCCACGGTAAAATCTGATGAGATTCATAATTCTCCAAGAACAAATAAAAATTTCGCAAATATTACCACAGCAACAAGCGTAATTACGAATGCGACTACAAATACTGTTAATGTTACGATACATTCGCCTGTATTAAAATCTAGATCTCCCTCTTACGTACATTATAAACGTACAATCATAGGAAACAGTGCCGCACGTTCTTGTCATTACAATAATGACACAAGCGAAAATAACAATAACCCTGATGATGATGGTGGTGATTCAAAATCACTTGAAAGTCCAACAAAAAGCGATTTTTTACTACAAAATACACGCAAACGAAGTT
>Ga0160428_1001038_pt1 | contig 23623 bp, 21 predicted proteins | sample SolpanmetagenomM_FD_108198 | JGI IMG/M metagenome (GOLD analysis project Ga0160428, IMG submission 108198) | Solar panel surface microbial communities from Lawrence Berkeley National Laboratory, California, USA - M | ecosystem: Engineered > Built environment > Solar panel > Unclassified ... | reverse complement strand
CATCGAAAAAAGAGACAAAAAAAATTGGTATTTTTCGAAAATTTATCGAAATTTATTGGTATAAGATCAGATTAGAATGCTTTTACTTATTCATAAAAATGCCTTTGGCAAGAGAAGAAGTAATTACAAAAACTGTGCGCTCAATACAGCCTGCATTTGTTGAAGAAGAATTAAAGAAAGCATGGTTAGATGCAAGTCATATAGCTAGGGCAACAACGATATTATTTAAAGAAATTGGATTCCATCGTGACAGATGGAATTGTGAACAAGTCGGAAAGATAATAAATCTTATTCCAATCATTGATATGTTAATATATGATTCTGATATCTACACTAAACAGATTCTTGAACGTGTAGACAAATTATATAAAAATGATATCAAACGCATGGATTACGAGTTTGCCCACCCGTTTTCTATATCCGTCGTTTTTGATGCTCTGAAAAGTTTGCGATACGAAGATGCAAATTATATTACTTCCGAAGTAGATGGGGTTCGATGGATGCCTGTATCGGTTAGGCCCACCAAGACTCATACATTTTTCGATTCCAATGGAGATGGTGGTGGAGGTGGCATAGGTCTAGATTCTCAGACTGCGGTATATATACAGGACATTGACTGGAATATTATAAATTCGTATGATCGTAAATCTAATGCTCCACTCAACGCTGTATTAGAATCTGATGATATCTTAGTACTGGGTAATGATACTCATACTTTTGTCTACAACCCAAGTCCATGTCTGTGATATTTGAAAGAGTTTTGCTTTTTTTTTTGTAAATTCAATAAAATTTCAATGTAAAAAAACTGTTGCCAAACAATATATAAAAATCCATTATTTTGTATCTTTTGAAATAATTTCTGCACAAGAACCATTTCAACATTCAAAAAAAAATGGAATCAACTCTCAAATTCTTCTTCGATACCCGTTTGGCTACTGGAAAGTGCTGGGCTTCAAATGGAGAACCTTTTACCAAAGAAGTAGAATGGATACCCAATAAATATACCCTTGTATATCAAGATTCTACAGGATGTAGTGCTGGATGTTCTTTTGTAGATGTATTTACGTCTGAAGAACCTTCAGAACCTAAATTCATAGTGATTTTAACTGAAGAATATTGTAATTCTATTAATACAGAAATCATGGAATGTGATACATATAAAAATTTATTTAAAATTACATCGGATGCTACCAGCTGGGATCCCAATATTTCGTATGAGTTGATGGAAGATATATCGCATTTTGAGGGAGATACAAGATATAAGACAGCAGATGAGCTGGCAATCAAAGCTCAACGGTTGCGAGATAAATATTCACTACCGGAAGATAAAATCTTTCAGGACCAGGATAAAGTATATATCAAAATATACGATTGTGACGATTGTGATGTAAAAGTGATTGATGCGATTGTGAAGTATTGTAATTCCAAAATCGAAAATAGTAAATAAATTTGTATAGTTTAATGTCCCTTCGAATCCGTTCTTTATAACCCATTGGACAGTTTTCGTTCTGAGCATTTTTTGGCCAGAATCGAAAAATATAAAGCCCGAGGATTTGATTTTGGTGAAGAAAGCTTAATAAAAAAAAGAGTAAACTTTATAGCAAAATCTTTTATTAATATTATTCAATTTGTACAATAAGATCAGTTATAAATATTTTAGTCTTGGAAAATGTTTACGAATTAAACGAACTTTGCCACAGTAGTCATCGCGATATGAGTTGCGTATGAAATGTATGATCTCTTGATCTAATAGACTTTTGTATGCTAATCTCCCTGCTTCTATAAGATTATCATCTTGTTTGGTTGTTATTCCATTTATATAAGATTCAAAATCGTTAGATTGATAACAATCAAAATAAAATCCTATTTTATTGAGAAGATTTCCGAATACGTATTCTTTATAATGATCGTGTTGATTTTCATGATAACACGATGTACCATACTCGGGACCATCACGTATTCCTTGCATAGTTATAGACGGAAATCTGTGACCATATTCTTCATTTGGCCAACATATTAACATCCTACATGTCTTGAGAAACCAGAATATCCGATGAGTACATATAAGAGTTTGTACTACGCAAAGGTGCCCAATATCTATATCACAACCGTTGTCGGTGGGTATGTATTCTATGATTTGAGTAATCATCGATATTGGTAGATTTAATACATTTATTTCTGAGGAGGACATTTCGATTCTGTTATATTATTCTCTTGCAGTACGATAAATTACTTTGTATTCTCGATCCCATGAAACATACGTGTACAATATTTAAACTTTTGGTGCGAAAAAATAAAATATTTCGAATGTTTTTTTGATTATTTGAATTTATTGAAAATTGTTACACTTTCTTTTAATGCTACAACACATATTGAATCTACTTTTTAGATTTCTTCGACTTTCCACCGGAGATCTTCTTGTGTTTGGCTGCATTTGATTTTGGTTTCACAGTCTTGGGTTTCTTTGCCTTCTCAGTTTTGGTCTTGATCTTGGTGATGTCCTTCTTGGGTTTGAGGCTCTTGGCTTTCTTTACCTTAGGAGTCTTAACTGTCTTTGATTTCTTCATTGTATTGATTGTAGCTAATAATTCTGGAGAAGGAATAAATGAAATTGTACCAATAAATTGCTTCATATAGTTTTACTACACAAATGGTTGTTGTGGATCTATACGTTTTGATATAATGAAAGTGAATCAGATTTGGTGTGTTTTTATATGCGAAAATAATGAATTTTGTTGTCGAAATAAAATACATACATTTTTTTATAAAATTTAATATATTTTTGTTCGCAAAAGTTTATTGTTTTCTAGCCGTACAAACACACAAATGAACACTTACGCCAAACAAATCAAAAGAAGGGATTTTTATAACCATAAAAAAGGATCAGTTTGAAGAGAAAGTATCGAACTTTATTAGTTAACGAACATATTCATTATATATACTATCATCCAAAGGTGTAGTTTTATAAACATCAACATGTTCTTCCGATATAACAGGTGTTGTGTTGCGAACTTTAATTGGATGTAAAAGTCCAATTATATATGTTTTATCCCAGGTTACTACGATATGCCCAGTGGATGCTGTTCTGACGACATGGTATTTGTTTGGAGGTACAGCGTATCCATGATAACCCTTTTGGATCGAAGATGACGTACTTATGTTGCCATGTTTATCCTTTTTATGTTCTGTATCTTTGAAAGATACATTGGGATCGTACATCATGAATTCGGCATTGCGTGGCATCACAAAAGGTATCCTTCCAAGTTGTCCAGCCTTAATTCTTATCACTTCGAAACTTTCCGTGATGATCATATAATTACGATCGTTTCTAAATTCGTGAGTCATCTGCAAAAGATAAAAGAAATAGATAAGTTTTTAAAATCTTTATATGTATTGGTATGCGAGTATATGTATGTAAATTCTTTTAATTAAAATTTACCTTGAGTAATGGAATCGTGGACCGGAAGAAATTAGATGGAAGTATCCTGTGATTTGAGTTATAAACAATACTGCGTTTTTTTGAAGTTTATATAGGTCCTCAATACAAAACCGAGTGTGGCGGGGTGAATTTTTATGTGAATTTATTTATTTAATGGGTTAAAAATAGAATTTATATAAATGCAATCAAAGTGGTTTTATTTTCTTTTCATTGCAAAAATGTAACCTTTCGTATTTGCGTAACGTTTTACATGTTTTTGCATTGGGCGGGGACCAAAAATATAAAAGCGTGCTCAAACCATGGAATATTCATTATTCTTTTACATCTTTGTACGAGCAATACCCCTTTCTCTCCTGTAACCATTTCAACCGCAACAATGGCCGCTTCACCAGTTACTTTTCCAATGAATGAACTTCCCTTCTTTGAATTTGCCCACAACAGTCTTTTGGATTCAATCCCTGAGGTACGTTTTAAAAAAAACTTTTGCTTTCATTTTGTTAGGATTGAATTGTAAATTGATTATTTTAATTTTATATACTAGACCCGTGAGGAGAATTCTTCTTTCTTGAGCTTTAGTTTGGCTGAACTTTTAAACGGCACTCCATTCTTGGATCTTCGTTTGGATGATGTTCCAGATTCGCCTAGCCAACTTCTTGCTGATGAAGAGGTTGCTTCCTACTTTGATGAGGTAAATTTTATTTTTTTATCATATTTGTAATGTTTATTGTATTTATTTTTTATTATTATTATTAGGCGATTCCCGACACTCCTCAATCTTTTGAAGAGGGTGCGTATTCTGGATTGATTTCAACTCCTCCTCCTCCCCCGCTTTCTCCTGTTCGCAGGGAAGCAGTTCCTCAAGTTGCGCAAGCTGAGATTAAGGTAAATTCATATTCTTTTTTTTTTGTTCTGCGTCAAATTAAAAAACTTTTCTTTATATGTATCGAAATATCGTGTTTTTAAATTTGTTATCCTAAATGTTATTTTCTCTGTCATTTCAGTTGGCATCTCCGGATATTGAATTCCTTGATCTCAACTCCGAGCCCGAGGAAGATACGCCCATCACTCCTGCGCAACGCATCGTCATTCTTCCCGCGGTGAATGAGTTCTCTCAACGCGGTTCAAGTGCTGATCCAATGATCATTGATGATGATGAGGAAGAAGATGAACCTTTGATATCTTCTCGCTTTCCTACACAAGCACCTCCTCCCGTTGAATCTCCTTCGCTCCCGTTTCATTCTCAGGTAAATTCCAACTCTTCTTTCTTCTTTCTAGTACTTCGCAAGTTTCAAATGTATTCTTGTTCGTTTTGTTTATTCTAATTTCATACACAGAAACGAGGACGCGAGATTGAGGTGATCGATTTTGATGATGATGCGGATTTCGTTCTAGTAACATCTAACGAACCTCAGGCAAAACGGCTCTGCGTAACTCCTCCTGCGCATTTCTCCACTTCTCCTCAAAGTGAGCCCGTATCTCCTTCAACTCTTGATGAGAATGATGCCGAAGAACGTCGAGCTGCTAGCCGTGATGCTTCTCGTCGCCGCATGATGGAGATTGAATCCACTATCGCTTTTGGCAAGATTGACGTAGCTATTCAATCTTTCATCAACAACAAGTTTTACTCCAACTTTGCTTACACCACCGTCGGTCGTCTTTCGTGGCTCGACTTTTCGGACTTTTACTTCTGGAGAATAGACTATTCTTGCAACAACATCACTCTCCCTCAAATCATCTACGTTCTCAGTCTTCCCAGCGAATTTACCGACATTGAAGATCGTCTTCAAAAGTTGTTTCTCATCGTGGATCGCACTCTTCTCTCCGATACAAGCTCACCACATCGTGCCTCCGCCATCAAGCTTCTCGATACTCTTATCAAATCGCAACAACCTTCTTCAGCTCACGCCATTTACTCCATCAACCAACTCACCATCCTTCGTGAATTTGTCGAACATGGTATTCCTCTCATTCGGAACACTCCTAGCAGAACTCGCAGCGAGGGTCGTCTTGATTTCAACGTCGATGAGCGATCTTTCAACAAAGCTTCTGTTGAGATGCTCAAACTCAAGTATCAGTGTGAGATTCCTCGATGGTTTCCTGAGGCTCCCTTTGGACTCCCTACCATTCATGAGCAGTTGTAACTTGCTTTTTTCTTTCTATGTGCAACGGATTTGTTTTCTAAATAAACAAAACGAGTGTTTTTAAACTAAAAAGGAGTTCAATTTATTATTCTCTCTCTCTCTCTCTCTCTCTCTCTCTCTCGTTCTTTCCTTTCTTTTATTTATGTTAGAATTTAAGTCGAGTATAAATAAAGGAAGAGAAAAGCAAGGGCAATTATGTATTATTTAAAAACATTTTAATTGATGTTGTTTTTTACAAGAGATAATGAAACAGATACATTTCAAATCCTTTTATAGATAAAAGAATACATGTAGATAAATCACTTCTCTTCGCACCATTCACTCTCTTTGCGGATGGCCTCCTCTTCCTCGGGAGTAAAATCGTTCTTGATGTTGAAGATTTTCCTGATTTCTTCAGGTGTTTTTCCTGTGTAAATGTGAGAATGAAGAGTAAATAATAATAATATATACGTGAATTGGTTGTAGATAGAAAAGAAATGTACCTTTGATCACGTTAGCCACCGTCTTGCAGGTAATATTTAACAAGGAATTGATATCCAGGTAATTAGCGGCCTGTATGGAAGAAGATAAATCAAGAGAAAAAAATGTGTATCATAGATGATGTGTTACAACGAACCAAAATCAGCTCGAAAAGGGTAGATTGTTCAACATTACAGAATTGTTTGTCCCATGTGGACATGTTGTCGGACCACTTTTCGTCTTTATTCTCGACAACCGGATCCGGATTTTCATTATGATGTTTGAGATAATCAATGACCTTCTCTAGAATAAAGCTAGTCACGTTAGGAAGAGGGATTTTAGTATCATCATCGTTGATATCTGAAGAGAGATCAATTAGTAATTGTTTTATATTCATGATGAAATTTCGTGGATTTACCTTCAAGCATATTCTTGATGGTCACAGACATCTGAGCGATGGGCCGGGAAACGATGAATATCTTTTCATCAGAGCTTTCTAGTTTAAGGATTGTAGTTTCTTGTGTCATTGTGATATATGAGGAGGGATGTGATACGCAGGAGAAGAAGAAGTTTTGTTGCGTAGGAAGGAAAACAAAGTAAAGTTTTTTTTGATTAAATGAGAAAAGTGGTACCCATGTTTTCTTGTATTTAATTATAAAATATAAATAAAAACTTTTGAATGTAAAAACAAACGATTTTGTATTATTTTTGTCCTATAAAATAGACTTTATTTATCCTCAATCTCATTATCTTTCTTTAACAATGGATACACACTCGAACAAACGCAAGCGATCTGATGATGGTGATGATGGTACTGTTATTGGTGAGAGTCCAAACAAACGCCAGCGATCTAATGAAGATGACATTATTGTTATTGATGATGATGATGATGATGATGATGATGAGGTCAATAATATCGTTCATGTTGTTTTCTATACTAAAGAAGGGGAAGCTCCAGAGTAAGTAACTTTTTATTTTTTTTTTAAAAGCATCAAAACCCTTTTTTTTAATATTGTAATTTTTTTTAAACAGAGCCTATATTATTCCCGATCATTTATGGAAAAGTGACAGTTTCGACCGAATTTCATATATTCCTGAAACTAAAACTGAAGAGGAAGAGGAAGATGAGGGACGTGCGAATGAAGATATTGAATGGTGGAATAATGTTAGGACCTCAGTTACCCGTCATAATGGGCAAAGGTTCACGTTTGATTTGACGGATAAAAAAGTTTTTATTTACCATTATTGTAATTGGGTGTAAACAAATTTGATCATTAAACATTCACTTTACAAATATAAATGGCTTTCTACCAAAAAAATTTAATTTTCTTGCATATCATGTTTTTTTTATTTTTTCACTTTTTACATTTTATTTTTTTACCGAGCAAGAAACGAGTATAAAAACCACTTCCTTCTCTTCGTTATTCATTCCACGGTCAGCACACGTATATGTGTTATCATCTGCTGCAAATAAATATTGGGTCTTTTTGAAAATTTGTTTGTTACTAATTAATCTTTTATTTTATATTTGCAGTATTTTGGAATTGAATGAAAAGAATTCCACTTAAACTCCCTGGGTCTAAACCAGCAGCAAAACCTCTACCATTAATCCCCGCATCGACTAATGTTTCACCAATATCCGCACCGACCACTGTTTCGCCAATATCCACACCTTCAAGTAATACGAATTTATTCAAAAATATTGACAAAATGCTTCATAGTTTGATTACTAACTCTATTAAATATACAGGTGTAGCTAAAATTGGATCATTGGTAACCAAAAAACTCCCAGCTTTACGTAAATCTATTACACCTGATGTTCCGTCCTCTATCGTATCTACACATATTACTAAAATCAGAGACGATACAAACACTGTTACATCAGATGAAAATATTGTTTCCAAATCTGCGACAGTAATAACTGAATCCATTTCTGAAGTTGTAGAATCTGTTCAAAACGATATCACACTTCAAGAAGAAGAAGAAGAGGAGGTGCTACCTCTTCCATTAATCGAAGATATTACAGCGATAGAGACTCAACCATCTGTAATTGAAGAAAATATCGATGATGTGAGAATGGAAGAAGAACAAGAAGAACAAGACGATAATTTTGTCGATGATGCCGCAGATGTTGTTGCCGAAGACAATCAAGAACATGACGAAGTAGTTGCAGATGCAGAAGATACCGGAATTGAACCAGAACTTGCACCTATTGATAATATTGATCACGTTCCTTCTTCTTCCATCAAATCTACATCTAAAATTGTTAATTCTTCTATTAAAGGTTCAAAATCTAATACCAAAAGAGATCTTGTTACAAAAACGATTGCTAAAGCAAAGGGAAAGAACACCAAAGCATCGCCTTTCGAAGGCACCGGAAGATCAAAGAGAGCAGGTTTGGTATTCCCTGTGGGTCGTAATCTGAGCAAAATTAAAGCGGTACATCCAGATAAAAGGATTGGAGTCTTTACATCCGTTTATTTATCTGCGGTTTTAGAATATCTGACCGCAGAATTAATTGAAATGGGTGGAAATGCAGCTCACGATAATCACAAGAAACGAATTACTCCTCGTCATTTGGTTTTAGCCATTCGAAACGATGAAGATTTTCATATCCTTTTGAAAAACGTACATATTCCATCCGGAGGATGTATCCCTGGGATACATACTGCTCTTCTTCCAAAGAAAACTCAAATTCGATTGGCAAGAGAGGAAAGCATGAATGCTGGAGAAAATGTCGAGACTATGGAAGATATGGAAGAAGATTAAGGAAATAAGAATAGTTAAAATTTGTTTGTAATGCAAATAAAAAATGTTAATCAAAAAAAAATCAAAATATTCACACCGTTTAAAAAAAAAAATAATACACAATATCAACGAAAAGTAATCGATTTAAAATGGATGACATCAAACATGTGTGGGTATATGCTGGAAGAAATTTCGATACCCAAGAAGAATATAAAAAATTCGAAACGATTGTGATTAATCAACAAGAAAATAGCATCCGATGGGCAAAGGATCATCAAGATTTGTGTAAAGATGCACCATCCTTACGAATATGTTCAAAATTTCATTCCGAAATTGATAATGAATCTTTGATTTGTTTTGATTTGATTGCGAGTTGGCAAGTGAACGATGAAGATTTGAAAGATACAAAAGACGATAATGAATGGATAGAGAATATTTTCAAAGTCATTCAAAGTGATATAAAAAGAATGAATGAGTATTTGAAATCTAAATCTACAGAACATCAATTAACGTTACATAAATTAAAAGGTGATTACAAGAATTCGCCATTTATGAAATGTACAATATTTACGTATTCCTTTTTTATTTCAATACCTAATGATTTGTAGAAAAAAAATAAAAGACAAACATTATTTTTAATTTTCCAGCTTTATTAATTCTTGCTCGATCATTTTACATAATGTTCTACATACAATACTAATATAATAATACACCAATTTGAACGGAAATAATACGTAGGTATTTGGTGGTATAGATAAATAAGCTGCAAAGATAGCCCATATCAATGTGTATAAGATAAATAATATATTGAAATCCTTATTCATACGATTACGATGAGGTAATTGAATATCGTTGATCGATGCTAAAAATAATAAAATAGTAAAGGGTATCGCTTGGTTCCTTTCTTTTCCATTATAATATATTATCTTCACATCGTGTTGGCATGGGAATGTTTCATAACATATTTTGCCTACTATAATACTTTTAATATCTTTGAAAAATCTCATTACTGATTTGTACAAATATTTATTTCAAAACAATAAAGATGTTTTTTTAAAAATAAATAACAAAAAGGGTGGGATATTGAGTAGCACCGTCCCTGTCCGCTCTGTGTAGGGGATGACGTTAGAGATGTTGCACGACGATGATGGATTTGCAGGTAGATACGGACTTACCCTCGAGTAGAAGTGCAGAGGCCTAGACGACGGGTGCTGGATCCCGAAAGTTATAGAAGTTTCGTTGGACCTTAGTCTGTGCAAAAAAATCCAAAATCGATATTATGGGATACTCCAAAAAGTGACGGTTAGATATTAGAATTCTTGTGCGCGGGTGTAAGGTTCGAATCCAACAAACTTGTCTTTTTTTTCTTAGTATATACCCTGAAAACCCCACCTTGCATATGATGAAGAACAGATTAATATTTTTAAATTATTTTATTAATATTCAAAAAAAAATACAACCAAATTTTGCTTTACATTCGCATCTATGCATCTTCAGTAAGTTTTATAGATTTCTTTAACTAATACTCATATTTTGCATAAAACTCGCATATCGGAGCGAAAAGTTTTTTATTATCACTAACATTATCATACACGTTTAAAATGCACTTGCGCGACACTTTCAGGAGCATTAGAAAGTACAATATGACCTTCAGTAGTAATATGGAGTTTGTTGTGTGGGGAATTTGCTTTGAAATAGCTGGACAACTCATTCTTTTGAACTTTTACCGTTACCGTACATGTACGTTCAAAGCCCCCGCAAATATCATTTTCAAAATATGTACGTTGTTCTTGATATCTACTTTCTGGCACAAGATATGGTATATACTCGAGTCCGCGAATTTTAACATGAAAATAGTATGGATCGTTACTTAAGGTTTTTGCTTTAACCTTATATTGAGAATATGTTATTTCATTTGCGTCGGCTTTAAATTGATTATCATAAAACGCATTTGAATTTTCTTCCATTTTAAGTACTCGCGGTTCAATTTTAGATCGAATCTGACACATAACTCGATGAATAAATGCCTCTTTTGTTTCTTTACGGCTATAAAAATGAAATTCTTCTGCAATTTTTAATATTTCATCTAATTTAGGCACATTCCAATAATCTTTAAGTTTGTGCATCGTTCGCTCAGCTGTTGTTGAAAAATCGTCATATATTTTTTTCATTTGGTCCAAATTTTTATCCGAGAAGTTCCATCTATCAACGTAACGTTTTGTAATGGAATGATATTTATCAGATCGTTCTGATGGATTGGTATTTCCATACGCTACCAATTCTGATTCTACGCTACCCCATAATATGCTCATCTTAACACATTGTTGAATATCTTCTTCAATAAAATTAGATAGATCCATGTTGTTCTCTTGCGCGTTGCGATAAGATAAATGCCTGTAAAACGAAATCCAAATGATTTTATACATAAAAAAAATATTCCTTTAGAGTTTTTGATTTGAAAAAAAACCATAAAATTTGCAAATATTTTTGGGGTTTTAAAAATTTTTATTTTAATTTTTCACAAAAAAAACATTTAAATAAGTTCTTCTTAGATTAATATAATTCTTAATCAATGTAATTATTGTTTACTCGGTAAATCATCGCGCTACGGTCTTGTCCAACACCAATCCATGTTACCGGCACTCCCATAAGTTGCTCAATACGAATAATATACTTCTGCGCTTCTTGAGGAAGCCCCTCAAAAGTCTTGCATTTGGAGATGTCGCTTTTCCATCCTAAAACAATAATAAACATAAGAATAGGAAAGGGTTAGTCGATTTGAATATAAAATATTTAAATGAAACATAATTTGAGGGGGTTTTTACCTTTGAGTGTCTCATACACAATCGTGCATTGTGATAATTCGTCCAAAGAGTCTGGGAAAGATTCAACCACAATACCATCACGCATATAAGAAACACCAATCTTGATCTCATCGAGGGAAGAAAGGACGTCGATCTTGGTGAGATTGAGATCGGTGTAATTGTTGATCATATGGGTATATTTAAGAGGAGTGATATCAAGCCATCCAATACGCCTTGGACGACCAGTAGTAGTACCATACTCTCCTCCGGAACTTCGGATACTTTCTGCCAATTGCATGTCTTCCAGCTCCGTAGGAAAAGGTCCTGCACCCACTCTGGTGGTAAACGCTTTGACCACTCCGATAATGCGTCCAATCTTATTAGGGGAAATACCTAATCCAGTGCATGCGCCTCCCACAGAAGCAGGAGAGGAAGTCACGAAAGGATACGTCCCAAAATCAATATCAAGCATCGTTGATTGTGCACCTTCGATCAAGATTTTCTTGTTATCTTTGAACGCCTTATTGACGAAGGGAATGGTATCAATCACAAAATCTTTGAGCCGATTGGCAAAATCTCTGTAAGATTCTAATTCTTTTTCAATATCCACTTCAAGTGTGGGAAATCGCTTCTTTTCATTCTCCACCATTCTACGAAATACGATTTCGAAGTTGTTGAAGTTGGAAAGATCGCCGATTCTGAGGCCATCACGATTTGCTTTGGATGCATAAGTCGGTCCGATACCTCTCCTTGTGGTACCAATGGCAGAACCACCTTTGCTCAATTCCTCTTCTCTCAATCCATCAATATTTTGATGATGATTGAACACGATGTGTGCTCTGGAAGAAACGAAAAGACGTTTCTCATACGAGACATCATTCTTTTTGAGGTTTTCTACCTCTTTAAAGAATGTAGGTAGATGGATAACCATGCCGTTACCAAGGACGCAAATGACCGCTGGATTGAAGATACCAGATGGAATCAAGTGAAGTGCATTTTTCTTTCCGTCGATTACGATAGTGTGTCCTAAGAAAATAAAAAATATGAATACTGCTATTCGTTATATGACTTTTTTTTAAAAAAAGTATGTGATAAAATTTTACCTGCATTGGCTCCCCCTTGACACCTGGCAACCACATCGCATACATTCGCCAGAATATCCACAAGTTTTCCTTTGCCTTCATCACCCCATTGAGATCCGAGTACCACAGTTGCTTTGCTCTGAGAAAAGTGTATGAATTAATATTTAAGTATCCAAAAAGAAAAAGAAAGAAAAAGAATTTACTTACTAAAGACATGTTGTTGAACTTGATGATAAGTTGTAATGATAATCCCTCAAGATCGATACTTTTTTATAGCCGAAAAAAAGGGGGCAATAAAACCCGAAATAATATATTTTTTAATATTAAAATTTACATTCTAGAATAAAATTTTACAATGGTACCATCTTCATACCAATCTTCATCTAAATCCTCACGGTCATATCCATAACATTCTCCATACGGATCTTCCTCCCAAGATGTTTCAACTATTTTTATCACATCATAATCTTGATCTGATGGATAATCTGCACGATCGAGCCTTTCTCCAATATAAACAATATATTTAGGCTTGCACTTGGTTAATGCTCTGATGAACATGTATTTAGTAGCCCAACATACGAATAGTAATGAATTACCATCACGACAAACCTCGGACAGTATATCCATTTCATAGTCTCCTTTAGTCAAAGGAAAATATGTATGTTCAGGGCTGCGAGATAATAAAACATCATCTAATTCTAAAGCCGTAATAGGATGGTCCTCTTTATTTTTAATTGATTCATGAATCAATCGTTCCCATAATCCTAATCCTGCACCTAAAGAAACAATATTCATTCTAGGATTGGATTCAACTAATTCCGATATTTTTGATATAATATCACGATCAGGAATCGCGTAAGAATGTAACTGATTAAATATATATCTTCTTTGATCAGATACTCCTTTTCGCATTATATCGATTTCTTTCCATAATACGCTTGTAGGTATAGTCTTGTTAGAATAAGAACCAGATCTTTCAAACTTTGCCGCCCATAATTGTTCATTCATATTTGATTCATTAAAACCGGATCGATACATCTCCCTTTTATTCACTTCCTTCATGATTTGTTCTAAATCATAATCCTTCCGCTGAATATATGAAATTCCAGATAAAATATTCATTTGGTTTGTTGAATGATATTGATAATACCAAACTCTTTCTATATCAAAAAATCCTTTTTTTAATATAAATTAATAATTTATAAAACACAAAATGAATAATGATGTGTTTGATAAGATATAATATAATGATCTGAAATTTCTACCAAGAATATTTATATAACGAAATAAAGAATAGCCAAGAAAAATCCTTCTCATTCATTGCACTATTTATTTTTAAAATCTTTTATTTAAATCTTTCAACAAATCAAATACAATACTACCTATATTTAGGAATAATCAATTTTGTCTGGCACTCACTTCTGTATACTGGGCCTTTATGTACGTACGGGCTGTTTGATTTTATAAATTCATATTTGAATTCAAAAACCTTTCCAACTTTTGGAGTTTGAGCCAGTATACCAGGATAATCAAACCAAGTCTCGTCCTCCAAACCAGTAAATATTGCTCTCAGTGGATTTCCATTGACTTCCGTTTCATTGGATATAATCCAAACGTATCCTACAAGTTTCCTAACTCGGTCGCCCCATTCACTTTTGAGATTGTATTTCAGAGATATCTTCGCCATATCTCCGACTTCGAATGATTGAACGTGTCTCTTTATGGAATTAGTGGCTCTGGCACGTTCAACACCACGCTTGCGTGATTCCTTTTTGTTGGTGTCTCTGATCGCAGTTACTCGCTTGAGTTCGTCATCCAACTGGTGATCCCAAACGGCTCTGACGTTTTCTTCCAAGATGTTTTTCCTCTGGATTGCCCAATTAGGTATTCCAAGAGTGCGAGCAAAATCCCTTAACACGCAAAGAGTTGTTCTTGCAATCAAATAATCTGCTTCTGATCCTTGCATCATTTTTTTGGGTATACAAATTTCAAATGATATGATGTGGCCGATAAGAAATAGTGGAATACCCTAAAATTTCCACCAAAAATATTTATATAACGAAAAAATGAACAAAATCGATTTTTAATTTGAAAAAGTTTTTATTTGGGCTTTTTACAGAAAATTTAGTACAACGCTACTCATGAGTAGGGAGTAATCAGGTTCAAATCCGAATATGATATGAATTTGTGATTGCCATCGATATCGACAAGCTCAAACGTGTGACAGTATCTATATGTATCCTTGGTGAATGTTGGGCGAGTATATTTGAATTCCATGATACAATTGTCTTTCACGTATCCATAATCAAAATTGTGCTCTTGCATCAAAGAGGTATCTTCAAATCCAACAAATTTCCCTGTTAATGGTTTATCGTATTCCGTCGTTTCGTTTGATGTAATTTGAACAAGTCCTATTGCCTTTCCGATAAGACGATAAAACTCTCCAGCACCATTGCAATCGAGTCCATATTGATATTCCAATGAAAACTTCATAATGGTCCCAACCTGCAAGTCTTCGACGTATTTTTTCATCTCTTCGGCGCGTTCGAACTGTTGTTTTTTGTCGAATTCCTTCATCGCTTTCTTGATTTTGGTTTCCATCTCGTCGGTGAGTTTGGTGCGTCTGAGTTTTTTGGTGATTTGGAGTCCCATTTCTTGTTGAAGCTTATCGTCCAAATTGTGATCCCAATATTTCACGACATTCTGCTGTAAAACGTCCCTCTTTTGTGTTGAAATATTACGTACCCCAAGAATCCGAGCATAGTCCTTCAATGAAATTCTGTTCAGTTTTGAGAGTAAATAATCCACATCCGAATTTGTCAGCATCTTTTGTTGTGAGGAAAGGAAGGGATGATTATACAAATGGAGTGATGTATTGTGGTTGATATCAAATTGGAGAAATGTTTTGAATATTTATACTGGTTTCTTTTCAGAGACAAAAATTGAATATTTATTTTTTTTCTAAAATTAAAATCAATTTTTAAAAGATGTTTTTGATTTTTTATTTTTTTTAATTACAATCTGCCTGAATAAATTGCAGCCTTTTTCTTCTTAGGTATAGGAATCATTTCTCCCGTATTTCCAATTTTAACACCTTTCCAATTTTGTTCTAATCCCATCATGGCCATTTCAAAAGTAGGAGGTGGGTTTGATTTACGTATCCATGCAGGATTGTGAGATTTACATAAAATATAACATTTACCTTCTGATTCGTATCGTGCCCACTTTTTCTCTCTGGGATCTTTTGCGTCAAACATACGATAACAATATACACACTGTTGCCAATGAGATTCTCCGTAGATATCATCTTTGTTTCTTTGGGCTATTTCAATGGATGCATCTTGCGGATCCATATATTTCGGAACGGAACCATTTGTAATTCTCTTCTTCTGTTCATTCCTGATCTCCTTGCGCATACTCATGTAAAGTACAGACCCTGGCATTGGATTGATAGGATCAGAAGACCAAGCACGACAACTTCCACATGCTATACGATCTCCATGAAATCTGTGAGCTGAAAATGTCATAACAGAGGCACACTCAGGACACATCATTAATAATTTTCCAAAGAATTGAAGCACGTAACTCTTTAAATCCACTTTCATTAACGGAGTCTTACTACAGTCCTCGGAAACTCGTGCTTTTCGAAGAGATTTGGATATTTTTTTGTAGTTTTTAACAACCTGTTCTTCCGTCAAAGGAACTGAAAAGATACCTGATGTCTTTTTGGATTGATTGCGCTTTTGTGTATTCTTACGCGTGCAGAAAATGGTATAGTCAGGCATATTCTTATTGCTAAATGGATCATATTCGAGTAACGTACAATCATGTCCTGTTTCGTGCACTTTGATATCACCTCCAGGTTTAACAATAGGACATTTAGGTTTCCTGCAATGAAGGCACACCAGAATGGTTCCAGCGTGAGAAGGAAGTTCTCCTGTGGGAGTAAGAAGATTGGAATATTGTCTCTTCAAAGCTTTGTCTAAACGATCCTTCATCCAATCAAGTAAGGGATACGCGCGAACGGATTCGAATGTGTAAACTGTCCGATAAAAATATCGAACAACCTCGTAGCAATATGGGGTAAGAGCTTTGTAGATAGAAAGAACCTTACTTTTCTTTCCTTCTTTGGTATAATCATCTTCTACGGCTAACAATTCATTCACGACGAATCCAGGAACACCGTATTTTTCGATAATTTTTAGCGAAGGTCTTTCTTTTTTCTGAAATATACTGTCGCTAATCTCTTTGTAAAGATCCCAATGATAAATTCCAGTAACAAAAGAGGATGTAGGATCTATGACTGTAGATAAACGATCGAGCTTTTCCATGAGTGCTTTTTTGGCACTTTTTTTGTACGTAGTAATACTCTTGGTACCTTTACGTATACGTTCTGCTTCATAATTTTGACTGTAATTACCACGTTGAAATAATTTACCTCCTGAAATACAAGCATAACGAATATCATCAATTTGATCAATAATCTTGTTATCGATGAATTGTGGAAAATCGCACGCCATAACCGAATAAAGTTGTTTGGGTAAAAGACTCGAATTTCCTTTGATCAGTTTAGGAATTCCTCCGAATGCGCTCAATTTGATTTTGGGATCTGTAATTGATGCTTTTCCCGTAATATTGTGCGAAGAAGACGGGGAAACGAGGGAAAGAGGCATTTGTTTGTTGATCATATACCTCATTTCATCCATAGTACCGTAAACTACACATCTAAACTGAGACCATTCCGAAATCTTTCCCAATACTCCTTCCAAATGAGGCATGTAATCTACTCCATGGACGATAGCTTCTCGCACGCAATACAATAACAACCATTGATGATTGATACTTGAAGGTTTGATAACAGGAGGATGTTTTCTTTTCCTTCCACCTCTGGATTTAACTCTTGTTTCAGCTCCAGATAATCCTTTGGCAATATTTTCGTTGTATTGAACTTCATCCCAATGAAATGGAAGTGGAGACGCCACAGGAGTAGATTCATTATTCACACCCTCGATAGAACAGTCCATCCATGTAATATCATCAACATCATCACCATCCTCATTTTTAATATCTGTATCATCAGTTTCAGATTCAGATAACTCAAAGTCAGATTCTTCGTCTGAATCAGAATTGGATGTAATGAAAGGATTTTTAGAGGTTGTAGATTGTTTTTTTGTGGGTTTTCTTCTTTTTGCGGAAGGTGATATATTTTTCTCACGTGATGAAGATGGCGGAGGTTGAACTTTCGTTGATGTCTGTACAGGATCATCTTCTTTCTTTGGAGTATGAATAGGTGGAATGGTAGATGGTGGAGGCATTAGAATACTCGCATAAGCTTCAGTAACCTCGCGTTTTGACATATTGGAGAGAAAAGCTGGATTAAGCCATTCCATAACTTCGTCCATTTTGATCTGATAAAAGAAAAACATGTTATAAATCATCTTCCTTGCGACCAATCCAGGTCTCACACGCGCTGATTGGTAAGATCCCAAAAGAGTTGCAACCAACCAAGATACCACGATTTCGTAAAAAGATTCATCCTTTCTTGCGTAGTCCTCAAAAATGGAAAGAATATTACGCACCAAACATCTCTGAGGTAGAGATTTGGTCATAAAATGTACCAGAGGCACTAATTTACGGGTAGGATTATCTTTTGCTCCCCACAATCCAATATAATTGATGTAAGAAGTAATATCCTTCATCATTCCTTCATGAAATACGTATTGACAACTAGGGATGAAACTTTCTATGATACTCATCATGGGTTTTTTGAGAATTTCATCTTTTTCGTCAGCTAGGTTCGAATCTTGTATAGGCGGCGGAAGGGGAATTGCCATCAAAGATACATCATCCCAGATTTTCTTATCCTCCATCTCGACAATGAGTGGAATATGAGCATCTGCCCACATATGTAACCAATAAATAACCTGATCATTCTCTACATATCCATCAGGATCATTGGTCGGGGATCCACCTAATGGTGTCTGGGCTGAAGGTATTAGCGGACGTGGACGAGGAGGTCCAATCAATATATCAAAAATAATTTGCATTCTTAAAACTAAACTCCAATAAATTAGATATCCTTCTTTAGGACCGCGGGTACCGGAGATCGGATTCGGAATTGATGCTTCTAGACATATGTCATCGTATTCCCATAAAGAATATTTATATTGCTCAGGATCGGTGGAAACAGGATTCTTTTTCTTCTTGTTTCGATCGAGAGACAAGTTTGATTCGATCCAAGCATATGTAGCATTTTGTAATCCTAAATTCAAAGCACATTTGTTAAAATCTCCGAAACAAAAATGAACCACGTAAGGTGGCAAGAATGAAATAACTTCCAAGGGATCTTCTAGCATATCCAGATTATTTCTTGGAATTACCGCATGACTAAAATAGTGCATCAATAATTCATCAAACGCACACGGGTCGTACGTATTGATGTAAATTTCTCTTTCATAAGCCTCATTTTCTTGTTGGGTGTTGTACCTATTATTTTGCATCGTTTGATGAAAAACAAAATTCTCTTTTTGGCGCCGCACAGATTCGGTGTATGCATCCGGTACGTAAGTTGGAAGTTCATCCAATGCATACAAAGGTGCGGCGCCCTTCAAAAACCCTGTTCATGAGGAGAAAGATTCAATGTTTCTTTGTCGAGAGTTCGAGATTTACCCCTTCGAACATCTCTACCACCACGGGATCCAAATGATGAAGGTCCTCCTCCCCTTCCTCGTCCTCGTCCACGACCTATTCCTGATAAAGGAAATAAACAATCTCTATTCTGAGGTAATGTGTAATCAACACGTTGGTCTGTACCATGTCTCAGATCAGGTCCTGGTTTTTTATACAATTGAATGTAATATCGAATACCTCCTTGAATACGAATGCTGTATTTGCTTCGTTTGTGGTTCAAAAAAGGTGCAAGAAGACCCTGATATTTCTCGGGAGATGAATTCACGGTATCTTCCGAATCGTATTCTCCTTCGATATCCACCATATGGTAATGATCCGCGAGTGTTTGTTTATCCGATAAACCTTCGGCATTTGCCACGACGTTTAGAAAAGCAAATAATATCTCCCTGCGTTTACAAAGCAAACACACTCTTCCTGTCTGGCGTAAAGCAGTATTGGTCGGCAATCCGTTGGCGATTTCCATGGGGAAAAAGAAAGCTTTCAGAATGAATCTTTCTTCCGATGGTACGTTCGAAATGGTTAATCCTTCACAGTCATTTCCTTGAGCACATACGGGCCACGGAGGAACGGCTTCACATAAGAAAGATTCTTCATAACTTCTAGGAAGAGGCGAAATAGCATTTCTCATATTTTGAAGATCGTCAGGATTGGAAGTTTTACCTTCAGGTACGATCATCGCTGCTTTGAAATGGGGTACATGGAAAGGATTTAAATTCAATTGTCCCATATTCAATAATGCCGTGACACCAACTCGGTTGATGGATTTATTTTGGGCAGAGTTATTTAAAACTTTGAATATATTAGTCTCGAGAGGAGTAATCCATTGAACACGACCCTCGTTGGTAGAAGAAATCTGAGAAGCTGATTGATTTTGTTTAATTTGACCAAGACCAGATGAACCTGTTTACGAAGGAAATGATATTAATTTTAAAAAAATAATAAAAAGAAATTTATAAAATAGATGTTACCTGAAGTCGTCGTCATTGTCGTTACTGAACCTTGAATGTTTTCAGCAACATTGTTGTTATTATTGGGATCGTTGAGTGCATTATTAACAATCATACTAGCGTTTCTCAATGTAGAATCAAATTTCTGTGTTACAGAATCTGCACTTGGAAAAATTGGTCTAGAAATTGAATTTATCTCAGATTCTCCACTACGAATTGTATTTTTCACTTCTTCCGCGGTAATAAGCTTAATAGGATCTGGCACCCAACCTGGGAATCTTGTGGCTTCTTTGGTATTTCCTTTACCACGTCCACGTCCTCGTCCTCTACCTGGTCCTCTACCCCTGCCTCGTCCTCTACCTCTTTCAGATGGAATATCATGAATCGATGCGGTATTGGGTGTGTTGTGATCTAACAGAGGGATCGTAATGTCAAGGGTCGTTGTAGTTGTAGTGGTGATGCGATTGGTATTTTCAACAGGTATTTCATTAGACGCTCCGGTTAATTTAAATTGATCTACTTCATCAAGTAATTCCGCATCTGTGATAGGAATTTCATCTTGTTGAGGTTGGGTGTTTTGTGGCAATGAATCTGATGTTGGAACAACTGATAGAAAAGGATCACCAGGGGCACCCGAAAGAGGAGGAATTTGAGATTCTGAAGTGACAGATAGTTTATCTGTATTACTAGGAGTTGGTGTATTGGCAACATTTGAGTCTGTCGTTTTTCGTTTTTTGAATGCTGGAGTATCAGATCGTGATTCAAAAATACTCAAGAAATCTAAATCTTCTATACCCTCTTCTTTTACTTTGATAAGAGTAAGTCCTAATGAACGTATTGCATCATGCCGTTGTTTTGGATTTGACATTTTTTAAATTAAGAACCTAATCAGAAGTAATGAAATATTTTTTTTTGTCAAATAAAATAATTTTTAAAATATCATGAGATGTGTGCCTGCTGAGGTTGGTCTGCACAATAATGTTTCCTCCACGAAAAAAATCAAAACTTTTGCGCGATTAATTTTTTAAATGTGAAAATCTAATATATTTCCAAAATTTTTGATTTTTATTAGTTTTTAGAACCTGCTTATTTTTTTCACAAAATCGTTTGCTTTTAATTTTTTTTACAGGCACACAACACAAATATTTATCTATTCTTCTAAAAAAATAGAAGAGAGTAAGAGAAAAGAAACAAAATAGATATGAATGAAGAACATACTCTTTTATTGAAATCGATTACAGAAGCGTTGGTACACCTTCTTTTAATCAATGAAGAAAGTCTCACTTTAATTCTCGAACTATGGATATCACGACGTGATGATGCATTCGAATCTACATTTGAAAAATTATATTCTTTAATGCGAACAATTGCATTTTCAAATATTGATTTAAACATCGAATTATTTGTGTCAGAAACACCAACTTACATGAACCAACAACCTTTGGTTTCAGGGTACCTCAGTTTATTTACTAATATAAATTATAAAATTCCTCTCAAACTATTATGTGCAGATCAATTAACGTGCGTGATGGCACTTTGTGCTCAATCCGTCCATGCGTTTGAGGAAAAGAAAATTCAAAAAGTGACTCAAAAAGTGAAATACGTAAAGTTCAAATACAACGAAACTTTTCAACAATATATCCCTAGGTTCAAAATTATTGATAAATTAGTAGACGTGATGATTTCGAAAAATGACAGACCTTTTCATGCTACCAAAGATATCTTGGTATTGGTGTTCGATAGCTTCAAAAATGAAGAATATAATGCGATGCGGGAAAGTTACAAAAGATTACTGAATTATCATGATTATATGGTTCAAATGAATCATAATCGTCTCGTAGGAAGAAGGAATAGTGTGTTGTAATTTACAAAAAAAATAATTTTAATAAAATTCTCAAATTTCAATATCATGTAAGAATTTATTTTTTTTTCGGTATCAAAAAAATAATTGAGGGAAAGTTTTTTCATCGGGCGGGACAGATTCGACGAGTATAAAAACTTTGGTTGCGAAGCCCAGAATCATCATTTTTTTACTCGCTTATCCTCAACAAATGACTTCAGGTAAATAAATAAATTAATAATAATATGGTTTCTTTTTTAAAAAAAATGTGAATATTTTATTAACTTATTTGTTTTTAAACATACAGCCGAAGAAATCCCAAGAGTAAACTCTGAGATGAACAATATTATTTCACACGCTTTATGCAGTTGTGCATCTATATTCGGATGGAACCCCAACGCACCGACGCCCACGGAATACAGTGGAGCTACGAAATCGGCAGCAACTTATTTAATTGCAACAAGCATATCTTTATCTTTGAATGAAAAGAACAACAATATACTCGATTTTACAGATACAACCTTCAAGTCGCTTGATGCGATGGATGTGTATTCTGCAATATGCAAGGAAATGGATCGTTTCAATTTTTCTGAAAATATATCAGATACTCCTTCTTCTTTCGAAGATGTCTTATATTCATGTATTCCTGAAGAATGGGTACCCTTTATATCCAAGGAAAATATAATCCATTACATGAAGTATTTTTCCGCGATAAAAGACATTTTCCCGGATATTCGTTCGACATCAGAAACGTACCGACCTAAAGGAAGCGGAGTCAAAAAAGAAATTATCTCTATCGAAAAATTGATGAGCGCAAAACAAATTTTGGAGATCTTACCCGAATCTATGGCATATGAACGAAATTATGTGCAATCGAAATTAGATTGTAAAGATCCTTATATAGGAATTGTGGTACCTTATCAACCATTTGTAACTGGTCCATTATCATTTATTGCCACGATGCATGAATTGCATTTAATGCAACCTAAGGAAGATGTGAGACCCGCAGATGGCAATTTACCTTCATGGATTACATTCAAGAACAAAAGTAATAACACGGCAGTGTTATTTTGCGATCGAAAAGTGTTTGATAAAATTGCGATAGATTCTTTGTTTTATTCTTTTGATTCGCTCATTCAAGGATCTAATTTCTGTGAGATTTGGTACATGTTTAGTGTCATTATTCAACACATGCATAAATATGCAAACGATCCAAAAAGTAGCGAGATTCACAGCATTATCGAAAGAGTCATTCTTCATGGAAGAGAATGCATCACATCTACATCATCTGATGACAGTTTCATGCCTATTGTGAATCACAGGAACATAAAAAACAATGAACCATGTAATTTGGACCTTGCTACGTGCATACAGATCGTTCATCAAATCGTAAAAATGGCAGGAACCGTAAACGACTTGCAAGGCGAGACAGATGAAGATTGCAAATATAGGATTGATTCCAATTCTTTGATG